>Ga0187872_10001342_pt1 | contig 25330 bp, 23 predicted proteins | sample June2016WEW_16_4_FD_132973 | JGI IMG/M metagenome (GOLD analysis project Ga0187872, IMG submission 132973) | Peatland microbial communities from SPRUCE experiment site at the Marcell Experimental Forest, Minnesota, USA - June2016WEW_16_40 | ecosystem: Environmental > Terrestrial > Soil >...
CAAGTACAAGGTGGCGCTCTCCAAGTACCACGAGGCGGACTACGACAAGGTCGCCGCCGAGTATGGCCTGGGCACGCACGCCGAGCTGCTGGCCGGCGTCGGATTCGGCAAGTACTCAGCGCGCCAGGTGCTCAACAAGCTGGAGCCCGGCTCGACCATGGCAATCGAGCCCGCCGCACCCGAAGGCGGCGTCGGCAACACACTGGGCCAGATGTCCGACGCCGTCAAGCGCGTCTTCTTCGGCAGGGGCTCGGAGTCGCTCCAGGTCGAGGGACAGGACGACCTGCTGGTCTATCGCGCGCGCTGTTGCAACCCCATCCGCGGCGAAGAGATCATCGGCTATGTCACCCGCGGCAAGGGCGTCGCGGTGCATGCCCGCAGTTGTCCCAACGTGCAGAACCTGCTCTACGAGTCCGACCGCCGAATCCAGGTCGAGTGGGCGCCGCTCCCCGGAGACTCAGGCGCGGAGGGCGCGGCCAGGCCCCAGACCTATCCCGTCAAGCTCACCGTGCTCTGCGACGACCGCGCCGGAATGCTCAAGGAGTTCACCGCCATCATCTCCGACGAGGGAACCAACATCCGCTCCTCCAGCTCCGAGGCATCCGACGACGGCGGCGCGGTGGTGGACTTCGTCGTCGAAACCGTCGACCTCCGCCATCTCAACCGCCTGGTCGACAAGCTGCGCCGCGTCCCCGGAGTCCACGACGTCCAGCGCGTGCAGAAGATATAAGCCCTGCTCGTTAAGGACGGTTCAATTCCGTTGCGCGTCGATGGTAAACCGTGATGAACGGATAGCTCTCGTCCCTCACATATTCGAGCTTGATCGCATCGAGAAACTCTTTGGGGTAGAAGGTGTAGTCCATCCCAGACGCGCCCGTTCCATACGCATAGCTGGAGTTCAGAAAGATCAGGGTCTGAAACCGGTGCTCTTGCCAAACTTGTATGAGGCGGTTCTGGTCCGAGGCTGGAAAGGCCGCTCCAGGGTCCCACCACACCGGAGAATGCTCGGGAGACGGCAGACCAAGCACTGCATAGTTGGACTCCATGCGCGTTCCGAAGAAATAGGGGCCGGGATTCACGCCTGTCGCGAGTTTCACCTCTCGCTCAACCTCGATCATGGTCGAACTCACGCGCATGTTCTTCAGGAAGCCGCTCTCAATCGGGCGCTGGTTGTCCTGCCACTCGAAGAACATGTGCGGCCCGATCCCATACACTCGCATCCGTGTCGCCCCATAGTACAAATCGCCCGCTATCATGGCGAATATGATCGCGATATAGACACGCCGAAGCAATGGGCCATTCCAGCGCAAACCGAAGGTCAACACCGCGCCCGCCGCCAACAGCACAGTAAATTCCAGGTCCCGGAATTCACCATTCGTTGCAAGCCCATAGATCGCTGAAATCAGAGCAACCACAAAGAACAGGCTGAACGCGGTCCCCTTCCAATTCCGCTCAGAGATATGTTTTCTCATCCTTGGCACCAGGACAAGAAGCGGAACCGAAAGCACGATAAGTCCAAGGAGTGCGCAAACCTTATCAAACATGGACAGCACTCGAGAGCCAGTCCTGGAGAGCAGCCCTCCATGTACCTTCGCCACCGAGTGATAGTTCGCCAACATGGCCGGGATGGAAACATGATTGAGCAGAAGCACTCCAACCGCCGCCGCCGTCGCTGCCAGCGTCAACAGGACCAGCCGCGTCTTCCGGTCCGTGACGAGGAAGAGCAGGACCACCCCTCCCACAATCGTTACCCCGGCCATATTCGGTTTCATCAACGAGAGTAGGGCCAGTGACAGGAAGTAGGAGGTCTGGACCATCGCCAATCGGGACTGGTTCGCATAGGCCAGGCAGGAGAGAAAGAACACCGCCGCCAGCACCATGACGCTGTCGTTGTACCACCAGAAGCAGAGCGTCAGCATCGCAGCGCATTCGATCGCGAACGCCATCGCCATCGCAGCCAGCCGCCCCAGCGACAGCCGGACCATCAGCCAGTACATCCACAGGAACGTCAAACACGCATATATCGCGCTGAAGTATAGGTTCGCGTCCCAGTTGACTCCGAACAGTTGATAGGCGTACTTGATGCCGAGATTGAATCCCGCAGGAGTGGTTGTTGGAAAATCGACATACGGCCTCTGCCCCTGGATTTGGCGCCATCCCGTCTCGATCAGGATGTTGTAGTCGTAGCCGCCAAACTGCCAGCGTCCCATGTGAATCAGAAACACGCCTAGGAACGAGCAAAAACCCAGCAGTGCAATGTATGTATATGCATTGTGCCAGTGCTCCCGAAAAAATCGAAGTGAGGTATCCAACGCAGGAACAAGGCAATATGCTGCTAGGAATCCGGCGAATAAAATTAAATCGAGCCGGAGGACATGCTGTTTATAAATCCAATCCTTCGAGATTTGATTGAATATATGTATTGTGGCCGGTATGTAGAAAAATGCCAGTACAGTAAGCGCAAGAATTGCCAGGCCAACATATGCAGCATACACATCCTCTCGTGACAGTCTTTTCTCTTTGCGGGGAGCGTCGGAAGCGGCTGGTTCCGGGAACGAAGGAATCGGGAGCAATGGGTCTCCTGGCTTGCGAAATGCCCGTGAATGCTTGCTGCGATTGTAACCTAGCCGGTTTGTGGCGGCCTGCCGCAACGACTCGCTTGCGAAAGACCGTTGCAAGCGTGACAATCGAGCAATCCTCAAGAATCCGCAAGACGAAAGCGCGATATGGCACAGGCCAAGACGATGATTTCAACCACTCAGGCTCCCCGGGCCATCGGCCCCTACTCGCAGGCGGTGCGCGTCGGCGATACGCTCTTCACCTCCGGCCAGGTCGCGCTCGACCCCGCCACCGGAATGTTGGTCGCAGGCGGCATTCGCGAGCAGACCAAGCGCGTGCTCGACAACCTCGCCGCCGTGCTGGAGGAGGCCGACCTGGACATGGCCAACGTCGTCAAGACCACCGTGTACCTCAAGAACATGAGCGACTTCGCCGCCATGAACGAGGTCTACGCACGCTACTTCGCGCCCGAGGGCGTGGTGCCGCCCGCGCGATCCACGGTCGAGGTGGCCCGCCTGCCCAAGGACGCGCTGGTGGAGATCGAAGTCATCGCCACGCAGCCGTAACAACAGTTGCTGGTTGTTAGAGCAAAACCAGGGATGCTAGTTCCATCGCCTTCGCTGATAGCTTGATGGCTGACAGCTTACAGCTCATGAATCACGCCTTTCGTTTTTGCCTAGCTGTTGGCCTACCGGCTTCAAAGGACCACCCCAACAATGGTTTTGATCTAGTTGCCGGTTGCCGGGGTGGTGTGCGCGCACAGGGGTGAGACTCCGGGGTCTGCGGCGCATCGAATAAGACGGGAGGATTCCAGAGATGGCTGAGACAACACCCAGTTCGGGCGCACCGGCAAAGCAGGGCGCTGCGCCAAGGCATAAGGTGCAGAAGACGGAGGAGGAGTGGCGCGAGCTGCTCACCCCGGAGCAGTTCCACGTGATGCGCCAGAAGGGGACCGAGCGGCCGTTTACCGGCGCGCTGGTCGACACCCGCGAGGACGGCAGCTACCACTGCGGGGCCTGCCATGCGCTACTGTTTACCTCCGACACCAAGTTCGATTCGGGCTGCGGCTGGCCCAGCTTCTGGCTGCCCCAGTCGCCCGGCGCCATCGACGAGCATGAGGACCTGTCGCTGGGAAGGCGGCGCATTGAAGTCACCTGCTCGTCCTGCGGCGCGCACCTCGGCCACGTCTTCACCGACGGCCCGCAGCCCACCGGCCTGCGCTACTGCATCAACAGCGCCTCGCTCGCCTTCGAGAAGAAGTGAAGCAGTAAAAGAAAAAACAGATTCCAGCTCCGCGCAATGACAAACTCCGCGCAGAACGACAATGTAGACACGAAAAGCCCCAGCTGCGATGTTGCCAGCCGGGGCGTCCTGTCTCTCTTAAAAAAAACTTCTGCTTAGCCCTTGACGACCTTGCCCGTCTTGATGCATCCGCTGCACACGCGGATGCGTTTCGACGCGCCCGCAACCACGGCCTTCACCGGGTGAAGGTTCACGTTCCAGCGGCGGCGGGTGGTGTTGTTGGCGTGGGAGACGTTGTTTCCAAACTGCGGGCCCTTGCCGCAGATGTCGCATTTGGCTGCCATGTTGAAACTCCAATCCTGAATTGCAGCGGCCTTCACCGGCACACGGGAACCTCCCGCAGAATCCGGCGTCCCGGCATCAATCCATCCCGAGAGGTGAAGGGAACAGGCACGCGGGGAACCATGTCCCCGATCTCACCCTGTCTCACTGCTTCTATGAACTAGCTTACCACTGAGCCGTCCTTCTGGCGAAGCCGGAACCTCCATATTTGTCTTTCGGCCCCGAATACACCTTCGGCAAAACTGCCCTGACTCCATCTCGTGCAATGCAAGCTCAGTCGATCGAGATCTTGCGCAGGAGCTTGAAGTCCGACAGCATCTTGCCCGTGCCCAGCACCACCGACGCCAGCGGATCGTCGGCCACAGACACCGGCAGGCCGGTCTCTTCGCGGATGCGCTTGTCCAGGTTCTTGAGCAGCGCGCCGCCGCCGGTCAGCACGATGCCGCGGTCGGAGATGTCGGCCGACAGCTCCGGCGGCGTGCGTTCCAGCGCCACGCGGATGGCGTTGATGATGGTCGAGACGCACTCGGAGAGCGCCTCGCGCACCTCGGAGTCCTCGATGGTGATCGTCTTCGGCACGCCCTCGATCAGGTTGCGCCCCTTGATCTCCATGGTCAGCGGCTTGTCCAGCGGGAAGGCCGAGCCAAGCTGTATCTTGATCTGCTCGGCGGTGCGCTCGCCGATCAGAAGGTTGTACTTGCGCTTCAGGTAGGTGATGACGGCCTCGTCCATCTGGTTGCCGGCCATGCGCACCGACTTGGAATAGACGATGCCCGAAAGCGAGATCACCGCGATGTCCGTGGTCCCGCCGCCGATATCGATCACCATGTTGCCGCCCGGCTCGGTGATGGGCAGCCCAGCGCCGATGGCCGCCACCATCGCCTGTTCCACCAGGTGGACCTCGCTCGCCTTGGCCCGGTAGGCCGAGTCCATCACCGCGCGCTTCTCCACCTGCGTGATCTCCGACGGCACGCCGATCACAATCCGCGGATGCACCATGCGCCTGCGGTTGTTGTGCGCCTTCATGATGAAGTAGTTCAGCATCTTCTCGGTATGGCGGAAGTCGGCGATTACGCCGTCCTTCATCGGCTTGATGGCGACGATGTTGCCCGGAGTGCGGCCCAGCATCTCCTTGGCCTCTTTGCCCACCGCCTCCACCTCGTTGGTCAGCGTGTTGACCGCGATGATGGAGGGCTCGTTGACCACGATGCCCTTGCCATGCGCATAGACCAGCGTGTTCGCGGTCCCCAGGTCGATGGCCAGGTCGTTCGAAAATAGACTGAACAACGAGCGCATGTTGTGGATGCGCGAGTACCGCATTTGATAACCGTCGGAAGACATGAGGGCAACTTTTTCCTGACAAAAAGGATCAATGCCTATTGTACGGCTTGGCGCAGACCCCTGCTGAGGGAAGGGAAGCCGTCCGTTCCCCGATCTCCTTTGTCCGTAGCGGTTTGGCCCTCCAGAGCGGAGAACGGACAACCGGCGGCCCGTTTAATAGGGTGATGACCATGATCCTCGGCGTTCCCAGGGAGTTGAAGGACCACGAGAGCCGCGTTGGCGTCACTCCGGCGGGCGTTCACGCGCTGGTCGCCGCCGGCCACACCGTGCTGGTAGAGCACAACGCCGGCGAACTCTGCGCCATGCCCGACGACGACTTCCAGTCCGCCGGCGCCGAGATCGTCGGCTCCGCCCACGAACTCTGGCGGCTGGCCGACCTCGTCGTCAAGGTCAAGGAGCCCATCGAGCAGGAGTACAGGCACTTCCGCGAGGGACTGGCCCTGTTCACATTCCTGCACCTGGCGCCGGCGCGCGCCCTCACCGATGCGCTGCTGGCCAGCCATGTCACCGGCATCGCCTACGAGACCGTCCGCGACCGCACCGGCGCGCTGCCCCTGCTTATCCCCATGAGCGAGGTCGCCGGCCGCATGAGCGTCCAGGTCGGCGCGGCCTATCTGGAGAAGGAACGCGGCGGACGCGGCGTCCTGCTGGGCGGCGTCCCCGGCGTCCCTCCCGGCAATGTCCTGGTCCTCGGCGGAGGCATCGTCGGCAGCAACGCGGCCAGGGTCGCCCTCGGCATGGGCGCCTGCGTCACCCTGGTCGATCGCAACCTGGACCGCCTGCGCCAGTTGGACGACATCTTCGGCGGCCGTCTGCACACCCTCGCCTCCAACGGCTACAACATCGAGCGCGCCGTACGCTCGGCCGACCTCGTGATCGGCGGCGTGCTCATCCCCGGCGCGGCCGCGCCCCGGCTGGTCACTCGCGCCATGGTCGCCAAGATGAAGAAGGGCGCCGTGATTGTCGACGTGGCCATCGACCAGGGAGGATGCGTCGAGACGGCGCGGCCCACCACCCACTCCGACCCGTCGTATGTGGTCGATGGCGTCGTCCACTACTGCGTCACCAACATGCCCGCCGCCGTCCCCAACACATCCACCCTGGCGCTCACCAACTCCACCTTCCCCTACCTGCTGAAGCTGGCCGATCTGGGCGCAAACGCCGCCATCCGCGAGGACGCGGGAATCGCCCAGGGCGTCAACACCTTCCGCGGCACGCTCACCTGCAAGCCCGTCGCCGAGTCCCAGCACCGCGACTGGCGGCCCATCGCCGACCTGGTCTAGCGAAGCCCTGAAAAATGTCAAAGTTTTGAAAGGGCGGGACTTTAGTCCCGCCGCAAGAGCCGCAAATAACTGCAGGGCTTTAGCCCCCGAGGGAATGTCGAGTACTCGTTCAGGTCTCGCCTGGTTTAACGCGAAATATTCTTTCGTATTCTCTGGTATTCTCTGGTATGATTCAGGAATGAGCCTGAAAACCGTCACCTTCCGCGTCCCCCCAAAAAAAGTTGCAGCCCTGGATTCCGCAGCCGCGCACCAGCAGCGCGACCGCAGCTTCATCCTCAACGAAGCGGTCGATCAGTACCTCTCGCTGCAGGAGTATCACCTGGCCTTGATCGACGAAGGCATCCGCGCGGCAGATGCGGGTGACGTGGCCCCCCACAGTGAAGTTGTGAAGATGGCGGCATCGTGGTCCAGGAAGAAGAAAAGCGCATGAAGATGCCGGTCGTCTGGACCTCGCCGGCCAGAGAGCAGTTGGCCGACCTGCACGAGTACATCGCGGAATCCAGTGAGCCGGCAGCGGACCAACAGGTTGCGATTCTGCTTTACGCGACGAACAACCTGTCCGGCTTTCCTGAGATGGGCCGTCCGGGCCGGCGACGCGGGACCCGCGAACTTGTCGTTTCGGGAACGCCATACATCGTGGCTTACCGAATCCGCCCCACAGTCATTGAAATCCTCGCTGTCATCCATGGCGCCCGCCGCTGGCCGCGAAGCTTCGGCGATTAGGGGTCAAACCGCACGGCCCGCGGCCCGCCGCCTATAATCGTCTCACCGCGAGGAGGGCCGGTGCCGATGGGCAGAAGCGTAAGCAGCAGGAAGATCGTCAGCTTCACGCTGGGCTCCATCCTCATCGTGCTGTTCGCCGCCTTCGCCGCGCTGAACGCCTTCTCGCTCAAGTTCCTCAATCCCGCCACCACCGGCGAGATCGTGGTCTTTACCGGCCTCTCCGCTCTGGCCTTTCTGCTCTTCGTCACGGTGCTTGTGCTGCTGGTGCGCAACGTGCTCAAGCTCTACGCCGACCAGCGCAGCCGCGTCATGGGCACGCGCCTGCGCACGCGCATGTTGTGGGGAGCGGTGCTGGTCTCGCTTGTCCCCATCATCTTTATGGCACTCTTCAGCTACGGCCTGATGAACCGCGCCGTCGACCGCTGGTTCTCCCAGCCGGTCACCGAGATGCGCGACGACTCCAACCGCATGGCGCTGCAGCTCGCCCAGTACACCTCGGCCAATGCGCGCGCGGAAGCCGAGTCGATCGCGGTCTCGCTTGTCGTATCGGAGAGTATTTCGCAGGGGGCCAGGGGGAACCAGAGCGGGCCGGACCTGGACGCCATCGACCAGGTCCTGCGCCAGCACGAGATCACCCTCCAGAACGGCTTTGCCATCGTCTACAGCGAAGGCCGCTCCGTCGCCGCCTTCCAGATGCCACAGGCCGCCGGCGCTCCCGTAGAGGCCAAACCCTGGCTGCCGGACACCACACCGGAGGAGGAAGACAGCGGGCCTGCGGCCAACCTCAGCGGCCATAGGCCGGGCGACGGTCTCCCCATCGGAGGCCCTACCGACGCGGCCATCCTCACCCTCGCGCAACGCAGCGACCAGCCCGTCTTCTCGCTCGGCGATAAAGACTTCGCCCTCGGCGCCGCCGCCTTGAAGCAAGGCGGGACCGTGGTCGTCGGCCTGCCCATGCCTTACGGGATCGCGGCCGCCATGACCCGCCTGCACAACGCCACCGACCTCTACTGGAGCGTCTACCGAAGCCGCCGCCAGGTGCGCAATCTCTACATGATGCTCCTGCTGCTGATGACCACGCTGGCGCTCTTCGCCTGCAGTTGGCTCGCGCTCAACCTCTCCAAGCAGGTGACCAAGCCCGTGGAGGCGCTGGCCGACGCCATGCAGGCCATCGCCGCCGGAGACTACGCACACCGCGTCGCCGAGAGCTCCACCGAAGAACTCGGCGATCTGGTGCGCAGCTTCAACCGCATGGCCGGCGATCTGGAGGACAGCCGCCACGCCGTCGAGAGCTCCACCCTCCAGCTCTCGGCCGCCAACGCCACGCTCGAAGCGCGCAGCAGCGAACTGGAAACCATGCTGGAGACCATCCCCAACGGCGTCGCCACGCTCGATACAAGCCGCCGCATTGTGCTGGCCAACCGCGCGCTCACCGAGATGCTCGACCCCGGCGGCCAGACGCCCTTCATCGGCAGCTCCATCGAATCCATCTTCCCCGCCGAGGCCATGGAGACGCTCGACCACCTGCTGCAGCGCAGTCATCGCATGGGCTCCGCCTCCGGCGAGATGGAGATGACGGTCGCCGGAAACGGCGCGCAGAGCGGAGGCGCCATGGTCCTGCTGGCCACCGTCGCCCTGCTCGAAACCGGAAGCGGCTCTGAACGCATCCATCACGGCTACGTCCTGGTGCTCGAAAACGCCACCGAGCTGCTGCGCGCGCAGAAGCAGTCCGCCTGGCGCGAGGTCGCCCGCCGCGTCGCCCACGAGATCAAGAACCCGCTCACGCCCATCTCGCTCTCCGCCGAACAAATCCACCGGCATATAGACCGTCTCGGCGCAACCCTCGCCTCCGCGCAGCTCGAATCGCCCTCCATCGCCGTCATCCGCCGCTCCAGCGAGGTCATCTCCTCGGCGGTCGATTCCATGCGCTCGCTGGTCGATCAGTTCTCCGCACTCGCCCAGTTTCCCACCGCCGAGCCGCGTCCCGCCGACCTCAACACCATCGTCGAAAACTCGCTCGCCCTCTTCGCCGGCCGCCTGCAAGCCATCCGCCTCATCCAGCACCTCGCGCCCAATCTCCCGCTGGTCCTTGCTGACCCCGAGGCCACCAAGCGCGCCCTCGGCAACCTCATCGACAACGCCGCCGAGGCCATGCAGCACAGCCTGCTGCGCGAACTGCGCATTGCCACCGCGCTTCTGCCCAGCGGCATGGTCGAGCTCACCGTCAGTGACACCGGCCCCGGCCTCACCGACGAGATGCGCGAGCGCCTCTTCCTGCCCTACTTCTCCACCAAGCAGCGCGGCACCGGCCTCGGCCTCGCCATCGCAGCCAAGATCATTCAGGAGCAGCAGGGAACCATCCGTGCCGAAAAGAACCACCCCGCCGGAGCAAAGTTCATCATCGAACTGCGCCCCGCCTCCGAACCCGATTCCGAGCCGGCTCCAGACGCCTCAACCGCGTCCGCAGTAACCATTACCTGAAACCCCCAACCGCTCACACCTCATACCTCATGGCTCATACCTGATAGCCGAAAGCCGAAAGTTGATTAGCAAACACCATCACTTCGAACCTCGAACCTGGAACCTCGGACCTAACCCATGAACCACGTTCTCATCGTTGACGACGAAGCCGAAATCCGCGACTCGCTGGAGGGCATCCTCAGCGAAGAGGGCTATCTCGTCACCACCGCCGCCACTGCCGGCGAGGCCCTCACCCTGCTCGCCGACGCGCTCTACGACGTCGTCCTGCTCGACATCTGGCTGCCCGACCGCGATGGCCTCGAAGCCCTCTCCGACATTCGCCAGATGGACTCTGCGCACCTGCCCGAGGTCGTCATCATCAGCGGCCACGGGACGATCGAGGCCGCCGTCCGCGCCACCAAGCTCGGCGCATACGACTTCCTGGAAAAGCCGCTCTCCCTCGACCGCACCCTCATCGTGCTCAAGAACGCCATCAACGCGCGCCAGCTCCGCGTGGACAACCAGGAGTTCGTTCGCCAGCTCGCCTTCCGCTCCTGCGTCACCGGCGACAGCGTCCCCATGAAGGCCCTGCGCCAGCAGATCAAGCTCATGGCCCCCACCAACGGCCGCGTCCTCATCTACGGCGAATCGGGCACGGGCAAGGAACTCATCGGCCGCGCCATGCACGCCGAAAGCCTGCGCAAGGACCGCGTCTTCGTCGAGCTGAACTGCGCCGCCATCCCCGAGGACCACATCGAGACGGAACTCTTCGGTTATCGCCGCGGCGCCATGCCCGCCGGCTCAACCGGCATCGGCGCGCCGCTGGAAAAACGCGGCACATTCGAGCGCGCCAACGGAGGCACCCTCTTCCTCGACGAGGTCGGCGACATGAGCCTCAAGACCCAGGCCCGCGTCCTGCGCGCGCTCGACGAGCAGAGCTTCCTGCCCGTCGGCGCAACCCACCCCATCCACGTCGATGTGCGCGTCATCGCCGCCACCAACAAGGACCTGGAAGAGGAGATCGCGCGCGGCAACTTCCGCGAAGACCTCTTCTACCGCCTCAACGTCATCCCCTTCTTCGTTCCGCCCCTGCGCGACCGCAAGGAAGACATTCCGCTCCTGGTCAAGGAGTTCCTGCAGGAGTTCGGCCAGCAGTATGGCCGCCCGCATGTGGAGATGCACCCCGACGCCCTCGACGCCCTGCGCCAGTACCACTGGCCCGGCAACGTCCGCGAGCTGCGCAACCTCATCGAGCGCGTGCTCATCCTCAACCCCAAGACGCAGCGCATCGAGCGCAAGCACATCCCATCGCTTGTCTCGCGCGATACTGCTCGCGACTCTGTAAAGTCCGCATCCCGCAATGATGAGTTTTCCACCCTGCTCGAAGCCCGCGAGGCCTACGAGCGCGACTATATCCTGAAGAAACTCGACGAGTGCGGCGGCAACGTCACCCGCGCCGCCGAGGCCCTCGGCCTGGAACGCTCCCACCTCTACCGCAAGATGAAGGCCCTCGGCGTCAACGTCAAGGAGTAGCGGTTCCACCCACCGTAGAAGGATTCCGATCTGCACCTCTGGGCCTGCAAACGTCCCAGCAGTAAAAAAGTATTGACAAATTCAAACAGTTGTTTCATACTATTGTTTGAATAAGAACGGGAACTGTTCGCAGGTCAATATGAGAACCGTCAAACGCAACCGTAAATCGTCGGATTCGGACCCCACGCGCGACAAGTTGCTGGACGTTGCGGGGCGCATCTTCGCCGACCGGGGCTATCGCGCAGCCACCATCCGCCAGATCAGCGTCGCGGCCGGTGCCAATGTTGCCGCCGTCAACTATCACTTCGGCGACAAACTGGGCCTCTACACCGAGGTGGTGCGGCAGTCCGCGCGCCTCGCCGAGTTCCAGGCGGCGCAGACCGTTATCGACCAGGATGCGCCCGCGGAAGAGGTCCTCCGGGCTGTCATCCGCGCCCGTCTGCACAGCCTGTTCCGTGGGGACCGGCCAGACTGGAACTTCCGGATCATGGCCCATGAGCTGGCGCAGCCCACTCCGGCGCTCCGGCGGCTTGTGAATAAAGCGGGCCAACCAGTGTTTCACCGTATGCTCGAACTGATCGGGGGCATGATCGGCTTGCCTGCGGAGGATGAGAGCACGCGTCTGTGTGCGATCAGTCTGTTGGGGCAGATCATGGTTTACGCGCTGGCCGGCCCTCTGGTGACTGCAATCTGGCCGGAGTTCGAGATGACGCCGGAACAGGTGGACCGCATTGCGGACCACATCGCGGACTTCTCGCTCTCCTATATCCAGAATTTCCACTCGAAGGCTTCCGCGCGAAGCATCAAAAGAACCAAACGAAAAGTAAAACCGAGGGCAAGTAAATGACCGAACCCACACCTCCGGGCCAGCCGCAGCAGGCCGGGCCGACAACCCAGCCGGACGCCGCGCCAGGCGCCGCCGAACCCGCAACGCAGGACGCACTCGAAGCAGCCGCAACGCAACGCCGCCGAAGAGTGCGAATCGCCATCGGCGCTGTGCTGCTGATTGTTGTCGGCCTCGTCATCTGGCGCGTCTTCTTTGCCACGCCCGCGCTGCCCGCCAGCATCGTCGCCGTCAGCGGCCGCATCGAGGGAGACGACTCCGCCGTTGCCTCCAAGACCACCGGCCGCATCCTCGAGGTCCGCGTCCGCGAGGGCGACAACGTCAACGCCGGAGACATCATCGCCGTCCTCGACGACGCGCAGATCCGCGCGCGCGAGGCCCAGGCCCAGGCCGCGCTCTCCGGGGCCGAAGCCAAGGGCGAGGCCGCGCGCCAGCAGATCGCCGTCCTCCAGCAGCAGTTGGACCAGAGCCAGTTGCAGGTGGGCCAGTCGAAGTTCGACACCGAGGGCCACGTCCATCAGGCCGAGGCCGATCTTGCCGCCGCGCAGTCCGACCTGGTGCAGCAGCAGGCCGCCTATCAGATCGCCGCCTTCGACAAGGAAGCGTACACGCGCCTCGCCAAGTCCGGCGCCGTTTCGGAGCGTCAGGGCCTGCAGGCCGCCGCCACCGCCGATCAGCAGGCCGCCGTGGTTGCCGCCACGAAGCGCCGCGTCGAGGCGGCGCAGGCCGAACTGACCACCGCGCAGGCGACGCTCGCCAACCCCAACATTCGTGAATCGCAAGTCGCCTTGGTGAAACGCCAGATCGCCGAGCAGCAAGCTGAGCTCGCCAGCGCATCCGCACAGACCGAACTGGCCCGCGCCCAGCTCGCCGAGGCGGAAGACAATCGCAACGACCTCACCATTCGCGCGCCGTTCACCGGGACCGTGGTGACGCGCGCAGCCGAGCCGGGCGAGGTCATTTCCGCCGGCACCGCCGTCATCACGCTCCTCGACCTGACCAAAGTCTATCTGCGCGGCTTTGTTCCGGAGGGCGAGATCGGCAAGGTAAAAGTCGGCCAGCCCGCGCGCGTTTATCTCGACTCCAATCCACAGAAGCCGGTCGACGCGTATGTTTCGCGCATCGACCCGCAAGCCACCTTCACGCCGGAGAACACCTACTTCCGCGACGACCGCGTCAAGCAGGTCGTCGGCATCAAGCTGCAATTGAAATCCGGTTTCGGGTTCGCCAAGCCCGGAATGCCCGTCGATGGCGAAGTCCTCGTCGAAGGCAACACGTGGCCGAAGGTCAGCCATCCGTGATCGCCGCGACTCCAGACCGCGAAGTTGATCGCGACGCCGCACAGCGCATCGCCGCACCGCCAGCCATTGAAGCTCGCGCCCTCACCAAGCGCTACGGCCCGCTCGAGGCCGTGCGCGGCATCAGCTTCCAAGTCCAACCGCGCGAGATCTTCGGCCTCATCGGCCCCGATGGCGCGGGTAAGACCACGACCTTCCAGATTCTCGCCGGCGTGATGGAAGCGACCTCCGGCGTCGCCAACATCTTCGGCCGCCCGGCGCGCGAGATGCGCTCGCAGACCGGCTACCTGACGCAGACCTTCAGCCTCTATCCCGACCTCACCGTCGACGAAAACATCCGCTACAGCGGCGATCTGCGCCGCATTCCGCCGCAGGCGATCCTCGATCGCGGCCGGCAATATCTGCGCATGTTCGACATGCACCGCTTCGCCGACCGCCTCGCCGGAAAGTTGAGCGGCGGCATGAGGCAGAAGCTCTCGCTCATCTGCGCGCTCGTCCCGCAGCCCCGCATCCTGCTGCTCGACGAGCCGACCACCGGCGTCGATCCCGTCTCGCGCCGCGAGTTCTGGGACGTTCTCGCCCACCTGTCGTCGGAGGGCCTCACCATTCTCGTCGCCACCCCGTACCTCGACGAGGCGGAGCGATGCCATCGCATCGGATTCATGCACCAGGGCGAGATTCTTCGCATCGGCACGGCGGAGGAGTTGTGCGCGACCCTGGATGCAAAGCGCATCGAGCTGCGCACGCCGGACCTGCGCAAGACAGACCGCCTTCTCTCCGCCGAGTCCGGCCCCGGCAAAGACATCCTCGACGTGCAGCGCTTCGGCGACCGCCTCGATCTGCTCGTCCGCGATCCCGGCCAGGTGCAGCAGCGGGTCGCCGAAGAACTCTCACGCGCGGGCGTCACCATCGACGAGATGCGCGTCGATCAACCCACACTGGAAAACACATTCGTCGCGCGCTTGCGTGCATTAGGCCAAAGCGCAGAGACCGCCGAGTTTCCCGCGCACCACGACCACAGCAATCAGCGCGGAGAGGTCGCGATCGGCGCAACCAACCTCATCAAGGAATTTGGCGAATTCACCGCCGTAAAGAATGTCAGCCTGCAGATTCGCAACGGCGAGGTCTACGGCCTGCTCGGGGCCAACGGCGCGGGCAAGACGACCATTATCCGCATGCTCTGCGGCCTGCTCGACCCAACCGCCGGCGCCGTGCATCTGGCCGGCGCGCAGCAGGACCTGCGCTCCGAGGCGGTGCGCAAGCGCATCGGTTACATGTCGCAAAAATTTTCGCTGTACGACGATCTGACCATTCGCCAGAACCTCGATTTCTTCGCCGGCGTCTACGGCGTCCCCGATGCGGAGCGCGAAGAAAAGATCCGCTGGGTGCTCTCCTTCTCCGGCCTCGAGGGCAGGCAGGACCAGGTCACCGGCAGTCTGCCCGGCGGATGGAAGCAGCGCGTTGCCTTCGGCGCGGCCATCATGCACGAGCCGGAGATTCTCTTCCTCGACGAGCCCACCTCCGGCGTCGATCCGCTCGCCCGCCGCGCCTTCTGGACCATGATCAACCGCCTCGCCGACGGCGGCGCCGCCGTCCTCGTCACCACGCATTACCTCGAAGAGGCCGAGCAGTGCAACCGCCTGGGAATGATGGTTGCCGGCGAGCTGGTCTCCGAGGGAACGCCCAGCGGCATCAAGGGCCGCCAGTCCGGACATTTAATCCAGTTCATTGTGGACCAGCCGCAGCCCGCCGTGGACCTGCTCAAGTGTTCGACCGAGGGCTGGCGCGTCTCGCTCTTCGGCAAGCGTCTTCACCTCATCACCGAAGACGTGCCGGAGACCGCCATCCGCGAGACCACGCAGCGGCTGGAAGAGAACGGCCTCCGCGTACTCAGCGCGCGCGAAGACCGCTTCTCGCTGGAAGACGTCTTCATCTCCATCGTCGAGAAGGCGCGCCTCGAAGGCAAGGTGGCCATTGAGAAATAAACAGGAGCAGCTATGAGGCGGATCGTCGCGCAGGTGCGAAAAGAGCTCACCCAGATCGTTCGCGACTGGCGCACCCTGGCCCTCGCCCTGGTGCTTCCCGTGGTCATGCTTCTTCTGATGAGCGCCGCGCTCTCGCTCACGGTCAGCAATCTCCCCATCGTGGTGCAGGACTTCGACGGCTCCTCTGCGTCGAACAATTTCATCGACGCCTTCCGCGCCTCAATCTCCTTCCACGTCGTCGCGTGGCCGGTCGACAAGTCCGCCGAAGAAGCGCTCGCCTCCAACGCCGCCCGCGCCGTGCTCATCATTCCGCCCCACTTTGGCCGCGACCTGGCGCGCGGCGTCCAGACGCCCGTCCAGTTCATGGTGGATGCCTCCGACGCCAACACCGCCAAGCTGGTCACTGGAGACGCCAGCCTCATCGCCGCCGCGTACAACCGGCAGCTCGCCGGCGGCGGCCAGGCCGCGCCCGTGCAGGCCGCCATCCGCCTGTGGTTCAACCCCGGCCTCTCCTCCAGAAAGTTCTACGGCCCCGGGGTCTTCGTGCTTGCCATCTCCATGTTCCCGGCGCTGCTCGCCGCGCTGGCCATGGCCAAGGAGACCGAACAGAAAACGATCCTTCAGGTCTACGTCTCCAGCATCTCCGCGCACGAGTTTCTGCTGGGCAAGATTCTTGCCTTCATGGCCGTCGCGCTCGGCGAAGCACTCGTCATGTCTTCGCTTCTCTTCACCTACTTTGGCCTCAGCTTTGCCGGCGATCCCACGCCCGTCATCCTTGCCACCATTCTCTACACCTTCTGCGTGGCCTCCTTCGGCACCATGGTCGGCGCCATCATTCCCAGCCAGACCGCGGCCCTGCAGACGGTCGCGCTCGGCGGTTTTTTGCTCGTCTTCCTGCTCTCCGGCCTCATGTTTCCCATCCAGAACATTCCCATAGCCCTGCGCTGGATCTCCAACTTCGTCTGGGGCCGCTACTACATTGAGATCGTCCGCGACGCCCTGCTGCAAGGCGGCGGCTGGCCCGCCGTCTGGTACAAAGTCCTCTTCATTGCCATCATCGGCTCCATCTTTTACTCGCTTGCCTGGCGCGGCATGAGGCGCATGCAGGTGAAGGCATAGCCATGAGAGACCTCCTCAATCGCCTCTTCAACTACCGTCTCCTCGCCCTCGTGCGCAAGGAGTTCAACCAGATTCGCCGCGACCGCCGGCTCCAGCTCTCGCTGGTTCTTCCTCCCGTCCTGCAGCTCACGCTCTTCGGCTTCGCGCTCAGCGCCAACGTCTCCGACGTCCGTCTCGCCGTGGTCGACGACAGCCGCACGCCGGAGAGCCGCGAGCTGGTCTCCACCCTCACCGAGAGCAAGAGCTTTCGCCTCGCCGGCACCTACCCCTCGGTCGGCCAGCTCGGCGACGCGGTCAGCCGCGGCGACGCCGACGCCGGAGTGGTCGTCCCCTACGACTACGCGCGCGACCTCGCGCGCCAGCGTCCCACCACCGTGCAATTTCTTCTGAACGCAACCAACGCCAACACCGCAACCATCGCCCGCGCCTACGCCGAGGGCGTCCTGCTGAGCTACAACAGCGGGCTGATGCAGCAGGGAATTCGCCTCCAGGTCCAGCCTGTCGCATCCGACAGCCTCGCCCGCCGCGGCCAGGTCTCGCTTCAGCCCGCCTTCCTCTTCAATCCCGGCCTGGTCGATTCGTGGTTCATCGTCACCGGCGTGCTCGGTCTGCTTCTCATCCTCAACAGCACCATCGTCGCCTCCGCCGCCATGGTGCGCGAGCGCGAGGCCGGCACCATCGAACAGCTCCTCATGTCGCCCGCCAGCACCACCGAGATCATCATCGCCAAGATCGCGCCGCTCTTCCTTCTGCTCACCCTGATGATGTTCGCGGCCCTCAGTGTTATCCGGCTGGTCTTCGGGGTTCCATTCCGCGGCAACATTCTGATGCTGCTCGGCGCGGGCTGCCTGTGCATCCTCTCCGGCATCAGCATCGGCACCGTCATCGCCACGTTCAGCAAATCGGCGCAACAGGCGCAACTCACCTGTTTCTTCATCAACCCGCCACTCGCCGCTTTGTCCGGAGCGCTCAATCCTGTCGAGGCCATGCCCAAGTGGTTGCAGCCGCTCACCGTGCTCAACCCGGTCCACCACTTCGCATCCATCGTCCGCGGAAGCACGCTGAAGGGAAGCGGCTTCATGGACCTCTGGCCCAACTTTCTCGGCCTGCTCCTCTTCACCGTCGTTCTGGTTGCGCTCAGCATCTCGCGCTTCCGCAAGCAACTCAGTTAATGAAGCACTGAGTAAGTTTTGTTTTTGAAGGGGCGGGACTTCAGTCCCGCCGGCAGCAAACAAATTTCAACGCGGCTTTAGCCGCTGAGGGAAGCTCAAATACTTGTACAAACCTTTCATTGGTATAAGGAACATCGCTATGAACCACTCGAAGACAAAAATCGCCCCGATCCTCACCATCGCTGCCATCGCGCTCCTCGCGTGCCTGGGAACCTTCGCGCTTCCATCGCAAGCCTCCGCGCAAGGCCCGTCCCAGCCCAATCAGACGCAGCACGCGCAGGCAACTCCGCTTCCGCTCTCCGGCCGCGCAGGCAACAGCGGCTCCGTCACCGCGATTGAAGCCCCCATCGCCGGGACCACCAACAGCGTCACCACCATCAATCCCTCCGTCCAGGTGCAGGGCCCCTACGCCGGAAGTTCATCGAGCACAGCGAAGCTCCCATTTACCGGAATGCTCTCGCTGCGCGACGCCATCGAGCGCGGTCTCAACTTCAACCTCGGCGCGGTGGGTCTCAACCACGCCGTGCGCCAGGCTCAGGGGCAGAATGAGATTGCACGCAGCGCGCTGCTTCCCAACGTCAGCGGCTATCTCGCCGAGAACTTGGCGCAAACCAACCTCGCCGCCGAAGGCCTGCGCATCCACCTGCCCATCCCCGGCTTCACCTTCCCCACCATCGTCGGCCCGTACAACAACATCGACCTGCGCGGCAGCGTCTCGCAGTCGGTCCTCGATCTCACCGCATGGAACAACTTCCGCGCATCCAATGAAGAAGTCCACGCCGCGCAGCTCTCCGCCCGCGATGCCCGAGACGCCGTCGTCCTCGCGGTCTGCGGCACGTACCTCCAGATCATCGCAACCAGGGAGCGCGTCGCCTCCGCCCACGCGCAGCTCGACACCGCAACCGCTCTCTTCCAGCAGACGCAGCAGAAGCGTGCCGTCGGACTCGTCGCCCAGATCGACGTTGACCGCAGCGAGGTCGAGCAGTTGACCCAGCAGCAGCGCGTCATCTCGCTCGAAACCGAGCTCTCCAAGCAGAAGATCGCCCTCGCGCGCATCACCGGACTTCCCCCCAGCGACGCCTACGACCTCACCGACGAGGTCCCCTTCGCCGCCGCGCCCTCGCTCACCCTCGATGACGCCATCCATCAGGCGCTCGACCGCCGCTCCGACATCAAAGCCGCCGAGGCGCAGGTCCGTGCCGCCCAGCGCGCGCTCTCCGCGGCCCGCGACGAGCGCCTGCCTTCGCTCTCCGTCAATGGCAACTACGGCTCCATCGGCACCAACCCCGCGCAGGCCAGCGCAACCTTCTCCGCCGCCGCCACGCTCAGCATCCCCATCTGGCAGGGAGGCCGCACCGAGGGCGACATCAAGGCCGCCCAGGCCACGCTCGCCCAGCGCCAGTCCGAGTTGGAAGACCTCAAGGGCCAGGTCGAAAGCGATGTGCGCAACGCCTTCCTCGATCTCGAGGCCGCAACCAGCCAGGTCAAGCTGGCCCAGCGCAATCTTCAGGTCAACAAGGAGACCCTCGACCTCACCCGCCAGCGCTTCGACGCCGGAGTCACCGACAATGTCGAAGTCGTGCAGGCGCAGGAGTCGCTCACCTCCGCCGATCTCGACAGCATCAACAGCGTCTTCGCCCACAACCTCGCCAAGCTCAGCCTGGCCCGCGCCATCGCCAGCGCCGCCGACAACCTGCAGCAGTTCCTGAGCCTGCAATAGCCACCGCGCAGCCTCTCACAGCCACCTCCACCGACAACTTCCTCAACGACCCCTCCGCCGGCTACAAGAAAAACAGCTTCCAATTCGTCACTGCCGCATCCTATTCGCTGAAGTGAACGCAATGGGAGGTCGGCATGTCACCCACGCCCGCCGGTTTCGACGAAGTCTTTGCCACGCTCAAGCAGGTCTTCCGTAGCCATCTCGACCGGCTCAGCGTGCAGTCCGACAGCGCGACCGAATACACGCTCGTTGGCCGAAAGCCCTCGCCCTTCCCCCAGCACAAAGGACACCCCATGTTCTTTAGCTCGGTCCGTCTGGGCAAGGCGTACGTCAGCTTCCATCTCTTGCCGCTCTACATGAACCAGTCGCTCAGCGGCACCATCTCTCCCGCGCTCAAAAAGCGCATGCAGGGCAAAACCTGTTTCAACTTCAAGACCGAGCCGGACGCCGACTTGCTCGCCGAACTAGAACGCCTGACTACCGCAGGCTTCAAGTTCTTCGACGACAAAAACTGGGTCTAGCGCCTGCGCCTCGCCCTACGGCGCGGTCAGAATCTTCATCACCGGATCGGGCAGCGGCTGGTCCGCGTTCTTCAGCAGCAGCGACACCTGCCACATCTGCGTATCGGTCAGCACATGGTTGAACGCGGGCATCCCGCTCAGCCGGATTCCATTGGCCACCTTCCAGTACGTCTCACCCGGCTCGTCGTCGCTCACCCCAACCACGCTGCCCACGGCGTGCTTCTTCCACAACTGCGGCGCATCCGGGTACATGCTCTTGGCAAACGCCACATCGTGCCCCGGCGTGCCATGACATCCCGCGCACTGCGCGCGATACACCTTCGCCCCGCCCTCAAAGACGTCCTCGTCCGTGCCGAAGGGAGCCGGCTGCATCTGGCTTGCAATCCTCGCCTTCAGCGGCGCGCTCACAATCGCCTTCTCCAACGGGAACGGCTTGTCTGCGGTCGCCACTGGCAGCGCGCCCCATCGCAGATAGGCCGCCGCGCCGCCCGCCACCACTGCCAGGCCAAGCAGAAATCCCAGAAATACCTTGCCGCCGCCGCCCGAAGCCCTGCCCTTTGCCATGGAATCCTCGCCTTCTCGTCCCCGCCGCGCCATGAAGCCGCGTTGGATGTTCTAATAGGGAAGTGGCTGACAGCGGACAACTCCGCCGCGCCAACCTCGCCTCCAACGAGTTCAGAAATTGGGGGCGCGCAGGAGCTCTCGTTGATCTTTCGTTCGCCGTCCCGTTTCGCAAGTAGCATACAGCTTTTGCCAGCACTCCTGTTGGTTGCCGCATTCGCGTCCTCCTCCGCCCTCGCGCAGAACACGGGCCGCGCCACCCGCGAGACCAACGCCAATCGCAAGGCACGCATCGCCCGCCAGATCGCCGACACCTACACCCATCGCTGGGAGGTCGCCGGCGGCGGAGGCTGGCTCCGCTTCCGTTCCGGCCAGTTCACCCAGAAGAACAGCGAGATCGCCTTCTGGCTTAACACCACCTACTACTTCAACCGCAACCTCGGCCTCACCGGCGAGCTGCGCGGCGCCTACGGCAACGCCAAGATTAACAACCTCAATCAGTACGCCACCCTCGTCGGCCGCCCGCAGATCTCCGAATATCCCTTCCTCGCCGGCCCCACCTATCGCTTCCGCCTGCGCCAGAAGACCGCCCTCAGCGTCTTCGCTCTCGGCGGCACGGCCATCGGCAAGTTCGACGGCGACTCCAAGGGCATCTCCGCGGCCAACCTCGGCCTCTGGCCCTCCACCAGCGCCCGCCCGGCCTTCTCCATCGGCGGCAGCCTCGACCTCAACATGTACCCCAACCTCGCCTTCCGCATCACGCCCAGCTACACCGCCACCACCTTTGGCGGCTCGTACCAGAACAACGCCGGCTTCGAGATGGGCCTGGTCTACCGCTTCGGCCGCCAGAAGTAGCCACTGGTTTTGAAGGGGACGGGCTTCAGCCCGTCCGTAAGCTCTCCTCAAACTACCCACCACTCCGTCATCCTGAGCGCAGGCCCTCTCACGCCGTCATTCTGGCGAAGCCAGAATCTCCGTATTGGTCTTTTGGACCCGCAATACATCTCCAGCGAATCCGCTCTAGAATGATGCGGGGGGCCTGCCATGACCATCATCCGCCAGGACGACGTAATCCGCTCCGTAGCCGACGCGCTGCAATACATCAGCTTCTACCACCCCGTCGACTACATCGCCAACCTCGCCCGCGCCTACGAGCACGAGCAGTCCCACGCCGCCAAGGACGCCATCGCGCAGATCCTCATCAACTCCCGCATGTGCGCCGAGGGCCATCGTCCCATCTGCCAGGACACCGGCATCGTCACCGCCTTTGTAAAAGTGGGAATGAACGTCCAGTGGGAGCCGTCGGCCGCGCACGGCATGATGTCCCTCCAGCAGATGATCGACCAGGGAACCCGCGAGGCGTGGCTCAACCCCGACAATCTCCTCCGCCCCAGCATCCTCGCCGACCCGGCCTTCACCCGCCGCAACACCGGCGACAACACGCCCGCCATGGTCGTCGTCGAGCTGGTCCCCGGCGCTGCCCTCGACATCACCGTCGCCAGCAAGGGCGGCGGCTCCGAGGCGAAGGCCCGCTTCGCCATGCTCAACCCCACCGACTCCGTCGCCGACTGGGTCGTCCGCACCGTCCCCACCATGGGCGCCGGATGGTGCCCGCCCGGAATGCTCGGCATCGGCATCGGAGGCACCGCCGAAAAATCCATGGTTCTCGCCAAAGAGTCGCTCATGGCCCCCATCGACATGCACGAACTCATCGCCCGCGGCCCGCGCACCAACATCGAGAAGCTCCGCATCGAGCTATATAACCGCATCAACCAACTCGGCATCGGCGCGCAGGGCCTGGGCGGCCTCACCACCGTCCTCGACGTCAAGGTCCTCGACTGCCCCACCCACGCCGCCAACCTCCCCGTCGCCATCATCCCCAACTGCGCCGCCACGCGCCATCTGCACATCCGCCTCGACGGCTCCGGCCCCGTCGCCGTCGCCCCGCCCTCGCTAGCCGCCTGGCCCAAGCTCACCTACGCGCCGCAGAACGCCCGCCGAGTCAATCTCGCCACCGTCACCCGCGAAGACATCCAGACATGGAAGCCCGGCGAAGTCATCCTGCTCACCGGCTCGCTGCTCACCGGCCGCGACGCCGCGCACAAGCGCCTCACCGACATGCTCAACCGCGGCGAAACCCTCCCCGTCGACCTGCGCGGCCGCTTCCTCTACTACGTTGGCCCGGTCCAGGCCGTCGGCGACGAGGCAGTCGGCCCCGCCGGCCCCACCACCGCCACGCGCATGGACAAGTTCACCCGCCAGGTGCTCGCCCAAACCGGACTGCTCGGCATGATCGGCAAGGCCGAGCGTGGGGCTGAAGCGATTGAGGCCATCCGCGAGTTCCACTCCGTCTACCTCATCGCCGTCGGCGGCGCGGCCTACCTCATCTCCAGGGCCATCCACTCCGCCCGCGTCCTCGCCTTCGCCGACCTCGGCATGGAAGCCATCTACGAGTTCGATGTCGTCGACATGCCCGTCACCGTCGCCGTCGACTCCGTCGGCTCCAGCGTCCACGCCACCGGCCCCGCCGAGTGGCACTCCCGCATCGCCCAGCACCTCCCCAACACCGCCATCCTGCAGTGAATGATCTACATTTCATGATGTGGCACCAAATCTGGGAACTCTTCCCATTGTGGAAAGCCATGATGAAATGGTATTTAGATATTTTGGCTTTAAGGATTAGGGATGCACTATGCGCCGAGATTTGCACAGGCAATCTTTCTATCTACTGGAATAACGACTTGACATCTTACAGGAACATGGTATTCTGATTTCGTTGTTGTTTTTGATTCTGGAAACGAATTAGCTAAAGACTTCGGCTCTGACGGGGTAAATCATGGGATACGAGATATTCGAGCGAAAAACTCCACGGATGGGGACGCCCCTGTTGTCATTCTCGAAAATTGGCGGCATTACGTTTAATCAGACGGCATCACGCATTCTACAGAAGGCTTCAATAACGAACGTATTGTTGATGTGGGATGCGAAAGACAAAAAACTGGCGATGAAGACGGCTTCAACATCCAATGATATACGTTCTTACGTGATCCGTTACAACGATAAAGGGAATGGAGCAGGGTTTTCCGCAAAGACATTTCTAGACTATGCAGGAATCAACTATGCACAGCGCAAGGCAATTCCGATTTCCATCACGCCAGAAAAAGAGTTTCTTATTGAGACGCCGATTCCAGAAGCATGTTTAAAGATCCAGGAATAACAAACCGCGCGCCATGGCGCGCGGTTTGTTATTCAAGTTTCACCGGGTAGCTCAGTTGCATAGAGCACCGCGAGTGGTCAAACTTCTTCCACGGAGTAGGGCCCATCTAACGCGGAGGTCGGAGGTTGGAGTCCTTCCCCGGTGTCCCATCATATTGTATGCGAGACGCATTTCGCATACAACATTTGTTCGGGGCCGCGAATAGCGGCCCTGAACTTTAAGCAATACCAGGTCCCCGACTCTCGATTCTGAGATGGGAGCATCGCGTGAAGGCGCGAACCGGGGTCCCCGCGGACAGGTCTTCGTCCGTGGGGTGCGCAACCGGGGTTCCCGGCGGACAGGTCTTCGTCCGTGGGGTGGAGAACCGGGGTTCCCGCAGACAGGTCTTCGTCCGTGGGGTGGAGAACCGGGGTCCCCGGCCAGCTTGCTGGCTGGGGTTGGCGACCGCTCCTCCACTCTTCGCGCCGCTCTACGCCGCGACCCCGCGCCACTTGCAAGTCTGTCTTGCTTAAGGGCACGGCTTCAGCCGTGCCGTAAAAAGCCGCGCCGAAGGCGCTTCCGCTCTGCCGAAGGCCGGAGTGGAGCGCGCAGCGCGGAACGACTGATCAGCCTTCCTCTCACCCGCTACTCCACTCTTCCCGCCGCTCTACGCCGCCCCAACCACCAACACCCGACCCGCGCCACGGTTTGCCGCGCGTGGGCGAATCTCGATCACCACATCATGTTGCAGCGCCGTAGCGAAGTGCATCAGCCGCTCCACCGAAAACCCCTCCAGCTTGTATCCCTTCAGCGCCGACACCTTCGGCTGATTCACGCCCAGCAACCGCGCCGCCTCCGCCTGCGTCATCTTCCGCTTCTCCAGAATCTTGTTGATGACCACGCACAGCCGTAGCTTCGTCCCAAGCTCCTCGGCATTCGGCAGCCCGAGGTCAGCAAATACGTTGCCCGAACCCACCTCGAAAACTACTTCTTTGGTCGCTTTAGCCATTTCTTCCTCCAAATCTCTCCCGGTGGATTCGCTCGGCATCCTTCAGACGGCTCGCAATCAAGTCCTGGTCCGCTTTCGGAGTCTTGATCCCGCTCTTGGACTTCTTCTGGAATGCGTGCAGCACATACACCGCCTCGGCGAACCGCACCGTGTAAAACGCTCGATACGTATCGCCGCGATGGTCCTCGACCACCTCCATCACGCCCGGCCCTTCGCCCTTCCACGGCTTCGCATCCGGATGCTTGCCTCCAAACTGCGCTGTCCCAAGCGCCGCCCCGAGATGCGTCCGGGCCTCCTCCGGAAACGCCATCAAGTCTTTCCTCGATGAACCGACCCAGATCAGCGGCTTCTCATCGTCAGCCAGAAACTCTCTTGTCATAGTATATCCCAGTTCAGGGATATATCATACTCCACACACCTCC
>Ga0187872_10001346_pt1 | contig 25246 bp, 21 predicted proteins | sample June2016WEW_16_4_FD_132973 | JGI IMG/M metagenome (GOLD analysis project Ga0187872, IMG submission 132973) | Peatland microbial communities from SPRUCE experiment site at the Marcell Experimental Forest, Minnesota, USA - June2016WEW_16_40 | ecosystem: Environmental > Terrestrial > Soil >...
AACCTTAGGAGCTGGTGGCCGAAAGGCCGTAGGGGTTCGAGTCCCTTCTTCCGCAAGTCTTTTTTTCAGATGCTAGGAAACAAGCCAAATCTGGCCATTTTACGGGGTTTCTGATAGGTCAAAGGTGTCACGAGGTGTCACGGAGAGACACAAAAAGAGGGAGATTGGTAGCAACTGGTAGCACGGAATTCGCCGCGCCGAACCATGCGAAGAGTGGCGCAAACTAGCCCATAAAAACAGAAGGGCCGGTAAGCCTAAACTCCGCCGGAAACTTGTGACCGCGCGGGCAGCTCCATTCCCTAATCCATCCAATCGAGGTGTGGGTCCAAAGGGTGCTGTCCGGCAGTATGCTGGATGAGCGTCTCTGTTAGCATCCCAACGCCCGCCTCCCCCGCATCCCCAACTGCTGTTAGTTGGTCGGCTTTGCGACTCCTTCAAATGCTCCTGCAGCCCGTCGTGGAACGGGGGTCCGCACAACGTAGAGGTGATACGCCGAGTCTGCTAGCGGGGACAACCCGCCTAACGCGCGGTTGGAATACCGAGAACTTGAAACGCTGGCATCGGATCGGCAGCGGTCCACGTTGTGCCGTCGTTAACGCTCAGAAGCGATCCCGTTAATCTCAAGGGAGTGCCCCACCAGAAATCCAGCGTGTCGCTTGCCAGACCCTTTGCGACCAGCCAGTACTGCGTCCCGCCTGATCGAGCCGAATCATTGGCTGGGTAGAAGAATTGGCCCACCTCTCAAAACTCTGGCTAGGGCGGAGCGATAACAAACGGGGTGTTAACAGGAAAGTACGAATTTCCGGAAACGTTACTGATCTCAACGCGATCCTGGCCGTTCACTGTTACAACGTGAGCACCCAAGTTTTGGCCGTTTCCCGTGTACTCATATTCGGTCTGGAGTATCGAAACCGGACTCCACACTGGATTTGATGTTGTCATGTAAGCGAAATTCCAATACTGGACAGTGAAGGTGCCCGCGCTGTCCAAGAACTCGCTCAGGAACTGCATGGCAGCGTAGGGCGCGATGTAACGGGCGTTTGCATCGGGTACCACGATCTGATTGGTAACCGTTGGATAGCCAGTCAACTGCGTGGTGATGGTCCACATTCGGTAGGTGGTGGATAGCATCGGTACATGACAGTAGTTCTCGAATCCAGACACATCGGTTAAAGTGCCGCCCTGCTGGACCGTCACGAATCCTTGAACGCCGTTAAGGCTGAACTGACTGAAAGATTCTGACTCGTAGAGGTCTGGAAGGTCATCGATCAAATAGGTCTGAATCGGCCAGTTAACCGTGTCGCTCGTGTTGATGCCGCTGGCGACACCCGTCGTCTCTCCCGCGTTGTACGGGTAGTCCGCCGTTGCATTCCTCAAACTCGCCTCGCCCTCGGTGTATGTGCCGAGTGGCGGATACGTCGTGCACCCCCCGTTTGCGAAAGTCAAGGTTCCCGAATATAAATTGAATTGAGTGTCGTAACCATTGACGTTCGATCCCGGAGTGTAAAGGGTGTTGCCCCCGAAAAGAATTTTTGGGGATTGGCTCTGATTCGTGACGACCTGGAAATTGTATTGCACGCCGATCAGATCGGTCGGAGTGCCTGGGAAGCCTGGCCCAGGCAACTGGAAGCCTGACAATCCGCCCGGCGACAAAACTTCCAGAGTTCCGGCACCGCTCGTTGCGGTACCCCCACTGTTCGTCACCGTTACGGTGAACTGTTCGTTATTATCCGCACTCGCCAGCGTCGGCGTCGTGTAGACCGGATCCGTGGCGTTGGCGATCGGCGTTCCGTTCTCGCTCCACTGATAGCTAAGAGGGGCTGTCCCTGTTGCGAAAACATAGAACGACGCTGTGTAACCCGAGTCTACGTTTGCATTCTGAGGTCCCCCAGCTATGGTTGGAGCGGTGGAAGTGGATGTTACGGCCAGAGTCGCCGGAGGACTGGTAAGGCTGTTGACGCTGTTTGTCACGGTGACCGTGAAGACTTCGCCGTTGTCCGCACTTGTAGTCGCCGGGGTCGTGTAGGTGGCCAAAGTGGCACCGCTGATGGCAGTTCCGTTCTTATTCCACTGGTAGGTGATCGGCGCGGTTCCAATCGCCGTCGCGCTGAACGTGGCGCTCGCCGGTGCTATGACCGTCTGATTCTGCGGTTGTCCTCCGATGAGTACCGGGCCTACTGGCGACAGGTTCGTGGTCGCCGCTGGATTCACGGTCAGAACGGCCACGGTGCTGGTTGCGCTGCCATAGTTGTTCGTAACCGTCACGGTGAAGCCAGCTCCATTTGTTCCAGTTGTGGTCGCTGGCGTTGTGTAGCTCGCAGATGTAGCACCGCTGATCGCAGCACCGTTTTTGTACCACTGGTACGAGAGAGAGCCAGTCCCGGTCGCGGTCACGCTGAACGTGGCTGTCGCTGGGGCTGTGACCGTTTGGCCCTGCGGCTGTGTAGTGATCGAAGCCGGGTTATTCGCTGGCGCATTCACTGTGAAGTTCACCGCGTTGCTCGCTCCTCCACCGGGCGTGGGATTGGTCACAACCACTGGATAGCTTCCCGCCGTTGCCTGGTCGCTGGCAGTAAGCTGGATCGTTAACTGCGTCGCACTGACAAACGTTGCGGCATGGGCCGCGCTGTTGTAGGTCACCGTCGAACTGGAGAGGAAGTTGGTCCCATTGATGGTGAGTGTTTGTGCCGCTGCCCCGGCCGTGGCCGAAGCTGGCGAGAGACCCGTGATGTTTGGAATCGGGTTTTGCACCGGTGTCGGCGGCTGTGGCTGAGAGCTACCTCCACCCCCGCAACCTATGGTGAGGGCAAACGAGCATACAAGGAACAGAGTGAGAAACACACTCTGTGACTTTCGCCAAATTGACCTTCTTGGGCGGGCAGTATGCATAGGCGGGCCTTCTCAAAACCAACTGGCCGGGGACGGTTGGCCACGACGCTCCGATACACTAGCACCTGCCGTAATGTCTGTGATAGGCGTCACATGCCTCTGTGATCCAGCTCACACTGGGGGCACCTGTGAATGCAGCTGTGTGAGCGGGTATTCACGGTGCCTCCTGTAGCGTTACCCCACGCGATCCGGCAGGGACGAAGTGAGGAAGCTCCAGATCACTTTCGATCCCGCCTGATGCGCCATACGTGTTTGACCTGTTTTCCTGAGTCACGAGCAACCACGGAAGAAATAATCCCCAGTGGTTTTGGGTCACTGGTTCGAAAATACGTCGGAAAAGCTGACAAGAGCATCGACACGCTGGCTGGATGGGAAGCCAGATTCATAGCGCTGCTCTCCGAGAAATGGAAACTCATTGATGCGGCAGGACGAAGCCAAAAGCATGTCACGGGGCTGCGGACGAAAAATCCCCAGTTATCCGACGCTGAGATCGAAAACATTCTGCGATGTGTGTATGTAAGGAAGGCTTTCGAGAACCTCATTATCAGCGTTCAGGATCCTGCGCGAAGTTCCGAAGCCTCCGTCGCTCGCAACTCTAATCCTTTAGATGAGTCCCGCCTGAGTGACGGGGAGGTGCCAGACTCGGAGTATCACAATACCGATAAGCAGCAAGACCTGAGTGAAATTGAAGACGCGGTAGACGGCACACCCGAGAATGCGCCGCCCGTCCACATCGACGTGTATCGGTACAAGACAGACGTGGATGGATTTTTGAATGACCTTGTGCCCCATCTCCGGCAAGAGGTTGAGGACTACTGGAAAGCCCATCCTGAGAAAAGACCAGCGCCACTCAACCCCATCATTGGCGCTCCAGCGTTCAAATCAAAGCTGCCGGAAGCAGGAGATGAGGATGATCCAACAGTTGAGGCCGCGCCCAAGAAAATGCCCTATCGCGCCGCCAAGCTGGGTTTCACTGAGGGCGACCTCATGAACGCGCTAACAACCATGTCGGCGGAAGATCAGGAGTTCATCCACCAGCGGTTTGAGGCGGGTCACACGCTGAAGGAGATGGCCCAGAAGCTGGGGATTTCCATTAAGCGGACCAGAACCCGGGAAAAGAAGGTCGTGGAGCGATTGATCGCCAAACTTTGTAAAAATCCTGTGGACAACGTGCGGAACAAAATGACCGGGCAAGAGCTTCTACAAAGTGAACTGGCTTCGAATGCAGAGAGAATCGCGGCCATGCAGACCCAGCCGCGCCGGTCGAATGGGAATGAATGGAAAGCCGCGTTGCGCCCCCGAACCCGGCAGGCATGGGATTTGTTCGAAATCGGGAAAACCGAGGCAGAGATCGCGGCCATCATGAACGTGGGGGTCAAGGATGCTGGAGCCATGGTGATGACGGCCAAGCGGCTCAGAGACCGGAGGGTGTGATATAGACGTGCTTGACAGACCGGCCCACCAGTGATATATGGTATATATGGTAAGGAAATACTCGACTGTAGAAGTCGCTAAAAAGCTCGGTATCGCCCAGCCGAATCTCCAGAGGTTGATTCGATTGAAGCGAATCCCTGCGCCACGCATTCAAAAGCTTGGCAGCGTCACAATTCGGTTATGGACTGAGAGAGATATTCAAGCCGCACGAAAAGCAATCAAAGAAGGCAAGGGGAAACGCTAATGCGCTGCGCCGTTTATGCCCGATTCAGTTCCGACCGGCAGAAGGCTACCTCGATTGATGACCAAGTCAGAAAATGCCGCCAGCACGCCAAGATCAAGGGCTGGGAGATTCTGGACGATTTCATTTTCACGGATGAAGCTATCAGCGGCTCGCGGTCAGACCGTGATGGCTTCAATAAAATGCTGAAAGCCGCCGAGCGGACGCCTCGCTCCTTCGACTGCCTGCTGGTTGACGATACCTCGCGTTTTGCCAGAGACCTGCCCTACGCCCTGACGAAGACCGAGTTGCTGGACTTCTATGGAATAGAGATTCATTTTGTGGCGCAAGGCATCAACAGCAAATCCGAACAGTTCCGTACGCTGATGACCATCAACGGAATGGTTGATGAACAATACTCCGTCGCCCTCGGACAGAAAACCAAGCGCGGTCTGGAAGGAACCGCCGAGCGCGGCAACCACACGGGTGGCCGCTGCTTCGGCTATCGCAACATTCCCATCGAAAGCAAAAATCAGACCGACGCGTACGGTCGCGCCACAATCGTGGGAGCCAAGCTCGAAGTTGACCCGGATCAGGCCGAAACAGTTCGGCGTATTTTCCAGATGTATGTTGACGGCCACAGCCTGAAGACCATTGCGAAGATGCTCAACGCCGACAAGGTTGCATCTCCTCAACCGGCTTTGGGCAGAATCCAGCAGTCTTGGTGCCCCAGCAGCATACGAGTGATGCTCCACAATGAGAGATACCGGGGAGTGGTGATTTTCGGGAAGACCCGGAAGCTGAAAGACCCTCGCACAAAGAAGCGCGTTCAGCGGGCCAACGTTGAAGCAGATATGATCCGCAAGGAATTTCCCGAGCAACGCATTGTTTCTGATGGGCTGTGGAACAAAGTTCAAGACCGCATCAAGCAGGTGAAGGAAATCTATGGCGAGCGTGGAAGGAAGGGCGGCTTGACTCGTGCCCGAGCTTTGCATTCCCCCTACCTATTCAGTGGTCTGATGAAGTGCGGCGAGTGCGGAGGGAATCTCGTAATCGTGTCGGGCAAGGGCAGGAACCACACTGAGGCTCACTACGGTTGTGCAATGAATGCCTTTCGTAACACCTGCTCAAACTCGCTCCGCATTCGTAAGGACGTTCTTGAAAACCAGTTGCTTGAAAAACTCCAGACGGAAGTCCTACAGGAAGATGCTATCGAGTATGCTCTGTCGCGTTTCGAGGAGGAATTGACCAAGGGCGTCCGCAACGTCGGCAGCCAGATGTCTCGGCTGGAGCAGCGGAAACGCAAGCTTGAACGGGAGCTTCACCACCTCGGGAAAGCCATCGCCTCCGGGCTCGACTCTCAGACCTTGCGCGCAGGCATCGCGGAGCGGGAAGCTGAGATTACCGACATCCATTCGCAGATCATTTGCGCCAAACCTGACACGGTGCGGACGAAGATTCGGGATGCCCGGAAGTTTGTGGAATCTTCTCTGAAGGACATCCGCAAGCTGCTTAACAGCGATCCGGCCACAGCCAAGGCCACGTTGAGCCGACACATGCCTTCCATCGTGCTCAGTCCCGAGCCGAACCGCCGATATCAGGTTGTGTCGCAATGGGAGTTACTGCCGGGGAGCGCGATATCCGCAGGCTATACGAGTGGTGCCGAGGGGCAGAGTTGAACTGCCTACGCCGGCCTTTTCAGGGCCGCGCTCTACCGGTGAGCTACCTCGGCACCGGAACAGCATCCGATTTTACGGAAAGCGCGGCGCAGTGGAAAGAGAAAAACAGTTTGCTCGCAGGGCGCGCGGAAGAGAGATCCTTCAGCCGACCAAGATGAAAAGCGTCGGCTTCAGGATGACGACCCTGATCGGGTCGTCAGCGCGATGATTCGTCGAACTCGCGCATCCGGTCCTTCTTCTTGAGAACTTCCCGAGGCCTTGATCCGTCGGCCGGGCCGACGATTCCATCCTTCTCCATCAAGTCGATCAAGCGCGCGGCTCGGCCGTAGCCGATCCGGAGGCGGCGCTGGAGGGTGGAAGTCGAAGCGCGGCCCATTTCGCATACGACGCGGACGGCATCCTGGTAGAGGTCATCATCCACTTCATCGCCGCCGTCAGCGGCATCCATACCGCCGTCCATTACGTTCTCATCCTTGGGCGGCTTGAGCAGCTCTTCGTTGTAGATGGCTTTTGCTTGTTCGCGCCAGAAATCCGCCACCGCCGCGACTTCCTTTTCGTTGACGTAGGGGCCGTGAATGCGGTGCAGGCGCGACGATCCGGCCGGCAAGTAGAGCATGTCTCCCTTGCCAAGAAGGGATTCCGATCCGTTGGCGTCCAGAATCGTTCGCGAGTCCACCTTGCTCGCCACGCGGAAGGAGATGCGTGCGGGGAAGTTCGCTTTGATAAGACCCGTGATGACGTCCACGGACGGACGCTGGGTGGCCAGGATGAGATGGATTCCCACGGCTCGCGCCATCTGTGCGAGGCGCGTGATCGATTCCTCGACGCCGTTCGTATCCACCATCATCAGATCGGCCAGTTCGTCGATCACGATCACGAGGTAGGGAAGCGGCCGGTGCTCCTCGTCTTCGGCGCTTTCGAACAGCGACAGGGACTGCCCTTTCTCGAACGTGCGGTTGTACTGCTCGATGTTCCGGACGCCGCGCTGCGCAAGGATCTTCAGGCGCCGCTCCATTTCGCGGGTCGCGTTCCGCAGGACGTTGGCGGCCACCTTCGGGTCGGTCACGACAGGCGTGAAGAGGTGCGGGATATCAGCGTAGAGTCCGAGTTCGAGCCGCTTCGGGTCAACGAGCACGAGTTTCAATTCATCCGGCGTGGCCTTGTAGAGCATGCCCATCAGCAGGGAATTGATGAAGACGCTCTTGCCCGTTCCCGTCGCGCCCGCGATCAGGAGGTGGGGCATTTGGGTCAGATCGGTGGCGCGGATGCGCCCGATCAAGTCTTTCCCCATCGGCAGCGTCAGCTTCGAAGACGAATGCGAGAATTCCGGCGACTCGATCACATCGCGGAGAGCGATCGTTTCGCGGCGCGCGTTGGGCACTTCGATGCCGACAGTTGATTTCCCTGGAATGCGCTCGATCAGAATCGACTCGGCGCGGAGCGCCAGGCAGAGATCGTCGCCGAGGCCCGTGATCCGGCTGTACTTGATTCCAGCCTCGGGTTTGAATTCGAAGGTGGTCACGACCGGGCCCGGATTGATCTGCGTGATATGGCCCGCCACGTCGAACTCAGCGCACTTCTGCTCGATTGCCCGGGCGCATTCCTTCAGCTCGCCCTCGTCCATCTTTTCGCCGCGTTCGGCGTTGTGCAGCAACGTCGGCGAGGGCAGCTTGAAGCTGGTTCGCCCGCGTGAAATCTTCGGCTCCATGCCCGGCCTTTTCGGCGACGGCGCTGCGTCCGGGTCGTGGAACTTGATTACCGCAGGGCCGCGTTCGGCCAGCATTGGCTCGCCGCGCCCTTCCGTCTCGATCTCCTCGTCTTCGTCGATCTCCTTCGTCGAAATCCGCTGCTGGACCACCGGAGGCCGCCCCGCAATCTTGATCTCCTCGACGCGCTTTCGCAGGCGGACGGCTTCGCGCTCCTCGCGCCATTGCTTCGCCCGCGCGATCCAGCCGCCGACCAAGCCATCGCCGGCCATCGGCTTTTTCATCCATTGCACTGCTGCGTGGAAGGAGAAGCTCGTGGTTAGAAACAGCGCCGTTAGCAGGGTTGCAATGGCCACTAGGTGAGCGCCAAAAGGATTGAAGGCCGCACGCAGTCCCCGCGCCAGCACAGAGCCGAGCAGCCCTCCGGGAGGCAGCGCGCCGCGCACGTCCGGCACGTGAGCCAGCGCCATCTCCGCCGCCAGCGAAGCGAGGAGCATTGCCGATCCAACCAGCTTCGCCACCGGCGCTCCCACCGTCTGGCTGCGGAACCAGCGCATTGCCGCGACAAACATCCCAATCGGGAAGAGAAACGCGGCGTAGCCGCTGAGCTGGAAGAACAGGTCGGCCAGATGCGCTCCCACGGGCCCGATCCAGTTGCGCGCCGGCCCCGCTCCGGGCGGCGGCGCCGATACGTTGAAGGAGGCATCGTGGGGCGAATACGACAGCAGGCTCAGTGCGAGCAGGGCTGCCAGACTGAGCCCTACGAAGCCGATCAACTCATTGAAGCGTTTGTTTTCCGTCGGTGTCAGAACGCGCACAAAACATCTCCGTTTGCCCTCCGGGATCCCATCGAGCAGGACCAAGAGCGCTTTCCGTAGCTGGATAGGGGAAGGCCTGCTCGGGTCGTGCGGGCGCTATCGCACGGAGCCCAGCGGGAGGAACGCCCACGAATATAGCAAACAGGGTGCGGGAGTAAACATCGATCTTTGATGGGTTTCCTCCCCATTGTGCAAACGGAAAAGGGGCTGGATTTGTGATCCAGCAGAGAGAGCAGGAAAGTATGCTCGGCCGGAAATATTTGTTTCATATCGGTACAAAAGTACCATTTGCTGATAGAAGGGCGTTTTCTAGACTGGCGTAGAGCGAAGTCGGGAAGGGCTGCACTCCTGTTTTCGAATCGAGGCGGCTGATGCGATTAGACAATGTCGTTTCAGTTGAATCGGTGCTGCGATCCGCTGAGAGGGAGAGGGAAGACCGGCGATTGCTGCGCCGCGCAAAAATCACGGCACAGGTACACGTCCGTGGCATGAACTCAGCGGAAGCTTTCGAAGAAGTGTGCAAGACCGTCGACCTCTCCCGCGACGGCATGCTGTTCATCGGACGCAATAGGGACTACACGAAGGGCCAACTGCTCGAAGTCACCTTCCCTTATTCGAGCGCGCCGGGCGCTCAGAATCAGGCGCAGCCTGCCGAGGTGGTTCGTGTGGTGGCGCAACCCCACGGAAAATTCGCCGTCGCCGTGCATTTTCTGGCCGCCAAGCAAAAGGCGCCTGGCGCAAGCAATAAAGACGAAAGGCGCGTGGCGCCCTCGCTCTATCATGACGGCGCACTCATCAACGAATCGCTCAACGAATCGACCAACGAACAGAAGTCGCCGCTGGTACTCGCCTTCGAACCCGACGCCGCTGCGGCAGGCGTGATGCAAAAGATGCTCGAGGGGCAGGGGTACACCTTCGTGGCCGTGAAGACGGGAGTCGATGCACTCGAGTTCTTGAAGGCGAACGTTCCCGATGTGTTCGTCGCCGAAATTGAGACCGAGGATGTCTCCGGCCGGGACCTCTCCATCATCATAAGGCGGGATGAACGGCTGGCGCGTGTACCGGTGGTCCTGCTGACTCGTTCCGCCGAACCGGAGAGCCAAAAGCTCGGGGCGGTCGTCGTATGCATGACAAAACCATTTCAGCCGGAGCGGCTGCAGCAAGTGATCCGTCTGATCGCACCGCCTCCCGAATCCCGCGGTTTCTACGGCGACCAGCCACTCTCCGAAGATTTGGTCGATCGCACACTCGCATACAAACCGTGAAGAAGTAGGAACGTTAGCGATTCGCCTGGAGTTCTGTGACAGGACCTCCATGGCCCGGTCAGTAGCCGGCGTGGTACAGGAGTGCCACGACAACGGCGGCCACCAGGCAGTAGATCCCGAAGAGATACCAGCGCCCGGTCTCGAGCCAGCGGCTCAGCCATTTCAGCGCCAGCAAACCGGCAAGAAACGCGAAGACAGCTCCGAGGACGCTAGGCATGACAGCGGGAATCAGCATCGGGCCAAGGTGACCGTGCTGCGCCTGGACCAGCCTCCATGCTTCGCGCGCGTCTGCGGCAGGGGTGAGAACGACCGCCAGAGCGAAACTGAAATCCTCGGAGCGTGCTTTCGGTGCGCCCAAAAGCATGCCGGTAGAGATTGTTGCGCCGGAGCGGGAAAATCCGCGAAAGGGCAGGCACAGGCCCTGTACGGCCCCAATCCAAAGAGATTGCTTGGGAGTTATTTGGGAGGCGGCAGGATCCTGAGCGCGCGAGCGCTTTTCGCGCAGTCCCGCCACCAGAATGAGAACGCCCACCACGGCGAGCGCCGAAGCGATCAAGTCAAGACGGCCGAATAGCTGTTCGACCCAGGCGTGCGGCTGGTGACGAAACACGACCTTTTCGATGGCCTCGATTAGCACACCGCCAACGACGCCCGTGAGGACCGTGGCCAGAATCAGCGAGACGACGAATCCTTTAACGTCGGACGCGCTCTGAAAGAACGCCCGCTGCCAGCGCCGCCAAAAATAGACAATTACCGCGAGCATCGTCCCGGTATGGAGCATGACCAGCAGCAGGGTCATCTCCGGCGCGGTAGGATCGATGCCCATCAGCTTTTCCGCGACGATCACATGGGCGGAGCTCGAGACGGGAAGCAATTCGGCCAGACCCTGCACAACAGCAAGAATGATTACGTGCAACAGAGACATGAGCGCAATCTCGCTTTCCTGATTAGGTTAGCAGTTCTGACGCATGGGCGCAGGCACGCGTGAAGAGTCGTCCGGAAACCGAATTCAGAATGATGAACGCGTGCGTCAAGCGATTTTCTTGGTCATCGTGAAGGCGTCGCGTCCGCCCGGATAGTAGCCCTTCTTCACCCCGCGAGTACGATAGCCATGCTTTTGCCAGAACGCAATTGCGGATGCATTATCGGTTGCCGTTTCGAGCGCTACCTCTTTCGCACCGCTTGCGGCGAGCCTGCGCTCCACTTCGCGGAGCAGCGCCGTCCCCAGGCCTTGCCGCCTGTACGCCCCCAGCACGTCGATCGTGACGATGTAGCCCCAATCGTCTTCATGCGCCGTCACGCAAAACCCGACGATCACCGGTTTGTCCGCTCGGGTTTCCGCCACGACACATTCGGCGCCGGGGAAACGCAGGTAGTTCCGCAACTCCCGCCGCGAATACGCGATCGCCGGCTCGTAGCACGACTGGTCGATTTCGTAGAGGGTCTCGAAATCGGCGGGCCGGTGGGTGCGCAGCGTGAGATTCGAAGCCACGGAGTCACAGAGTCACAGGGAGAGGCACCGAAATCGGCCGCCCAGATTCACTCTACACTTCCAGAATGACGGGTAGGATAAGGGGACGCTTGGAGGTCTGTTTGTTCAGGTAGCGTTTCAGATCGACGCGAATTTTTTCCTTGATGACGCTCCAGTCCATCTTTTCCTCGGCGCTGGATTGTTCAATCGTCTTTAGGATCACTTCCCGCGCCTTCGTCAGGATCTCCTGGCCGTCGTCGCTCGGCAGAAATCCGCGGGTCACGATTTCGGGCGAGCCTTCGATGCGCCCCGTGTGCTTGTCGATCGCGATGATCGGGACGACGACGCCGTCTTCGGAAAGATGGCGCCGGTCGCGAATCACGACGTCCTCGATCTCTTCGAGGGAGCCCGAATCAACCATTACGCGCCCCGCAGGCACCGGTTCCCGCTCGTGGGCGCCCCCATCCGCGGTGAATTCGAGCGGGTGGCCGCTCTCAAGGAGGAAGATTTGCCCGGAGACCGCCCCCACCTGTTCGGCCATTGCCGCGTGCTGAAAGAGCTGCCGGTATTCACCGTGGAGGGGAATGAAGTATTTCGGCCGCACAAGCTGGAGCAAAATCTTCATCTCTTCCTGGCTCGCGTGGCCCGAGACGTGAATCGGCGCGGATCGCCCGCCTTCGTAGTAGACGAGTACGCGGCGCCGGAAGAGGTGGTCGATCATCCGGAAGATCGCTTTTTCGTTTCCCGGGATGATGCGGGCCGAAAGAATCACCGTGTCGTTTTCTCCGAGGCTGAGCATTCGATGGTTGTCCACCGCGATCCGCGAGAGCGCCGACATCGGCTCGGCCTGCGTGCCGCTTGCGAGCACCACGAGCCGCTTCGGATCGAAGCTCCGGATATCCTGCGGCCGCACAACGCTGCCATCCGGGATGCGCAGCTTGCCGAGCCCGTGCGCGATCTCGATGTTGTCAACCATGCTGCGGCCGACAAACCCGATCTTCCGCCCGACGGACCGCGCGATCTCGATGACCTGCTGGATGCGGTGGACGGAACTCGAGAAGCACGAGACCACGATCTTTTCGGGCGCGGCGCGGAACAATTCCTCGAGACGAACGACCACGGCCCTCTCGGAGGGCGTAAAACCGGGCCGTTCGACGTTCGTGCTGTCGCTGAAAAGCGCGAGCACGCCTTCCTGTCCGTATCGTGCGAACGCATGCAGGTCGAACGGTTTTCCGTCAACGGGCGTCGGGTCAATCTTGAAATCGCCCGTGTGGATGATCACGCCGACGGGCGTGCGAATCGCGAGCGCGACGCAGTCGATGGTGCTGTGGGTTACGTGCAGATATTCGATCTGGAATGGCCCAAGCGTCGTGGTTTCACCTGGCGCTACCTCGTGCAGCTTGGCCGAATCGAGCAGGCCGTGCTCTTCGAGCTTTTTTCGCACGAGCGCGAGCGTGAACTGCGTCCCATACACCGGCACGTTTAGATCGCCGAGAATGTAGGGAATCGCGCCGATGTGGTCTTCGTGAGCGTGCGTCAGGACGATCGCGCGGACCATCCGCTTGTTCTGCTTCAGATAGGTGATGTCGGGGATCACGATGTCCACGCCCAGCAGCTCTTGCTCGGGGAACATCAACCCCGCGTCGATCACGATGATGTCGTCGCCGGAGCGCAGGGCGAGCATGTTCATGCCGAACTCGCCCAGTCCGCCCAGCGGAATGGCCCACAACGAAGGTGCGCTCAAATGAGTGTTCGTTCCCAGGACTTCACGGCCATCGTATCACAGCGCGATTCGGCGTGCCGCCAGATGGCCGAATCGCGCGCGTAATTCGGACGCAAGGTGTTGCGAAACTACTGTTCGGTAGCAATTGCCTCTTCCACGTGCCGATGCGCTTTGCCGATATGCTCGAGTACGCGGCTCTGCAAGCCCGCGCCGTCGTCCTCTTTCTGGACGTCATCGTGCGCCTTATTGAGCACGTCGGCCGCCTTGTTCAGCCGCGGGATCCAACGCAGGTGCGAATCAATGCCCGGATGGTCGTCGGGGCTCTTGCCGTCGTCGATGCCCGCAGCCTTGATCTCCGCGACGGCTTGGTCGATTTCATCCATCGCTGCCTTTTCCGGATCGTGCAGTACGCCGCTGTCCGGATGCGCCATCAGGGCGCGGGCGTACCGCAGCTTCCCCAGAGCGTCTAAATACGCGGGATGCTTGTCGGGGGCTGGCTTCGCGCTCGCGCCGAACGCGAGGACCAACGTCATTGCCACCGTCATCCCAAAAGCCACTGTGACAAATCTGTTCGTGGATTTCATCGCGGGTTTCTCTCCTCTGTTGTCATGATCTCAAGCGGGCATTCTGCTGCAATATGCCGCCAACAATCTAGCACTGCTCAGCATCTTGAAGAAGCTGTTAAGGCTCAGGGATAGCGACTGAAGATAGGCCGCCCCGGAATTCGCAAATTGCGCAAAACGCCTATAGAATTACTCGCGCATGAAACGAATTGCCATCCTGGGTTCCACCGGCTCGATCGGGCGCCAATGTCTCAGCGTTGTGGATTCGCTGCCGGGCCGATTTGAAGTGGTCGCGCTGGCTGCAGGCTCGAATGTCCGGCTGGTCGCGAGCCAGATCGCGCGCCACCGGCCCAAGGTTGTTTCGGTGGCCACAGAAGGCAATGCCGCCGAACTGCGGGGCGCCCTCGGAACCGGTCAATCGTCGCGGGGAGCTGATTCGAATCCAGAGATCCTGTTCGGGTCCGAGGGCATCGAGCGTGTCGCAACACACCCCGAAGCCGAAATGGTCCTCTCGGCGGCCGTGGGCGTCGTCGGCTTGCCCGCTACCTACAAAGCCATCGAGCACGGCAAGAGCATCGCGCTCGCCAACAAGGAAGTTCTCGTGGCTGCCGGCGAGGTGGTCATGGCCGCGGTGGCGCGCCATGGCGTTTCGCTTCTTCCGGTCGATAGCGAACACAACGCCATCCATCAGTGCCTGCGCGCGGGGGCCCACCGGGAAGTCAAGCGCCTCGTGCTCACAGCTTCCGGAGGGCCTTTTCGCAAGACGCCCGTCGCGCGGCTCGCTAGGGTGACTCCCAAACAGGCCCTCGCCCACCCCAATTGGAAGATGGGCCGGCGGATTACCATCGATTCCGCCACGCTGATGAACAAGGGCTTCGAAGTCATTGAGGCGTGCTGGCTCTTCGGTATGGGACTCGACAAAGTGCAGGTCGTCATTCATCCACAGTCCACGATTCACTCGATGGTCGAGTTCGTGGACGGCTCCATTCTGGCACAGCTCGGACCCACGGACATGCGCATGCCGATCCAATACGCGCTAACTTTTCCAGAGCGAGTTGCATCCAATGCATGTGCGCTCGACTGGTCTACGCTGCGGAAGCTCGACTTCGCCGACGTCCCGGCACGGAAGTTTCCGTGTCTGGAGATCGCGAAGGCTGCGCTCCGGCAGGGAGGTCCGCTGCCCTGCGCGCTGAATGCTGCCGACGAAGTCGCCGTAGCCGCATTTCTCGAGCACCGGCTGCGGTTTCCGGAAATCGCCGCCGTGATCGAGCGCGTTCTCGAACGCATGCCGCGCAGCACGCTTCACGGCATCGATGATGTGCTGGCAGCGGACTCGGAGGCTCGCCGCATCGCCCGTGAAGAGATCGAGCGCAGAAAGAGGTGAGCCAGCCGATGGAAGCTTGGGGCGCCGGAACATTGCAGTTTGTTTTTGGTACGGCGGCGTCGCTGCTCATTTTCAAATGTGCGCGAATTTTTGTAGAATGTAACAGAGGAGATTATGGTGGTTAGTTTCCTGCGGGACATCATTGCCGGGGCTCTTGTCCTCGGCATCCTGGTCTTAGTTCACGAATGGGGGCACTTTGTCGTCGCGAAGCTCTGCGGCGTGCGCGTGGACGTCTTTTCGATAGGCTTCGGCACGCGCTTGTGGGGCGTGAAGCGCGGCGATACGGACTATCGCGTGAGCGCGCTGCCGCTCGGTGGTTACGTCCGCATGGCTGGCGATAACCCCGTCGAAGAACGTACGGGTGCGCCCTACGAGTTTCTGTCGAGGCCTCGCTGGCAGCGTTTTCTGATAGCGATTGCCGGTCCCGCGATGAACATCCTCGTCACCTTCCTGATCTTTTGTGGGATCTACATTTTCGCAGGCATACCGGTGGACGCATACCTGCACGAGACAGCCGACGTGGCCGCCGTGCCGCGGAGTGCGGCGACTGGCGCCCAGGGCGTACAGGCGAGCGACCGCATCGTTCAAGTCGGCGGCGTAACCACGCCGACGTGGGGCAAGGTGCTGGAGCAGGTGAATAAAGCCAACCCGGGCGACACTGTGTCGATGGTCGTCCAGCGCAACGGAGTGCGGCAAACGTTGAACCTCACGGCTCCCGCGAAAGGAGCCCCAGTCGATTCAGTGGTGGGCTATCCGTTAGTGCCTCCGGTAATCGATGAAGTGTCGCCGGGATCTCCGGCTGCACGAGCTGGGCTGGCGCCGGGCGATACAATCGTTTCGATCGACGGCCGCCCAGTCGTCACCTGGCAGCAGTTGGTCGATGAGGTTCGCGGTTCCGACGGAAGCGCGATCCAGTTCGTGGTTCGGCGCGATGGGAAAGAGGTTCCGCTCGTCATCACCCCGATCCATGCGATGACCGCCAGCGGCGACATGGCCTGGCAGATCGGGACTCTGGTGAAGTCGCCGGAGGCTTTCGAGCATCAGGGGATTCTCACGTCTGCGAAAGAGGCGGGCGTCGAGACCTACCTGTATGCACGCCTGATCGGCAATATTTTCACGGGACTCTTCCGCGGCAGGCTTTCTGTGCGCGACCTTGCGGGCCCCGTTGGTATCGTCCAGATGTCCGGACAGGCAGCGAAGGGCGGTCCTATGACGCTGCTGAACTGGATGGCATACATCAGCCTGGATCTGGGCTTGCTCAACCTGCTGCCGATTCCGATCCTGGACGGGGGCCACGTTCTGATGCTGGCGATCGAAGGGACGCTCCGCCGCGACCTAAGCCTCGCTTTCAAGGAGCGTTTCGTTCAGGTCGGCCTTGTCTTTCTCCTGGGCCTCTTCGCCTTCGTGATGTACAGCGATATTCTTAGGGTGATTCAGACCCACTAGTCGTTCCGGCCCGGTCGCCCAGGCTCTATCGGAGCAGGGAAGCAGCCTTCTGGTATACTGGCGGTGAATCACCATGCCTGCCACACCCGCACATCGCGTATCGGCCGGTGAGCGCATCAATGTGGATGAGCCGGCCGGTCACCTTCAGCGCGAACTGAAAGCCCGCGGCATCCGTCTGACGCGCCAGCGGCGCGTCGTGGTCCAGGTGATGGAGTCGGCCGCGCGGCACATGGACGCCGGAGAGATTCTCGATCGCGCGCAGCAGATCGATTCGGACATCACGCGAGTCACGGTCTACCGCACACTCGATCTGCTCAAGCGCCACGGCCTGATCGACGAGCTCGATCTGCTGCACCTTCGCGGCCACCGCCACTACTACGAAAGCCACGGCCCGCGCGACCACATTCACGTCGCCTGCATACGGTGCGGCAAAGTGCGCGAATTCGAAAGCCAACTCTACGAAGACCTGAAGAAGCAGATTTCGCGCGATTGCGGCATCGAAATAACCGTCAGCCGCACCGAAATCGGCGGTCTCTGCACCGACTGCCGCAAGAACAGCGATTCGTAACCCGCCTATTGTGGGATCGCGAAATACTCTTTCGCAGCTTCGATATCTTTGAGCACCTGCCTGCGCAACGCATCCGGCCCTGAGAATTTCTGTTCGTCGCGCAGCCGCGCCCAGAATCGCACTTCCATCTTTCCCGTGGTGAGATCTTCGCCGAAATCGAACAGGTGGGATTCAATCGTCACTCGCGTGCCGTCGAAAGTCGGCCGCACACCGACGTTCGTTGCCGCCCGGTAGGTTTTTTCCTGAACGATCGCTTCGGTCGCGTATACGCCGGTATTCGGCAGCGCTTCTTGCTCGGTGGCGAGATTTAGCGTGGGAACGACCAGCTTCCGTCCCTGGCCCGTCCCGGTTCGGATTTCCCCCTCGAGCGCAAAGGGCCTCCCGAGCAGGCGCCGCGCGTCTTCGACGCGCCCCTCGCGGACCGCGTTTCGAATTGCCGTGCTCGACACGACGATGCCGTCCGCGATCACCGGCGGCACGATCTCGACCTCGAATCCGCAGCGCGTTCCCAAGTCGGCGAGTAGCTTGACGTCCCCCTGCTGCCGGTGCCCGAAGCGGAAATTTCCGCCGACGAGCACCGCCTGCGCGCCGATTGTGTCCACGAGAAATCGCCGCACGAAATCCTCCGCGGTTACGTTCGCGAGTTCCGCATCGAATCGCAAGACAAGTGCCGCATCGACGCCGATTGTCTCGATTGCCGCCAGTCGCTGATCGAGCGTCATCAGCAGCGGTGGTGCCTCTGAGGGCCGCAGCACTCGCCATGGATGCGGATAGAACGTCAGAACGGCGGACGCCCGGCCGGTTTGCCGGGCCAGCTCCTGCACCCGGCGCAGAATCCGCTGGTGTCCGAGGTGCACGCCGTCAAAGTTCCCCACCGTCACAACGGCCGGCCGGGCTGGGCGTCCGAATCGCGCCGTCCACTCCGCCTCCGAGTGCAGGACCGCGAGCGGCATCAGAGCGCCACCTCGAATTGGAGTCCATCATAGGCGAGGCGGACGTTTTCGGGCAGGCGCGCGTTCGTTTCCGCGTGGCCGAGGTCATGGCAGATGTGAGTGAACCACGCGCGCTTTGGTTTCAGCTCCCGGACGAGCGCGAGCGACTGCTCGACGGTCGAGTGGGTCGGGTGCGGGACATAACGCAGAGCGTCGAGGACGAAGTCATCGAGGCCGCCGAGCAGCGCTTTCGAGCTTTCCGGCACGCGGCTGAAATCCGTCAGATACGCCGCCGCGCCGCAGCGGAATCCCAGCACAGGCTGAGATCCGTGCATGGCGGGGATGGGAATAATCCGCGTGCCGAACAGATCGAACGGCCCATCGATCGTGTGCAGAGCGACGAGCGGCACCGTGCTCTCCGCCGGAACATCGTCGAAAATGTAGGAGAACTGGCGCCGGAGAAGGGCGAGCGTGTCCGCGGATGCATATATCGGCACGACTCCCCGCTGCTTCAGGTTGTACGGGCGAATGTCGTCGAGGCCCATGACGTGATCGGCGTGCCCGTGGGTGAAGAGCACGGCGTCGAGGCGGTCGATTCGGGCGCGCATCGCCTGGTATCGAAAATCCGGCGTCGTATCGACGACCACGTTGCGCCCGCCGTAAGCCAGCAGGACCGAGGGGCGCGTCCGCCGGTCGTGCGGGTCCGGCGACTCGCACACGGCGCAGTGGCATCCGAGCGTCGGCACGCCCATCGACGTGCCCGATCCCAGTACCGTAAATTGGAGCGAAGGCATGAATTCGCAGGAAGGATTACGAACCGCGCGTCAAAGCCGCACACTCGAACCAAATTCCACCGATCCGCGCGGTTACCGCTTTCCGGCCTTGTTTGCCATGGCTTCGGCGGCCGCCTTCGACACTTCCATGAACGTCAGCTTCAGGCTGCCGACCACCTCGATCAGCAATTCCTCGTCGGTCTTCGCGACGTTTCCGCGCGTCTTCTCGCGCAGCACATCGAGCATATCGATCATCTCCCGAGCCCCCTCGAGGTCCAGAAACGGCTGACCGGTCCGCGGATCCGCCATTCCACCGAGCATGGCGGCCGCATTCCGCGTGAGAAAATCAACCAGCATCTGGAAACTGCGCGACGGCGCAATTGAGTCAGCTGCGTCAGCCGATGCCGTGTCAGCCGAAGGAGCCGGGACCGCGGAGCCGGGTGGCGCCGGAGCGGGCTTCGCAGCCGCCGGAGCGCTGGCCTTCCGGGCGCTCGCGGCCTCTTCGTCGCGGCGCTCCTGCTCAACGGCGTCCTTGCGCAGCTCACCCTCTTCGGTGAACAGGCGCCGGTCTACGACTTTGAAGCCTTCGTCGTGCTTGGGGTCGGCCAATGTGCAATCCTCGATCGTTGTCAGAGTCGAAGCCAAAATTCTAACACCCGCGTCTACGTGCGACAAGCTGGACGCTGTAAGGGCAAACCACAGTTGCGACTGTTCGCCGCACCCTGTAAATTGACGTGTCACCAACGGAAGGGCGAGCGAACTCTTTATGCCGATGCGGCGAAAGAATTCCGGGAAACGACGGGCAAGAAAGCAGCCGAAGCTCCGCGCCTCCTCACGGGCACGGATCGAAGTCAGTGCGCGGGACCGGGCTGCGGGAAAATGGTTTGCAAAACTCGTCGCGCTCCAGGCGCGCCTCCGCGGCCCGAAGGGTTGCCCGTGGGACCGCGAACAGACTCACCAGTCCCTTCGCAAATTCCTGATTGAGGAGGCCTACGAAGTTCTCGACGCGATGGACTCGGGCAATCCGGAGGAATTTGCCTCGGAACTGGGCGATCTGCTCCTTCAGGTGACCTTTCATGCGATCCTCGCCGAAGAAGCCCGCCGGTTCACGATTTCCGACGTGATCGAGTCGGTGCACGCGAAAATGGTCCGGCGTCATCCCCACGTTTTCGGCGACGTGACAGCCAAAACGCCGGCAGCCGTGCTGAAAAACTGGGAGCAGATCAAGCGCGACGAGCGCGCGGAGGAAGGGAAAGCTCCGGAAGACGGCTCCCTCCTCGCGGGAGTGCCGCGCTCGCTTCCGGCGGTTCTCGAGGCCTACCAGCTCACGCGGCGCGCATCGCGTATCGGGTTCGACTGGGAGAACATCGGCGGCATCTTCGACAAGTTCGAGGAGGAGAGGCGCGAATTGGAGTCCGCCTTGCGGCCCGGCGTGTCACCCACGGCCGTGAGACCCGAGGCGGCTCGGTTGCAGGAGATTGAAGCAGAGGTCGGCGATCTTCTCTTTGTGGGGGTTAATATCGCCCGCTTCCTAGGTGTGGATCCCGAGATCGCGCTGAAGAAGGCAAATCGGAAGTTCAAGAGGCGGTTTCAATGGATGGAATCAGCCGCAGCGCATGAGGGCCGCCGCCTGGCGGATTTACCGCGCGCACGGATGGAAGAGCTCTGGAACCAGTCCAAAGCCCACGATTAGATTTTCTGGCGCATGCCCTTCCTTGAAATGCCATTTTCATAAGACGAGCTTATGCCCTTCGCAACAATTGGAAATTGGACTAACGCCTCCTGCCGGCGCCTAATCATATCGGAGGCGGGAATCCGTCAATGACACAAAGGCCGGCCGTTAATCTCTGGTCCACGGAAGAGCACGCGCTGGACTACCTGCGCCGCGCGGACACAATTCCGCACCGCGAGGAGGGCGAGGCAACTTTGCTGGAGTTGCTGCCCGATGGCGCGAAGCGAATTCTCGATCTGGGGAGTGGCGCCGGAAGGCTCGTGGCACTTGCAAAAGCCGCCCTGCCGAATGTCGAGTTTGTTGGCCTCGATTTCTCGCCGACCATGCTGAACGCAATGCGGGCGGCTCTGGGCAATGATGACAGGGTGACGATCATCCAGCACGATTTGGACAACGCGCTGCCGTCGATGGGCCGTTTCGACGCCGTGATTTCGAGCTTTGCGATTCATCACCTGGTCCACGAAAGGAAGCGCGCGCTGTACGAAGAAATATTCGATATCGTTGCGCCGGACGGCGTGTTCTGTAATCTGGAACACGTTGCGTCTCCCACCCCCCGAGTCCACGCGCAGTTTCTCGAAGCGATTGGATGGCCGGACGAAGACCCGTCGAACAAGCTGCTCGACCTCGAAACGCAATTGCGGTGGCTGCGCGAGATCGGTTTTCAGGATGTGGACTGCTACTGGAAGTGGCGCGAGTTGGCGCTTTTTGCCGGCACGAAGCGGGTTTGACGCATCTGCATGCAAGGAGCCCCGGCTTCGCCCCTGATCGTTTCAAGTAAACTCCGCCGGTGGTTTCCCTTATACTTTGATCTCGCTCGCGATGACCCACCCGCGCCCGACGCACGAAATCGAAATTCGCCACTGCGCGACCCTCGCGGAATATGAAGAATGCGTCCGCATCGAGCACGTCACCTGGGGCGAGGAGATCGCGGTCCCCTCGGCCATCTTCGTCGTGGCGCATCACACCGGCGGGCAGGTGCTCGGCGCGTTTGACGCCGCTTCCGGAGGAGCAAGCGGAACAAGGATGGTCGGATTCACTCTGGCTCTCGCGGGCGTTCGCGCGGGCAAGCCGTTTCTCCACTCGCACATGACGGCCGTGCTCCCCGAGTTCCGCGACCACGGCGTGGGGCGCCGGCTGAAGCTGTTTCAGCGCCAGGATGCGCTCAAGCGCGACATCGACGTCATCGAGTGGACGTTCGATCCGCTTGACCTGAAGAACGCGCATTTCAATTTCGCGCGTCTCGGCGCGGTCGCCCGCCGGTTTATCCCCGATTGTTACGGCGTCACGGCGAGCCCCCTGCACGCGGGTCTCCCGACCGACCGGCTCGTGGCGGAATGGTGGCTCGGCTCTGAGCGTGTGAAGTCGATTCTTGCGGACGACCCGATGCCGTTGAAAGGTGCCGCTGTGCGGATCGGACTGCCTGCGAATCTTCTCGAAATCAGGGCAAGCGACCGTGCGGCTGCGGCGCGAATCCAGGCAGAAGCCCGCGATCAGTTCCAGAAGTGGTTCGCAAAAGGCTACGTCGCGACGGGAATCGAGACTCGCGGCGGAACAACCGAGTACATCCTCGAACCGGCGGGCGCGATTGCCGGTTTGCGCCTTCCGGAGTTCACGGAAGGCTGAAAGGAAAGAGTGCGAGTTAGAAAACTCACGCTTCGCGAGATTCACCTCCGGCTCCTGTCGCCGTTCGAGACGAGCTTCGGGACGTCGGACCTTCGCCGCATCCTGCTGGTCGAGGCCAACGTGGACGGCATTGCGGGCTGGGGCGAATCGACGGCGGGCGAGAATCCGTTTTACTCCTACGAGACTGTCGAGACGGCATGGCACATCCTTCGCGACTACCTGTGGCCGCTGGTTCGGGGCAAAGAAATCACAGCGGCGTCGGAAGTGTGGGATTCGTTTGCTGCCGTCCGCGGCCACAACATGGCGAAGGCGGCGCTCGAGACCGCGCTCTGGGACGCCGAAGCGAAGCAAAGGAACCTGCCGCTCGCGAAGCTCCTGGGCGGCACGCGCGAGGAGATCCCCTGCGGCGTTTCGATCGGCATCCAGCCGACGATGGACGGCCTCATTGCGAAAGCTGAAGAGGCGTTGGCGGCCGGGTATCAGCGCATCAAGATCAAAATCAAGCCCGGCCTCGATATCGAGCCGGTGCGCGCCCTGCGCGAGCGCTTTCCGCGCGCGCGCTTGATGGCGGATGCGAACTCGGCCTACCGCCTCGCGGACGCGCCGTTGCTGAAGCGGCTCGACGCATTTCATCTCATGATGATCGAGCAGCCGCTCGGCTGGAACGACATCTTCTCCCACGCGCAACTTCAGCGGCAGCTCGAGACGCCGATCTGCCTCGACGAGTGCATTCACGATGTGGAGCACGCCCGCGCCGCGATCGAGCTGGGTGCATGCCGCATCATCAACATCAAGCTGGGCCGCGTGGGCGGACACACGGCCGCGCGGCGCGTCCACGATCTTTGCCAGGCAAAGTCGATTCCCGTCTGGTGCGGCGGGATGCTCGAATCGGGGATCGGCCGGGCGCACAACGTCGCCATGTCGTCGCTCGCGAATTTCTCGCTTCCGGGCGACGTTTCAGCCAGCCGCCGCTATTGGGCCGAAGACATCATCGAGCCCGAGGTAGAAGTTTCGAACCAGGGGACGATTCGCGTTCCGTCCGCGCCGGGCATAGGCTACGCACCGCGGATCGACCGGATCGAATCGCTCACAAAGCGCCGCGAGGTCCTCGAATAGCACTTGAGTCCCTCCCCTACGACGGAGAGCGGCGCGTCCATTCATGCCGGTTCAAGTTCGCATCGGCCCAGTTCCGTTCTGCTTGCGGCGGGGCTTGCGGCGATGCTGCTCGTTTGGTGCTTCAACTATACGGTCGGCAAAATCGCGCTGCGGCACATGGATCCGCTGTCACTCGCCTCAATTCGGATCGAATTGGCCGCGGTCCTGATGCTCGGGGTCTACTTCTCACGCCGAGAGCGCAGCCCGCTTCGCCTGCGCGACCTCTGGACGTTCGCATATCTCGGTTTCCTTGGCGTTGTGCTGAACCAGGGTTTCTACACGGTCGGCCTGGGCTACACGACGTCGGAGCGCTCCGTGCTGGTGGTCGCGCTCGCGCCAATTCTGGTCTTGCTGTTCGCCCGGGCGATGAAGGTTGAGGCCTTCACTCCCGCCAAGATCGCCGGCATGGCGATTGCTTTCCTGGGCGTGATGCTGCTCGAGACCGAAAGCGGTTCGCTGGGCCATACGCCGTTGGTGGTCGGCGACGTAATCACTTTCATTGGCGTGGCAGGCTTTGCCGTCTACAGCGTGCTCGCCAAGAGAGTCCTCGCCCGGTCGGGGTACGACGCCGTGTCCTTCAACACGTTTTCCCTGGTCGCGGCCGCCGTGATGCTGTTGCCCCTCGCCGTGCGGCAGGGAATCGAGCTAGATTGGAAAAGCGTCGGATGGGCCGGATGGGCGGGGCTCGGCTACATGACGGTATTCAGTTCGGTTGCAGCGTATACGCTGTTTTACTGGCTTCTGCGCCACATGGAGGCATCGCGAGTCGCGGCGATCAACTACCTGCAGCCATTCATCGTAATCCTGCTCTCGATGGCGTTTCTGGGCGAGCATCCGACCGGGCATCTGCTCGCGGGCGGCGCGCTTGTGCTTGCCGGTGTCTATCTCGCGGAGCGGGTTTCGCAGGGGGTGGCGCGGATCAAGAAATGAGAAGACCCGGAGGCGTGAATCCTCCGGGCCGATGAAGTTTGAACGCGTGTAACGGGCTACAGCGAAAAGCGCGAAGCTACTGCGCTGGCGCCGGTGCCGTCATTTCGAGGTCGATCTGGATCGCGACGTCGTCGCCCACCATCCCGGGGTCGGCGCTGACGCCAAAATCCTGCCGATTGATTTTCACCGTCGCCGCCGCGCCGCGCCGGAGTCCGCCCATGGCCTTGATCGGGGCGGTGGGGCCGGTAACGTCGAGAGTCACTTCCTTGGTGACTCCGCGAATCGTCAGGTTGCCGGTCACCTTGAGGCCGTCGCCGCTCTTGGCGACCTTCGTCGATTGAAACGTGATCGTGGGAAACTGCGCCACGTTCAGGAAGTGCTCGCTCTTCAGGTCGTCGTCGCGCCGCGATACGCGCGTGTCGATCGAAGTCGCGTCGATTGTTACACTGACGCTCGATTTGGAAACGTCCGAATCGTCGAGCATGACGGTGCCGGTGATTTTCGTAAACTCACCCTGAACGTTGGAAATCCCCAGGTGGCGGACCGTGAATTGAGCGTTCGTGTGCATGGGATCGAGCTGCCAGGTCGTGGTTGCCGCAAACGCCGGGACCGCCAGAATCGCCGCGAGTCCAACCGCCATCACAAGCTTCTTCATCTGCTGCCTCCTCAGAATATGTTTCAGAATTGAAATCCCATCGTTCGCAGCGACGGTGCGCCGCACAAAGCGTTGTTGAAACGGGCCGATGGGCCTGAACCCCCTTCGTGGGTTGGCCAGCGGGAGTATATACCAGTTTTTGCTCGGGCCCGCCCATGCCATTCAACTATTGAGTATCACATAATATAGTGACATTCTCAGGGTTCTGTGCTATCGTTCGTGCATGGGAAACCCTAAAGGAGTACGACGCGACTTTGCCGCATTAGAGCGGCGGCGTCTG
>Ga0187872_10001349_pt1 | contig 25217 bp, 12 predicted proteins | sample June2016WEW_16_4_FD_132973 | JGI IMG/M metagenome (GOLD analysis project Ga0187872, IMG submission 132973) | Peatland microbial communities from SPRUCE experiment site at the Marcell Experimental Forest, Minnesota, USA - June2016WEW_16_40 | ecosystem: Environmental > Terrestrial > Soil >...
CACGTTATGTTCCCCTATGCCGCCTACTTGGGCGTGTATGTCAAAACCCCGGCTGTTTTCAAATGTCCTGCGGATTTATCCACCGCCCCGATGGCCGGGGGGCCGATGCCGCGCGTGCGCAGCATCTCGATGAATTGCTATGTCGGCACGGAGTCGCGCACGGAGACTGTTCCCAGCAAATATACGCTCTGCACCAAGATGGCCCAAATCACGTCAGCGGTCAATATGTTCATCATTCTGGACGAGCGCGCGGACAGCATCAACGATGGCTGGTATGCAACCGATCCGGATGTGGTGTACCAGCTCATTGATTATCCGGCCAGCTATCATGGCAACGCTGCCGGTTTTGCCTTCGCCGACGGGCACTCGGAAATCCACAAGTGGACGGATCCCCGCACCATGCCCGTGCTTAATTACGGCCAAGAACTGCCGTTGGATGTGAATCTTCCCGGCGACAAGGACGTGCTTTGGCTCGCGCAACACTCCGCCGGGGTGCCAGTGTATCCGTAAGGTTCCGATGCCTTATAGTCCCGCGCCGATTGCCGCTCCGGAGAGTAGCGACAAGAGCGCAACCTTGCATCAACTGTCATTTTAGTAATGCGTTAACGGACCAGGCAGCGCATGAAATGCACTTCCAGAATCCTTATCGAGGAATCGGAACGTGCCGAAGCGGCTTCGGCTGATCCGGCGTTCACGTTGATTGAACTTTTGGTCGTCATCGCTATTATTGCTATTTTGGCGGCCCTCTTGCTTCCCGCTCTGGCCAACGCCAAAGCCAAATCCTGGAGAATACAATGCGCCTCTCAGATGCGACAGCTTGGGTTTGGCTTTAACCTCTTTGTTGACGACAACAATGACCGATACCCCCCCGCCGGATATGGAACCGCTGCCGGGCAGTTGGCTTGGGACAGTTGGATTCACCGCTATATCGGTGGCGTTGCTCCGGATGCCGACCTGATTACAGGGGAAACGCCGACCGTCTTTTGCCCAAAAATCGAAAAATGCCCCGCTGATATAATGCCGACTCTGGCAAGTGACCCGCTATGGGGTTGGGTCACCTATGGAATGCGCAGAACCTATGCCATGAACAGTGTTGGACCTGACTGGGGGTCAGATTATCAAGTCTCGACTACAAACCAAAGATATCCCCTGCCGGACTTGACTGTAGTGGGACGGCACGGCGTGGGAATCTATTGGATGGATGCCGGGTTGCCCGGGACCGGTCTCCCCGACTGGAACGCGATAGGCTACAAAACCTCTGTGGTCGGCGATCCTGCGGGAACAATTCTGCTGGTGGAAGAGCCTAATATCCAGAATGTGGTTGGCAATATTTGGCCCTGCATCTGCAATGGTCCCCAGGGTGTGGGAGATCTTTACCAGATGGATCCGTCGCCGGACGCCAAAAACTTTGGCAACGACCAGTACGGCCTGCACAGCGATCGCTTCAATTACCTCTTTCACGACAACCACGTCGAACCGCTTAAAATCCAGCAGACCGTCGGCATCGGGACTTTGGGCTATCCAATGGGGATGTGGACCGTCAAGACGGGAGATTAAGGCGATGGCGTGCCGCCGCCCTGGCCGTTTTGCAACCCATGAACCATGAACGGTCAATTCGCCGGAAGCTCTTCAGTACCCGATGTTCTTCAGCGCCTGCGGCCCGAGGCGCTCATAGAGCTGCGCCAGGTAGAGGCTGGCGGGAGAAACTGGCGTTCCGTGGGAATCGAAGAAGCCTTCCGGCAGGTTTGGCTGATGGCCAAAAGGCATCGGGCTTGCCGGGCGGGTGCCTCGGCAGCCGACAGCCCAGTTTGCCGACCCTGGCGGTTGCTGGATGACGTAGCTGCGGGCCACACAATTCCAGGCCACCGCCCAGCCAATGGTCCAGCCGTGGCCGGAACCCATCTCGCCGCGGTTCATAAAATCGATGCCGCCTTCGGGCACCCGGCACCCGTCCACCAGCAAGCCCGTTGCCCAGCGCTGATGCGGTTGGATATGGCCATCACCCTGAAAGGCGCAGTTCAGCAGCACGTTCGGGCCAGTCGCTCTGCCGCCGCGAGCGAAATAGACCCATTGGCTCCTCCCGACCCCTGATTCTCCAAGGGGCGCGTCAGCCGCGACCCTTGCCTCCTGGCCAAACCCAAGAGCGCTCGCCGCGATAATCGCCAGGACCGTCAGCGTTAGTCGGTTTGGGCAACCTAAGAGACCCAGCCTGTGATTTGAGCCATCGCGGGTTGCGGCCAACAACGTTACTGACCGTCCGCTCGACGCCGCAGGGGCCGCCGCAGGCTTAATCCCGGCCCAGGAACTTGACCACCGCCTCGGTGCGCGATTGGACGTGAAGCTTTTCGTAAACAGTGTGGAGGTGGGCCCGCACGGTGCTCAAGGTGATGCCAAGCTGATCGGCAATTTCCTTGTAGAGGTAGCCTTTGGCCAGATGGGCGAGGATTTCCTGCTCCCGCTTCGTGAGCTTTTCGACCTCGGAAGCGGGGTGTCTGATTTGCTGGAAGTGGTTGACCACTTTGCGCGCGATCTGCATGGACATCGGCGCCCCGCCGCCGTGGACCTGTTCAACGGCTTGAATCAGTTCCGCCGGGGGCATGTTCTTGAGCAGATAGCCGCTCGCGCCCTGGCGCAATGAATCAAAGATCAAGTCGCTCTCCTGGTAGGTCGTCAGCATCAGGACCTGCATTTTGGGCAGGCGCTCTTTGAGCCGGGCGACGCATTCAATGCCGCTCATCCCGGGCAGGTTGATGTCCATCAGCACGACGTCCGGTTCCTCGCCCGGAATGCGCCGCAGGGCCTCTTCGCCATTCGGATGGGCCCCGACACAGCGCAGTGCCGGCGCGCGCCCCAGCAACTCGCTCAGGCTCTCCCGCGTGCCGCGATCATCTTCTACGATGGAAACCTTAATACGCATTCAATCCGTCACCTTGGCATTCTGGCCCAACGGCGCCGTCCGTGCAATCGAACAAACGTTCGAGACCAGCTTGACTGGCCCCAAAGCGAGAAGACCCACAGCCCCAGGAGGACAAGGAAGGCCCGAGGGGTGGAGCGCACGTAACGTCAGCCCTGCTGCCAGGCCAAAACGACAGTTAGCCCGGAATTCTCATACCTCGCACAAACCGCCGACAGAGTGTAGCCGTCGGCGGCTACACGCTATGAAATTTCCCGGTTAGAGGTCCGGCTTCACGTAGAGGATATTCGTGGCAATTTGCCAGGTGACCGCGGTGACATGGCCGTCGGCATACGCCACGTCGCCCTTCTTGTTGTGGCGCACGGTCATAAAGTTGTTGAGCGCCGTCCCGGCGCTGTTGTACGGCTCCCAACGGCCACATTGCACCACCCATTGCGACCCCAGCGCGATTTGCCCCGCCGGCTCGTCATTCGGGGTCAGCGCCGCAGTCGGTTCCGCGACCATGATCTTGTTGGCGGGATTCACGACCAGCGCGCTCTTGAACCGGTAGGGAACATCGCTCGCAGTAATGATGGTGGTGAAACCATGGGTCACGCCGTTTTCGATATCCCAACTCGTGAACTCGTAGCTGAATTCATAGGGTCCGTCGCCAGACTGGGCCTCGGCCACCCGGTAGGTGTCATCGCGATCCATTGGGCAGCGCAGGATATTGGTGCTGCCCAACGAGCCGAGCAGTTGGAGCAGCGGACTCTTATCCAGCGTCATCGTGACGCCATTAATCGGCGGTGGGATATTTGGCGGCTGGCGCCAATAAATCCAGTCTTCCAGATGCGGGCCGTAGGTATTGGCCGAAGCCGCGCCGGCGTATGTGTCGTTGTTATCACCAACGTACATGGCCATGCCCAACGCCAATTGTTTGACGTTGTTGATGCACGTGATCTGGCTGGCTTTCTGTTTCGCCTTGGCGAGGGCCGGCAGCAACAGCGCCGCCAAAATCGCAATAATCGCGATCACGACCAGCAGTTCGATTAAGGTAAACCCAGCCGCCCGCCGCACGGTCAGCCGAGAAGGAAACAGGTCGTTATGTTTCATAGATTCTCTGATTTGTGACATTGAAGTGTCGTATGGAACCGGCCAGGCCGCTATAGAACATTTGTTCTAACCCGGAATTCTCATACCTCCCAGAATGCGCCGACAGGGTGTAGCCGCCGACGGCAGTCGGCGCCATCTTTCGGGACTGAGAATCAGCGCCGACTGCCGTCGGCGGCTACACGCTATGAAATTTCCCGGCTAAAGGTCGGGCCGGGTATCGTCCTGCCTGATTTGGGCCGGTTTCCTTGCCGGCCCCGGCAACCGAGGGAGAGTGTAAGCCAAAAAACAGCCGGACACACTCTGCCCTGACGTTATAATACATTTAACAAGCAAACTTGATGCCCCAACCGCCGCGCTATCGGACCGGCAGGCACTAGAACGAATGTTCGATTGTCGCCGGTGGCGGTTTCTGTCAAAACTTTGCGCTAGTTCAACGAAATGGGTGTCTGTATGATTCGAAACACCAGTCCTGCCCAACTCGCCGAGCCGCCCTTCGGCCCGGTGAGTCCTGCCGGAACGGTCATCGAACCCGGACGACGATTCAACCGGAACCTGGAAAGCTGAGGCCTATGCCGCGCCGACAATTCAGGCTGCCGACCGACACCTTCCAAACCAGCCCGGCTGACTCCCGCACCCAAAAACATCACACATCAAATCAAAATCCACCTGTTCCTATGAAAAATCATCTGCTTCAATTCCGCACTCTGTCAGTCTTGGCTGCCGCCCTGCTGACCGCACAACTCGCCCTGGCCGACAGTGAACTCTGGATCGGCAACCCCGGCGTAACGACCACCACCAACTGGTCGGACTCGGCCAACTGGTCGGGCACTACCAAAGGCCCCGGCGGCAATACCGTTTTCTTCGGCAACACGTACGCCGTGGCACCGGGGTTGATCAACAATGTGGTTGACATCAGCACGAACTGTTATGCGCTCTGTTACACCAACTCGGTTGGCGCGAATACCACCCTCATCCAGCCCGGAGTAACGCTGACCAATATTGGCAACAACGGCGGTCCGGCCCTGCTGTTTACCCCCAATGCCCAAACCTCCAACACCAATGCTATTACGGGGGCGACCGGCACACTGCTGATTACCGGCGGCTCCGCCGGCGGGATAACGGTCACCGTCACCAACAGCGGGGGCACCGGCCTTCAGCCGCTGCTGGACCTGAGCGGCCTGGGAACATTGACCATCAACAATGCCGACAGTACGGCCGCCATCAACATCGCCAACAGCGCCTCCAGACCCGGCGGCAAACTCTATCTCGCCATGACGAACTTTATCAACCTGCCGGCGACCGGCACCGGCGGCTCCGCCGCCATCGTCATCGGCTCCGCCACCAGCAACAACGGCAGCAGCCCGGGCGGCGTGGTCTATTTGGGCATTACCAACACCATCTTTGCCGGCAATATCGGCGTCGGTCTGTCGAAGCAAAGCGCCGCTACCCTGGCCTTCAACCCGGCGTTTCTGGCCAACAACCCCGCCGCTTATATTCGCGGGCCGGGCGGGAGCGCCGTAACCAACTGGGCGATTGGCGATGGCATTAACACCAGCGGCACCAGCACCGGCCCTGGTGGCACGGTCAATTTCAACGGCGGCACGGTCAACGCCGTCGTCAGCGCCATGTGGTTGGGCAAGCCCTCGCAAACCAGCGCCACCGCTCCCACGGCCACGGGGACCTTGAGCTTTAGTGCCGGGACCCTCAGCGTCGCCAACCTGACCAACGGCTGCGGGGTTGCGCCCACCACTGGTGGCCCGGGCAAGGCCACCGGCACCATCAATGTCAGTGGCACGGGCCTGCTGACCGTCAGCAACCTGGTGCTGGCATTCTTCGGCACCGGCAGCACTTCTTCGACCGGCACGCTCAACATCACCAATGGCGCCGTGCAGGCCAACACCATCATTGCCACCATCGGCGGCAACGGCTCCATCAACATGGTCGGCGGCACCCTCATTGTCACCAACACCATCGCCCAGCCCTTGGGCACGCTTTCGGTCTCCAATTCGACCTTGACCCTGCCGGTGGTCAGCACCAGCCCCAGCATCACGGTGACCAACCTCAACATCCTGACCGTGGGCGCCAACGACACCCTCAACCTCTCGGCGGTGCCCCCCACGGCTCCCCCGGCTCAATACCCGGTGATCTCCTACACCGCGCTCGGCTACTCCTTGCCTGACTTCACGCTCGGCACTCTCCCCGCCCCTTACCAGGGCTTCATCTCGAACAACACCACCGCCTCCTCCGTGGATTTGGTCATCACCAACAGCTCCGCCAAGAACGACACCTGGAACGGCAACCACAACGGCAATTGGGACACCACCACCTTGAATTGGTTGTACTTGCGCAGCCCGGTCTATTACGGGCAGGGCGACCCGGTGACGTTTGACGACACGCTGACCGGCACCTCGCATGTGATCCTGGCGACCAACGTCACGCCGAGCGCGATTGGCTTCAACAATCAGTACACTAATTACGTCTTGAGCGGCACCAACAGCATCACCGGCGGCACGGGCTTGACCCTGGGGAATAATTCCGGCTCGGTGACGCTGACCGAAAGCGGCGGCGACAATTTCAGCGGCGGCATCACCGTCAATAGCGGCACCCTTATCCTGGACAACCCCAACAGCGCCATCCTCGGCGGGCTATTGATCAACGGCGGCACGGTGCAAATCGGCAACAACGATGGCAACGGCGCCTTGCCTGGCGGGGCGGTGACCGATGACGGCGCGCTGGTTTTCGATCTGACCAACAACGTCACCGTTGCCACTGCCATTGCCGGCTCGGGCGCCCTGACCCAAAGCGGCAGCGGCACACTCACCTTGAGCGGAGCCAATGCCTACACCGGCAATACAACCGTCGGCAACGGCACGCTGGCCCTCAGCGGCTCGGGCACCATTTCCAATAGCGCCTCAGTTTCGGTCAATAGCGCGACCTTTGACGTCTCGGCCCTGAGCCAGCCCGCGACGGTGTACACCTTGACTCTCAATAACGCCCAAATCAATGTGGCCCCCAACGCCAGCGAGTCCCCCGCGATTATCGCCGAGTACGGTTTGACTTTCGCTGGCGCGACCAATCGTATCAACGTCGCTTCGTTCCCCACCATCGCCCGCTATCCCGTCACGTTTACCAATATCCAGTCCCTCTACTACGCCGCTTCCGGCCCGTTCAACGTTGGTGTCGGCAGCCTGCCCACCGCCACCCCGCCTTACGGGGCCACGGTCACCCTAAGCGGGAACGGCATGGAGGTGCTGCTGACCGTCACCAACGGCCCCGTCGGCCTCCGGCCCTCGGTGCTCTGGACGGGCGCCGACGCGCCCACAACGATCAACTGGTCGGACGCCCTCAATTGGCAATTGCCGGGCGCTCCGGTCCCGGGCGACAATGTCATCTTCAACCCGACTGATGCGCAAACCTCCCCCGCTGTCTCGCCACCCGGCGGCGGCGCCAGCGCCCTGCAGTCCTATTACGTGAACAATATCGTGGACACCAACTTCACGATTGCCTCGCTGACCTTCACCAATGTCAACGGCACGTACCACAACACGCTGATCTCAAACGGTCTGACCCTGACCATAACCAACTCGTTGACGGTCGGCAGCGGCAGCACTTCCGGGGACTTTGGCAGCGGTGCGACGGAGTTTGTGACCATCGTCGGGACCAACGGCACGTTGAGCGTCAACAACACCACCACCAACGGCACGATCTATGTCGGGTTGGGCAGCTCGACTGCCGGCGCGCATCAGGCGACTTTGGATTTGTCCGCGCTCGGCACCTTCAATGCCAACATCAGCCGTCTGCTGCTGGGCGCCGGCAGTTCCAGCGTCGGCTTCGGCCTGGGACGGGAGAGCGCAGTCGTGTATTTGGCTCAGACCAACACCATCACCGCCGCGCTCGCCGTCAGCGGCACCGAAACCAGCGATACCAGCGCCGCCGCCGTCGCCCTGGACATCGGCGATAACGACGGCAACCCCGGCAACACCTGCTATCTTTATCTCGGCCAGACCAACGCCATCTTTGCCGGCGCGATCTGCACGGCCCGACAAAAGCAAAGCGCGCAGATGCTCTTCAATCCCGCCTTAACTCTCCCCGCGGCCTGGTTCCGCGCTGCGGACGGCGTCAGTGCGGTCGGGACCTGGAGTCTGGGCGATGGAGTCGAAAATGCCGGGTCGGAGGGCAGCACCGGGGTCAATGATTTCACCGGCGGAACGGTCAATGCGCTGGTCAACAACATGTACGTCGGGCGTGCCGCCTACACCGCCACCGGCTCCGGCACCAGCACTGGCACGCTGACCTTTGACGACGGCGTGTTCAATGTGAGCACGCTCTACATCGGCTATCAGCCGACCAACAGTGCGAAGGCCGGACAGGGCACGCTGAACGTCAATTCCAACGCCACGGCGGGGGCCGGCGCCACGCTGGTGGTGACGGGCGATCTGAACCTGGGCCTGAGCATGGGCGGCACCGGCGCTGCCTCCACCTCCGGCACCCTCAATCTCACTAACGGCACGGTCCTGGCCAATGCCATCGTGCCGGGAGTCAACTCGACGATTAATGTCGCCGGCGGTTGGCTGGTGGTGACTAATCCCGTTGACCCGCTCGACACACTGACCCTGGCGTCCCTCGGCACCGCCGACAACAGCGCCACCCTCCTCTCCCTGCCGGTTAGGACCAATAGTCCCGGCATAACGGTAGTCACCCTCAACCTCGACGGCCTGGGCAACACCACCAACATTATCAATGTCGAGTCGGTGGGCCCGGTCGGCCCTGCCCCCGTGGAGTTGGCCCTCATCAAATACACAACTTTGAACCCCGGCGGCGGCATCTTTAATGTTGGCTTGGGCAAGCTGCCCAGCGGTTATGCTGGGCACCTGGCCAACGACACCGACAACAGCGAAATCGCCCTCATCCTGACGACCGCGCTGCACCCGAACCCGGCCATCACCGCCTTCAGCGTGCAAGCGGCGACCAATCTGGTCTTCAGCGGCGCCAACGGCTTTGCCAACGTTCCCTATGCCGTGCTGGCCTCGACCAACGTGGCCGCCCCGCTGACCAATTGGACCAGCATCGCCAATGGCATTTTCGGCTCGGACGGCAGCTTCAACTTCACTGTCCCTGTCAATGCCGCCACGCCGCAGCGGTTCTTCGTGCTGCAGGTGCAGTAGAGTCCCGGCTAAGATTACGAATGCCCCGCGCCGCTTTGCGGCCTTGAACGTTTGTTCGATGGCAAAGCGGCTGCTTTTATGCACAGAATCAGGCATGAATAGCTTGAGTTATTCTAGCGCGCGAACAGTTGGGCATAGCGGCCTGGCGGGAAGGCCGCGCGCCTTCACACTGATTGAGTTGCTCGTGGTGATTGCGATCATCGCCATCTTGGCGGCGCTGCTGCTGCCCGCCTTGTCGCGAGCCAAGGAAAAGGCCAAGCGCATCCAGTGCGCGAATAATCTCCGGCAGATTGGCATTGGCATGACGGTTTATGCCGGCGATAACAACGATGTCGTTGTGTCCGCCCGCCCAATCAGCGGCGGGCGGTTCAACCAGAATGCCATGAACGCCGATGCGGCCTCCGCGTCGAAGGGGGTCGATCTGGATCCGACAAGGACCAATACTCCCTCCGTCTGGGCGTGTCCCGAATACAATAACAACGGATTCGTCGTCTATGATCCCAATGCTAGTCCGCCGCAATGGACGCTGGGCTACCAGTACTTGGGGGGCGTGACACTGTGGGACAACCACGCCGGGGAGTTTAGTGCGCTCAGCCCGGTAAAACTGGGCACGGCCAGCCCCCAGTGGGTGCTGGGGGCGGATGTGGTTATGAAATACGACGGCGCCTGGGCCAGTGTGGTTCACAAACGGCCGGGGGCCGCTTTTCCTGACGGGAGCAATCATTTGCTGACGGACGGCTCAACCCATTGGATCAAGGTGGAACAATTATATGAAGTCACCGGGTGGGGTAATATGAGTTACTGCTTTTACTTGTGGCAGCAAGACCTTTCAACCATTCCATCCACCCAACTTGCCACCCTGAAATTCAGTCCGTGACCAAAACAAGCTCGTTCCAGGCTGCCGCAGCCCTCGGTTGGCTGGTGCTGCAAGCCGCCGTAACGTCCGCCCCTGCCAACACAAACCTCAGCGTTTGGGTTTATCCCGGGCCGAGCGGGCGGCTCATCGCTCAGCCGGACGCCCTGGGCAACCGCATCCTCGACTGCTCCGGGGTCGGTTACTTGGGCGGGGCGGTTCCCCTTCCCTCCTCGAACACCGTGCCGGTCGCGGTGACGATTTCGCCGGTCGCCGGGGACAACGTGGCCAATCTCCAGAACGCCATCAACCAGGTGGCGGCGCTGCCGCTGGGCACCAACGGCTTTCGCGGGGCCGTGCTCCTTTTGGCCGGGGAATATCCGTTATCCAACACCGTGACGATCAGCGCCAGCGGCGTGGTGCTGCGCGGGGTCGGCAGCTCGACCAACGGCACCGGCACGGTCCTGCGCGCCACGGCCACCAACCAGTACACGCTCTTGGAGGTCAGCGGCTCGGGCTCGGCCTCGACCGTGAGCGGCACGACCCACAACATCACCAACAACTACGTGCCGGTCGGCGCCCGCAGTTTCAACGTGGACAGCGCCAGCGGGCTGTCGGTCGGCGACACCGTGTTTGTCGAACGCCTGGCGACGCAGGCCTGGATTGACGACCTGGGCATGAACTTGCTGGGGCCGTCGCCCGACGTGCCCTGGACGCCCAGCGGCTACAATATCAATTCGGAGCGCGTCATTACCCACCTCGAAGGCAACCACGTCTTTGTGGACTGGCCGCTGGCCTGCGCCATTGATGCCCATTACACCAACGGCTCCATCCGCCAATTCACCTGGTCGGGCCGCCTCCAGAACGTTGGCATCGAACACATCTATGCGGTGTCCGATTATTTCGGCAGCGTGACCAACGAGACCCACGGCTGGACGTTCATCGAGTTCGACAACGTGGTCAACGGCTGGGTGCGGGACGTCGTCTCCCAATACTTCGGCTATTCCTGCGTGAACCTAAACAGCGGCGCTAAATACATCACCGTGCAGGACTGCCAATGCCTGGACCCCATCTCGATCATCACCGGCGGTCGCCGCTATGCCTTCGCCATCAACGATTGCCAGCTTTGCCTGGTGAAAAACTGTTACACCCGTCAGGACCGGCACCAGTTCGTCACCCAATCCCTTACCATCGGCCCCTGCGTGTTCGTGGATGGGACCAGCGACTCGGCCAATGCCGAGGCCGGCCCGCACCAGCGCTGGGCCACCGGCATCCTCTGGGACCACATCACCGTCAATGGGAACAACCTCGACGCGCAAAACGCCGGTAATTACGGGACCGGCCACGGCTGGGAAGGCGCCAACTGCGTCATTTGGAACAGCGCGGCCAAGGGGTTCATCGTGCAAAACCCGCCGGGCGCGCGCAACTGGCTCATCGGCTCGGTCGGCCCGATTCAAACCGGCACGGCCTACGTCGGCCCGCACGCCCCGGGCACCTACGATTCCTCCGGCTCGGGCGCCACGAACGTCTTTCCGGACAGCCTCTATTTTGCGCAATTGCAGGACCGCCTCGCCTCGCCCGGCCTCCAGGCGCGGGATTACTGGCTCGGCGCCATTGACGCCTTCACGAACGGACCGCCCGACGGGGTCGTCGTGCCGGTGGATGCGGGCTGGCGCGCGGCGGTGCAGGCGAGCGCCGCAGGCCAGCCCCTGGACAACTTCGACGTTGTCACCAACAACCATTGGGTGCCGTTCACGTTCAATTACTCGCTCAGTTCCACCGAGCACGTCGTGGCCGCGACGCTTTCTCTTTCCCTGCTGGCCGCCTACTCGGCCACGAACGACGCGCTCTATCTGGGCAGCCTGAGCAACAGCTTTACGTTTGCCGCTCTCCAGTGGCTGCCCATCGCGACGGCGGTGACCAATCCGACCGTGCGCGTGCTCGACCTCACCAGCCAATTAAGCCTGCTGACCAACGGCCAGCTCAACGCCGCCCTCCAAGGCGACATCGGTGTTGACTGGGCGATGCTGGAACTCGAGGTCGCTCCCAACAGCAGCGCCTCGCCCACGACGCTCGCCCCGGTCGCCGACGCGACGGTCTGGGGAGGCGTCAACGCGACCAACAATTACGGGTCGGCGGCGACGTTGACCGCCGAATTGAACTCCTCCGCCAACAGCCTCGCGCGGGCCTACCTGCGCTGGGACCTGACCGGCGTGTCCGGCAATGTCACTCAAGCCCGGGTGAGCCTGACCCCGCTGAGTGTCGGCACCGGCGGGATCGAGCAGGGCATCGCCGTGTCCGCCACGGATACCTGGTCCGAAACCGGCCTCACGTGGAACAACCAACCCGGCGGCGGCGAGCGCTTCGCCACCTGGATGCCGGGGACCAACGGGCCGGTCTCCTTCGATGTCACGCCGCAGGTTCTGGACGCCCTCACCGGCGACAAGCAGCTTTCGCTTGAACTCTTCTCGCTCGTCAACCTCGGCGCCGCGGGCGTCGTGACCTATGCCTCGCGCGAGTATTCCGACCCCAACAGCCGGCCCCAACTGACGCTCTGGATCCCCCCTTCGCCGCCGACGATTTCCAACTTCACCAACGTGACCGTTCCTGTCAATGGCTCGACCGGGCCGCTGCCCTTCAGCGTGGGCGACGCACAGTCGCCCGCGAGCGCACTGTTGGTAAGCGGGGCCTGCTCGAACCCGAGCCTGGCACCGCCAGCCAACATCGTCTTCGGCGGCAGCGGCTCCAACCGAACCGTGACCGTGACGCCGGCGTTGAACCAAAGCGGCCAGTCCGTCATCACCGTGACGGTGACCGACCCTGGCAACTTGTCCGCCAGCGCCAGTTTCACCCTCACGGTCGAGAGCCACGCGCCGGGAACCTACGTCTGGAATGGTCCCGGCGTCGGCGCCAACGCCTGGTCCGCCAGCGGCAACTGGTCTCCTGCCGGGCCGCCCGACGCGTTTGATGACGTGAAGTTTTTCGATTCCGGCGCCGGCGGCGTGGCCGTTTCCAACATCAACAATGCCGTGGATGCCGGTTTTGGCGGGACGGTCGCGTCGCTCCAGTACGGCAACACCAACGGCAACCACACTACCTTCATCAATCCCGGCGCCACGCTCAGCCTGATCGGCCTGAATGGACTCGTGGCGGGCACGGAAACCGACAACGGCCAGACCCAAACCGTGTCGGCAACTGTTACCGGGCCGGGGGCCAGGCTGGTGGTGGATAATTCGGGCGCTAATCTCGTCGTCCGCCAAGGCACGGCCAACAGCGGCGGTTCACAGCGGGCCACGCTCGACCTGTCCGGCCTGGGGAACTTGAGCGCTACCCTCAATCAGGTGCTCGTGGGTGTTATCGGCCCCGTCAACCGCCCCACGGGCACCCTGCTTCTGGCCAGGACCAACACGCTCACGGCGACGGGGTCGCCTGGCCTCTGCGTCGCGGACAGCAACTCGAACGCCGGCGGCCAGAATCTCCTCTATCTCGGCCAGACCAACGCTATATTCGTGGATTCGATCGTCATCGCCCGCCAGAAAGGCAATGCCACGCTCCGGTTCAATCCCGCCTTCGCCAATCCGGCGGTTTGCTTCCGGGGCTCGGACGGATCGAGCCGCGTCAGCTCCTGGAACATCGCTGACAATTCGCTGCAGAGCACGAGTTCGAGTTCGGCCTTGGGCACCAACGATTTCAGCGGAGGCACGGTGGATGCGCTGGTGGATACGCTGGTGCTCGGCAAAAGCCAGAAGACCACGGGCGCCGGCAGCACCGGGGTCTTGACCTTCACCAGCGGCACGTTCGACGTGAACACAGTGCAGGTCGGGCAGCAGGCCCAGAGCGGGGCCACCAGCGGCGGCGTTGGCCGCGTGAACGTCAACGGCCCCGGCGCGGTGCTCATTGTGAACACGACACTCGAATTGGGCAGCACCAGCGGCGGAATTGGCACCACCAACACCTCCGGCACGCTCAGCATCAATGGCGGCACGGTCCTGGCCAACGCCATTTTGGTCGGCGCGGGCAGCGGCACCAACACCCTCGCTATCGCCAACGGCACCCTCGCCGTCACCAACTCCGCCGGCTCGCCCGCAGCCCCGATTAACCTCATTGCCCTCACTAATGCGACCCTCCAGTTCCAAGTGGCGGGGGGCACGACCAATCTCGTCGCGGCCAGCCTCATCACCGGCGGAACCTCCAACACCATTGGGATAACCTCGCTGCCGGCCATCTCCTCTTTCCCGGCCCAATTCACGCTGGTCGCGTACTCGGGCGCAGTCGGCGGCGCCGGGTTCAACTTTGTCCTGGGCGCCCTTCCGGCGGGAGTCTATTGCGGGGGTTTGCTCTCCAATAACGTGGCAAACCATACGGTTGACCTCGTCATCACTAATTGCCTCGCCGCCGACCTCTTCCTCACCTGGAACGGCAACGTGAGCGACAGTTGGGACACCGAAACCCCCAACTGGAAAAACAATCTCACCCAAGGTTTGATTTACGCGGAAGGCGAGAGTGTGGTTTTCAATGATGCGGCGAGCGGAACGACCACCATCGACCTCGAGGACACTCGCACCCCGGCCAGCGTCACTTTGAGCAACAACACGCAAACCTACACCTTCGTTGGTCTCGGAAAACTGAGTGGCAGCACCCCGTTAGTCCTGCAAGGCCTCGGCCCGGTCATCCTCGCCAACAGCGGGAGCAACGATTTCACCGGCGGCGTGGTCATCGACGGCGGCACGCTGTGCGTCGGCAACGGCGGCACCAACGGCTCCCTGCCCGCCGGCAGTGTTGTCAATAACGGCAGCCTGGTCTTTAACCGCAGCGACGACCTCACCACAGCCAATACCATTTCCGGTTCGGGAACCTTGACCAAGAACGGCGCGGGCGTCCTGACGCTCAATGGAGCCAACGCATGCAGCGGCGGCACATTCGTCAACGCTGGCACGCTCGCTCTTACCAATGCCGGCTCGCTCGCCGGCAGCTCAAATATCACCCTCGCCATCGGCGCGACCTTGGATGTCAGCGGACGCACCAACGGCACCCTCACCTTGCTCAGCGGCCAGACCCTGAGCGGCAACGGCACCCTCAACGGCAGCCTGACGGTAAGCCCCGGAGCCACCGTCTCCCCGGGCATCGCAGGCATCGGCGCGCTCGCCGTCGCCAATGTTTTGACGCTCCAAGGCGCCACCGCCATGGACCTGGGCAGCGGGACGAACGACGTGCTCAACGGTGCTGCCAGCATTGCCTATGGCGGCACACTGGCCCTGGCCTTCCCTCCCGGCAGCTTGGCCGCTGGCGACAGCTTCAAACTCTTCAACGCGGCGGGCTACATCGGTTCGTTCAACAACATCCAGCCATCGGCTCCCGGGCCGGGGTTGGCTTGGGATACATCCACCTTGAACAACGGGGTGTTGAGCATCGTGCTGCGGCCGGCCATAGCCGGCGTCGCGAGGTCCGCAGGCAGCCTCATCATCGTCGCGACCAACGGCCTGCTGGGTGGAAGCTGTTATGTAGCCTCTTCGACTAATCTCTCGCTGCCCCTGGCGGACTGGACGCTGGCTGCGACCAACGTGTTTGATGGCAACGGAACTTTTCGCTCGACAAATACCTTTGACCCGAACCTGCCCCAATGCTTTTACCGGCTGCGGTTGCCGTGAAGCTTATGCTGAAGCTTGGACTCCAACTTATCGCGATGGTTTCCACCCTGCTCCTGGCCGCCAGTTCCCGCGCCACCCTGTTATGGGACGGCAACGCGACCAACGGGTTGGGCGTTTTTAAGCTTCTCAATATTGACGGCACGAACGGCTCATCCGTCACGGCGGTCAGCGACCCCATTTACGGCACGGTCTGGCAATTCTACAAAGCTATGGATGATACTCGTTGCGAGGCGCACGGCGCGGCGGGCGTCAATCCCGCCATAGGCCAAACCTATTATATCTGCTGGCGGACCAAGCTGGCCATGCCCACCACAGCCGCCCTCAACGCCATCTTCCAGTGGAAGGCCTACGGCACCCCGCAGCTCCAGGATTTTCCCATCACCATCGCGCCGGGAGGCGGGACGCTGGCGTTGAACCAGTTCAACCCCAGTGACGCCGGCGGACAAACAACGCTTTGGACCACACCGGTGGTGACCAATGTCTGGGTTTCGCACATGCTGGCCATCAATGTTTCCACCCAGGACTACGGCGGCTATATCGAATACTGGTATAACGGCGTCCAGCAGACCTTCACCACCGGCACGAACCAGTTTTACTGCCGGACTTTTGACGGGACCTCCGTGGACCCCAAATGGGGCGTGTACGGCGGCGGCACCTACACCGTCATTGACTATGTCAGCGGTCTGAAGATCGGCACGACCTATGCCGACGTGGTGGATTCATCCTTCCTGCTCACGGGCGCCCCGGTTTCGCAGATAGCGGGCATCACCGGCACCAATCTCTACTACACAGTCAATGTGGTCACCAACCCCGGTTACAGCGGCAGCGTTGCCTTGAGCATGAGCGGCTTGCCGGCCAATGCGAGCGCCAGCTTCAGCCCGCCGTCCGTCACGGGTCCGGGCGCTTCGACCTTGAGCGTTACCACCTCCAACACGACGCCGCTGGGAACCTATACGCTTTTTGTCAAAGGCGTTGACGGAACCGAGACCAATATGACCACCGTCGAGTTGGTCGTGAACAAAGCGCCGCGAAACCTGGTTTGGAATGGGCCGGGAGCGGGCGCCAACAACTGGTCGGCCGCCGGCAACTGGTCTCCCGCCGGCCCGCCGGAAATCCAGGATTCGGCATTGTTTCTGAATCCCGGCGCCGTCGCCTCGATTTCCAACATCGACAACTGCGTGGATGCCGGCTTTGCCGGGGCCGTCACCGCAGTGCAGTTCGGCAACACCAATAACAATCACACGACCCTGATTGCCTCGGGGCAGACCCTGAACGTTACGGGCGAAAACGGCCTCCTCGTCGGCACCGAAACGGACAACGGCAGCTCCCAGACAGTGTTCGCCACGGTCACCGGCCCCGGCGGGACGCTGGCCATCATGAGCGATGCGAACAGCGCTGTCGTGGTCCGGCAAGGCACCGCCAACAGCAGCGGTTCCCAGCGCGCCACGCTGGAAATGTCCGGGCTGGGAGTGTTCACCGCCACCGCCGGCCGGGTCCTTGTGGGCGTGGTCGGACCGGTGCCCCGGGCAACGGGGACGCTGTACCTGGCAAAGACGAACACGCTCATACTTTCCGGCGCGGACCCGCAGATTTGCGTCGGCGACAACAACGGCAATGGCGGCGGGCAGAACTTTCTTTATCTCGGCCAAACCAATGCCGTGTTCGCCAAATCAATCACCATTGGCCGCGAAAAGGCCACGGGGAGCTTGGCTTTTAACAGCCGCTTCACCAATTCCACCGCCTGGTTTCGCGGCCCGGATGGTGTGGGTCCGGTGTCGCTCTGGAACATCGGCGACGCCTCGGCGCAGAGCGCCAGTGCCGATTCCACCACCGGCACGAACGACTTCAGCCTTGGCCGTGTGGATGCCTTGGTGGACACCCTCTCTGTCGGTGTGGGCCAAACCACCACCGGCGCGAACGGCTCGGGCGTGCTGACGTTCAGCACGGGCACGTTCAACATCAACACGCTGCAAATCGGTGTCCAGTCCGCAACCAATGCCACCAGCGCCGGCATCGGGCGGGTAAATGTCAACAGCACCAACGCCCTGTTGGTGGTGAATTCGACGCTCGAGCTGGGCTACACCAGCGGCGGCGGCGGAACCACGAACACTTACGGCCTGTTGAATATCAACGGAGGGACCGTGCTGGCTCAAACCATCGCGGCCGGCGCCGGCAGTGGCACCAATGCCATCGCCGTCAACAACGGGACTCTTGTGGTCAGCAATGCCATCGGCGCTACGGGCACGGGCATCATCAACGTGTCGCTAACCAACGCCCTGCTGCAATTCTCCGCTGCCAGCGGCCGGGTCAATTTGACGGCAACGAACCTGACGACTGGCCCGGGCGTGAATACCATTAACATCGCGTCGCTGCCGGCCACCAACAGTTTCCCCGCGCGATTCCGGCTCATCCAATATGCAGGCGCCATCGCCGGTGCGGGATACAATTTCACCCTCGGCACGATGCCTCCAGGCCCTTTGGTCTATAGCGGCTATCTTTCCAACAACCTCTCGGCAGCGGCTGTGGATTTGGTGGTTACCAACTGCGTTGTCTTGCGGCCGGTCATCGGCGGCCTCACTTTGTCCGGAACAAATCTGGTCGTGTTGGGCACCAACGGCGCGCCCGGGTGGCCTTGCTATGTGCTGGCTTCGACGAACCTGACCCTGCCAATGGCGAACTGGACACGCGTGGCGACCAATTCGTTCGACGCGGCCGGGCATTTGGCTTTTACGAACGCCGTGGCCGCCCCTGAGAAGTTCTACCGGTTGCAGTTGCCGTAGCTGATGGTAGAACATTCGTTCAAGAGCCAAATGCAGCCCGTTGGGGCAGAATACGGCGTGCCTCGGCGCAGGACTGGTTCATAATCCAGCGCCGTTAATATGTGCATACATTCCCGTAAAGCGCAGCGACGGTCAAATGGTCTGACCTGCACCTCTCCGGCAGACGATCGGTTCGTGACCTCCGGCGCCAAAAAGACCTCGGCGCATTCGATGCATAACTCCAGCTCCCCGTTACCGCCCGCGGCGCGGGACTGGTAAAGATAACGCCCGCAAAATAGACTGAACGCATGAAGGCCAGCTTGCTAAGCCGATAGAACAAATGTTGCCATGAACCTAACCCGCCTTCCCAGGGAATGGTTATTGACCTTCACCATCGGCGCGGTCTGTCTCTTGTCCGCACCGGCGTGCGCACAATCGCCGTTACCATCACGCTCGATCCAAAAGCCCCTGGCACCGCCGTAGCGGCCGAGTTTAGCGGCTTGAGTTTCGAGATGGAGAAAATGCTGCCCGATCAGCAAGGAGCTTACTTCTTCAGCCCGACCAACCAGCCTTTGCTCACTCTGTTCAAAACCCTGGGCATTCGAAGCCTCCGCCTCGGTGGGAATACCGCCGACCGCTCCACGGTGAAAGTTCCGGCGGTCCAGCATTCCACCTCCGCATCACCTCCGCATCATTTACAGCCTTACGTCGCGCAAGTATGTTGACAGGCTTGTGACTGCGCAGAAGAGAACACGTGTCGTAGTGGGGATGAGCGGGGGAGTCGATTCCTCCGCTACCGCCGCGCTCTTGCTCGAGCAAGGCTACGACGTGGTGGGCATCACGTTGAAACTGTGGCCGCAGGACTGCGTCTCTCTCGCTGAGGACAAATGTTGCGGGCCGCAGGCGGTCACGGACGCACGCGCCGTCTGCCACAAGTTGGGGATTCCGTATTACCTCATCGACGAAGCGGCGGAGTTTCAGACCAAGGTGATCCAATACTTCGCTGACGAATACAAGGCGGGCCGCACCCCAAACCCTTGCGTGCTGTGCAATCAGAACCTCAAGTTCGGCCGGCTCATCGAGCGGGCAAACCAGCTCGGCGCGCCATACGTGGCCACCGGCCATTACGCGCGGGTGGAGCAGAGCCCGAACGGCGGACGCACGCTGCTCAAGCGGGGTTGCGACTGGCGCAAGGACCAAAGCTACTTCTTGTTTTCGCTGCGGCAGGACCAACTGGCCCGCGCGATGTTTCCCCTCGGTGAGAAGACCAAAGCCGACGCCCGCGAGCTCGCCCGTCACTGCCACCTCAAGACCGCCGACAAGGAAGAGAGCATGGAAATCTGCTTCGTGCCGGACAACGATTACGGCAAGTTTCTCCAGCAGGCCAGGCTCGCGCAGAAGCATCGCGGCGAGATCGTGAACCTCCAGGGTCAGGTGCTCGGCGAGCATGACGGCATTGAGTTCTACACCGTTGGCCAGCGCAAGGGCCTGGGCCTCGCGTCCCCGAAACCGCTTTACGTCATCGAGTTGGATGCAGCCACGAACCGCGTGATTGTCGGGGACGATGCGGCGCTGGCGCGCGACGAGTTCCGCGCGGAGCGTTGCAACTGGATCGCATTCGACGCTCCGCCCGCCGCTTTTGGTGCTACCGTCAAAATCCGCTATAACCATACAGGCACTCCTGCTACGGTGACGGTGCTGCCCGGCGGCACGGTCAAGGTGAGGCTGCACGCCCCGCAACGCGCCATCACCCCCGGCCAGGCGGCGGTGTTCTACCAAGACGACTTGGTGCTCGGCGGCGGCTGGATCACCCGCGGCTGACACGGTTTGTGCCGTATTTGCGATTTGCGATATATGATTTACAATTAGCGAGGGCGGCTCTGGTTGAATGCGTGAGCCACATCGAGCGTCTATATGTTGACAAGTTCGGTGTGCTGCGGGATAATTTGCGGGTATTAACCGCGCGTGGCAGCGGGTGGACGGTTGGGGAAACCGGGGCGGCAGGACCGGAGGGCGATCCCGCCCTGCGGAACCCTGAGCCTTTGGGTGCCCGGCCCGGCGACCGGGCGGCAGACAGAAGCGGGAGGCCAGAAAAATGCTAGGAACATGCTTGGAACATGCTTGGAACCCCAGTGGGGCTACGGTATTGCTACGGTGCCACAACCGCGTTCCTCCGGCCACTCTAGTCTGCCCGCCGGCGGCGGTTTCGACTATTGGACTCTGATCTGGCTCAAGGTCTCCCGCAGCCGTTCGATTCGGCCACCAAACTCCTGCCAGCCCTCGTGTTCCAGGCGCTCAAAGTCCTTGTAGTCAAAAATCGGCGACTTGACTGGCAAATCCCCATCGGCGTCCTTCAACATTCCGCTCATCGCCGCCACGAGGCGGTCGTAACCCCGCAACTCCTCCCGGAGCTTTTCCACGGAGCGGGCTTTCCAAAAGCCGCCCTCGTCATTCACTTTGACGCGCGCGCCCAGCCCGCGCCAGAAATCCAGCAGGCTGATGACCCGCAAGTGGCATTGCAAGAAGTTCTCCCAGCCATGCACGCCCGCGTATTGCGTCTTGCAAAAGCCGCTAAACCGCCAGCCGCCGTGGAAACCCGTGGACACATAGCCCTCGCCGTACAGAATCCGGCGGGGATATTGACACACGCCAAACGTCGCCGTCTCGCAGCCCGCGCCCGGCCAGACGCGCACCAGCCAGCCGCGCTCGGGCGTGACCCAGGTGCAAAAACTGCCTTTCGGCTCACCGAGGTAAATGAAGAGCGGCGCGAGGTCTTCGCGCTTTTCGGCCCGCAACAGCCGGCTGACATCGGCGCAGCCGATTTTCCGCGCGTAAAGGGCGGTGCGCCGGACCAGTTCGCGGACAACACTGGCCGAAACCTCTTCTTTCAAAGACAACGTGTAATAAATAGTCAGTCCCATATTTGTTTTGTTTTTTGTCACACTCTACACATGGGGGTGGGACAAAAACCGTCCAAGGCTCATCTTTTTATTTCAAATCCGCGAGGCTGGATTGAATGTCCCGAAGCTCGGTGGGGGTGATGCTCCAGACGGCGGCGGCCTGTTCGTCAATCTCGGTTTCCACCGTTCGCAGCCGCTTCTGGGCGCGTTCGGTAGCTTCAGCAGCGAGTTGGTGTGCCTGCGCGCTGAGTTCGGCCAGGCGCTGGTGCTGTTTGTCCTTCGTGTCGAACTTCGGCAAGCGGACGTACTCGAGGACATGTGTAGAAGTCTGCGTTTCGACCCCGTAACTCTTCACGATAAGGACAGCTATACTCGAACTGAGCATCGCGCAGACGTAGTGCGCCTCCTCTTTCTCGCCAAGGGGCACGAACATTAACTTGTGATCGGGAATGACCACCTTCCTCTTCTCCCCGACCGTGCTGCTGCTAGTGACGGCGCACGTGAAGAACTCCGCTTGCTCGCGCCAGCACACCTTGTAAGGCGCGATGGTGTAGTCGCCAATGGCGTACATGCTGTAGAAGGGCCCGCGCCTGATGAGGTCACGGACACTTTCACTCCGCCGCAGCGTGCGCAAGGCAGTCTCAAATTCCTTCAGGTAAGCGTACGTCTTCGGAAGGTTGGCCTTCATCCAATCTTCGTCATAACCGATGCGCTTCTGAGGGTCTTGTGCCAAAAGGATGTGGCACGAGCTACCGGTGCGCCACCGATCAACGTCGCGTCCGCGAACCAGCGGGAAAACCAAATCCGGCTCTATGGCTTTCTCAACTTGTTTGACCTTTGTCTTGCCGACGTCGCTCAAGTTCCTGATCACGAGCTGGCCGATGGCATTCCTTTGTATGATTTCCAGCCAGTAAACGCCGTTCAACCCACCAGTATTCGAGCCTTCGTAAGCCCGGTAAGTGGATTCGCCGATGGCTTTCTGCACGGCGTCGAGTGCTTTCGGGCGTGCCGTAAGCCACGGGCTGGTCAGTTGGCCGGGATTGATCGGCCGCGCCTTCCAATAGGTGACGGTGACCTTCTCCGGGTAAACATCGTCGAGGTCATCATCGAGGCGGATGCTGGCTTTCGGCTTCTTCCGCCAGTACTCGTAATTAAGGTCGTAAGTTGTTCTCTTTCCCTTCTGGAAGGTGACAACGGCGGTGCGGTTGGTCGCTCCTTCAAAGGGCTGGATTTCGCTTAAGTCCGCAACCTGCAGCACTTTGAAACAGGCGCCCTTATCGCCCAGTTGGAAGCGCCGGAAGCCGTCGCCAGCGCCTTTGGTTTTGAACAGGGTTTGGGTGATGATAAAGCCGAGACGCCCGTGGTCTTTGACGTAGTTGTCGAGGCAGGCGCAGGTGAAGAGCATGGCCAGGTCTTTCTTGCCGCCGCCGAGGCGGGCGGCGTGGCCGCTGAGCGAGAACAGACCGTAAGTTTCCCAAAGTTTCCAGGTCTTGTCGCGGTAAGAGTCCGATAGGCTCTGCCAGTTGACCCACGGGGGATTGCCGATGACGAAATCGAACCGGTTCCTGCCGATGAACACTGGAGCAAACTGGTTTTTCAAGAAGCGCGCCCAGATGCCGTTTTTGCCGTCGGCATTCAGGCGGGCGACACGATCAAACACATCGCCGATCAGTTGCTCGACCGTGCGGTCCGGGCGCTGCAAGGCGGCGCGCAACTTTTCCAGGAACTGCGCCCGGGTGCGCCCGACGAGGACAGACTCTTCGATCAGGGCGCAGATGGTCTCGATCTGTTCCCGGTCAATGACCGCCGCCGGGAAAGTGAAACGGCCTTGGGAAGTGTCCACGTGCCAGATGCGTCCGTTGGCAGGCATCTCCAGTCTGACCTCTCCCTCATGCAACGCCGAGGCGACGAATTCAGTCTGGCCTTCGTGCGCAAACTCAGTTGGGGTCAGTATCGAATCACAGAAGTACACCGGGATTTCAATCTGCGGCGCTTTCTTGATGAGGGTGCCAAGGGAGAGGAGGAAGTTGGTGCGAGCGGCGATCACCGCCAGCGGGTTGAGGTCAAAGCCGACGATGTTGGTCAGGAGCTTCTTGACCAGCTCGTCCGGGCGGACCAGGTAGCGGTCCGCGTAATCGAAGGCTTTGCGGATGCAGAGGGATAGGAACGTGCCCGAGCCGCAGGAGGGGTCAAGGACGCGCGTGTCGGGGTTGCCGTCGTAACCGATCTGGCGGATGAGTCGCTCGGCCAGCCAATCCGGGGTGTAGTATTCGCCGAGGTCGTGGCGGACGCGGCGGGGCAGGAGGTACTGGTAGAGCTTTTTGAGGAGGTCGCGCGTGGCGTCGGGGTCAATCGTAGCGGTGGCCGGCTCGAATTGCTGGAGCGCGATGGCGATGTGCCTGAGGCTCTTGGCAAGGCCAGCATCCCACACGTCAAGATACCAGCGGAAGAAATCGCCTTCGAGGAAGTTGACGATGTTGAACTGCTTGAACAGCCCGCCGTTTTCCAGGTGCTCGATTTTGCTTCTGACCAGTTCGTCGCTGGCGGCCTCGATATCGGCGGTGAAGGAGGCAAACCAAGAGCCTTCCTGCAAGGAGATGAGTTCCGCCGCGAGCAGCTTCATCAGCAGAACGTAGTAGGTGTGAATGGCGAAGAGCAGCCGCTTCAGATCGGGTTTGTCCGTGATGTTGTAAAGCCTGGCGAGTTCTCTCGCCGCGGCATCGCCGCGCTCCAATTCCTGACCATAGATGACACCGAAGATCATGTCCCACTGCTTGAAGAACATCTCGACCCGGCGGTTGCTGGCGGTGCACAGCTTGTGGTACAGGACGTTGATGGTGGCCGACGCCACTTCGGCCTCCGGGCCAAAGACCTCCGCGAGCGACTGGGGTTCGAGGGCGCGGCGCTGGAAGAAGCGGAGCGAGTAGAGGAGCCAGTCCATGCTGGCTTCGTCAATGGGCATCGGCCCGACGATTTGGAAGCCGCCACGCTTGAGGCCCTTGAGCTTGAAGAACTCAAGCTGAGTCTCCAACGAGATCGGCTGGAAATACTTGGCGCGGTTTTCGGACGAGGCGAACCGCAAATACATGACCTGCGTCCCATCAATGCCGATGCCGATCATCTTCTTGAGCGGCTCAAGCGGTTTTGTGGGGGCCAACTCGCGGGCCTTGCCCTCCAAGTAAGCAGAGAGTTTATCTACAAGGGACTTGCGCCCGTTGGGGATGGCGATGACCCCGGGGCGTTTGTATTCGATGATCCCGAAGCCATAGACGGCGTCGGCGCTGCCTGAACCGTGAAGGAAGGTGATGTGCTGCTCATAGGAGGCGGTTGTGGAGATGCCCAGTTGCGCGAGGTGGTGTTTGAGGGCGGCTTCCACGTTGAGCCGAACGTCCTCCTCGGTTTTCGCCGATTTGCCGATGGCACGGATCTGCTCGGCAAGCTGCCTCGCGATTCCAGGGTCAATTTTACCACGAAGGCTCATTTCGGGGGGACCGTAGCAGGAGGGGTGTGCGTGGCAAGCTCAATTGTCGGCTTGGGCCAAAACGACCATCTGACGTTTCAGATTGAGGATTGCGAGTTGCGAATTGGTGGTACGGGCAAGATACGGTGCCGGCGAGTTGGGGTAGAATTGCACTTGCGCTGGAGTGGTTGGGTGCTTAGAGTCCGGCCTGCTTTTTCTCCACCGGTGCGGTGGTTTTTTGCTTTAACCAAAGAACAGGCGATTTGTGAAGATTTTCAGCGGCAGTTCGAATCAACCTTTGGCCGGGTCCATTTGTGCCTACATCGGCATCGAACTCGGCAAATCAACTATCAAGCCGTTTCCCGACGGGGAGACGTTTGTGAAGATCGAGGAGAACGTCCGTGGCGAGGACGTGTTCGTGATCCA
>Ga0187872_10001350_pt1 | contig 25203 bp, 20 predicted proteins | sample June2016WEW_16_4_FD_132973 | JGI IMG/M metagenome (GOLD analysis project Ga0187872, IMG submission 132973) | Peatland microbial communities from SPRUCE experiment site at the Marcell Experimental Forest, Minnesota, USA - June2016WEW_16_40 | ecosystem: Environmental > Terrestrial > Soil >...
ATCATCGGGACGAACACCGCGGCTTCGATGCAGGCCGGGCTCTTTTATGGCTACACCGATCTCGTCGACGGAATCCTCGACCGCATGAAAAAAGTGATGGGGCCGAAGACGAAGGTCGTCGCAACCGGCGGACAGGCGCCGCTGATCGGAACCGCCTCGCGGCACATCCAAACGATCGACGAGTTCCTGACGCTCAATGGCCTGCGCATTATCTGGGAGCGGAACCAGACCGGCGCGCAGGAGCGCGGCGCCGGCGCGCAGAGGAAGGCCTCCGGCAGGCCAGCGAACTAGAGCCGCGAAAATGGCAGCGAATGGCTACACTCCCGGTTCAGCGGAACCATCGCGCCCGGCGGCCGCCATGGAATCTTTCAACTATTTCAACTACTTCACGGAGATCGAGGAGTATTTCTGGCGGAAGCGCGGCGCGCATCTGCTGGTGTCGCCGCTCGATTGGGCGATTGTCGAGACCTGGCAGAAGGCGGGAATTCCGCTCGGGGCCGTGTTGAAAGGAATCGATCGCGCCTTTGAAAGCTGGGAGCGGTCGCGGCGCGCGGCGGGCGGGCGGCAGCTGAAGAGCCTCGCCTACTGCGTCGATGCCGTGCTTGACGCCGCGGCACAGGCCCGGGAGGCCGCTGCGGGCAGAGGCCCCGAAGTGAAAGCGGCCCGGCCGGCGGCGGAGCCGTTTTCGCGCGACGAGCTGAAGAAATACCTGGAGCGCAACGCCACGCGCGTGCGCGTGGCAGCCGAGAAGCAGCGGCTCGCTCGCGCCGCCCTGGCGTCGCGTTTGGAGGAGACGGCCGGCCGGCTCGACGAAGCCCTGCCGCTCATCGATTCACCCGGCGCACTCGATCTCGAAGACTTGGAGCGGCGGCTGACGGTGCTGGAAGAGAAACTGACCGCGGCGCTCTCCGCTGACGCTGACGAGGAGGCGATGCTCGCGATCCGCCGCGAAATGGACCGCGCGCTCGCGCCCTACCGGCGCAAGATGTCTGCCGGGCAGCTCGCGCAGCTCGAGCGCCAGTACGTGCAGAAGCGGCTGCTCGAGCAGTTCGACCTGCCGCGCTTGAGCCTTTTCTACCTCACCTAAACGTAGCGCGGGCGCTTTGCGTCCCCGACACAATGGAAATCACAATCGAAAAGCTGATCTACGGTGGCGAGGGTCTGGCGCATCACGATGGTTCGACGGTCTTTGTGCCGTTCGTGCTTCCGACGGAGCGAGTCTCCGCCACGGCCGTCGAGCAGAAGAAAAAGTTCGTGCGTGCGCGCGTCGAGCGGCTCATCGAGCCTTCGCCGGAGCGAGCCGCTCCGCGCTGCCCGCATTTTGGCGTTTGTGGCGGCTGCGATTACCAACATATCTCGTACGACGCACAGCTCAAATACAAGACTGAAATCCTCCGCGAGACGCTGCGGCGAATCGGGCGAATTGAATGGCCGGGAGAGATCGCGGCGCACGGTTCGCCGCCCTGGGGCTATCGCAACCGCGCGCAGTGGAAGATTCGGCCGGTCGAAGGTGGCTCGGACAAACTCGGAATCGGTTATTTCCGGGCGAACTCAACGGCTCTTTGCGACGTCGAAGATTGCGCGATTCTCTCGCCGCTCCTGCTGAAGACGCTGCTCGCGCTGCGCAAGGCACTGGCGGAGGGAACGGTCCCGCGCGAACTGCGTGAAGTCGAAGCATTTGCCGGGGCCAACGACTCGAAGCTGCTCCTCACGGCCACATTTGCCGGCTTCCCTGCGCACGCCGCCGAACTGGCAAAAACGATTCGGGGAATTCTGCAGGAGACCGCGAGCCTACTTTTCAAGGATCCGAGCCGCGACCGAATGGAATTGGACGGCCCGGGCTTCATTGAATACGAAGCCGCCGGCTCGACATATCGTGTGGGCCACTTGTCGTTCTTCCAGGTTAATCGCTTTCTCTGCGACGATTTGGCTCGCCACGTGACCGAGAACGAAAGCGGAAGCCTTGCGCTCGACCTCTTCGCCGGAGTGGGACTGTTCTCGGTGCCGCTCGCGAAGCATTTCGGTCATGTGGTCGCCGTCGAGTCGAATCCGGCAGCGGCGCGAGACCTGGAAACAAATTCCCGCGGCCGCATCGAGGTGCGGACGGCGGACGTCGAGCCGTTCCTGGAGAAATACAAAGGCAAGCCCGATCTCGTGCTTCTCGATCCTCCGCGAGCGGGCATGACGCCGGGCGCGACCAAGCAGCTTCTGCGCCTTTCCCCCGAGCGCATCACTTACGTTTCGTGCGAGCCCCCGACGCTGGCGCGCGATCTCGCGGCGTTCGTCCAGGGCAGCTATGAAATTTCCGGAATCCAACTGTTCGATCTTTTTCCCCAGACATTTCACATGGAGACGGTGGTGCTGCTTCGCAGGCGCTCACGAGACATCGAGCATCACGTCGAAGAAAAACTCGTCGCGGAGCACGCGCCGCTCGCCGCCGATTTCCTGAAAGTGCCGCACCACGGGAGCAAGACGTCTTCAACGGAGGTTTTCCTAGCGGCTGTTGCGCCGCGCATCGCGGTCGTGTCGGTTGGCGAAGGGAATGCGTTCGGGCATCCGTTGGAAGGCGTGATCGAGCGCTACGGACATTGCGGCGTGCGATTGCTGCGGACGGACGCGATGGCGCGGTCACGGCGATCACCGACGGGCAGAATCTTTCCGTGCACTCGTACGCCGAGCAATAGTCTCCCTAGTCTTGCTCGCATCCCCTATCCTCTGTGTTGTCTTGCGATTGTGCGCGCCCCGTCGGGAATTCGAAATCCGGCTTCCGAGTACTATTGTGCACCTGCGAGCGCGAGTCCATAATATGCAGAGTTCGGCCTCGGCCACGATGGAAAGCACGCACCAAACTGCGGCGTTCTCGCCGACCCAGGAAGAAATTGACGAAGAAAGCCGTCGCATCCGGCGTCTGCGGATTCTGGTTCGCCTCACACTCGACACCATTGCTGCGGGCGGCCTTTCGGCCGAAGAAGCCGCGGGGATGGTTGCCGCCACGCGTCGCGCCGCGCTCGAAATGTTTCCCGGCAAAGAGCGCGCGTTCGATCTCATCTACCGGCCGCAGTTCCAGCGCATGATGCACGCCGTTTATCGCCTTCAGTAGCCGAAGCGCCCTCGAAGCCACATCCGTAGCCAGACAACGCCCACTCCCACAATCGTTCCGACCAGGGCCTTATATTCGCGGTTGCGTCGGTACTGTTCCCATGAAAATTTTGTAGCGCTTTCGGTCGACACGCCGGCGAAGCTCGGGAAGAAAAACGGAACGCGCGCGGCGTACGCGTCGAATGCCGTGCCGAAGTGCACGCGCAGGTCTTCCGCTTCGTTGCGCATCACCGCGTAGTAGAAGACCCCGAAGTACACCATCACAAGCAGGCCGGCCCACCAGGACCAGCCCGCGATCGCAAAGCCGCCGGCGAGCAAAGCGCTGCCGAGATAAAGCGGGTTTCGTGTATGCGCGTAGGGCCCAGAGACGGCGAGCTCGCGGTCCTTCCGCAAGTGCCCGGACGCGGCCCCGCGAACGAACAGCCCGAGTGCCGCCACGATTCCACCGATCAGAATCGAACGTGGTGTCGGATCGGCGAGCAGAAGGTAGGCGACCGCGACGGGATAGCCCACGCGGACGCGCCAGCGCATCCAGAACTTCCTCGGCTCGCTCACGAAGCCGTTCCCCAGCGGCGCGCGATTTCATCGGCGACTTGTTGCACTGTAATCGACAGCATAGCAGGCGAATAATCCTTGCCGCGGCGATAGGTTGTCTCGCAGTCGCGCGGATTACGCAGGACGATATCGCGCGACGCGTCGGAGGAGTAAGGACCGTTGCGCGAAGGGTCCGTCGGGCCGAAAAGTCCGACGACAGGCGCGCCGAGCGCGGAGGCGAGATGCAGCGGGCCGGTATCTGCGGAAACGACAAACCTGGCGCGCCGCATGAGCGCCATCAACGGACCGAGGTCCAGCGCGATTGCCACCGGCGGCGGATTGCCGGCAGTGTCCGCGACCTTGCGCGCGAGACCTCCCTCGCCGGGGCCGAACGTGACAACGCCGCGCCAGCCGAAGCGTTCCGCGAGATTGCGATGCAGCTCTCCGTAGCGCTCGGCGGGCCAGCATTTCGAACGCCAGCCTCCGCCGGGATTCAAGACGAAAAATCCTCCGAGCTTGTGGTTCGCGAGCTCGCGCGCGACGCGCTCGTCATCCGCCGGGCAAACCGCGAGTGGGAACCCTGGCGTGGATTTTCTCGCGCCTGCAGCCTCGGCGAGCGTGAGGTTATGCTCCACTTTATGAGCGCCGCGCGGATTGCGACGGTCGGTGTAGAAGTACGACGCAAGCCCCTCGCGCGCGTAGCTGCTCTGAAATCCGATGCGGCGCGGCGCGCCCGATGCGAACGCCAGCAGAGCCGACTTGTACAGCGCCTGGAAATCGATCGCGCAGGAATATTTCGCCGCGCGCAGTTTCCGCACCGTAGCCACGATTCCTCCGGCGCTCGCGCGATCGACGGAGATGACCTGGTTAAGATCGGGATTTGCTTCGAGGAGCCGGGCCCACCGCGGCTCGACGGCCCAGTCGATGCGAGCCCCCGGAAATGTGTCGCGCAGCGCGGAAGCGGCCGGGATGGCATGGATGACATCGCCCATTGAACCGAGCCTGACGAGCAGGAACCGCGGCTCAGCCATCGCCCTGCCGCCGCAGGCGCGCCAGGAGGTCGCGCGTCGAATGTTTTTTGGGATCGCCGACGATGGCCACGCGAATGCCGAGAAGCGCCGCAAGGTCGCGTTCGGGGACGGAGTCAGGCGTGTAATCGGTGCCCTTTGCGTGGACATCCGGCTGGAACTCGCGAAGCAGCGGTTTGACGTCGAGCTCGTCGAAAAGGATCACGTAATTCACTGCTGTGAGCGCAGCGACCAGCGCCGCGCGCGCCCGTTCCGTGAGGATCGGGCAGCCCTCACCCTTGAGTTTTCTCGCGCCGGCGTCGGAGTTAATGCCCACGACGAGGACATCGCCTTCGGCGCGCGCCGCCTGCAAGTAGCGGATATGGCCCACGTGGAGGAGATCGAAGACGCCGTTCGCGAACACGATCTTGCGGCCCGCGCGGCGATGCTCATCGAGCACTTCGTGAAGGCCGTCGCGGGAAAGGATTTTTTCGCGCGTGTCCATTCGATTCTTGGCGGTCGCGGCGAGTCCCGCGAGTCTACCGCTGCGCCGTCGCCTCGCGGCGGAGCGCGGCCTCGAGCTCCGCGCGCGTCACGGTGGCCGTGCGGCGCTTCATCACCACGATTCCGCCCGCGTAATTCGCCAGGTGCGCCGCTTCGAGGCACGACGCGCCGGCCGCGAGCGCAAGTGTAAAGACAGCGATCACCGTGTCGCCCGCGCCGGTGACGTCAACGGGCGCGTCTGAGCCAAAGATCGGAATGTGCCGCACCAGCGGCGAGGTTTCTCGCGCGCCCGGCGCTTCGCGCTCGAAGACGGCCATGCCATCCTTGCCACGCGTCACGACGAGAGACGCCAGGCCCAGATCGCGCAGCGCGCGCTGACCCAGCTCCTCGAGTTTCCCCACGTCCGTCCCAATACGCGCCTGGTAGGCGGCTTCAAGCTCAGGTTCATTCGGCGTTGCGGCGGTTATGCCCGCGTCCCGGTACTCGAGCAGGCGGAAGCGCGAATCCAGAGTAATGCATTTCGCGCGAAGTTCGCGAACGAGGGAGGGGGTCGCGGCGCCCAAACCGTAGTCGGAGACGAGCACGGCAGCGGCCCGGCGCGCGATCGGCCGTGCCCTACGAGCGACTGCGTCCCGGACGCCCTGGGGAAGCGGCCCCGACGGCTCGCGGTCCACCCGCAGCACCTGTTGCTCGGTCGTGTGCGTCCATCCGGCGAGAAAGCGCGTCTTCGCGGTCGTGACCCAGCCGTGGACGCGCAGGATGCGCGAAGTGTCCACACGTTTGCGGCGGAAACATTCAAGGAGCGCGCGGCTGCCTTCGTCATCGCCCACGACGCCGACCGGCAAAACTCGCGCGCCCAGATCCGCGAGGTTGTTCACGGCGTTCGCGGCGCCGCCCGGATACACTTCGCTCGCACGGCGGCGCAGGATCAGTACCGGGGCCTCGCGCGAGACACGCGAGATTTCGCTCGAAACGAACTCGTCGAGAACGAAATCGCCGACCACGCAGATCATCTGGCGCGGGAATGCGCCCACGATGTCGAGCAGCCGTGTGAGGTCAACGCTGGTGTCCGCCGCGCGTCCGGCAGCGGGCCTTGCCTTGTGCTTTCCTCTCTTGCGGGCGGGGCTCAAGCATTCTCCCTATGTGCGACGCGCGCTTGCCGCGCGAAACGGTATCACAGCGGCGCTCAGAGCGGCAATCACGCGACGAAAGTCGTCGCGCCCAGTCAGAATCATTTTCCGGGCTGGGCGCGTGATTGCGCGATCGTCACGACCGCTTGCCAGAACTCGTCTTCGCGGCCGATGCGCATCGTAATACGGCAGTATCTGATCTCGAGCGGGCGCCACTTCACGCCGGAAAGATTGAACACGTCCTTTTCCGTGCAGATCAGGGCGTCGGCGCCCGCAGCGTGAGCTTTTTCCCCGATCGCATCCAGGTCGTGCTGCAGGTAGCGGTGGTGATCCGGGAAGAACCGGTGCCCGGCGACCTGGAAGCCCCAGTCCTGGATGTCCGCCAGAAACGCGGACGGATTGCCGATAGCGCAGAAGGCGAAGAATCGGCGCGCGCGGGCATCCGCGTCCGTTTCTCCGGGATATTCGCCGCGCAGGATGCGGATCGACTCGAGCTGAGGGCGCGCATAGAAGATCGGCGCGACGGAATCGCTCCAGATGGCGGCTTCGACGGCCGGAGCGTGTTCGCTGCGGGTGATGACGACGATATCCGCCCGCGAGAGGGCGGATCGCGGTTCGCGCAGCCGCCCCGAGGGAAGCAGGTGGCCGGCGCCAAACGGATTTGTCGCGTCGATCAAGACAATATCGACGTTGCGGGCGAGCCGCAGGTGTTGGAAGCCGTCGTCCAAGACGAACCACTCAACGCCGCGTTGCGCAAGCTCGTGGCCGCGCGCAACGCGGTCCGCGCCCACGCCAAAAGCGGCGCGGTCGCCCAGTCGTTGCTTCATCACTTGCACTTCGTCGCTTGTCGAGCCGCCCGGCAGCAGTTTGCCGCGATACCCCCGCGTAAGGATTCCTACGGTTTTTCCTTCCCCGAGCAGGCGCTGCGCAATCCACATGACCATGGGCGTCTTGCCTGTGCCCCCGGTCGTGAGATTGCCGACGCTGATCACGACGCCGTCGAGCTGCTTTTGCCGCAGAATTCCGCGCCGATAAGCGAAGGCGCGGAGAAGCACGAAAGCGCCGTAAGGCAAAATCAAAGGCCACAATAGCCAGCGGAGCGCTCCGCTGAGCGTCACGCCGGGCGCCCCTGTTCACCGAGCACGGCGCCGATGCGGTCGAGCGAGCGCGCCGCCGCGCCCCGGTTTCGCTCGGAGAGTTTGAGCGCGGCCTGTCCCATGCGGTCCCGCAGCGCGCTGTTTTCGATCAGCTGCACCCATACCTTCCCGAGCTGCATGCCGCTGGATACTTGTATTCCGGCCTGCGCTGCGAGGAACTGCTCCGCCATGTCGCGGAAGTTCTCCATCGACACGCCAAACACCGGCGGCTTTGCGAACCATGCCGGCTCGAGGATGTTGTGTCCGCCCGCCGGAACCAGCGAACCGCCGACGAAGACCGCGTCCGCCAGCAGGTACAGCCCCGCCAGTTCCCCGATCGAGTCGAGCACCAGCACGTCTGCATTTTCGTCGAGCGGCGCATCGAGGTCCAAGCGGCTGCGGCGAACCACGTTCCAGCCGCTGGAGGCCGCGATGCTTGCCGCAGCATCGAACCGGTCCGGCTTGCGCGGGGCGAGAACGAGCAACGCGTGGCGCCACTTGCGCTGGACGACGTCATAGGCGGCGAGCACCGCTTCCTCTTCCTGCGTGACCACGCTGCCCGCAACCAGCACCGGCCACCGCTCCTGCCTGCGAATTTGGTCTTCGAGCCAGACCCCGAACCGGCTGATATCCGGCTGCTCGCCGTCGTATTTCAAGTTGCCGGTCACTTCCACGCGGCCTTCGGGCGCTCCCATCGCATCGAGGCGCGCGGCGTCCTCGGGCGTCTGCGCCAGAAACAGCTCCGCGTCCTGCAGGACGCGCGCGAAAAACCCGTCGACGAGAAATTTCCATCGGTTGTAACGCGCGAAGGATTTCCCGGAGATGCGCGCATTGGCGAAGACCACCGGCACGTTCTGCTGGCGCGCCTCCCGCAGGAAATTCGGCCAGATTTCGGTCTCCATGACGATCACGAGCGCGGGACGCATCGCCCGCAGGGCCCGGCGAACAGGGACGATCCAGTCCAGCGGGAAGTAGAAGATGCCGTCCGCGGCTTGCAGACGCTCGCGAGCGAGGCGCTGGCCTGTCTCCGTCGTGGTCGACACGAACACGGCGCGGTCCGGAAAGCGCCGTTTCAAGCCCTCGAACAGCGGCTTCGCGGCCAGCACCTCGCCGACCGAGACGGCGTGAATCCAGATGGGACGCAGCAAAGCGCTTTCGGCCGGGCGTTTTGCGCCTGCGTGAAAAAGGATTTCCGGCGGCAAGCTGCCGAGGCGCTCCCGCAAAGCGCGCGATGGCTCTCCGCCGCGCCATCTGCGCAGCGCGTAGTAGGGCACAAGCAGGAACATGCCCACCGCCGTAAGGACGCGATAGAAAAAGTACATGAGAAGAACGAACGCGCCCCGCGATAGACCTCGACCGCGGTCTGAATCATTTTCCGGCGCGCAGAAGTGGTAGTATAGCGTGACCGTCAAAATTCGGCCGGACTGCTGGCGCGTCGAGATGTGCGCAGGCGGAAGTAAGAAATCGCTGCGGCGTTGCTATGGCTTGTTGTTCCGCGTCAGATAGGCTGCGATTGCATCCAGGTCGGCGTCGCTGATCTCCGTCTTGCGGAACGTCGGCATGAACAGCACGCCATGGCGGACGAAAGTCTTGATCATCGGCGCGGTCAGGTCCGTGCGCTCTTCGAGCACGGCTGGTTGTTGACCGCGGGCTTTTAGCGAGTCCGTGCCGGGTTTCCCGCTGCCCGTACCGTGGCACGGAAAGCACCACTTGTCGTATACCTTGTGTCCCTTCTCGATCTGTGCGTCGTCCGGCGCGGCGAATGCCGATGCGGCAAAGGCCAAACTCACCAGAACCAAGACAGCGGCTCTCCCGTTTTTCATGCCTGTGCCTTTCTCAGATGTTTTGGCCAAATGCCGCATTTTCCTGGTGACAGGATCCCGTTCGGGTCCACCGCGTCCTTGATCGTTTCATGGAAACGCCGCAGCGCGTGGTTGTTGTAGGAGTAGGCGTTCATCACCGTTTCCATGAAAGCCGTGTGCGTGCGGTATTCCCCCCAGCCATGTTCGGCAGCCACTTGGACGATGCGTTTGAAGTTTTCCCGATTCTTCCGGTTTTTTTCGATATCGTGCTCGATGGGAAACCCGAAAAGCACGAGAAAGCAGCGCGGATAATTGGACGAAGGGCCGAGGAAAAACATCGGGCCCATCGGCAGGCCCATTTCTTTGTACGCCTCGCTAAAAACTTGCTGCGCTTCGAGCACCGCCTCGCCGGTCATCGGGATGATCGGCGAAAACCAGACGTGCCCCTCGCTGCGTCCGCCGCCAACCCCGAATACGGAAAGACTCGGTACGCCAATGGCCACTGAACTGGGAAACTGCTGGTCCAACTCCTTGGGGTCCAGCGGAAAGCGACGCATTGCTCCATCGCGGAATTTAGCGCCCGTGATGGCGGAAAACCTCTCCTTCGCGTAGTCCCACTGCGCGGCGACAACCTTGGCCGGTCCATAGAAGGGCAGGTCGATGCTCCAATACCCGACGTTGTGCTCCTGTGCGTATTGCTCCAATTCCTGCGTTGAGGCCCCACCGGGCTTTGCACGCAGCGCCGCAAGCGCTGGATCGCGAACAAAATTCAGAGGGCTCGCCACGCTTGTCGTGCCGAGGACGATGCTGGAGTTCATTAGGTACGCCAGATTGGCGACGAGGGGAATAAGATCGTCGTGTTTTGGCACAATCACAGTGCCAGTCATATAGGCTTCCGGCTCGGGAAACAGCCAGAAACCCATCTTCGTGACCACGCCCAAACTAGACTGCGTGAACATGCCGTCGACGTAAGGACCGAAACCGTATCGGTATTGCTGCCAGGTCTTGGAACCTGGTAGCGCGCCCATGCCCGTGCGCATCACCTCGCCATTGGGTAAGACGATTTCCATTCCGCAATGCGCGTCGAAGTGGTCGCGCATGGGCGTACGACCGCCGCCCCGATCGACGGCATTGCCGATCAAGCTGCCCCAGCCAGGATCGGCAGGGTCAATCCACACTTTGAGCCCTTTCCCCTGAATATATCGATAGAGATCAAAGTAGCTGACGCCGGGTTCGACTAGAGCATAGTGGTTCTTGTCATTGACCTCGAGGATCCTGTCCATCCGCTTGAGGTCGAGCATGACGCTGCCGCCCAATAGAGGAGCAGCGCCGCCGTATCCGAGATTCTTGCCGGTCGAAATCGTCCAGAGAGGAATCTTATGGGCGTTGGCTATCTTGATGACCGCCTGCACCTGTTCGACGCCGTCCGGGGCGACGGCTGCGGAAGGAATCGGCTCTTCGGCTTCGTGCCAGAAAGGCGAATAGGAGTCGCGATAGAGATCCACGTCCTCATCGGACGTGAACACCCACTCCTTGCCGACGGCTTCGCCCCATTGCTTGAGCGCTTCGGAGAAATCATGAGGACTTACGCCCGGCGGAACTCTCATCACAAGCTCCTGATTGGCTACGGCTTGTTGTTGCGCGTAAGGTACGCCGCGATCGCATCCAGGTCCGCGTCACTGATTTCCGTCTTGCGGAAAAACGGCATGACCGTCACGCCGTTCCGAACGGTCGTTTTGACGAATTCACGGGTCAAGTCTGTGCGCTTATCCAGCAGGGCAGGCACCGCCCCTTTGTATTTTGCCTGCAGCGCCAGCGTACCCGGTCTTCCGACGCCTTCACCATGGCACGCGGAGCAAAACCTTTGGTATTCCACATAGCCCTTGGGCTGGCCTTGGCCCGAGACAGTCGCCGGAGTCCACGACGAAGTTATCCTCTGCTCCTGCGCCGTAACCGGTTGGACCGCGAAGGTCACAAAAAGTGCTACAGCCAGGGAAATCCCTGCCTTTCTCATGATTTCGCCTCCCTCAGGTGCTTCGGCCAGATGCCATATCTACCGGCGGAAAGGATACCGTTCGGATCGACGGCGTCCTTCACCGTTTCGTGAAATCGCAGCAGCGCGTGATTGTTGAAGGAATAGGTGTTCATCACGGCGCCTTGGTAAGCAGGCGCCGTGCGGTATTCTCCCCAACCGTGTTTCGCCGCGATCTCAACCAGGCGTTTGAAAGATGCGCGGTTTTTCTTGTTTGTCTCGGGGTCGCGCGTGATCGGGAAACCAAAGAGGAAGATGAACGCTCGTTCCCAGTAGCCCGTGGGTAGGCTGAACGTGGGAACAGGCAGGCCCAGTTCCTTGGCGGCCTGGGCGAAGACGCGATTCGCCTCGAAGATCGCCTCGCCCGTCCGGGGAATGACCGGTGAGAACCAGACGTGCCCATTCGTCGGGTTCGGATTGGTGTCCGAGCGCGCGCCGATGGAAAACATTCGCAGGCTGGGTATGCCAAATTGCGGCACATTCACCTTTTCTCGCTGCTCGGGAGTGAGCGGAAGCTTGAGCGCTTCTCCGTCCACGAATTTCGCTCCCGGAATCGCGGAGAATTTTTCTTTCGCGAATTCCCAATTTGCAGCGTTGGCTTTTTCTGCTCCGTAGAAAGACAGCGTGCAGCTCCAGTAGCTGGTGCCTTTCCTCTTGGCATATTGCTGCAATTCTGGAGAAGAAACCGCATCGGGCTTGGCAAGCAACGCCGTCAACTCCGGATCGGGCTGCGGTCCGCCGCCCAACGGTCCTCCCCTGGATAGCAGAGGGCTGCCGAAAAATGGCATGCCGTTCGTGACGCGAGTGTTTTCCAGGTTGGTTATGATCTCGACGAGGGAGAACAAGTCGTCGTGTCTCGGCACCATCACCGTGCCAGAAAGATAGGCGTCCGGCTCCGGCATCAGCCAGAACCCCATCTTCGTCACCACGCCAAAATTGGATTGCGAGAAAATACCGTCCACCCACGGCCCGAAGCCGCTCTTGTACTGTTGCCACGTTTTGGCGCCTGGCATGGCGCCCATCCCCGTGCGCAGCGCTTCGCCGTTGGCCAGCACGACTTCCATCCCGCAATGCGCGTCAAAGTGATTGCGGTACTGCGGCATCAAATAGCCGCCGCCGCGGTCGAGAGAGTTCCCGATCGGGCTGCCCCAGCCGGGATCGGGCACATCAATCCAGAGCCTCAGACCCTTCTCCTCAATGTACCGGTAGAGGTCGAAGTAACTCACGCCCGGTTCCACGAGCGCGTAGGCGTTCTTTTCGTTGACCTCCAGAATCCGGTTCATCCGTTTTAGGTCGAGCACGACGCTGCCCGAATAGGCTGGGGCGGAGCCGCCATAGCCGAGATTCTTGCCGGTTGAGACCGGGTAGATGGGGATTTTGTAGGTGTTCGCGATCTTGACGACGGGTTGCACCTGCTCGACCCCATCGGGAGCGACTGCCGCAGAAGCGACGAGTTCGTCCGGCTCGCCCCAGAACGGCGAGTACGCGTCGCGATAGAGGGCCACATCCTCATCGCTCGTAAACACCCACTCCTTGCCTACGGCCGCTTCAAACTGCTTGATGGCCTCGGCAAAATCAGCTGGAGTTACACCGGGCGGAACCCTCATCGCATGTTCCCGATGAATGCAGCTGCCAAATTGACTCCGGTTCTCTTCACGCCTTGCCTTCCCTGAGGTGTTTGGGCCAAATTCCGTACCTGCCTGCGGAAAGGATCCCGTTCGGATCGACCGCGTCCTTCAGCGTTTCGTGAAAGTGCAGCAGCGCGTGACTGTTGTACGAGTACGTGCCCATGATCGTGTCCTGAAAGGCAGGGGCCGTGCGGTATTCTCCCCAACCGTGCTCGGCCGCCCTCTGAACCACTTGCTTGAAAGCCGCCCGGTTTTTCTTGTTCGTTTCAACGTCGCGTGTAACCGGGAAAGCAAAGATGAATATGAAAGCCCTCTCCCAGTAACAGGAGGGCAGACTGAAGGAAAGGACCGGCAGGCCAAATTCCTTGGCGGCTGCGGCAAATACCCGATTCGCCTCGAAGATTGCTTCGCCCGTCCGGGGAATAATCGGCGAAAACCACATGTGCCCGCTTGTCGGCTGCGGGTTGGCCGGCGACCGCGCGCCGATGGAAAACATCGCAAGGCTCGGGATGCCGAACTGCGGCTTGTGGACTTTTTCGCGCTGCTCGGGAGTCAGGGGCAGCTTGTACGATTCGTTCTGTTCGAACTTGACTTCGGGAATCACCGAAAACTTCTCTTTTGCGTACTCCCAGTTTGCCGCGTTGGCTTTTTCCGCCCCATAGAAGCTCAGCCTGCATTTCCAATAGCTAATGCCTTTCCTCAGCGCGTATTGCTCGAGCTCCGGAGACCCGCCGCCTTCGGACTTCGCCAGCAAAGCCGAAAGTTCTGCATCCGGCGGAGGTGGTCCCTCGCCCGCATTCCATTTATCGATTTCCGAAATCATTGGTATCGAGAGCAGCGGGCTGCCAAGGTCCGGCATGCCGTTCGTGACCCGTGTGTTCTCTAGGTTGGTCATGATTTCGACGAGGGGAATCAGATCGTCATGCCTCGGTACGTAAACAGTGCCCGAGAGGTAGGCGTCCGGCTCCGGCATCAGCCAGAACCCCATCTTCGTCACCACGCCGAAATTCGACTGAGAGAAAATGCCATCGATCCACGGCCCGAAGCCGCTCTTGTATTGCTGCCACGTTTTGGCGCCCGGCATGGCGCCCATCCCGGTGCGCAGGAGTTCCCCGTTGGCCAGCACGATTTCCATCCCACAGTGAGAGTCAAAGTGGTTGCGATACTGCGCCATCAAATAGCCACCGCCGCGGTCCAGGGAGTTGCCGACGGGACTGCCCCAGCCGGGATCGGGAACGTCAATCCACAGCTTCAGCCCCTTCTCCACAATGTACCGGTAGAGATCGAAATAGCTGACGCCCGGCTCGACCAACGCATACGCGTTCTTTTCATCGACTTCCAAAATCCGGTTCATGCGCTTCAGGTCGAGGACGACGCTGCCCGAATAGGCCGGCGCGGAACCGCCATAGCCGAGATTCTTGCCTGTCGAGACCGGGTAGATGGGGATTTTGTAGGTGTTCGCGATCCTTACGATCTTCTGAACCTGCTCCACGCCATCGGGAGCGACTGCGGCTGACGCAACGCGTTCCTCCGGTTCACCCATGAACGGCGAATAGGCGTCGCGATAGAGGGCTACGTCCTCATCGCTCGTAAACACCCACTCCTTGCCGACAGCCTCTTCAAACTGCTTCAGCGCGTCGGAGAAATCCTTGCTGCTCACGCCAGGTGGAAATCGCACGGCACACTCCTCCCCTATTCGAAACGCGAACGTTTCTATGCAGAACGAACGGGTGCAATGACCCACGAGATTAACGGCTCTGGATCATCGCCTGTGGGTTTTGCCAGGGGAGCGACGAAAGTCGCTTTCCCGCTTGCTGATCGAACCTGAGGGAAATGCGTTACCAGGTCCGCCATTCGGCTGCCCCAGTTTGGCCCGTCGACGCCCAGGTCCGCGGCCCGGCGCAGGACGCTCTCAGGGCCTGAGAATGTGTGCTCGATCGAGCCATCCGGCAGACGCTTGTGATCGGCGCGGAACACGACCCGCATCCGATGATCCCACGCGATTCTCTCCAGGCAGAATATTGGGCCGTGCGCTGTCAAACCCGCGATCGCTACTGGGCTTTTGTTCCAGCGGTGATACAAATCGTGGAACCACAGACTGGTAATGTCACCCTTGATTCCATGAAGGGACGCTCCCAACTTCCTCGCTTGTTCCGCGAATTGGACGCTGGCCGGGAACCGTTCATCGAATACGACTTTGTAAAGCGGTGTCGGCGCAGCCTCGCCAGTCGGGGTCGAAGCAGCAGGCGAGAAGGCGGCCCGCGCCGAAATCGGCAAGGTCAGGGCGGCGAACCCAACCTGAAGAAATTCTCTGCGGCTTGCCATCGGATCCTCCCTCATGAACCACGGTGGCGTCGAGATCGCGTTGAGCCAGAAGCCTACGCGCGCCTCCCGATTCCCCCTGGTTGCGCAAAGCGATACACTAGCCGCCTCTTTTGTGTCAAGCTGAGATTCAATTGCCTCTTCGACGACGGCGCTGCCGGTGGTCCAAATGTCCTGCGGTGGCGGGGCAGGCACAACTTCCAGGCTGCGGTCGGCATCGGACAACCAGGCAACACAACTAGACCATGACGCGAACGATTTCGATACCCGCTGCTCTATTACTGGCGTGCGTATGCGCTTTCGCGCAGGGCAATTCGTCTTCGAGCCATGCTGCTTCTTCTGCGGCGCGCGCCGATGATTCTTTGCCACACGACGCGCACGAGGGCCTAAGCGTCTCCGCGGATGCCTATTCGGATGTGGCGCGCGCGAAGGAGAAATTCGGCAAAGCCAATCCGGTACCGCTCGGCATCCTGCCGGTCGAGGTTTTTCTGCGGAATGAGACGGCCCAGCCCATGCGCATCGACCTCAGCACGATTCAGCTCACTGTGCAACCCGCGGGCGGCCACCGCCAGGACATCGACTCGGTTCCTGTCCAGGAAGTGGCCAGCGCTGTCGCGCATCCCAAGGGCCCGTCGGCTCCCCAAGCGCGGCGCTTCCCCATCGGCATAGGGTCCGTGACAGACAGTAAAACAGACAAAATGATGGAGGTTTTGCGCCCATTGTTTCTCGACGCGGAAGTCGTCCCTCCTATGGGAATGATTCACGGGTTCCTGTTTTTCGATCTCGATCGCGACATGTCGCTCGCCTCAGACGCGAGTCTCTACGTTCCGGACGTCTCCATCGCTGCCTCGCAGAAGGCCTTGATGTTTTTTGAGGTACCTCTCGGCAAGTCCTCCCGGCCGTGATGAGCACGCTATCGAGCGATCCTGCGCCATTTGCTTCCGACAATCCGCGCGGGTATCATGGCTGTTTCATGTCTCCCACTCTGCGGTCACTGTATTCACTCCTGCTTGCGATTTTCCTGCTCGTCAGCTCGTTGCCGGCTCATGCGGCGGACGATTCGGCGATTTTCCCCTTGAGCGACGTCAAGCCCGGAATGAAAGGCGTCGTCTACACGATCTTCGACGGCGACCAGGTCGAAAAGGTCGATCTCGAAGTCGTCGGCGTCCTGCACAACGCCGTCGGGCCGAAACAGGACGTCATTCTCGTGCGGCTCCTGGGCGATAAGGTGCAGCAGACCGGTGTCGTCGCCGGAATGAGCGGCAGCCCCGTGTATCTCGACGGCAAGCTACTGGGCGCGCTCGCGCTGAAACTGGGCACGTTCACGAAAGAAGCTATCGGCGGTGTGACGCCCATCAAGGACATGCTCGAAGTGGAGCAGTCGTCGTCGGCTCCCGTGCCGGCGGGACCAGCGCCGCCGCCAAACAGCCCGATCGAGAATACCTCGCGCGTTCTCCTGCCGGAGGATCTTGCTCAGCGAGCGGCCGCTGGCCCTGGTGGATTCCTGGTGCCCATCGAGACGCCGCTCGTGGCTGCGGGTCTCTATCCCGAGACGCTCGCCAGGTTCGGCAACGAGTTCTCGGCCTGGGGCATGGCCGTGATGGCGGGCGGCACGGCGGCGCCGTCGCCCGAAGATGCGCAACTCAAGCCGGGTGACATGGTGGGCATCGACCTGATCCGCGGCGATCTTTCCCTCAGTTCGGGTTGCACGGTAACGACCGTGGATGCGGGCCGCATTCTCGCTTGCGGGCATGCGCTTTTTGGATTCGGCGCCGTCGGAATACCGCTCTCGCGTGCGCATGTTGTGATGACTCTCTCTTCCGCCGCAACTTCGACGAAGATCATCAGCACCGGCGGCACGATCGGCACGCTGACGCAGGATCGTCAGACTGCCGTGATGGGTACCCTGGGTGCCGCGCCGCCGATGATTCCCGTGGACGTAACCCTCGAGACTCCGGGCGCGGAGAAGAAATATCACTTCGACGTGATCGAAAGCCCGCAACTCGCGCCCACACTTGTCGCGACCGCGGTCTATAACGGCATTATCGGCAGCCCGGTGTACGGCGAGGGTTCGACGCTTGAACTGGACGGCACGATCGAACTGAAAGGGCACACGCCGGTGCGTCTCCTCGATCTGTTTGCGCCGACCGACCAGCCGGTTCCGGCCGGCTTCTTCGTTGCGACCGACGTGCAGGCCGCTTTCGCGCGCATCTACTCAAATCCGTACGAGCGGCCGCGGATCAGCCGGGTCGATCTGCATGTGAAGGCGCTTGCGCAGCGGCAATGGGCTGCGATCGAAAATGCCTGGGTCGAAAAGAGCGAAGTGCATCCCGGCGAGACCGTCGCCGTAAAAGTTCTTCTCCGGCCCTACAGGGGTGAGCCCTTCATCCAGGAAATACCCGTGACGATCCCTGCTCAGGCTGCGCACGGAACGCTGGAGCTCGCGATCAGCGACGCCGACTTCCTGAACCGGAACGTGCAGACCCTCGCCCTGAGCCCGCAGGGGCAGCTCGCCGGCCTCGAGGAGTTGATTCAATTGATCAATCGCGAGCGCCACAACGACCGTCTCTACGCCACGCTCCTCCAGCCCACACCAACCATGCTCGTCGAAGACAAGGAAATGCCCAACGTCCCGGCCTCAGCCATCAACGTGCTCGACCAGCGCCAGAATCTGGGTGGTGCGAGATTGCTATGGCAATCCACGGTGGGGGAATGGTCGGTTGAGATGCATCAGGTCATCGCGGGCCAGCACATGCTGGCGATCACGGTGAAATGAAGTGCGGGCCAAAGGAGTCTTCGACCGGATGAAGCAGAGGACCGTTCTTGCAGGCCTCCTGGTGATCGCGGCTCTTGTGCCGATCGTTGTGCGCGCGGAGCATACGCGCTATTGGCGGCAGGCGGACTTTTCGGAATTCGAGAAGGGCACGGCCAACGGCGTGGCCATCCGCAGCGACGGCAAGCTGGCACCTGCTCCGAAGTTCGATTCATTCGCCGACCCTAATCTCGCCTATCTCTGGGCGCTCCGTCTCGATTCGCATGGGCGGCTCTATGCGGCCGGCGGATCGGATGCGAAAGTTCTGCGGTTCGACGATGCGGGCAAGGCCACGACGGTATTCGAATCTCCGGAGCTTGTGGCGCAGGCGATCGTCTTCGACGCCAAAGAGAACCTCTATGTGGGAACATCGCCGGACGGGAAGGTCTATCAAGTCACGCCCGACGGCAAGAAGAGCGTGTTTTTCGACCCGAAGACGAAATACATCTGGGCTCTGGCGGTGGATTCCCGGGGCGCTCTATTTGTCGCGACAGGTGACAAAGGGCAGGTCTTTGTCGTCACGCCTGATGGGAAAGGCCAGCTCTTCTACCAGAGCCAGGAGCGCCACGCCCGCTCGCTCGCGTTCGATTCCAAAGGTAATCTGCTGATCGGCACGGAACCCGACGGGCTCATCCTGCGCGTCGACGTCGTGCGGAAAACCCCGCAATCCGCCCCCGAGGCTGGGACGGCATTCGTTGTCTACGAGACGAACAACGCTGAGGTCACTTCTTTGATCACCGATTCCGCCGGAAATCTCTATGCGGCTTCCATCGGAGAAAAGACGCGCACGCCGGGATTCCCTCGCATCAATGTCCCGAGCCTCGCGCCTCAGGCGCCAGCCGCCACACCGGCGGCCGCCAATCCGGGAGTCGTGGTCTCGCAGGCACAGCCGCCGGCGCAGCAGGCGCCGGTCATTTCTTACTCGTTTCCCGTCGTGTCTTCATCGCGCGGTGCGGAGGTCGTGAGGATCGCGCCGGACGGTTCCCCCGAAACGCTCTGGACATCGCGCGAAGACTTGGTGTTCGCCTTGGGACTCTCGCCCGCAGGCAAAATCCTGTTGGGGACTGGCGACAATGGCGCCGTGATCGAGCTCGAAGGCGACCACGTGTATGCGAGCGTCGCCAAAGCAGCGTCGGCACAAGTCACGGACTTCGTGGCGGCGTCCGACGGCAGAATTTTCGTCGCGACTGCGAACCCCGGAAAGATCTTCACGCTTGGCCCCGGCTACCAATCGAACGGTAGCTTCGAGTCCGAGACTTTTGATGCCAAGATTTTTTCCCGCTGGGGCCGGCTGACCTGGTGGGGCGAAAACGGTGCGACGGAAGGCAAGGTTGCGTTTTATGTCCGCTCCGGCAACACCTCCAGCGCGGAGGAAAATTGGAGTCCTTGGGCGGGCCCGTACAAGGACGTGGCGGGAGCGCTGACGGATTGCCCGTCCGCGCGATTTGCGCAATGGAAGGCGGTTTTTCTCGACACGGACAAGGGCCTGCCGCCGAACATTTCGTGGGTCAGGCTCGCGTACCAGCCGAACAACGTGGCGCCTGTGATTGACGACATCGCAATCCAGGAACCGGGGATTCGCGTCGCGGGGTTTCCGGAGCAGCCGGGCGGTCCGGGTACGACCGCGCCCGTACAACTGCGGTATCCGCGCAGCCCGGTCGGCAATCCTTCTTTTCCAGTTGTGAACGCGGAGACTCCGAGCCGAGGCCCCCAAATGGAGGTTCCTCCCCAGGGATTCGAGCAGAAAGGCTACCAGAGCGTTCTCTGGAGCGCGCACGACGACAACGACGACGATCTCGTCTTTGCCATTTACTATCGCAGCGAAGGTGAGCAGAACTGGCGCCTGTTGAAGGACAAGCTCACGCAGAGGCATTACTCCTGGGACACTACGTCGATGCCGGACGGCGCCTACTATCTGAAGATCGTGGCGTCCGATTCACCTTCGAACCCGGCTGATCAAGCGCTCTCGGCCGAACGCACGAGCGATCGCTGGCTGGTCGCGAATACCCCGCCTCGGATTGAAAATCTGCGCGCCGGCTCGGGCGTGCTCAACACGAGAGCCTCGTTTGAGGCGATCAGCTCTTCGGGTGCGATTGCGCGCGCCGAATACAGCGTCGACGCGGGAGACTGGCAGATCGTGTTTCCCACGGGCGTGCTTTCTGATGCGCCGAATGAAAGCTACGCCCTCCAGCTTCCGGGCCTTCCCCCGGGCGAGCATATCCTCGCCGTGCGAGTCATCGACCGCGCCAGGAACGTCACTGCCGCAAAGGTGACATTCACCGTGCAGCCGCACGGCGCGCCGTAGCCCTCCCGTCCGATCGACCGGCGGCCGCTTCTAATTGCTCCAATTGCGCCGTGCCCCGACCGCCTCGAACCGTTCCACAACCGCCCCGATTCGCTTCATGCCCCGTTGGTCGTGGCGGTCTTCCACGTGAACCACTCGTGCGCTGCACCGCACCGGCTCCGGGCTGCGGCCGGTCAGTTCACGCGGCAGCGTGTTTCTCACGGGACGTGAAGTAGAGTCCGCACTCGGAAAGGTTGAGGGCTTGGCCCTCGAATGTCGCGGAATGGGCCTGCTCTCGGTGCCGAAGTCTCGTGGCTGGCTACGATGTCCTCGGTGTGCGCGTCGTTCCATTCGTCACAATACGAAATCGTAGCGGCACCGCACATTCCTTCCGCGGTGAACCACGGCGTTCTTGGCTCGACATGAGATCCTCCTGATGTTTGTTGTCCTGTCTTCGCTGAAGTTTCCCCGGAAGGGTTACGCGAGAATGGCATTCGACGCCGAAGGAGTCAAGATTTCTAATTTCTTTTTCGCGCGCATTGTGAACTGCATTGTGTCTCGCACGCTGTCTCGAAATGAAAGATGGATGTGTGCCGCAATGCAACAGCGCGTGGCCCATCGCGGTCATTCTGAAGATTGGCGCTCTGCTTTAGCAGGCCGGGACGCCGGCATGGCGCGTCGAGGCTGCGCTACAGATCTTCGGAACGCCAATCTGCGTGCGGGAAGGCGATCTTCCAGAAATCTGGCGCGGGAGAGTCAAATTCGAGAGGAGTGTGGAATCCTTCGGGCATTTCCCGCGGCGAACGCACGACCTTGCAGGCCACGCGCTCTCTGGTGCCGCTGTGTTCGAGCACCAAGCGCGTTTCAGTGGGAAGGTTCTGCTTGATGACGACGAGCGCACCGCGAGGATTCACGCTGAGCGTCGTCGCCTCCAGCGTCGAGGGCGTTCCCCCCAACGCCACGTGAATCTGGGCGCGGACGCGCAGCAATACGCGCTGGCCACGGCGGCGGTCCTGACTCACGATCGTTTGTTTCAGCGGCTTCGCTTCTGCTACCGGTTTTGCCGGTGCCGTAACCGGCTTGGCCGGAGCCGCGCCGATAGTGGCCGGCGTCCCAGAGGGCTTAGCTGGCGGGAATTTCACACGATCAATCTTCAAAGTTCGACACCCCAAAAATCGAGATCGGCCCCGACCAGTTCCACCCCCAGATCCCACCCGTCAGGCCGACGCGTTCCTTTCCATACCACCACGCCGTCAGCCGCCTGCCGGGTCGAAAGGTTCGTCAGCCGGAGGCTCTGCTGCAACTCCACTTCGGACGGGCTTACGAGAAGGCAGCCGTAGTTGTTGACGACCCTCGTGAAAGCAGCTTCGAAGTGCAACGGCCCGGCCGTTCCGTTCCATTCGATTGTCACCGGCACGTGGGAGTTCATCCGAGGTCCCCGCCGCTTCGCTCGCATCCGTATATCTCTGGGCAGGTCCTCCCCGAAGGGCATCCAAGTCTCCGTGGAATATTGTGAAAAAAAAGGAGTTACGAACTCCGATGTTCCGGGGTCCGTCCACGTCCAATTGCCATGCTAGGGAGGTCCAAATCAGGGGTCAATGGTACGAAAAGACAGGGTATCCGCTTGTGACCGTATCAGACCGGTTCAAGGCAACCTCGAAGACTCTGGTCCGCGCTCAGTCCGCGGATGCGGGCCCTTCGGTCAAGCGACCCTTCCCGAAACCCGCAATTTTCCCGAAACGGCGCTCCAGCCATTCCTGGAAGGAATCCATGTAGGTATAAAACACGGGCGTCAGATAGAGAGTGACGAGCTGCGAGAAGACAAGTCCCCCGCACACTGCCAGTCCAAGTGGCCGCCGCGAGTCCGCATTTGCACCCAAGCCAAGCGCAATCGGCAAAGTGCCCATGAGCGCGGCCATCGTCGTCATCATGATCGGCCGGAACCGCACCAGGCAGCCCTGATAAACCGCCTCGGCAGGCGTCGTGTGCCCTTCCCGCTCGCGCGCGATGGCGAAGTCCACCATCATGATCGCGTTCTTCTTCACGATACCGATTAGCATGATCACGCCGACGAACCCGTAGAGATCGAGGCTGTATCCCGCAATTTGCAGCGTCAAAAGAGCGCCGAAGGCGGCCGAAGGCAATCCGGACAGAATCGTGAGCGGGTGAATAAAGCTCTCGTAAAGGATGCCGAGCACGATGTAGATCACGAGAATCGCAATCAGCAGCAGAATTCCCAGGCCGGTCAGCGAAGATTCGAATGCCTGCGCGTTCCCCTGGAACTGGGACGTGACGGTCGCCGGAAGAGACCGCGCCTGGTCGTTGATCTCGTTTACAGCTTCCCCGATCGCGACGCCCGGCTTGAGATTGAATGAAATTGTCACCGCCGGAAGTTGGCCGAGGTGGTTGACGCTGAGAGGTCCCAGACTTTCTCCGACGCTCGCCACAGCGTTCAAGGGAACCAGATTGCCCGTGCTCGACCGGACGTACAGCAAAGAGAGAGCGGACGGATCTCTTTGGTACTGATCTTGGAGTTCCATCACCACCCAGTATTCGTCGTTCGGGGCGTAGATGGTGGAAATCTGCCTTTGGCCGTACGCCGTATAGAGCGCGTCCTCGACCTGCGCCGCCGTGACACCCAGTGCGGACGCTTTGTCCCGATCGATGTTGACGTTCACCTGCGGATTCTTGATCTGCAGGTCGCTTGTCACATCTTGAAGGCCCGGCAGAGTCTCCATCTTCTGCTCGAAATTGGTGGCCACGCGATACAGTTCTTCCGTGTCCGGGCTTTGCAGCGTGAGCTGATACGGGCTGTTCGAAACCTGGCCACCGATCTGAATCGGCGGCGGATTTCGCAGGTACACGGCAAGGCCGGGCATGGAATTGAGTTTGACGCGAAGTTCTTGGAGCACTTCGTTGATGTCAGGGTGGTGCTTGAATAGCGGCGCTGCCGCGCGCAGCACGCTTCCCACTACTGGCACGCCGCCGTATTCGCGGACCAACCGGAGCATCGTTTGGCTCGGCACCTTGGGCCGCTCCGATGGCGGCAGCAGATGCATGAAGACGAAGCCGGAGTTCGTGCTCCCGCTCACCGTGCCAAGACTCGAAAAGAAGCCTTTGCGGTTCGGATCGGCCATCAAAATCTTATCCAGTTGTTCCTGATGTTCCTTCATCGCATCGAAGGAAACTCCTTGGGCCGCCAGCGTGTATCCGTTCAGGTTAGACGCATCAATCTCCGGCAGAAAACCCTTCGGGATAACCGAGAATTGCCAGATGGTTATGAGAAGAATGATCCCGGAGAAAACCATCACGAAAACGCGGTGCCGCAGGGCCCATTGCAGCGATACGTCGTACCGTCTCAGCAGGCGAGCGAAGAAACCTTCGAGCGCCATGTAGACTCGGCCGTGTTTCCGGTCGTGCTGGGGCCGGATGAACCGGCTGCACAACATCGGCGTGAGCGTCAATGAAACAAAGCCCGAGACCAGCACGGCCACCATGATGACAACCGAGAATTCGTGCAGCAGCCGTCCGATGATTCCGCCCATGAACAGAACCGGAATGAATACCGCCGTAAGGGACAGCGTCATCGAGACGATCGTGAAGCCGATCTCCCGCGACCCTTTCAGCGCCGCTTCCATGGCTCCTTCGCCCATCTCCATGTGGCGCACGATGTTTTCGAGCATCACGATCGCGTCGTCCACCACGAATCCCACCGAAAGGGTCAGCGCCATCAGAGACAAGTTGTCCAGCGTGTAGTTGAGCAGGTACATCACGGCGAAAGTTCCGATGATGGACATCGGAAGAGCAAAGCTGGGGATCAACGTGGCCGAGAGGTTGCGCAAGAAAAGAAAAATCACCAGAACGACGAGGCAGATCGCGAGAAAAAGCGTTGTCTTTACTTCGTTGACCGAGTCCTGAATGCCGGCGGACCGATCGTAAATCTCCACCATCGAAATGGAAGGCGGTAGGATGGCTTGGAATTGCGGCAGAATCTGTTTGACCCGGTTCACCACTTCGACCGTGTTCGTTCCGGGCTGCCGCTGGATTGCCAGGATGACGGCGTGTGCGTCGTTGTAATAGTTCGAGACTTTGTCGCTCTGCACGCTGTCGAAGACGTTTCCGAGTTCGTCAAGCCGCACGGGCGAGCCGTTCCGGTACGCGACGATGAGCGGCTGGTAGAGTGACGCGCGCGTCAGTTGTCCGTTGGCTTGCACGGTGAAGGCTTTGTGCTCTCCGAACAGCGTACCCGTCGGCAGATTGACATTCGCGTTCTGGACCGCCGTCGTTGCCTCGTCGATCCCGATCTGCCGTGCCGCGAGCGCTCTCGGATCGAGCTGAATCCTGACCGCGTACTTCTGCGCCCCGAATACTTGGACCTGCGCTACGCCCTTCACCATCGAGATCCGCTGGCCCAGGAGCGTCTCCGCGTATTGGTCAACTGTGTAAATCGGCTGCGTCTGGGACGTGAGTGCCAGGAAGTAAACCGGTTGGTCCGCCGGGTTCACTTTCTGAAACGTCGGCGGGGTCGGCATGTTTGGCGGCAGTTGGCCCCCCGCGCGCGCGATGGCCGCCTGCACGTCCTGCGCCGCGCCGTCAATTTTGCGGCTCAAATCGAATTGCAGCGTGACCTGCGTGCTGCCGAGAAGGCTCGTCGAAGTCATCGAGTCGATGCCCGCGATCGTCGAGAACTGTTTCTCGAGCGGCGTGGCAACGGCCGCGGCCATCGTATCCGGGTTTGCGCCGGGCAGGCTTGCCGAAACCTGGATCGTGGGAAAGTCCACGTTGGGCAAATCGCTGACGGCGAGCGAACGGTAGCTGATGATCCCGAAGATCAGGATCGCCGCCATGACGAGCGTCGTCATGACCGGGCGGCGAATAAACGGTTCGACGATATTCATGGTCCGCTTCAGCTC
>Ga0187872_10001351_pt1 | contig 25188 bp, 23 predicted proteins | sample June2016WEW_16_4_FD_132973 | JGI IMG/M metagenome (GOLD analysis project Ga0187872, IMG submission 132973) | Peatland microbial communities from SPRUCE experiment site at the Marcell Experimental Forest, Minnesota, USA - June2016WEW_16_40 | ecosystem: Environmental > Terrestrial > Soil >...
GACCGAGACGGCAGGCTTCTACAACACGGTCGGCTTCAACGACGACACGCGCGCGTTTCTGTCGATCCCCGCGCGGCACGACGTGGCCCGCCGCGTGGACTGCGCGTTCCTGGCGCGGCTGGTCGCCGAACACCGCCTGGACGAGGCCGAGGCGTTCGAAGTGGTGAAAGACCTGACCGTGAACCTGGTACGCAAGGCATACAAGTTCTGAGGTTTGGGGCGGACCCGCTTCCGACGCAGACGAGCACGATGGGACAGACGGGCCTTGACATAAGGCCGGTGTATATTTATACATATTAAGTGCATGTTTATGCATTCCGCCGGTTTTGCGAAGCAGGCAACGAAAGACGTCCTCCGTAGGCTGGTCCCGGGAACAGAGGCAATTCAAGCCGCAAGCCTTTCTTCGGACCGCTCCGCTTTGAGTTGCAACGGCATTCGAGAGTACAGACAGACGGGCCAATATGAAGCAGCAGCGCCATTCCGCAATCCGCGATTTACTCAACCAGGCCCCGGTGCCGAGCCAGGACGAGCTGCGCCGCAGGCTGGCGCGGCGCGGGTTCCATGTGACGCAGGCGACCTTGTCGCGGGACATTCACGAGCTGCGGCTTATGAAGGGGCCGGCGGGCTACGCATTGCCGGGCAATGGGACGGACGAGGATGAGGACAGCTTGCCGGGGATCCGCGAGGTGCTGAGCGGCTTTGGCATCGAGGTCCGCCAGGCGATGAACCAGTTGGTGCTGATTACCACCACCAGCGCCGCGCAGCCGGTGGCGGCCGCCATCGACTACGAGGACTGGCCGGAGGTGGTGGGCACCATCGCCGGCGACGACACGGTCTTGATTGTTTGCCCGGACGAGCGGCAGGCGCGCACGTTGAAGGTGCGCATCGAAGGATATATTGGCTGAATTGACCGGAGTATTGCGGGAGCGAAGGAAAAATACGGAGATTCCGCCCATTCGACTTCGCTCAGGACGGAATGACGGCTTGAACCCGGAATGACGATTCGAGGAACTGGTTGGTTGATATGCAGGGACTAGATACGGAGATCGAAGCGGCAATGCGGTCGCGCGGCAAACAGCCGCCGGCGACGGTGCGCACGGCTGTGGCCGGGGTTGGCGGATACGCGGGCGGGGAGCTGGCGCGATTGCTGCTGGCGCACCCGCGGCTGGCCGGGACCAAACCGCTCTTTCTGGGGCGCGTGGCGGACGACGCTGCGGGAAACAGCGTTCCGCTGGAGCAGTTGCACCCGCAGTTGGCGCTGGGCGAGGGCAAGCTGCAGCCTGCGGTTCGTGCCTTTAGTTGGGAGTTGGTGCGCGAGGCGGGCACGGAGATTGTGTTTCTCGCGCTGCCGCACGAGACCTCGCGCCAGTGGGCTCCCGAGTGGCTGGATCATGGGGTGCGTGTGATCGACCTGAGCGGCGCGTGGCGGCTCGACGATCCTGCGAACCGCGCGGTCTACAAGCTGCACGATGCGGATGCGGCGCTGGCGGAGAAGTTGCAGGCGGAGGCTGTCTTTGGCGCGCCGGAGCTGCATCGCGAGGCGATCGCAGGGGCGCGGCTGGTGGCGAATCCCGGATGCTACGCCACGTCGATCATTCTGCCGCTGGCCCCGCTGGTGCGCGCCGGGCTGGTGGACGTGGAGCACGGAATCATTTGCGACGCGAAGAGCGGAGTGAGCGGCGCGGGCAAGGCTGCGACCGCGAAGACGCACTTCATGTATGCGGCGGACAACCTTTCGGCGTATGCGGTCTTCGGGCATCGCCATGTGGGCGAGATGCTGGAGCAGCTTGGGCTGACGGCGGAGCAGCTTCAGTTCACGCCGCACCTGCTGCCGATTCCGCGCGGCATTCTTTCGACGATCTACGTGCGACTGGCCGAGAGGAAGACGCCGGAGCAGATTGAGGCCTGTCTGCGCGCGTTCTACGCGGCGAGTCCCATGGTGCGCATTCATGCCACGCCGGAGTTGCCGCAGATCCAGCATGTGGTGCGCACGAACTACATCGATCTGGGCTTCGAGTTGAACAAGGACGGCCGGCGGCTGGTGGTGGTCTCGTGCCTGGACAATCTGCTGAAGGGCGCGGCGGGCCAGGCGGTGCAGAACATGAATGTGATGTGCGGCTGGGACGAAGCGGAGGGCCTGCTGTGAAATACGTGGTCAAGCTGGGCGGCGCCTCCATCGAGAACAAGGAATTGCTGCATGCCTGCGGCAAGGCGATCTTCGAGCTGGTGCGCGACGGCAACCAGGTGGCACTGGTGCATGGCGGCGGTAAGCAACTGACGCGCGTGTTGGAGCAGATGGGCAAGAAGAGCGAGTTCGTCAGTGGCCTGCGCGTCACCGATGCGGAGACGCGCGACGCCGCGCTGATGGTTCTGGCCGGGCGGGTGAACAAGTCGCTGGTGGCCGCGCTGCGCACGCATGGGCAATCGGCGATGGGGCTCGCCGGCGGCGACGGCAACGTCTTTCGCGCGCGCAAGAAGAAGACCGTGCCCGACCTCGGCTTCGTCGGCGAGATTGCCGCGACCGATCCGCTGTGGCTGGAGGCGATCTGGAAGATGGACGCGGTGCCGGTGATCTCGTCGATTGCGCTGGGGTTCGACGGCGAGTACTACAACATCAACGCCGACGAGATGGCCGCTGCCTGCGCGATCTGCACCAAGGCCGACGCGCTGGTGTTTCTCACCGACGTTCCCGGCGTGAAGGGAGCGGACGGCGAGGTGATGCGCTGGCTCTCGCTGAAGGACGTGCCGGAGTTGGAGCGCCAGGGGGTTGTCACCGGCGGAATGCTGCCCAAGCTGAGCGCATGCCGCGACGCGCTGACCCATGGCGTGAAGCGTGTGCGCATTCTGCCCGCGGAGGCGGTGCACCGATTGCCGGACCTGTGCTCGACCAAGGTCAGCGATGGAACGGAGGTCATGGTCGCATGAGTGGTCCCATGAAGGATGGTCCGATGAAACTCGAGTCGATCCAGGCGGCGGAGCAGAAGCTGCTGCTGAATACGTACCAGCGCAACCCGGTGCTGTTTGTGGGCGGCAGCGGCGTGACTCTGCGCGATGAGCAGGGCGACGAGTACCTGGACCTGTTGAGCGGCATCGGCGTGTCGGCTCTGGGCTATGCGCATCCCGCGGTGGAGGCGGCGATTGCGGCGCAGAGCAAGCGGCTGCTGCATACGTCGAACCTCTTCTATCACGAGCACACGGCGGAGCTGGCGCTGCGGCTGACCGAGATCAGCGGACTGGACCGGGTCTTCTTCTGCAACTCCGGCACCGAGGCGTGGGAGGCTGCGCTGAAGCTGGCGCGCGCCCATGCTGGGTTGTTGCGCGCAGAGGGCAAGAACGTTGGGACGCGCTTCCTCGCCGTGGAACAGAGCTTCCACGGACGGACGATGGGTGCGGTTGCGACCACGCACAAGCAGAAGTACCGCGAGCCGTTTGAGCCGGTGATGGGGGGCGTGGAGTTTGTGCGCTTCGACGATGTGGCGGACCTGCGCGCGAAGTTCTGCGATGCGCAGGCCGAACCGGTCTGCGGCATCTGCATCGAGGCGGTGCAGGGCGAGGGCGGGGTGCGTCCGGTGAGCAAGGAATTTTTTGCGGCGGCGCGCGAGCTGTGCGATTCCACCGGCGCGCTGCTGCTGGCCGACGAGATCCAATCCGGCATGGGGCGCACGGGCGAGTGGTTCGCCTACCAGCACTACGGGATTCTGCCGGACATCACGACCGTGGCCAAGCCGATGGCGAATGGGCTGCCGATGGGCGCGATGCTGTGCACCGACGAGGCCGCGCGCGCCTTCACGCCGGGGATGCATGGGTCGACGTTCGGCGGCGGGCCGCTGCTGTGCGCGGTCGCCATTGCGGTGATCGACACCATGAAGCAGACGGACCTGCTGGCGCACGTCCGCGATGTGGGCGGATACTTCAAGCAGCAGCTTGAGTGGCTACAATTGAGGCACGATTGCATTGTCGCGGTGCGCGGCATGGGGCTGATGCTGGGCATCGAGCTGGACTCGGAGGATCTGGCCACGCGCGCAGCCGCCGGCATGATGGACCGGCACATTGTTATCAATCGCACCAGCGAGACCGTGCTTCGATTTTTGCCGCCGTACATCCTTGAGCGCGCGCATGTAGACCGGGCCATTGCGGCGCTCGATGGAACCCTCAGCAGACAACCGTTGAACAGCGCAGCAATGGCCGGCCGAGCGCCGGCAGGAGAAGAATCCCATGGGTAGCAAAGCCGATATGACGAACCCGAAGCCGGACGCCGCTGCAGAGCCGGCGCATTCCGCCAAGCAGCTCGGCATCCAGTCCGACAACGCGTTTGCCGAGGCGTCCAAGCGTCTATCTGGGCGCGACCTGTGCTCCATCGCCGATCTGTCGGTGGACGAGATGGCGGCGATCATGGACCTCTCGCACTCGGTCAAGAGCAGCCCCGAGGACTTTCGCCACTCGCTGGACGGGCGGCAGATGGTTTTGTTTTTCGAGAAGGCGTCGCTGCGCACGCGGCTGACCTTCGAGGCGGCGATCAACACGCTGGGCGGCAACGCGCTGTTCGTCGACCAGACACAGTCGCCGCTGGGCGAGCGCGAGTCGCTGCCCGACATGGCGCACAACATCGAGCGATGGATGAGCGTGATCGTGCTGCGCACCTACTCGCACGAGACCATCACGGAGATGGCTGCGTGCTCGCGCATTCCGGTCATCAACGCGCTCAGCGACTATGAGCACCCGTGCCAGGCGATCGCGGACTTCTTCACGCTGGAGGAGCGCTTCGGCTCGGCGGAGGGCCTGCGCTTCACCTATGTGGGCGATGGCAACAATGTGTGCCACTCGCTGATGCTGACGGCGGCGCAGTTGGGCGTGCATTGCACCATTGCCAGTCCCAAGGGATATGCGCCGAAGCTGGACATTATTCACAAGGCCATCGAGATCTGCGAGCAGACGGGCGGCAGCATCACGCTGATGCAGGACCCGGTGAAGGCGGTGACGGGAGCGGACGCGGTGTACACCGACGTGTGCACCAGTATGGGGTTCGAGCACGAGGCGACCCGGCGCGCGCCCATCTTCAAGCCCTACCAGGTGAACGAGGCGCTGATGGCCCACGCGCGGCAGGACGCGGTCTTCATGCACTGCCTTCCGGCGCATCGCAACGCCGAGGTGACCGATGCCGTGTTCGATGGGCCGCAGTCGATCGTCTTCGACCAGGCGGAGAACCGGATGCACTCACAGAAGGCGCTGCTGCTGATGCTGCTGGGCGGCGCCAAGAGAATTTCCAATGCGCGCGACCGCGGCTTGCAGGCGAAGAAGCGTGGCTAACCATTCTAGAGCGAAGAGATTGAGGTCACCATTGCCATGTCAGTAATCCTCGAAACGTTGCCAATCGGCCAGAAGGTGGGCATCGCCTTCTCCGGCGGGCTGGACACTAGCGCCGCGCTTCATTGGATGAAGCAGAAGGGCGCCGTGCCGTACGCCTACACGGCAAACCTCGGTCAGCCCGATGAAGCCGATTATGACGAGATTCCGCGCAAGGCGCTTGAGTACGGTGCGGAGAAGGCGCGCCTCATCGACTGCCGCAGCCAGTTGGTGCGCGAAGGCATCGCCGCGCTCCAGTCCGGCGCCTTCCACATCACCACAGCCGGTACTACCTACTTCAATACGACGCCCATTGGCCGCGCGGTGACCGGCACCATGTTGGTGACGGCGATGAAGGAAGACGACGTCAATATTTGGGGCGACGGCTCGACCTACAAGGGCAATGACATTGAGCGCTTCTATCGCTACGGCCTGCTGGTCAACCCGGAGCTCAAGATCTACAAGCCATGGCTCGACGCAACTTTCATCGACGAGCTGGGCGGCAGGGCCGAGATGTCGGCCTACATGCAGAAGGCTGGTTTCGGATACAAGATGCAGGCTGAAAAAGCCTACTCGACCGACTCCAACATTCTGGGCGCGACCCACGAGGCGAAGGACCTGGAGCTGCTGACAAGCAGCATGAAGATCGTTGTGCCGATCATGGGCGCCGCCTTCTGGCGCGACGACGTTGCGATCAAGCGCGAAGAAGTTGTCGTCCGATTCGACGAAGGCTTCCCGGTTGCTCTGAACGGCACAGTATACGCAGACCCTGTTGCGCTGATGCTCGAGGCTAACCGGATTGGCGGCAGGCATGGCCTGGGCATGAGCGACCAGATCGAGAACCGCATCATCGAGGCCAAGAGCCGGGGCATATACGAGTCGCCCGGGCTTGCGCTGCTCTACATCGCCTACGAGCGGCTGATCACCGGCATCCACAACGAGGACACCATTGAGCAATACCGCGAGAGCGGACACAAGCTGGGCCGCCTGCTGTATCAGGGCCGCTGGTTCGATTCGCAGGCCATCATGCTGCGCGAATCCGCGCAGCGCTGGGTCGCCAAGCCCATCACCGGCGAGGTGACGCTGGAGCTGCGCCGTGGCAACGACTATTCGATTCTGAACACCGAATCGCCAAATCTGACGTTCAAGCCGGAGCGCCTTACCATGGAAAAGGGCGAGTCCAGCTTCAGCCCGCGCGACCGCATCGGGCAACTCACGATGCGCAACCTCGACATCACCGACACCCGCGAAAAGCTGATGACCTACGCGAAGAGTGGGCTCATCACACTGAGCAAAGGTTCTGAGATGCCGCAACTCACCATTACCACCGGCAAGAAATGAAGCGCTCTAGCTATGAAATTCGAGGAACGGATATATGTCGGTCGATTTCGAAGCTCAACTCTTCAAACAACTCGGGTTTCTATGGCGTTCATGTGCTGCATACGACCAAGGACACTTGGATGAGGCTGTAAGAATTGCAACGGTAATACGAGTACTCGTTCACGACACATCTAAATCAACTTCGCTACTCAACCACTTAGGCGCGCTCAACATAAATCTTGTTAGTACCGTTTCAAATCTGGACCAATCAAGGTCGGTATTTCTATCCGGAATGGGCCGTATGACAATGACAAATACCAAATCCACATGGGGACCTGCTATTGACTGTTCCGCGATAGACAAGCAAATTCCGGTACCGGATTGGTGGAACCAAGTTGTTTACATCTTGGGCAAAGTCCAAGCAACTCGAAAGAGTCTCGTGCTAGCTGCAGCAAATAAAGATGGCGGATCTCATGTGGACTCGTCGCTGACACATGAATACGAAACCTTAATGCATACTGGTGAACTCGGATGGTTTCACTATCCCCCACAGGGCATGGAAGGAAACTTTCAACCTGTCATGGACACGCACCTGATCTACATCCGCCAGATGGGATTTGAAATCTTGAACAGTCCTGAGCTATTAGCATTAGCTTCGAGTAACAAAGATTCGTAAGCGGCAGCCAACCGCTCGTTAGAAAGGAGAAATCCATGCATCGTCCCCTTGTCTTTATCTTTCTAACTTCCACCGTTCTCGGCTTGGCCCAAGCCCCTCAGAGGCCGAGCGGCGAGAGCACTAAGGACGGAACAGAAGGAACCCCAATCACGTTCCATGTCACATCAGTTCGTCAAGAAGATCTCACTGATTGCGATCCTGCGAAGTGCAGTTCAAAGAAATTTACTATTGAGGGCTACGCCGACACTAGGCGTACAGGAAGCCGAACCTCTTATGTGCTGACATGCACGGAAGCAATAGTCTACGAGCCAACCCCGCACATTAGCGTAGCCTGCATAAGACTTCACGCAAGTAGCGACTACGACGCAAAGCGATTTGCCGATTCAATCGACTTTTGGCCCGATGAACATTACACGCCGCCGCCATATCGCGTGCTTTACAGCATCGTGTCCGAAAAGGAAATCAGCAACGCCAGCCATTAGGCAATTTATAGACCAGGAGAAAGATGTCTAATTCACCCAACAAGATGTGGTCGGGTCGCTTTCGCGAGCCGCTGGACGCTGTCTTCGAGCAGTGGCAGCGGTCGTTTCCGTTCGATGTGCGGCTTCTTCCCCAGGAAGTGGCTGCGTCGAAGGCGCATGCGCAGATGATTGCGGCGGCCGGCATTCTGACCGATGCCGAGCTGGAGAGGATGATCGACGGCCTCGACCAGGTGGGAGACATCACGCCCGAGTTTGCGCCGATTGAGCCGGGGATGGTGAACCCCAGGCTGCTGGGCGCGGAGCTGGGCACAACGCCGCGCTCCATCCGCCGCTGGCTTAGCAGGCAGCCGGAGTTCAGTGAAAGCCATGTAAAGCACACGCGCATCGTTCTGGCGAAGGACGATCCCCTGCTGCTGCGGATGAAGAACCACTTTGCCATCCAGGCAAATCTCGACCTGGACGGCGATGCTGCGTGCGAGGAGTTTTCTGCCACGGCAGAGGCCGATCTCGCCGCCACCATGGCGCGCGCCGAGGACATTCACCACTTCGTCGAGCTTCAGCTCACCCGGGTGATCGGCCCGCTGGCGCTGAAGCTGCACACGGGACGCAGCCGCAACGAGCAGATTGCCACCGACATGCGGCTGTTTGTGCGCGAGGCCATCGACGCGACGGTGAAGGGGCTGCGCAGGTGGGCGCTGGCGCTGATTGAACTCGCGGAACAGGCGGGCGAGGCGGCGATGCCGTCGTACACGCACATGCAGCGAGCGGAGCCGGTGCTGGCGGCGCACTGGCTGCTGGCGTACGTGGCCATGATTGAACGCGACATTGCACGGCTGGCGGACGCGCGAAGACGGATGAATCTGTGCCCGCTTGGATCCGGTGCGGTTGCCGGAGCGACGCTTGCGCTGGACCGCGCGATTGCGGCGCGCGAGCTGGGCTTCGACGGGCCCACGCAGAACAGCATGGACGCGACAAGCGACCGCGACTTTCTGCTGGAGTTCACGCAGGCGCTGGCCACGCTGGGCGTTCACATCTCGCGGTTTGCCGAAGAGATAACGCTCTATGCGACGGCTGAGTTCGGATTTCTCGATCTGCCGGAGGCGTTTTCCACCGGCTCGTCCGCGATGCCGCAGAAGAAGAACCCGGACTTCACGGAGCTGGTCCGCGGCAAGAGCGCGCGGCTGGTCGGCGCGGCGACGACGCTGGCTGTGCTGATGAAGGGGCTGCCGCTGGCGTACAACAAGGACCTGCAGGAGGGGCAGGAGCCGGTCTTCGACGCGGCGGACACGGTGCGCGGGATTCTGGGGATTCTGCCTGCATTCACGCGCTCGCTGAAGTTCAACTTCGCGCGCATGAAGGCGGCGGCGGCGACGGGCTATCTGAACGCGATGGCTGCGGCGACGTATCTCTCGAACAAGGGCGTTCCGTTCCGCAAGGCGCACGAGATCGTTGGCAACGCGGTGCGGCTGGGGCTGGAGAGCGGGCGCGAGCTGGATGCGGTCCCGCTGGCGGAGCTGCAGGAGCTGAGTCCGGCGTTCGGCGAAGACTTCCATGCGGCGATTGCGCTGGAGGCCACGCTGGATTGCCACGATGCAATTGGCGGGACGTCGCGCGCGCGGGTCCGTGCCGCGCTGACGGAGGCCCGCCAGCGGCTGAGTTCGGACGCATTGGCGCAACTCTGAGAAGATAGAGAGAGGAGCTTCATCAACTTGTCCAGCTCGTCCCTGATGGCCGCCAGCGAATCCACCGCATCGACGCGCGCGCGTGCGGGCGGCGCCGTGGTGCGCAAGGCGCGGCTGCAGGACGCGGTCAACATCTTCGAGCTGGTCAACTCACTCTCCGGCGATGGAACTCTGCTGCGCCGCAACTACGCGGACATCTGCGAGAACGTGCGCGACTTTGCGGTGGCCGAGTCGGAGAGCGGAATCTTTCTGGGCTGCGGCGCGCTGCACCTGTATGGGCCGCACCTGGCCGAGGTGCGGTCGATCGTGGTGAAGCCGGAGGCCAAGGGGCAGGGCGCGGGCGGGCGGATTCTTCTCGCTCTGCTGGAGGAGGCCGAGGAGCAGGGCGTCGCGTCGGTGTGCCTGTTCACGCGGATTCCCGACTTCTTCTTCCACTTCGGTTTCCGGCTGGCCGACCGGACGACGCTGCCGGACAAGATATACAAGGACTGCCAGGCCTGTCCGCGGCTGTACGCGTGCGACGAGGTGGCGATGGTGCGCGGGCCGCTGCCCCGGATTGCGGTGCTTGGGCCGACGCGGATCGCGCAGCCGGAGCTGGTGAAGCTGCAGGTGGGCCACATCGCTCATCTTGTTGAGGATGGGTCCGAAGGGGCTGGCGCGATCGCGCCCAAGGAAACAATGGAGCGCTAAACTGCGTCTAACTGGTAGCTCCAGATTTCCCGATCTGTGGGCGCGGGTGGGAAGGCCTTGCGAGTACAGGGCTTGCGTGAGTGTAGCTTTGCCTTCCCATTCGGGTTTAAATCTGTGAGTTCTTGTTTTTTGCGGGAGTGTATCCTTAAGTCGTACCCGCAGGAGGTTTTCGGTGCGTCGCCCAATCCAGTCGCGTTGGTTTCAGGCAGTTTTTGCATTTGCGCTCGCCACTGCGTTTCTTGCCTTCGGGATGCACGGGCAGACGGGACCTTCGACGCCTCCGGCCGCTCCAGCAGCGGCGCCGGCGGCGACGAATGGGACGCAGCCGGCGGCCACGGCCGCGGTTGCCACGATCCATGCGCGCACCAACCTGGTGGTGGTGGATGTGGTGGTCACCGACTCGAAGAAGAACCCGGTCCATGGGTTGCAGAAATCGGATTTTACCCTGATGGAAGATGGAAAGCTGCAGGTGATCCGGAACTTCGAGGAGCACACCTCCCTGCCCGCGGCGGAGGCGCAGATTGAGCCGGCGCCGCCGCTTGAGAAGCTGCACCCCGGCGTGTTCACCAACAAGTCGGAGGCACCGGCGAATGGGCCGGTGAACGTGCTTCTGCTGGATTATCTGAACACTCCGGTGGCCTCGCAGCCATACGCGCGCAAGCAGTTGCTCGAGTTTCTGGACAAGGCGCCGGCTGGAACGCGCATTGCCATCTTCGGCATAACGACGCACTTATACATGCTGCAGGGGTTTACGTCGGACATGGCAGTGTTGAAGGCCGCGCTGACGTCGAAGAAGGGGGCGCCGCAGGTCTCGGACATCCTGACGGACCCGGTCAACAGCGGGCCGATGGGCACAACGGCGTTCTCCGACGCTGCTGCGCAGTATGCCGATGCGACCCAGGAGATGCTCGACGATATGGCGCGAGTCGATGCTCAGATTACCTCGGAGGAGCAGAACAACCGGATGCTGTACACGCTGAACTCGTTCGACCAACTGGCGCGGTATCTGGTGGGCATTCCCGGGCGGAAGAACGTGATCTGGTACTCCGCCAGCTTTCCTCTGGACGTCGAGCCCAACCCCAACGAGGCCGATCCGAACGACTCGGTGATCCGCAACGACGATGCGTTGCGCAAGACGGACAACCTGCTGACGCGCGCGCAGGTTGCGGTGTATCCGGTGGACGCGCGGGGGGTGCAGACCGATCCGAACTTCAGCGTGACAAACCAACTGAGTGGCGGGGCCGCCGACGCCACCGCGTCGATGAACTTCCAGATTCAGAGGGCGCAGGAGCACGGGACGATGGAGGCCATGGCGGAGGACACCGGCGGCGAGGCGTTCTACAACACCAATGGACTGACGCAGGCAGTGACCAAGGCGGTCGAGGAAGGTTCGAACTACTACACGCTGACGTACTCGCCGACCAACATGCAGTGGGATGAGAGGTTCCGGACGATCAAGGTCAAGGTGGCTGAGCCGAGCGTGCAACTGACGTATCGCAATGGCTACTTTGCCATCGACCCCAGCGACCGGAACCGGGTGAACGCGCAGGGGGCGGCCACGGCCCTGGTCCAGACCAACACCATGTCGGCGGCCATGATGCACGGCGGGCCGGACCCGGCGGAGATCATGTTCAAGGTGAGAATTCGCCCCGCGAATACGCCTCCGGAGGCGAAGGTATTGCCGACCAACGAGTCCAATCCCGATCCCAGGGTGAAGGTGGAGGGGCCGTTCAAGCAGTATGCAGTGGACCTGGTGCCGGACCCGCACGCAGTCAACTGCCGCCTGGGGGCCGACGGCAACCACCACTGCGCGCTCGAGGTCTGGACCTTCGTCTACAACACCAATGGAGACAAACTGATCACCGCGAGCCGGCGCGTGCATCAGATATTGACGCCGGCGGAGTACAACAGGTTGCTGAGCGGGGTCATGGCGTTTCACCAGCAGATCAGCGTTCCGGTGAAGGGCCAGTACTATCTGCGCACCGCGATCCACGATCTGGTTTCGGACAATGTTGGCGCGGTTGAGGTCCCGGTTTCGGCGGTTGCGCGGCTGGACCCGCTACAGCAGGTGGCGGCGGCGCCGGCCGCCGCACCCGATGCGACTGGCAAGCCAGCGGCCCCGGCGCCGCAGACTCCCGCGCCGGCGGGCGGGGTGGCCACTCCGTAGTAAGCTCAAACGTAGCGTGTCTACCGCACTGAAGGAAATCTTTGAGCAGGAGTACCGCGAGCTGCGCCCGCGCGCGCCCATTCCTGCGCTGGAGGTCCGCTTCCGCCGCTTCACGTCGCTGAATACCACGATCCGGCTGCGCGAGGGGCGGCTGCTGGTGCAACTGTCGGACCTGCTGGAGTCGGCGCCGGAGCCGGTGCACCACGCGATCGCGCACATCCTGCTGGCCAAGCTCTACAAGAAATTGCCGATCGCGCGCGTGCATGCGGACCGCTATCGGCGGTATGTCTCGTCGGAGGCGGTGGCGCGGCAGGCGGAACGGATCCGGCAGACGCGCGGGCGCAAGACGGTGCTGTCGGCGCAGGGGCGTTGCTACGATCTGGACGAGGTCTTCGAGGGCCTGAACGCGCGCTTCTTTCATGGGCTGCTGGGGCGGCCCACGCTGACCTGGAGCGCGCACCATGCGCGGCGGATGCTGGGCCACTACGATGCGGCGCACAACACCATCATGGTGAGCCGCGTCTTCGACCGGCCGGAGACGCCGCGCTGCGCGGTGGAGTATCTGCTGTACCACGAGATGCTGCACCTGAAGCATCCGGTGCGGGTGAAGGCGGGGCGGCGCTGCGTGCATTCCAGGGCGTTTCAGGCGGAGGAGCGGCTGTTCCCCGAGTTGGAGGCGGCGAAGGCGTATCTCAAGCGGCTGTAGCTTGCGTTGCGACCGAAGAACGGGTCAGGCGGAGTGGGAGTGCTTGGAGCCGCCGGTGGTGTGGCGATGGGAGGGGTGGTCGCTGGCGATGACGCCGTCGTGCAGGGTGACGATGCGGTTGGCGTACTCGGCGATGTCGGGCTCGTGGGTGACGACGATGACGGTGTTGCCCTGGGCGTGGAGCTGGTCGAAGAGGGCCATGATCTCGTCGCCGGTCTTGGAGTCGAGGTTTCCGGTGGGCTCGTCGGCCAGGATGATGGAGGGGTGGTTGACCAGGGCGCGGGCGATGGCGACGCGCTGGCGCTGGCCTCCGGAGAGCTCGTTGGGCTTGTGCGTCATGCGCGTGCCGAGGCTGACCGACTCCAGGACCTCCTTGGCGCGCGCGATGCGCTCGGCCGAGGCAGTTCCGTTGTAGATCAGCGGCAGCTCGACGTTGTGCAGGGCGGTGGCGCGGGCCAGCAGGTTGAAGGTCTGGAAGACGAAGCCGATCTCCTTGTTGCGGATGCGTGCCAGCTCGTCGTCGTTGAGCGCGGAGACGTCGTGTCCGTTGAGCCAGTAGCGGCCCTGGGTGGGCGAGTCGAGGCATCCGATGAGGTTCATCAGAGTGGACTTGCCCGAGCCGGAGGGGCCCATGATGGCGACGTACTCGTTGTGCAGGATGCGCAGGTTGATGCCGCAGAGGGCGTTGACCCGCTGCTCCCCCATCTCGTAGGTCTTCCACAGATTGCTGGTGACGATGACCTCGCCGTCGTGGGGGCCGTCGGCGTTGAGGAGGGTGGGGTCGGTGGCGGTTTCAAGCGGCATCGGTTGCTCCGGATGGATCATGAATTGCTGTCGTCGGTGGTGGTGACGGGAGTGGAGTTGTCGCGCTTGACCAGGGTGCCGCTCTTCAGGGCGCGCAGCACCTGGTAGCGGCCGATGACGATCTCGTCTCCCTGCTTGAGGCCGGAGAGAACTTCGATATCGGTGGCCCCGGTGACTCCGGTGGTGACGGGAACGAAGTTGGCGCGCAGCTTACCACCTTTGGTGGCGAGGATGTAGACGCCCTGGGCGAGGTTGGGCTTAACGGGCGCGCCAGAGTTTGTGGCGGCGGAGACGGGCGTGGCGGAGGCTTTGCCGGCGTGGGCTGCAAGGTCCTTTTCGATGGCGGCGTCGCGCTGCACCAGGGCCTGGATGGGGATGGTGAGGGCGTTGGGCTTGTCGGCGACGGTGATTTTGGCGGTGGTGGAGAGGCCGGGGCGGAGGTCTTCGAGGTGCGCTTCGGGAACCTGGTCGAGCGTGACGACGACCTTGAAGTCCTTGGCCTCCTCGGTCCCGGTGGTGGACTGCGAGGTGGCGACGCCGGTGGTGCGCAGCAGCGCCTGGTCGCCGACCTCGGTGACGTGGCCCTTGAAGGTGCGCCCCGGAAGCGCGTCGACGGTGACATCGGCTGCCTGGCCGAGGCGGAGGTTGACGATGTCGGTCTCGTCGACCTTGATCTCGGCGGTGATGACGGACATGTCGGCCAGCGTCATCAGGGTCGAGCCCTCGGCGTTCTGGATGCCCACCACGACGGTCTCTCCCTCGCGCACCGGGACGTTGGTGACCAGGCCGTCGAAGGGGGCGCGGCTGATGGTCTTGTCCAGGGCGTCGAAGTTGGCGCGCTGGCTGGCGACGGCCTGGTCCAGGTGGGCGCGTTGGGATGCCGTCTGGGCGCGGGCCTGGGCAAGCGCGGCGACGCGCTGGTCGAGCGTGGCGGCGGAGACGTCGTAGGCGGCTTTCTTGGCGTCGAAGTCCTGCTTGGCGATGAGCTGGGCGTTGTAGAGGGCCTGGGCGCGGTCGAAGTCGAATTTTTTCTGCTCCAGGTCGGCGCGGGCTTGCGTGATGTTGGCCTGGGCGGTGTTCTCGGCCGCGACGTAGGAGGCAATGTCGGTCTTGGAGCTGGCGATGGCGGCCTGTTGGGCGTCGACGGTGGCCTCCGGCTGCACGCTCTCGACCCGCGCCAGGATGTCTCCCTTATGGACGCGGTCTCCCTCTTTGACGTAGAGGTGAGTGATGCGGCCAAAGGAGGTTGCGCCGATGTTGACATAGTTCTTGGGCTTGATCTGGCCGGTGCCGCTGACGGTGGAGACGAGGTCCTCGCGCACCACCTTGCCGGTGGCGACCTTGGTGATGCCGGCCTGGCCGTGCAGGATGGTGCCGGCGGCGATGCCCGCAAGGGCAAGGACAATGACGACGACGATGACGATCTTCTTCGTGCTCATGCGGTCTATTGTTGCTCCTGACGGAAAAGGTGCGCTGAGAGCAGGTACGCGGTTGCGGGTGCGATGGTTCCGTTGCGGTGTTGTCAGTGGCTGTGCAAGACAAGCTCTTCGTAGTTGATGATAGCAGGGATGGGGCGGCGGCCCGGCTTGAAACGCCGGAGAGGGCGCACTACAATGAGGCATGGGTTTCGGTCCCTGCGCCGTACCAAGGGGCTACGGGGCCAGACGCCGCGGCGTGAGACGGAACCGTGCCGGTGAACTTTCCGAAGCAGGAGTATTGCAGGCGATGAGAGCAGCGGGTGGATTGGTTCTGGGCGCGATGTTGTTTTCCATGGGGTGGGGCAGCGCGCATGGGCAGCAGGCGACGGCTCCCGCAGCCCAGGCTGCGGCCTCCGATGGCGTGACCCAGTCGGCGCCTGCGGTGGAGAAGCCGAACCCCCTGAAGCGGCGGCTGACCGACAAGGAAAAGATCACACAGCAAAAGGCCCTGAAAGAGGAGCTGAAGGGCGTCTACAAGACGTGGCTGGACCAGGATGTGCGCTGGATCATCACTCCGACCGAAGAGCAGGCGTTCAAGCAACTGACCAACGACGAGGAGCGGGACCAATTCATCGAGAACTTCTGGCAGCGGCGGAATCCCAGCCCCGACAGCCCCGATAATGAGTACCGCGACGAGATCTATGCGCGGATCGCCTATGCCAACGAGCACTTCCCCGCGGGCAAGCCCGGTTGGATGACCGACCGCGGCCACGTCTACATCGCATACGGCAAGCCCGACGAGATCGATGCGCACCCCAGCGGCGGCTCATACGACCGGCCGATGGACGAGGGCGGCGGAAACACGGTGACCTTCCCGTTCGAGATATGGCACTACCGGTATATCGAGGGGATCGGCGACAACATCGACCTGGAGTTTGTGGACACCTGCCAGTGCGGCGACTACCACTTCACCATCGACCGGTCGGAGAAGGACGCCCTGCTGCACGTTCCCAACGCCGGGTTGACCCAGGCCGAGGAGAACGGAGAGGCCAAGAAGGAGGACCGCTTCCAGGGCGGCGGGCTGGAGCGGCTTGGCTTGGGCCCCGGGCAGCAGCAGCAGTTGCAGAACAAGCAGTTCGACCGCATCGATCTGGCGGCCAAGATCATGTCGCCGCCGCCGGTCAAATACCAGGACATGGATGAGTTCATGGCCAGCTCCAAGATCCTGACCGGGCCGCCGTTCCTCTTCGATGTGCGCACGGACTATGTGAAGGTGACCAACGACACGGTGATCGTGCCGATCACAATCCAGGTGAAGAACTCGGACATCACATTCGAGACCAAGGACGGGGTGTCGGTGGGCAAGGTCGATATCGAGGGGCGCGTCTCCAACATGACGCACAAGGTCGTTCCCGGGGGCTGGTTCGGGGACCCGGTGGAGGTGTCGACGCCGAGCGAGCTGTTGCCGGCCAAGCAGAAGGCATCGTCGGTCTACTGGAAGGCGCTGCCGCTGAAGCCGGGGCTGTACAAGATTGATATCGTGATCAAGGACACGAACAACCCGGACCACGTGGGACGATGGACGCGCAGCGTCAACGTGCCGAAGTTTGACGACGACACGCTGGGCCACTCCTCGCTGATCCTGGCCGACCAGATGGAGCGCGTCCCGTCGAAGGAGATCGGGGGTGGGAACTTCGTGATCGGAAACACGCGGATCCGGCCGCGCGTGGCGGCCAATGGGCCTGTGGCGGCGCCGGTCAGCTTCAGCCGCGCGCAGAACCTGAACTTCTGGATGCAGGTGTACAACCTCGGGATCGACGAGAAGAGCAAGCAGAACAATGCGACGATCAACTACCAGATCATGGACCTGGGGACGAACAAGCTGGTGCTGAATGCGCAGGAGCCGGCCTCGGCGCTGAGCCCCAATGCGGACCAGTTGACGCTGGAGAAGAGCCTTCCGCTGGCCAGCTTGCAGCCGGGACAGTATCAGGTGAAGATCAAGGTGAACGATGGTGTGACCAAGCAGGAGACCGAGGAGTCGGCAAAGTTTTCCGTGAACTGAGATCGGGAGTGCATGCAGCGGGGCCGAAGCGCCGCAGTCGAAGAGCGCTCGGCGGAAGCAGACTGAGGACGGATGCGGGGTCAATACGGCGAGACGGTTGCGCGGATGGTTTGCGATGACCGGATGCCGGCGCAGAGCGTCCTGACGGGCCAGTCGATTGCGGCCCGCTTTTGAGGAGAAGGCCGGCGACGCACAGGGGATGCGAACTGTGCAACGCTGCTGGATACGGTTCGGGTTTGCGCTCGGCGCTCTGACGCTCTCACTGGCGCCGGGGACGATGGTTGCGGCTTCGGCCGCGACGGTCAGCGGGGTGGTGCGCGACATCCACGGCGTGGCCCAGATGGGAGCCCTGGTGGAGGCGGTCTCAGCCGCATCGGGCAGCGTGGGCATGGCGTACACGGACATGGCTGGGCGGTACCGGATTGCCAACCTGGCTGCGGGCCAGTACCAGGTGCGGGCGACGGCGGCGTTGTTTGCGCCCGCGACGCGAGGCAATCTGCGGCTCACTGCCGGGATGCGCGCGACGGTGGACCTGACGCTGAGCATGTTGAGCGACCCGGTGGCGTGGCTGCCGGCCCAGCGGCGCAGAGCGGATGAGCCGGGCGACGACTGGACCTGGACGTTGCGCTCGGCGGCGAACCGGCCGATCCTGCGCATGATGGGCGATGGCAGCGTGGAGCTGGTTTCATCGGGCGCGGGGGAGGCCCCGCGCGCTGCACCGGTGGAGGCGCGCGCCTCCATGATGAGCGGCGACGGAGGGTTTGGCGCCGGCGGAGCACACGGCGTGGTTGCGCTGGACCGGGCAGGGAATGACGGTTCGGACATGATGATGCGGGCATCGGTTGCGGCGGCCGATGCGAGCGCGCCGGCCACCGAGATCGATGCGGGATATGAACGCCGGGGAATTATGGGTGGTGGGTCGCGGCTGGTGGTGAGCGTCGCGTCGCATCCGGAGATGATGACCTCCGGCGGCGCTGGCAACGGCAACGTCATGGGCATGCAGACGATGCGCATGGCAAGCGCAGAGAAGATGCAGTTGGGAGACAGTGTGGACGTGGAGGCCGGAGGCACGGTCTACGCGATCCGGACCGCGGGAACTGCGTTGACGGCTCAGCCGTTCCTGAATGTGACGGTGCATCCGGGCGAGGTGTGGGCGGTGCGCTACAGGCTGGCGACCTCGCGCGATCTGCAGGACTTCGACGGACTGGACTCGATCGCCGCCCAGCTTCCGGTGGCTGCGGTGTGCGGCGCGCGGCTCTGCACCGAAGGCGGAATGCACCAGGAGATTGCGCTGAGCCGGAGGGCCGGAGGCGGTCTGCTGCAGGCGGCCGTGTACCACGATGCGATCGCGCGGACTTCCATTGCGGGAACGGGAGCGACCGGCGCGGCGGAGTTGACTGGGAGCGGCGGCGCGAGCGGAGTCGTCGTCGATACGGAGACCGGGAGCTTCCGCGCACTGGGCGCGGGGACCACGGCCAATGGGGTGAGCGTTACGCTGAGTGAGCCGTTGACCGGGGGCCTGTGGGCGGCGCTGGAGTTTGTCAGCGGCACGGCGCTGGAGACAGGAAATGAACAAGGGACGGCGGGGCTGCAACCGGCATCGGCCGAGGCGGCGACGGTGGCCGTGAAGGGGCGGGTGCTGCGCACCGGCACCAAGCTGCGCGCGGCCTACCGCTGGCAACCGCGGCGCCTGGCGACCGCGGTGGGGCCGTACGAGGCGTTCAGCGACCAGGCGTTCCTCAGCTTCGCTCTGCGCCAGGCGGTGCGCTGGGGAGACAGACTGCCCGAAGGGCTCGAAGCCACCATCGACGTGACCAACCTGCTGGCCGAGGGCTATCAGCCGTATCTGTCGGCGGATGGACGCACGCTGTTTCTGGCGCAGACTCCGCGGACGGTCCAGGGCGGGCTGTCGTTTACGTTCTAGTGTCCTGTCTCGAAAGTTCGCAGCATAACAAATCTGTCATTCTGAGCGGAGTTTGGCGCGTTGTTTGCGCCAAACGCAGTCGAAGAGCCTGTCCTGAGCGAAGTCGAAGAACCTGCGGTTGTCTGTTTTGCGCCGTTGTTTGTTTTTCGCTGTCATCCTGAGCGCAGCGAAGGATCCCCGCATTTGCCTTTGCTTCTGAGATAGGCCCAGGCTTTAGCCTGGGCAATCCAATCCCCCCCCGCCGAGGAAACGGGCTTCAGCCCCCGGGATATGCGGTTGCCTGTTTTTCGCCTGTCATCCTGAGCGGAGTTTGGCGCGTTGTTTGCGCCAAACGCAGTCGAAGAGCCTGTCCTGAGCTTGTCGAAGGAACCTGCGGTTTCGCCGACCGATTGATTCAGTGAACTTCTGGGTCACCACACTAGAGAAGCTCTGAACAAGTGTTTAATGTTCCCTCGGCGGCTTCATCTCCTTGGCACAATAAAGATTTCGCTGAAGGGCCTCTTGTGTCAATGGACAGGCCCGAATCGGTGCGCTGCATTCCTGCTTCGCCATCGCGCACACTTTGACATGAGAAAGTTGCGAGCATAGAGTGTGTGGTGATTTGCAGCTTCGATTTCAGATGTTCCATTGTTCCCGCAGGATGGATCGCCTGGGGATCGACTAAGCAGAAAGAGACGAAATGAACCGTGTTGCACGAATAGTTTTCAGGCCAGCTCTTCCCGTATTGTTGCTTTTTTTCTCCCTGGTGGAAACAAATAGCTTTGCACAAGCGCCTCCGCATCAGCCAGGCCAGATGACCCTCTGGCAGGCCCGCCGCGCCATGACCGCCGCACTGGGAATCCCCGGCATTCGCTTCAGTCCAGACGGCTTCGAGTACGACATTTCATCCAAGTCGAAGGGTCAGACGCTTTCGAGCACGGTCAAGATCGATCTGGTGGCGCCCCCGGCGCTGGTGGCCAAGTGCAGTTCGCGCTGGTGTTCTCTGAAAGACGAGAAGGGACACGATCCGTGGCAGTCATTACCGAAGAACAGCGCTACAAGGAGTTTTCTTTACCGCCAGTGGTCCGATCCCGGTTCCGGAGCCGCTGCACCTATTCTTTGTTTACTTTGCTCCAATACGCCCTATACCTGCTCCGCCGATTGCGTGCAAAAGGCACAGACCTTTGTCCTCGCCTTCAACACCTTGCATGCCTTTGCCGTGGATGCCAATTCGCCCCTGCGCACCTTCACCCAGCGGGCGGCGGCCTGGCGGGCGTTGGCGACCAAGCCCCCTATCCCTGAAGAGGTGAGGGCGCAGCGCCTGGTCGCCGAGGATTCGTTCAAGGCAAGCAAGCCGGACGAGGCCCTGGCCCACTACGAAAATGGGATTGAACTCTACCCCGTCTGGCCGGAGGGAAACTTCAACGCGGCGCTGATCGCAGGGGACCTGGGCTACTACGATGCCGCCATCGAACACATGCAGGCCTACCTGGAGCTGGTTCCCGAGGCCGCCGACGCACAGGCGGCGCGCGACAAAATCCTCATCTGGCAGACCAAAGCCAAAGAGAAGTAGAAATCCGGCAATCCTGAAGAACGCCTCCGCCGCAACCACGGCAGGCCGGCGGACCTGCGCGCGCGGCCGGCCGGCATCGCCCATCAAACATGGTTCATATTGCTCAGACACGGGCAATGCTTGCGGCTAGAGTGAAGCGTGTAAGGGCAGGGTGAAGACGGTCCCGGCATGGCAACGGGAATCCATGAACGCACTCAACCCCTTATGGTGACTGATCGGGCCGGGTTGTCTATCGGCTGCACACAGCATCCCACGCAACACAAGAAACCGCAGGCACCTTAAAGGGGGTCACACATGCGCGGACTCAAAACTCTACTCGGCACTACAGCACTGCTCGCGGGCCTGGCCCTGGCAACAACGGCCAACGCGCAGATCGTCGTCAGTATCGGCGTTCCACCGGTCTGTTCCTGGGGCTACTACGACTACGCGCCCTACGCCTGCGCTCCCATGGGATTTTACGGGCCGGGCTATTTCTATAACGGCATCTTCCTGGGCATGGGGCCCTGGGCCGGCTGGGGCTATGGCCACGGCTGGGGCAGCCATCGCTTCGTCGCGGATGGCGGCGGGCGCTATCGCGGCGGCGGCGGGGCCATGGCCAATCGCAGTAGCTATGCCCGCGGCGGCGGTGGAGCGGCAGTACGCGGCGGCGGCCCGGGACCGCGAGCCGGCGGCGGTGCTCCGGCCCATAGCAACGTGGCGGCCTCCCATCCTGGTGCACCTCGGCCCAGCGACGCTCACGCAACAGCATCCCATGCCAGCGCGCCCGCACCGCGAGCAGATGCTTCCCGTGCCAGCGCACCGCGTAGCGCGCCTGCCGCAGCAGCACCACGTAGCAGCGGTGGCGGCGGCCAAGCCCGCGGCGGCAGCGGCGGTGGACATGCCAGTCCCGGCGGCGCATCGCGTGGCGGCGGCGGTGGCGGCGAACACAGGTAACCTGTAGCTGCTGCATCAGGCGGCCGGGTTGTGCAATGCGGCGGAGCTGACCGGCTCCGCCGCTTTGCATTTGAGGATGCACCTGGATCAGAGAGCGCTACGCCGTCCGGACAGCAGGTTGAAGATCAGGATGATCAACGCCAGGACGAGCAGAAGGTGGATCAGGCCGCCGGCAATATGAAAGCTGAAGCCCAACAGCCATAAGACCAGAACAACCACGAAAATTGTCCAAAGCATATGCTTCCTTTCTCCGCATAGCGGGCGCCCCAGAAGATTGTCCAAAGCACATCTGTCACGTTAGCCGCGATGCGCGGCCCGGTCTGAGCAATAACGCTCAGGCGAAGAATGGCGGTCCAGCGATTCATCCTGATGAAATGTTGGACTCTGAGAATTTACGTGGTTGCGCCTGTCGCCAGTCGCGAAGGCGCCATGAGGGCAGCCGCCGGCTGGAAGCGGCTGTTGGGGCAAATTTTGGCCGCCCACGGTACAATTCCGGTGTAAAATTTATGCGTGATGCGGTCGCGCGCGTTTCACTACGGTGGTCAATTTTGACCGTATCCGGGAAAGGTCTTCCGATGGTTGAGCTTGAAAAGCCCCCATTTGATGTCCATGCCTTTCTGACCAGTGCCGGCCTGGGGCGCAGAATTGTGCAATTTGCGCCCAAGCAGAACTTCTTTACCCAGGGAGATCTCGCGGACTCAGTCTTCTATCTGCAGAAGGGCCGCGCAAAGGTCACGGTTGTTTCCACAGCCGGCAAGGAGGCCACGATTACGCTTCTCTCCGACGGCGATTTTGTCGGAGAAGGGTCGCTGACGGCGGTGCCTGGGCTGCGTTTGGCCACGGCCACTGCGATTACCGCCTGCACCGCGCTCAAGATTAGCCGGCAGGAGATGGTCCGCGCGATGCACCAGGAGCATGACCTCTCCGACCTGTTCATGAAGTTTCTGCTGGAGCGCAGTATGCGCGTCCAGGCCGATCTGGTGGACCAGCTCTTCAACTCCAGCGAAAAAAGACTGGCAAGAATCCTGCTGTTGATGGCGGAGTTTGGCCGGCCGGGAGAGCCGGAACCCCTGGTCCCCAAGATCTCGCAGGAGACCCTGGCGGAGATGATCGGCACCACCCGCTCCCGCGTCAGCTTCTTCATGAACCGCTTCCGCAAGCTCGGCTTTCTCGAATACAACGGCCGCATCCGGATACACAAGTCGCTGCTGAACGTGGTTCTGCTCGATCACCCGCCGAGCGACAACGCCGGAAAGCCGCCGGTCCGCGACATTCCCGAAAAGGGAAGGCCCAGCCGGAAGCGGCCAGCCCTCCCTGTGCGAAATTGACCAGTATTGCAACCCGTTGAATGGGATACTCGCCCCAATGCTCTGTGGGAGGTCATTGGAGGCGCGCGATGCCCGATGCAAAAGCGAAAGTCCTCGTTGTAGACGATGAGCTGTTGATCCGAACGACGATGTCGCTGGTGCTTGGCGAGACCGGCTATCGTGTGCGCTGCGCGGACAACGGCTTCTCCGCGTTGCGCGAGATCCGCCAGGAGATGCCCGACATCCTTCTCACCGACCTCAACATGCCCGGCATGTCCGGCTTCGAGTTGCTCTCCGTGGTCCATCGCCGGTTTCCCGCAGTCCATAAGATTGCAATGAGCGGTGCGTTTTTCGGCAGCGAAGTGCCTTCCGGGGCCTCCGCCGACGCCTTCTATCAAAAGGGCAGCGGCGTGAACGCGCTCTTGCATCTCCTCGGCACGCTGCCGCAAACAAAACAGCGCGCTCCCCAGCCTTCCATCTCAGCGGCGCCTCTCTGGATTCATCGCAACGGTCACGGCTCCGCCCCGGAGACATGCGTTACCATCTCCTGCCCGGAGTGCCTGCGGAGCTTTCCCCAGGCCCTCGACGACTCTGACGGCATCGTGCGCGAAACGGACTGCATCCACTGCCGCAGTTCGATCCAGTACGCAATCGTCCAGCCCTCGGACCGGATGAATGTGTAGGCGAACTTCCACCGGGCGCGGAAGAGATGCCCCGGTTGAAGCAACAGATGTTTCATCCACGGAGGTGGACCGATGAATCGAGATCAAGTAAAGGGAGCGATCAACGAAGTGGTGGGAAGCGCCAGGCGCGCGGCGGGGGATTTGACCGGCAATACCCGGCTCCAGGTCAAAGGCATGGCCCAGCAGGTGAAGGGCAAGGTCGAGGGGGCATGGGGTAACGCAAAGGATGCGGTCCGCGATGCCGGTGAGAACACCGAAGTCCATATCGATACTCACGTGAAACTTAGCCGGAAGAATCCGCCGGCGGACAGCGAACGCACCAATAACAGCGACACCCGAAAGCCATAACGAGGATCAATCATGTTCAATGCAGGCTCATTTGTTCGACCAGGCCGGATTCCGGTTCTGATGCTGGTGTTGGCAGCCGCCATGCTGTCGGGATGCGAATCGAAGCAGGATAAGGCGCTGGACCAGGCCAAGCAGCAGGCGGCCGCAACCGGGCAGCCGCAGCAGGTGGTTTCCGTAGACAAGAACGGCACCACGACGACAACCGTGGTGCAGCCGCCGGCAAAGGGGCAGACGGTCGAGGCGATTGCCACCACGACGACGCCGCCCGCGCCAGGAGCGCCCATTCCAGCGCCCGCAGGCCCGACGGTCTCCGCGGTCCCGCAGCCGGTCAGCGTCAGCATCCCGGCGGGAACCAATCTGAACATTCGCATCGATCAACGCATCAGCGTCAAGGACAGCCGCGCCGGTGACACGTTTACCGGCGAGATCGTGGAACCCGTGCTTGCCGGCGACAACAGCATGCTGCTGCCAAAGGGCACGGCGGTCGGTGGCGTGGTGGATGTCTCGCACCGCCGGGGACACTTCAAGGGCAGCTCGACGCTGGAGCTGCGCTTGACCTCGCTGACGCTCAATGGGACGCTGTATCCGCTGGATACGCGCGACTTGGATCGCAGCAAGAAGGGCAAGGGCAAACGTTCGGCGGCCATGATCGGCGGAGGGACTGGGCTTGGCATGCTGGTGGGCGGCGTGGCCACCGGCGGCGTAGGGTTGGTGGTGGGCGGCCTGGTCGGCGGCGGCGCCGGGACCGCAGCGGCAGGTCTCACAGGCAACCGCGACATCGTGATCCCGGCGGAGTCGATTGTGAACTTCAAGCTGGCGGACGATCTGGTAGTGCAGCCGGGGCAATAGAGCCAGCAGCTCCAGCTTCCCACCCGTCATCATCCCCCACACGTCGTCATTCTGGCGCAGAGCCGGGGTCCCCGGCCAGCTTGCTGGCTGGGGTGGAAGCCAGAATCTCCGTCGTTGCACTTGTCCTTGCCTTTGCCTGTTCTTTGCCGTTGCCTGTCCTTCGGAGGGAGCAGGGGGCTTCAGAAGTTGCTGAAAAACTCCGTCTTGCTTAAGGGCACGGCTTCAGCCGTGCCGTAAGCGCA
>Ga0187872_10001356_pt1 | contig 25129 bp, 11 predicted proteins | sample June2016WEW_16_4_FD_132973 | JGI IMG/M metagenome (GOLD analysis project Ga0187872, IMG submission 132973) | Peatland microbial communities from SPRUCE experiment site at the Marcell Experimental Forest, Minnesota, USA - June2016WEW_16_40 | ecosystem: Environmental > Terrestrial > Soil >...
GACCGGGGCGACGTTCACTTCCCGGACAATCACGGTGAAGCTGTTGGTGGCGCTCAGGTGGGGGTTGACCAGGTCGTAGGGATCGGTGTTGGTGACCACGGTCGTAATGGTGTTGGTGCCCGGGCTTTGGGTCTGGCTGGGCGTCCAGGTGATGAGGCCGTTGCCATTAATGGCGGCCCCGCCAGGCGGATTGACCAGGGTGTAGCCCAGCGTGGCGTGGATGTTCGTCTCGGAGGCGGTGTTGGTCACTGTCAGCAGCGCCAGTTCGTTGACCGTCTGGGTGGGAATGACGGGCAAGACCGGGGCGACGTTCACTTCCCGGACCACGACGGTGAAGCTGTTGGTGGCACTCGCGGAGGGTGAATCGTTGTTGCTGACCACCGTCGTGATCACATTGGTGCTCGGACTTTGGGTCTGGCTCGGCATCCAAGTGATCACGCCGTTGGTCGAAATCGCCGCGTTGGTCGGGGCCGCCGTCAGTGAGTAGGTCAGCACCTGGGGCGGACTCTCCGGGTCGCTGGCGGTATTGGTAACCGTGAGCGTCGTCAACTCGTTGATCGTCAGGTTAGTCTGTCCCGGCAGGGTCGGCGGGGGGTTGAGGGTACACACGTGACCGCTGATGGCAATGCTGTCAATGTACCAGCCGTTGGTGGGGGTGCCGGCGCCATTGCCGCTGTCGGTGGCACACAGCCACTCCAATTGAATGGTCTGATTTGCCGCATTGGTGGGCAGGTTCACCACGGTCGTAATAAACCCCACCGAATTGCTGCTCCAGGCTTGTTGGCCGGCGATGGGGCTGCTGTAAGCCGTTGAGATTGTGCCATTGTAGCCGTTGCTAACGAAGCTGCCGCCGGCGGCGACGATGTCCGTGAAGGCATTGGTCCCGGTCCCGATCTTGATTTCCAGCACGCCGCCGTCGTAATAACCCTTGCTGTCGGCTTCCAGACTGTAATTGTTCCTGAACGTGAGCTGGGATTGGCCGGCGGGCAGCGCGATGGCCGGGGACACCAGAGCGGTGGTGCCGATACTGCCCGGGTCCGGCGCATAGGCCGCGTTGGTGGGGGTGTCGCTGGCGTTGGTCCGGGTCACCCAGGCCGACTCGGCCCCGGAATTGGTGGTAGACCAGTTGGCGGGCAACGCCGGCGCGGTGACCGTGTCGAAGTTCTGGGTAAAAACGGTGCCCATCTGGCCCATGGTAAAGGATACCGCCACCGTGCCGTAATTGGTGGGGCCGTCCTGTAGTTGCAGGGTCGGGGTGATGGTGCCCCCGCAAGTGCCGGAACTCGTAAACGTGAAGGGCTGGCTCACCGCGGCGCCGCCCGCCACCAGCGCGCCATAGTTGGTCGGCCCGCTGGGCTCCGTGACCCCGTTGGTGGCCAACAGCGTCACCACCAGGTTGGTGGTATTGGCTCCCCCCACGTTCTTGAGGGCGAAGAGCACGGTGACCGTTTCCCCCGGATCAATCGCGTTGTTGGTCGGCAAGAAGCCCTCGGCGATCAACGTGGCTGAAGCCACCGCGATGACCGGGCCGCTCAGCACCACGACGGTAAAGCTGTTGGTGGCGCTCAAATGCGGGTTGACCAGGTCATACGGGTCGGTGTTGGTGACGACCGTCGTGAGGAGGTTGGTGCTCGGGGCCTGGAGCACGCTGGGCGTCCAGGTAATGATGCCATTGGAGTTGATGGTGGCCCCGGAGGGCGGGCTAACCAGCGTGTAGCCCAAGGTGGCGTGAATGTTCGTCTCGGTGGCGGTGTTCGTCACCGAAAGCAAGGTCAGGACACTAATCGTCCGGTTGGCCTGAACGGGCAGGACCGGCGCGACGTTCACTTCCCGGACGACGACCGTGAAGCTGTTGGTGGCGCTCAAATGGAGAGTGCCCGGGTCGTCCGCATCGGTGTTGGTGACCACCGTCGTGAGGGTGTAGGTGTTCGTGCTTTGGGTCTGGCTGGGCGTCCAGGTAATGATCCCGTTGGTGTCGATGCTGGCCCCGGCGGGCGGGCTGACCAGAGTGTAACTGGACGTGGCGTGGACGTTGGTCTCGAAGGCGGTGTTGGTCACCGTCAGCAGGGTCAACTCGTTGACCGTCTGGTTGGCAATGACCGGCAGGACCGGGGCGATGTTCACATCCAAAACAACCACCGTGAAGCTGTTGGTGGCGCTGAGGGCGGGCGAACCGCTATCCGTCACTCGCGTCGTAATGGTATTGGTGCCGGGCGCCTGGGCCGAGGTGGGGGTCCAGGTAATGACCCCGCTGGTATTGATGCTGGCGCCCGCGGGCGGATTGAGCAGGCTGTAAGTCAAGGTCTGGGGCGGAAGGTCATAGTCGGTCGCGGTGTTGATGACGGTGAGGGTCGTCAACATGTTAACGGTCTGGTTGGTTTGGGCGGGGAGCACCGGCGGGGTGTTCCAGCAGCAGGCACAAGCGCAGTTGGTGATGGCCACCGTGTCAATATACCAGCCGTTGGTGTCGCTGTTGCCATTGCCGCTGTCCGTGCCGCAGTGCCAGCGCAATTGAATGGTCTGGCCCGCAGCGGCTGGGGGCAGGTCCACGATCGTCGTGATGAAGCCGCCGGAATTGCCGCTCCAGGCCGGGCGGCCCGCCAGGGAATTGCCCCACAAATTCGTGATGGTGCCGGTATAGCCGTTGGTGACGAAACTGCCGCCGGCGGCGAGGATGTCGGTGAAGGCGCCGGCGCCGATCTTGATTTCGAGCACGCCGCCGTCGTCATACTCGGTGGCGCTGGATTCGAGGCTATAATTGTTCCGGAAGGTGAGCCGCGACTGGCCGCCCGGCAGCGTGATGGCAGGGGAGACCAGGTAGCTATCACCTATGTTTGGCGGGTCGGGCACATAGGCGGCATTGGGGGGGGTGTCGCTGGCGTTGGTGCGGGTCACCCAGAGGATCCCGGCGCCGGAATTGGTGGTAGTCCAGCCGGAGGGCAAGGCCGGCGCTGTCACCTCGTCGAAGTTCTCGGTGAAATTTTCAAGGACCGAGATGTTGACAGTGGCAACGCCGAGGCTGGCTCCTCCGTCGTCGGCCTGATAAGTGAAGCTGTCGGGGCCGAAGTAAGCGGCGTTGGGGGTGTAAGTAAAGCCGCCGTTGGTGCTGAGGGTTAAGGTGCCGTTGGTCGGACCGGTTACCTGGACCGCGGTCAAATTGGCCCCATAAATCTCCGTGTCGTTGCCTAGAACCCCGGGGGCGTTGACGGTCAGCGGCGTGTTTTCAGTCGCGCTGTAACTGTCATTGTTCACCAGCGACGCCACCAGCACGTTCTCCACGGACATTTGATACCCATTTGTAGCTGTCCAGAAATCCACGCCGATCGCGCCGCTCGAATACGGCGCGGCCTCGCTGTCGTAGTCGGTCTGGCTGATCATCAGGGTTCCATCGAGGAAAACTGCTATCCGACTGCCGGCGCAGGCCAGTTTCAGAGTGTGAGCAATCGTGCCGACGGAGGCGAGGTTAACCGATGCCATTGGATCGGAGTTGTCCGTGCCGTCGTAGCCGAAGGTGGTCCAAGTCTGGAACTTGATGAGCTTCAACGTGTTCGATCCGCCCGGTGAGCCTTCCGGGTAAATCCAGGCCGAATACCGCGCCCCGGTCGCTGTATTTAAGCAGGCGTCCACGCCTCCCCCAAACGCCCCCGCGGGAAATTGAACGCTCGCCTGGACCGAATAGTTGGACCAACTGTTCGTAATGTACGCGATCCCGTAGCTGGACAAGGGATTGATGCCGCCCAGCAGCGCGCCGTTCGTCACGGCCCAGAGGCCCGAATTCGTCAGCCAGGGCGACAAGTTTGTGCCGCTGAAGTTATCGGAAAACAGAGGGACAATTGAAAGGACGGAGATGGTCACTGTCGCGTTAGCGGAGTTGCTCACTCCGTCATTGGCTTTGTAAGTAAAGCTGTCGGAGCCGGCAAAACCGGGGGTGGGGGTGTAGGTGAACCCGCCGTTGTTGGTGAGAGTGAGCGTGCCATCGGCGGGACCGGAGACCAGCACGGCGGTCAGGGGTTTCCCGTCCGTATCGGTGTCGTTGGCCAGGACGCCGGGGGCGGCGACCGACAGGGTCGAATTCTGCAGCGTCGTGTAGGCATCGTTGTTAGCGACCGGCGGAGTGTCGTGAGTCACGGTGATGGTGACGGTCGCGGTTGAGTTGGTGTGTCCATCACTGGCCTGGTAAGTGAAGGTGTCGGTGCCGGTGAAGTTGTTGGTGGCGTTGTAGGTGAAGCCGCCGTTGTTGGTGAGGGTTAAGGTGCCGTGGGCGGGGGCGGTGACGAGGGTGGCGATGAGCGGGCCATTGCCGCCGGTGTCATTGGCGAGGACGCCCGGCGCGGCGACGGTGAGCGGCACCCCCAACACCGCGGTGTAGCTGTCATTGTTGGCCACCAGCGGCAGCGCATACACGAGCACGTTCGTCACCGCCATTTGATAAGCGGTGGCATCCGTCCAAAAGTCAAGGCTAATCGAGCCGCTGGGGTAAGTCGCGTCGGTCACGCTGAGCAACTGGTTGGTGTCGAAGTAAGCATTGATCAGGCTTCCCGAAAACTGGAGTTTGGCGGTGTGGAAGTTGGTGCCCACAGCGGCCAAATTCGTGGTCTGCAACACCACGAAGCTGGAATAACTGTCAAAGCGAAGCAATTTCAAGACATTGGAACCGCCCACGCTGTTTTCGGGATAAATCCAGACCGCATAATGCGACCCATTGGTGGTGTTGAGGCGTGCGCCCAGGCCGCCGCCGTAGGCTCCGACCGGGAACTGGAACTGGGCTTGAGCGGAGAAGTTGGTAAAGAGGTTGGTAATATAGGCAAAGCCATAGCTGTCGGTGGGGTTGGGGCCTCCCAGCAGCACTTTGTTCGTCTGCGCCCAGTTGCCCTCCTGCGCGACCCACGGCGACAAGTTTGTGCCGCTGAAGCTATTGGAAAAAAGTATTTGGCTTTGAGCAGCCGGCACAAGGCAGACCGCACACAGTGAAATGGCGAGTAAGGTTTTCATATTAGAAGAACACCACATATCATTAAGTCCAGTATGTTTCTCAGAAAGCGCGTTCATGCTTCGTCTAGGCATACGACTTTAGCAGACGGCAAACAAAGCACCACTCCAGAGAATACGGAGGGACTTGTAGGCTGGGTTACGGATGGTTCAGAGCAGGGCGCATCCCCAAATCGTTAACGTGCGCTGAGCCAAGGCCGGGCTGGTTCAGCGCATGAGCTGTTTCAGCACGAACGGTTCGAAGAGTCCGTAGGCCACCGTGGAATAGCTGGCGCCGGGCGGCGGGCCAGGGCTGGGTCCGACGTGAAAGCTGGCGGGCCAGGCCGCGCCGAGGGCGGGGTTGCCGTGGTGCGGTCCGAGGGTGTTCTTCAAAGTGCCAATGACAGTAACCTCGACCTCGTTTTGGCCGCGCTTGAGGTACTTGGTCACGTCACATTCCCAGGGGGGCGCGTCAATGAACCCGGCGGGTTTGCCGTTGACGGCGACTTTGGCCACGCTGCCGTACCAGTCGGGCAAGGCGGCAACGAATCGGCCCACGGGTTTTTCCAGGTCGAAGCGTTCCCGGTAGGAGACGCCGGCGCTGTAAAAGGGATGGCCTTGAAGGTTCCAACCCGGACGAACCGGGCGCGCGGTTGACTCGCTGGGCTGGCCGAGGGTCAGGCCCTGGGGGGGAGCGATGACGAAACCTTTGGCAGCGGGTTTGAGGGTGAAGTCGCCCAACACGTAGGCGGGCTCCAGTTCGTGGAACATGGTGAACGGGGAAGCATTGATGGTGACCACGTTCTCGCCGGTCCGGGCGGCGGAGGCGATGACAATGCGGCCAAAGGCCTTATCGAGCCACCAGTCGTTGCGTTTGGCTTTCACGGTGTGGCCGTTGCAGGCGATGGTGTAGAGGTCGGGGCGCTCGATGACGATGGCGAGGTCTTTGGGCACCGCGCCTTCGAGGTTGAACTTGTAGGACGCAGTGAAGCCGCTGGCGGGCGGGAAGGTCTTGCGGATAAGCTCATCTTTGAACTGGACGGCGCTGTCCCAGGGGTCACGCTCGAGGCCGTTCTTCTGCCAGGCGAACTGGTTGGCCTGGTAGAAGTAAAGGTCTTTGCGGGTCTCGCCGCCGGCGGTGACATCGACGTAGTCGAGGGTCAGGACGTTGGGTTCGAGGCGGCGTATTTCCACCGGGCCGGCAGGGGGAAGGGTGGCGACCGTTTCGGGCGGGAAGTCAGCTTCGATGGGTTTCTTTGACAGGAAGAGCAGGAGGCTGCCGGAGGGGGGCAGATTGAACTCGACCGAGATGCCGGTGTCGAGCCTGGCAAAAGGGAAGGGCTTGATCTCGCCGGTATAGAGGTTCCAGGTTTCAGCGCCGCGCAAACTGGAGAGCACCACGCCGCTGGAAGTGTGTTCGATGCTGGTGTTGACCAGAAAGAGAATCTGGCCGCCGGCAAGCTGGCGGCGGTGATGGAAGAGGATGCCCTGGTCGTCCGGGGCGCGTTGGATCGAAAAGTCGTCCTTCCCCTGGTCGTGCTGAAGATCGGCGATGATCGTGTTGACCTTGCTCAGCCAATCGGCGGGAAGGGCCAGGAGCCAATCGGCGGGGAGGGACTCCTGCGAGCCGGCGGAGGTTTGGGGGGCGGCACCGTCCACCCGTTCCGGCGAAATGCCGGTGACCGTCAAGTTCACCTGGTCGAGGAGAGCCTTGGTCTGGCGGTTAACGTTCTCAATCAAAGGCGGCAGGAGGACATGCTGGTAGGTGCGGTTTCCGATGCGCAAGCGTTTGCCGTCGAGCGAGCCGTGGCGCGCGATTATGTCCTCATCGCCGATGTCGTACTCGATTTGCGCGGCTTCGAGGGCCATTAAGAGCTGGAAGAACGAATCGCCGATCTGGCCGAGTTTGGCGGCGTCGCCCTGATACATCCAGGCGGTGGTGGTGGGTTCGAGGACGAGGACGGGGTTGACCTGTTCGCCTTGGGAAAGGGCGAGCGAGAGGCGGGCGAAGTATTCGGCGGAGACGTGATAGGCTGCCCACCACGGCTCGTGATAGGAGAAGGACTGGGGATGGTCGCGCTTGCGGGCGCCGCGAATGGTTACGTAGGAGAGATGCTGGTCGAGGGTGTTGACGCCCAGCACTTCGAGCCAGTCGCCGATGCGTTTCATGTCCTCGAAGCGCAAGTCCCAGCCGCCGGCGCCGTAGGTTTCGCAGAGGGTGCGTTTGATGCCGAGCTGGTTGGCGACGCTGGAAAGCTCGCGGACCATGCGGGCGTTGCCGAATTGGGCGTGGGTGTGCTCGGCATACTGGTTCATCAGGCAATCAATGCCGGGCCGCTGGGGCCAGGCATACATGGCCATGTTGTCCGGCACGGCGGCGCAGTTGGGCCATTCGTGGTCCCAGTAATGGCCGGTCCATTCCAGGTGGTTCGTCGCGCAGTAATCACGATAGGGCTTTGACCAATGCTCGATGAACTGGTCGTTGAGGACCTGGAAGTAGTTATGGCGGATTTTGCGCCAGTCGCCGACGGGCCGCGTGAGGCTGGGCAGGTGGTCGAGGAGGTCGTAGCCCCAGCGTTTCTGAAACTCGCGGGCGAGGGTTTCGCTCCAGGGCAGATCGCCGACGGGGTGGATGTTCGGCTCGTCGGAGAAGACACCGGGGACGCGCTGGCCGAACTGCTTCCCGATCTCGCGCCGGTAAGCTTCCAGGGTCACGTCCAGGAATTTCTCCGTCACGCCGGGCGAGAGCAGGTTCGCGTAACACCGGTTGCCGTGCCAGGGGGAGTTCTTCGCGCGCACTTGGGCGGCGACGAGGTAGCGGGCCTCCGGCAGGGCCGCGCCGGCTTTGACTTTGGCCGTGACGTTCTCAGAGGCGCCGCCGTCGAGGCGATAGACGCCGATCAGGTCGTTCGACCATTTGGGCGCGGTTTTGGTCTCGCGGAAGGCCAGGCCGCGGCCGCGGGATTCGGGCATCAGCTCGGGCACCCAGCCGCCGGCGAAACCGGAGGGATAGGAGTTCTCGTCGTAGATCCAGACGTTCATGTCGAGGCGTTGGGCTTCGTTGAGGGCGACTTTCCAGAGGCGGAACCAGTCGGGGGAGAGGTAGGGGGTCATGAGTCCGGGGCGGGGGTGGACCCAGACCTGTTTGACCTTCTGGGAGGCCAGGTCGCGCAGGGTGTCCCGGATTTGACGCTCGGTGAGGAGGTCGTTCCAGACCCAAAGGGGGCCGGTGCTGTATTCGCGCGGCGGATTCTTGAAGAGCGTCTTTACGCTGGCCGAGTCAACCGCCGCGACGGGCGCGGCGAAGGCCGGCGCACCGCAGAGTAAAGGGAACAACAGCAACGCTGTAAGCGGGAATTTGCGAAGAGCATTCATGGCAGCAAAGCGGGGGGATGCTGCCACGCAGCGCCGACGCGAAGCAAGCGGTTTCATGGGAAAATGCGGAAGGACACAACGCTTCCGTTCGCCCCGGGGGGCGTTGGTTGAAGAGGCCTGTACTGCGTGAAATTCGGGTCTATCGGTGGCGCTAAGTGCCGCGCCAAAGCTCACGGCAGTGGGATTGGCGGCGGTGGCAGGCCAAGACGGAGCGCCGACGGACGCCGGCAGTTGCGGAAGGGCGTGGCAAGCGGGTTCCCCTTGTGCAAGGGGTGTGTGGACGGGGCAAGGAGCGGGAGAGGAGGGGGAGCGTACGGAGCGCGGAATGGGGAGGGCGGAGGGCACAGTGGCTCGCGCGGCGGTGCGCGAGATTAAGATTAGGATTAAGATTAGGAGGCGATGAGGGCGCGGGTTGGGGGGGGACCAGGGCGCTGAGGTCCTGGGGAACGCTTTGCCAGCCGTGCCGTTGCTGGCAGGAGCGGAGGAAGTGGCTTCCGCTAACTCGGCCTGGACCTGCAAGCGCTCGCGGATGGCAGCTTCACTGGCCCACGCTGCGAGGAGGACTTTACGCTCAGCGTCGGACGCTTTCAGGATCTGGAGAAACGCGGGTGCAATGCGGTACGCAGAGTTCGGCGACTTTGGAACGGGGTGGCCTGGCAGGAACTCGGCTGTTTGCGAGTCAAAGTATAGTTTTTCGAGGACGCCGATTTCCCAGAGCGGCTTGAGCCAGTAATCGCGGCCTTCGCGGTCAAGCTTCCCGCTGTTGCGCTGGAGTACGCCGACGTGGCAGGCGATGTGGGCCGTCGATGCTCCGTGGCAAACCTTGAGGCCTTTTTCCGCGGCCTCGTAAAACCAGCTTGGGTTTAAATCGTCGAGCAGGGCGAAGACAGCGTCGATCTGGTCTCTGGATGCGCGGTCAAGGGCCTGGAGAACTTCGGCAATTCGCTCCTTGGTGACTCCTTGCAACGTATTGGGTGGCCGCTGGAGCTTCTTTGCTGTGATTTCGGAACGGAGTTTGTCTTCGAGTTTCATCAGCCGCAATCTATAAGTGTATTGCGGCTGTGGGAGTCGTGGAAGGAGTTTAAACTATTGCGCTTGCGAAATGGATTTGCGGGTGTTGGCCGGTGCTGGGGCTTCGGCGGCAATTCGGATGTCAATAAGTTACGGCGGCGGGTTTCGTGGGGGCGCTTTCGCGGTCGTCCTTAGCGACGGCGGTGACGCGGTAATACCAAGCGCCGGTGAGGTTGCGTCCGGCGAAATCGAGGCCGTTGTCGCGGAAGGAGGTGGTGTCGCCGGCGACGTAGGTCAGCAGGGTGTCGGGGCCGGGTTCAAAGCCGGGGCGGTCGCTGCGGTAGATGCGGTACCAGAACGCGCCGGGGGACGGGGTCCAGGAGAGAACTCCCCGACCGTTTGACGGGCTTTGCACACCTGAAGCCCCAGGCAGAGACGGACCCCTCTCCCCGGCCCTCTCCCCTTCGGAAGGGGAGAGGGCGTCTTTGGCGGGAAGGAGAATGGGGCTCGCGGGGACGCTCGCCCTCCCGGGGACGTTCGCCCTACCGGAGGCGACTAACGAGAGGGGGATGGCGGGGGCGGAGACGGGGAAGAGGGCGAAGTTGGAACCATCGGAGGCTTCGACGTAGTATTCGAGTCCGCCGGCCCTGACTTCGCGGGCCGGGATTTGGGCGGTGAAGATGGCTTTCACGCGGCGGGTCATGGTCATGGTTTTCCATTTCTTGGACCCGGGAACGCGGTAGTGGAGGGTGGCCGAAATATTGTCATAGGACCGGTTGTCGAGGATGCGCGCCTCAACCCAAACGGGGGCGTCTTCCAGGGCGGAAGTCGGCGGGGAGATGAGCACGATGTGCGGGGGCGTGTGATCGGCGGTTCCGGCCTCACAGGTCACCGGGACCGAAGGGAGGCTCTCGACGCCGTCGGCAGCGACGGCGGTGACGGTGTAGCGGAAGCGTCCGTTGGCCGCGTCGGTGTAACTGGTCGCCGCTGGCGGGAACAGGCTGGGGTTGAGCTTGCCGCCATCGCGGTAGATGTTGAAGCCGCGGACCTCGGACTTGGGGTCCTTCTGCCCGCTCAGCCACGAAATAACCGCGCCGTTGGGCGTGCCGCGGGCGGTAACGGAGGAGGGCGGCTGGACGGCCAGGCTTTTGCGCAGCTCGTTCTCCTTCTTGACGTAGTTGAGCTGGACAAAGCGGTTTTGGGAGCTGACGACGTTGCCGAGGGAGGAGATGTCCGTGACCCGATAGACGAAGTTCTGCGCCCAGGATTCCATAGCGCCGGGCAGGTCGGTCCAGGTGTAGTGGTTGAAGTTCTGATTGAGTTCGATGTGGTCCTTTTCGGCGGCGATGCGGCAGTGGAGCAGTTGCAGCCGGGCCTTTTGAGAGGGAGAATCGGCGGCGGCGATGCAGGCATCAATCACCTTGAGTTGCTCGACGGCTTTGGCAAACTCCGCCTTGGAGATGTCCCGGGCGTGGAATATCAGGTAGAGGGTGTGCTTGCCGCTGGTGGGTGGGATGGGCGTTAGCCGCGTGACCCATTTCTGCCAGTCGCCGGTGTTGGCAACGGCGCAGACGCCGAGGACGGGGGCGTCCAGCGAGTCGAGGCGCAGTTCGATCTCGCCCCCGTGCGACAGGGCGGCGACGCGCGCTTCGAAGGTGTCGGCTGAGGCGCCGAAGTCCACGTTGTCGAAGCGCAGCCAGTGGCCGTGCTCGATGAATCCGACGCAGAGGCCGCCTTCGCTGCACGGGGCATTTTTGGTGCCGTTCTGCTGGGCGGAATTGGCCGCCACGAGCGGCTGGCCTTTGGCATCCTTGGGATGCACGCTGAAGGTGGCAATGTTCAGCAGATAGCCGCCGGCCGCGTTGGGTTCGGCAAAGGGCGGTGTGGGCATGCACTCGCCCCAATCGCTGGCAAAGGGTTCGTTCTGGTTGATTATCCTGGTGATGGCCTCGGCGGCGGCCGGGCCGTAGTTGCGCTCGGCGTATTCGCGATAGACCTGTTCCGAGGAGGTGTATTTGCCGGCGTCAGACCAGGCGACTTTGGCGATATAGGACATCTTGGGATCAATGGCATCGGTCAGCCGCCAAGTCAGGCAATAGAAGCCCTTGAGGTTGGGTGCGCGGGATTGCCAGGCGTGGATGGTTTCGGAGAGATGCAGGTTGTAGGGGTAGTAATATTCCGAGCTGCCGCCGTCACGTTCCAGCCAGGGGCAGCCCCAGTATTCGCGGGTGCCGTAAATCGCGCCATTCTCGCAGCCGGCGGAGTATTTGGAGATGGGCGCGCAGATCACATCCGGCGGCAGGTTCGCCACGTCTTCGGCGTTGATGCCCCAGCCGGCGACGGCGAGGCGGATTTGCGGGGCGCGCTGCTTGATCGCCTGGTAGAAGCCAGCAAAGACATTGTGCCAGACCTTGTAGCGGGCCTTGTCCTGGAAAATGCTCTCGGATTGGAAACAGAGGAGGTAATCCAAATCCGGGTAGTCGGCGATGACCTGGCCCACGCGCGACGAAACCAGTTGCGGGTCATCGGCGCTGATCTTCTTCTCCTTAAGCTCGGGCGGCAGCAGATCGATGTCGAGTCCCAGGCCGATCTTGACGCCGCGGGTGTGGGCATAGGCGATGACCTTCTGGAACTCGGAGACGCCTTTGCGGAATACCTGCTCGTTGGAGAGATTCTCGTTGTGGCGGGCGCAATCGGCGCCGAAGTCGTAGTCATCGAAGAGGTCGCTGGCGCCGAAGCGGTATTGGTTGGGGTCCCAGCCGGGGCGTCCGCCCCAGGCATGGCCGCTGCGGGCGGTGGCCATCCAGACACGGGGGGTGATGCCGTGGTAGATGACGTTATGGAACATCTCGTTGTGGCCGGCTTCGCCGTTGTAATTGTGGATGTGGAGGAAGTTCATCCGCATCTTGGCCATCTGGTCGAGGATGAACTTCCAATCCTGCCACGAATAGGAGGTGGCGGATTGCGGGAAGTTGGTCCAGGGCAGAAAGCCCCGGATGGCGACGGCGGGTTGCTTGCGTTCATCCACGTCCGGCAGTTTCAGGGGCGTCTTCTGATCGGGCAAGACATCGCCGCCCAGGTAAAAGCCGATGCCGTAATAGTCTTGCAGCAGGCCGTACACGCCATAGAGGCAACCCACGGCGTCGCTGCCGGCGATGACGAGGGTTTCGGCGGGGCCAAGCAGGGGGGACGCCGGCCCCACTTTTTTGAGCACGTAGCCTTGCGGGCCGGGGTCGCTGGCGGAGATTTGAATCCGGCCCGCCTCGGCGAGGCTGGCGATGCGGGGGTTGCTCGCGCAGGTGCCGAGGAGAAATACGCGGCCCGAAAGCTTGGCATCGGACTTGGCCGTTTCGATGGCCAGGAAGCTTCCGGAGACTTGATACAGATAGCGCTGCAATTCGCGCGCGGCGTACTGCTCAATTGCTGAGGCCTTCGGCCCGAGGACGATGTGGCCGCTTGTGTCCGCGGCGGGGAGTTGCTCCAGGGCGGCTGCCAGGGCGATGACCGCGAGGATGATTGATACGTGTTGTGTGGGTGTGTTCATGGTTAGTCTCTATGCTCTTTTGCCCGCGCATTGGGGCCATGAGCGGATTAAGATTAAGATTAAGATTAGGAAGGGAAGGTTCATGGAGAGCGGTTATGGGTGCACTTGATCCATGTATTCTCTCAACAGACAAAGGTACACAGTATATTCTTCAAGCGAAACGCCCGGGGGTGTCTGGTGGTCCACGCTGGGAATGAACCCGCCGGTCCTCATCAGCGGAATCAGCCGCTCGAACTCCGCGCGCATGGTGGCCTCGCCCCGGTTCATGGTCATCTTGTCGAAGTGGCCGACCATGCGCAGGCGCGGATAGCGCTGGCGCAGCCGCATCCCATCGACTCCCGCCTGGCGCTCGAGCGGCAAGACGCCGTTAACGCCCACCTCTGCCAGCCACGGCACCAGCAACGTCACGTCCCCGTCCGTATCGGCGAACGGCATAATCTGCCGCTCCAGCAACCGCGGCACAAGCTGCCGATAATACGGGGCGAGGAACTCATCGAACGTCCGCTTCGAGATCATCGGGCCATGATTGTAGGACATATCCTCGGCGATGGTCATAAACGTTGGCACGCACACCTTCAAAATCTTGTCCAGCAGGCGGAGGTTGAATGCGAGCAGGTCGCGGTTGATCTCATGCAGCAGTTCGGGCTGGTCAGAAAAGGCCAGCATAAGCTTATCAAACCCCATGAGCGTGCGCGGGAACCAGAAGAAGCCCTCCAGGGTGCACCACACCACCGCCTCGCCCCGCCGCTGCCGCCCGGTCCAGGCCAACATGCCGGCAATCGCCGCGTCGTGACACGGAAAGAGTTGCGGCCGCAGCCGCCGGTAGTCGTCCATGTTGGCGACGATCCCTTCGACGTGATGTTGCGTCGCCTCGATGGTGGGGTCAGTGGTGCTGAACCAGAATTGCTGGTAGGGGTCGAGGCCGAAGTGCCGGGCGATAGCAAAGACCCGGCTGAACTTCAGCTCGGCGGGCAAGCCCTCCTGGTGCCAGCGCCGGATGGTTTCGTCCCACCACATCGCCCATTCCCAGCGCGGGAGGCGGTCCACCGACTGGAAGTTCATGACGGCCCGGAAGCGTTCGACGTGGGTCATGGGGGGGACGGGTGATGGGTGAAGCGTGACTGGCAACCGGTGACTGGTGACTGGTTGAGCGGGGGCTTGGATTGAAAATGCGTCGGCGCCACGGCGGCAGGGAAACAAACCGCAGGGAACGTGTCAAGGCGGCGCCTGTGTTGGATTGCTTTACATTCGGTGCGGGATCACTCATTGTAGCCGGGCATGATGAGAATAAGAATCAATTCACTGCTAGCGGCCTGGCTGGTGTTGGCGGGCGGGCAGGCGGGTTCGCGAGCGCAGACCAAGGCGGAGGATGCCCAAGCGCCGGATTTCAAAGAGGTCTATGACCTGGTGCGCGCGCACCTGGCGGGGATGAGCGAGGGGCAGTTGAACCGGGCGGCGGTAGGGGCGCTGGTGTCGGGGCTGGGGCCGCGGGTGTCGCTGGTGACGAACGCGGCGGCAGCCAACGCGGTGGGAGAAGCGCCGCTGGTGAGCAAGTGGAGCGTGTTGGAGGGGGACATTCTTTACGTGCGGGCAGAGCGGGTCGGTGAGGGGCTGGCAGACGCGATCCGCGCGGCGTGGAACAAGCCGGGGACGACGAACACGTTGAAGGGTGTGGCGCTGGATTTGCGGTACGCGGGGGGCGATGATTACGCGGCGGCGGCGGCGGCGGCGGATTTGTTCGTGAGGAAGGACCAGCCGCTATTGAACTGGGGCAAGGGGATGGCGCGGTCGAAGGAGAAGAGCGATGCGATTGGGCTGCCGGTGGCGGTGCTGGTGAATCGGCAGACGGCGGGGGCGGCGGAGGCGCTGGCCGCGGCGTTGCGCGAGACAGGGGCGGGACTGATTTTGGGGAGCCGGACGGCGGGGCAGGCGATGGTGGCGCAGGAGTTTCCGTTGAAGAACGGGGAGCGGCTGCGCATCGCGACGGCGCCGATCCAGTTGGGGGACGGTTCGGCTTTGTCGGAGGGGGGGCTGAAACCGGACATTGCGGTGGAGGTCAGCCCAGAAGAGGAGCGGGCCTACTACGTGGATGCGTTCAAGGCGAGCGACCGGACGAACTTGGTGGCGAGCACGAGTTTTTCGCTGACCAACCAGGCGGGGGGGACGAATCGCGCGGCGCGACGCCCGCGGTTCAACGAGGCGGAGCTGGTGCGGGAGCGGCGGGAGGGCCTGAGTGAGGCGGACCTCACGGCGATGAGAGGGCGCGAGCCGGAACGGCCGATGGTGCAGGATCCGGCGCTGGCGCGGGCGCTGGATTTGTTGCGGGGGCTGACGCTGGTGCGGCAGTGGCGGTCCTGATTTCGCGGTTGACGAGTTTGCCGGCCCGACTCAAGTTCAGAGGGATAACGCATGGCTGAATGAAGACGATCCTTTTTGTTTGCACCGGGAACGTGTGCCGCAGCCCGATGGCCGAGGGGATTTTCCGCCAGGCCGTCCAGGGGCGCGGCGAGTACGAGGTGCGATCGGCCGGGCTGGGGGCGGTCGAAGGGCAGCCGCCGAGCGCCTACGCGGTGCAGGCCGTCAAGGAGCTGGGGATCGATATCTCGGGCCTGCGCAGCCGGCTGCTGACGGCGGGGCTGGTTGAGGAGGCGGATTATATCTTCGGGATGACGCATAGTCATATCGACACGGTGGGGGTGTTGTATCCGCAGGCGGCGGAGAAGACGTTTCTGCTGCGCGAGTTTGACGAGACGCTGGAGTCGTTCGAGAAGGACATTGGCGATCCGATTGGGGGTTCGTACGAGGTCTATCTCAATTGCCGCGACCAACTGGAGCAGGGGATCGCCTCGCTGCTGGGGTTCATCGAACAGGGCCAGGCGGGGGCAGGGCAGGGGAGCGCCCGGCCGGCGATCCTTGCCATCGGGGCGGACCAGAGCAGCTACGAACTCAAGGAGGCGCTGAAGCAGCACCTGGAGAAGCGCGGCGTGAGCGTAACGGACTTCGGGGCGGCCAGCAGCGAGTCAAGCGACTGCCCCGATTACGCCCAGGCGGTGGCGCAGAGCGTCGCGCTGCGCAAAGCGGAATTTGGCGTCCTGATTTGCGCGACGGGTATCGGCATGAGCATCACCGCCAACAAGGTGGCGGGCGTGCGGGCGGCGCTGGTCGCGGACGCGCCGACCGCCGCGCTGGCGCGGCAGCACCATAACGCCAATGTCCTTTGTTTGGCGGGCAAAACCACCCAGCCGGAGGAGGCCCGGAGAATCGTGGATGCGTTTCTCGACGCGCGATTCGAAGGCGGCCGGCACGAAAGCAGAGTAAAGAAAATGGAAATACGAATTATCCCCACTGACCTGCGGTTGCGCGCGGTCGATCCGGAGATCGCGGCGGCGATCGAGCAGGAACGGCAGCGGCAGCAGGAGAACATTGAACTGATTGCCAGCGAGAATTTCACCAGCCCCGCCGTGATGGAGGCGCAAGGGTCGGTGCTGACGAACAAGTATGCCGAAGGCTATCCAAAGAAGCGGTGGTACGGCGGCTGCGAAAACGTGGATGTGGTTGAGCAACTGGCCATCGACCGGGCCAAGAAGCTGTTTGGGGCGGAGCACGCCAATGTGCAGGCGCATTCGGGCAGCGGGGCGAACATGGCGGTCTATTTCGCCTTTCTCAAGCCGGGGGACAAGATGCTGACCATGGACCTGACGCATGGCGGCCACCTGACGCACGGGAACAAAGCGAACTTCTCGGGGAAGTTTTTTGAGATCGTCCACTACGGTGTGCGCAAGGAAAACGAGCGGATTGATTACGATCAACTGGCGCAATTGGCGCGGGAGCACAAACCGAAGATGATCACGGTGGGGGCGAGCGCCTACCCGCGGATCATCGACTTTGAGCGGCTGGGCCAGATTGCCCGCGAGGCGGGGGCGTATCTGCTGGCGGACATCGCGCACATCGCCGGGATGGTGGCCACAGGGCTGCACCCGAGCCCGGTGCCGCACGCCGATTTCGTGACGACGACGACGCACAAGACGTTGCGCGGGCCGCGCGGGGGCCTGGTGTTGTGCAAAGAAAAGCACGCGAAGGAGATTGATTCGCAGACCTTCCCGGGCATTCAAGGGGGACCGCTGATGCACGTGATCGCGGCCAAGGCGGTTTGCCTGCATGAAGCGATGCAGCCGTCGTTCAAGACATACCAGAAGCAAATCGTGCTGAACGCCGCAGCCCTGGCGGAGGGGATGAAGCGGAACGGTTTCCGGCTGGTGAGCGGCGGCACGGACAATCATCTGATGCTGGTGGACGTGGGCGCGCGCGGTGTGACGGGAAAGGAATGCCAGGCGGCGCTGGACCAGGCGGGCCTCACCGTGAACAAGAACACGATTCCGTTCGAGACGCGGTCGCCCTTCCAGGCGAGCGGCATCCGGCTGGGCACGCCCGCGGTGACGACGCGCGGCATGGCGGAGGCGGAGATGGCGGCGATTGCGGACATGATCAGCGAAGTGCTGCTGGACATCAAGAACGTGGAGGCGATTGCCAAGGTGCGGCAACGGGTGCGCGAGCTGACCGCCCGGTTCCCGCTGCCTTATTGAGTCGGCGAACGGGGCCGCGCGGGCGGTTCGTCGAGCCAAGTTGTGACGCAAGCCTTGACACGCGGGGGAAGGCGGGCCAAGGTGTGACTGAAATTAGTGCAAGATTTCCCTTGCCATGTCAGGGGATAACAGAGACTCTTGCAAGACGCTCCCGGTTGGCAGCCATTCCAATATGAACTAAACGAATAGTTGATCGTGCAATCAGGAGCCGGGCTGGCGGGCCAGCCCCGAAGCGGTCTTACCCGTTGTAACAGTTTAGAGTCCAGATGTATTGACCTATGCCAAGACCAAGTAAGAAGGCCAAAACAAAAGCGGCCAAAGTGAATCTTGAGGAGCAAGTGGACGGCAATGTCGCCGAACCCGGTGCCGCGCCTGCGGCGGTGGCCGAAGCGCCGGTCAAAGGGACGCCGCCGCCCGGTGCCCCGGCGGAAACGCCCGCCAAAGAAAAGGAAAAGGCGCGCGGGAAAGCCGCCGCGGAAGAGGACAAGGACCAGATCGCCGCCACTGCGATCAACATTGCCAAACTGCAGGCGATGTCGATGCCTGAACTGAACCAGATGGCGCGCGAACTGGGCGTCGAGAACTTCGGCACGATGCGCAAGCACGAGGTGATCTTCCACATCCTGCAGAAGAATGCCGAGCGCGCCGGGGTACTGTTCTCGGAGGGAGTGCTGGAAATCCTGACCGAGGGCTTCGGCTTCCTGCGCTCGCAGAGCTTCAATTACCTGCCCTGCCCGGAGGACATTTATGTCTCGCCGTCCCAGATTCGGCGATTCGACCTGCAGACGGGCAACCTGGTGACGGGGCAAATCCGTCCGCCCAAGGAGAAGGAACGTTTCTTCGCGCTGCTCAAAGTCGAGGCGGTCGATCAGGAGGAGCCGGACAAGGCCAAGGACAAGACCCATTTCGACAACTTGACGCCGCTGTTTCCGAACAAGCGCTTCATCCTCGAGACCACGCCCGACGAACTGTCCACGCGGGTCCTCGACCTGGTCTGCCCCATTGGCAAGGGCTCGCGCGGGCTGATTGTCGCCCCGCCACGCACCGGCAAGACGGTGCTGATGCAGAAAGTCGCCAACGCCATCCTTAAGAACAACCCCGAGACCTACCTGTTCATCCTGCTAATTGACGAGCGGCCCGAGGAAGTCACGGACATGGAACGTTCCTGCCGCGGCGCCGAGGTCATCAGCTCGACGTTCGACGAGCCGCCCGAGCGGCATGTGCAGGTGGCGGAGATGGTGATCGAGAAGGCCCGGCGCATGATCGAGCACAAGCGCGACGTGGTCATCCTGCTCGACTCCATTACGCGCCTGGCGCGCGCCTACAACACGGTGCAGCCGCACTCCGGCAAAATCCTGTCGGGCGGTGTGGATGCGAATGCACTGCACAAACCGAAGCGCTTCTTCGGCGCGGCCCGCAATATCGAGGAAGGCGGCTCGCTGTCAATCATCGCGACGGCGCTGGTGGATACCGGTTCGCGCATGGACGAGGTCATCTTTGAAGAGTTCAAGGGCACCGGCAACATGGAGATATGCCTGGACCGCGCGCTGGTGGACCGCCGCATCTTCCCCTCCATCAACATTGAGCGTTCCGGCACGCGCAAAGAGGAATTGCTCTACCACCCGGACGAATACAACAAGGTGGTCATCCTCCGCCGCGCGCTCACGGGCGTGCCGCCCGTCGAAGCGATGGAACTGGTGTTGAACAAGCTCAAGAAGACCGGCAGCAACATCGAGTTCCTGCTCAGCATGAGCGTGGGTTAAGCTACCTCGCCTTCGCGACTTTCACCCACCGGCTCGTCTTCGCCGACTTGAGCACGGCGTCGCAGACGTATTGGGTTTCCAGCGCGTCGCGGAAGGTCGGGCGGGCCGGTTTCCGCCGGGCGACGCCGTCGAGGAAATCCGCCAACTGGTGGACGAAGCTGTGCTCGTAGCCGATCTGCAAGCCCGGCACCCACCACTTGCCCATATACGGGTGATCGCCGTCGGTGACATGAATGTTGCGCCAGCCGCGCACGCGCCCTTCATCGCGATGATCGAAATACTGCAAGCGATGCAGGTCGTGCAGGTCCCAAAAGATGGACGCGTGCTCGCCGTTGATCTCGAAGGTGTAGAGCGCTTTGTGCCCGCGCGCATAGCGGGTGGATTCAAACGTCGCCAGTGATCCGTTCCTGAAGCGCGCGAGGAAGGCGCAGGCGTCGTCAATGCCGACCTTCTCCACTTTGCCGGTCTCGGTGTGCTTGCGCTGCTTAATGAACGTCTCGGTCATCGCGTTCACCTGGTCGATGCCGCCGTTGAGCCACAGCGCGGTGTCAATGCAATGCGCCAGCAGATCGCCGGTCACGCCGCTGCCCGCGACTTTCACGTCCAGGCGCCACAACCCCGGGCCGCCCTGGGGCAGGTCCTTTGAGATCGTCCAGTCCTGGAGGAACTTCGCGCGGTAGTGGAAGATGCGCCCGAGCCGGCCCTCATCAATGAGTTGCTTGGCCAGCGTGATGGCGGGGATGCGGCGGTAATTGTACGACACCATGTTCGGCACGCCGGCTTTTTCGACGGCCTCGACCATCTTTAAGCCCTCCGGCGCGGTCCTCGCCAGCGGTTTCTCGCACAAGATCATCTTGCCGGCCTGCGCCGCCGCGACGGCGACTTCCCGGTGCATGTCGTTCGGGACGGTGATATCAACGAGGTCAATGTCCTTGCGGGCAATGAGCTTGCGCCAATCCGTTTCGTAGGATTCGTAGCCCCATTTGGCCGCGAAGGCCCTGGCCCGGGCCTCGTCCAGGTCGCAGACCGCCTTGAGGACGGGCTGGTATTCGAGGTCGAAGAAGTTGTTGACCTTGCGTGAGGCGTTCGAGTGGGTGCGGCCCATGAAGCCGCAACCGATGAGTCCGACGTTGAGTTTCTTCATAAGGGGTGGGTGATTCGTGATTCGTGATTCGTGACTGGTGATTAGTAGTTGGCAACCGTCATCATTTGCGCCCGACCGTTTAGCGACTCCGTGGCGAGAGTTCAAGCTTTAGTGCTGGACTAAAAGACCTCATCCCAGGTGCTACGCTCTGTTAGCATTACCTCGCGCAGCAGGCGGATGGGCGGGGCGCCGTGGCGGAGCATCTCGTTGTGGAACCCTTGCAGCGTGAACTTCGCCCCCTCCTGCTTCCGGTAGTCCTCCCGCAGCTTTAGAATCTCCAGCTTCCCGAGCGTGTAGTAGAGGTATTCGGGATCGTAGGCCCCGCGGATGGCTTCCTGCCGCGCGGGCTTTGGCTCGTAATAGCAGTTGTCCTGAAAGAACCTGGTCGCTTCCTCGACGCTCATTCCCTGGCAGTGCATCCGAATCGAAACGCACAGCCGGCAAATCCGCAGCAACGCCTCGTCGGTTTGCGCCAGCCGATATTTGGCCGCCCGTTCCAGTGCGGAGTGCGGGGCTCGGGGTGCGGAATCGTCGGCAGGGGCGCCGAAGCCTTCATCCACCATCATTTGCTCGGCGTAATGCGCCCAGCCTTCGATGAAGGCGTAGCTGCCGAATATCTTTTCCAGCTTCGTAGCGGGCGAGGCGTTGAGGCAGAGGAACTGCACGTAATGGCCCGGGTAGGCTTCATGAATCGTGACAATGTCCGTGGTGTAGTAGTTGAACGCGGTCAGCCATTCCTCCTTTTGCTGCGGCGGCCAATCGGTTTCGACGGGCGTGACGTAGTAATAGGCCTCAGTGGCCTTGGTTTCAAACGGGCCGGGCGTGTCCATCGAGGCGAAGCTGGTGGCGCGCATGAATTGCGGGGTTTCCGTCACTTTCGCGCGGACGGGCGAAGGAATGGTGATGATCCGGCGGTCGAGGACGAACTGCCGGATCATGTCCAGGTCCCTCGCCGTGTCGGGAATCAGGTTCTGCTCGGTGGGATGGTCCTTCTGGATGGCGCGGAAGACCTCGATGGGCGTCCGGGTGGGATCAATCTCCCGGGCCGCTGCGGCAAAGACCTGCTGCTTGCGCTGCAATTCGCGCAAGCCGATTTCCAGCAGTTGCTCCGGGGACAACGTGACCATCTCGCCGTATTCCAGCAGCTTTACGTACTTCTCCCGGCCCAGCGCATAAGGGGCGGCGGCTTTGGGGAGCTTCTGTTCCTTGAGGCAAGCCGCATAACCGCGCATTTCGCCGATGGCCCGCTGGTTGGCGGCGTTGAATGCGGCCATGAGGGTTTCGTTCTTCACGTCCTTGAGTGCGGCGACCAGGTCTTTGGCCAGGAAATCGGCGGTCCCCTCGGCCTCTTCAATCGCCGTTTCCACCTGTGGCCGCGGCAGGGCTTCGGCAAGGTTCGCCCGGCCCGCCGACATGATCTGCGGGGCTTGATTGAGAATCGCAACGAGGGAGCGCACTCGCTCCTCTAACGGGGCAAAGTTGCGTTTGATATAGATGTTCACATCCAGGGCGCCGGCGTAGGTCATGGGATTGTCCGAGTAGATTCGCATCTGCTCGAACCCGAACATCTCCCGTTGAATGGCGCTGCGCAGAATGCGGCAGTCGTAAAACACTTGCGGGCTGAGGCGGCTGGCGTTCAATTGGCCTAACCGCTGGTCGAAGGATTTGAGGCGCGTCAGCTCGGCGCTCAGGGAAGGCTGGCTGTAATCGGTCACCTTGCCATCGTACTCATGGAGGCCGAGGGAAGTGCCGGTCTGGGGGCGCCAAGCGAGGTAGCCGGCAATGTATTCGTCGGCTAACCGGGCGAAGGCGGCGTCGGCCTCGCGCGTGGAGGAGCGCGGCGCTGGCGCAGGCCGGGCGCAGCCGGCGAGCAGGACAATCAATAACAGCGCCCTACAATCCATGAGGGTATCATCTCCCTGACTTTTTCGGCTGGGACGCCCTCCCCGCGTTCAATTTGCTCGAATCCCTCGCGCACACCAGCAACGAACTCTATCTCTCTCGCGATGTCGAGAAGAGAGGCATCGTCGGGCAGCTTTTGGATCAGATCGATGGCGATTTCTCGGTTGCTCATAAGGTTATTGTTGCAGACAATGGCAGTAGTGGCAAGCGGTCCGATCATGGTCCGTCTTTGGGCAAATCTGCCCTTGACTGATAGGAAATCGCTTTTGCGCGCCCGCCCGTACTGAGCGCTGCGCGGGTGAACCGGCCGGCGGTGTCTTACTTTTGATACTCAAAGCGGTTTACGGCGCTGAGCCTGGACTTTTGAACGCGGTCCCGGCCCTCCGGTTCGGCAATCTGCTCGATACCCGGCCCCATCCCCGGCCAAATGGGAGGCTCGATCTTGAAATAATAGTTCTGACCGGCCTCAGCGTTGAAATTCAACAGCGCGCCCGTGCGGGTCGCCTCGCCCAGGATGAGGCCTGTCTCTAGGAAACTCCCTTGAAGACCGTGTTTACCCGGGGAGACTGCGGCGAAGAGATAAGAGTCATTCTCCAAGGTGCCAAACGGCGCCAGATCCAAAGTCACACTATATTTGAGTGACCTGCCAACGAGGCGACTGGGGCGGATGACGTAAATGTTAGCCTTTCCCGCCTGAGGCGCAAACGCCAAGGCCTGCTGCTTCACCTCGGGCGATCCCTCGGATACCGTCTTGCAGCCGGTCTGACATAACATAAGAGCGCCAAGCAGCGCATAACCTCCCCAGGAAAATCGACAAGAACGTTGTGTTTTGGTTTCAGTCATCATGGCGGGATGTTACCGACTCGGAGTGGGCGTGTCAAAGCCCCATTGGCACCGTTTCGATCATGGTCCGGGCGCGCGCGCGTCGCGAGAGATTCTGGCCTTGGCAGGGGATTCCAGATCGTGATAAGGTCCGCCGACCGGAACCGAACAGACTACTGAGAAAAGCCATGAACACGTCCTTTACGCGCCGCGAATTCCTCCGCACCGCCAGTGCCGCCACTCTCGCCGCCGCCAGCCTGCCGTCCGCTCTGGCCCAGACGGAGAAGAAAGTCACGCTCGCCTTTGTGGGCGTTGCCCACATTCACACGCCCAGCTATATGGACCTGTTGAAGAAGCGCGAGGACGTGCGGGTGAAATGCGTCTGGGACCACGATGCCGCCCGTGTGGCAAAATGCAGCGCGGCAACCGGCTTTCCGGTGGCCAAGGATGTGAAGGAGATATGGTCCGACCCGGAAATCGCCGCGGTGGTGATCTGCTCGGAAACCAATCGGCACTTCGAGCTCGTGCTGGCCGGGGCGAAGGCGGGTAAGCAGATGTTCGTCGAGAAGCCGCTGGGCATTACATCCAAAGAGAGCCGTGAGATGGCGGACGCCATCGAGCAGGCCAAACTCCTCTTTACCACCGGTTACTTCATGCGCACCGATCCCAAGCACCTCTTTCTCCGGGGTGAAGTTGCCAAGGGCAACTTCGGCAAGATTACCCGCGTGCGCGGCTCCAACTGCCACAATGGTTCCCTGGGTGGCTGGTTCGACACGGATTGGCGCTGGATGGCCGATCCGAAGATCGCCGGCGTGGGCGCGTTTGGCGACCTGGGCACGCACAAGCTGGACATCCTCATGTGGCTCCTGGGCGACGTGGACTCGGTGACCGCCGACGTTCGATCCGTCACTGGCCGGTATGGGGATTGCGACGAGACGGGCGAGGCGCTGATTCAGTTCAAGAACGGGGTCATCGGCACCCTGGCCGCGGGCTGGGTGGACGTGGACGACCCGGTGCAACTGCTCATCAGCGGCACGGAGGGCCATGCGGTCATCGTGGACAACTTTTTGTATTACCGGAGCCTCAAGGTGCCCGGCACGGAGAGCAAGGAACCCTACACGAAGTTGCCCCCGGCGCTGCGACCTCCGATGCATCAGTTTGTGGATGCCATCGGCGGCGCAAAGGACCAGCCCCTGGTTCCCCCGCGTGAAGCCGCCGCCCGCGTGACGGTGATGGAGGCGATGTACAAAGCCGCGCGCGAGCGCAAGTGGGTGGAGGTGGGGTGAAGTGGTTGATGGTTGAGAGTTGATAGTTGATGGGAGGACTGCGTGCCGTTGGCGTTTTTGAGCTTGCAATTAGACTTATGATGGTGTAGATTCCAAGTGGAGGGTGGGAATAGCCAGGCTGGGCAGGGGGCCGGACGTGACGGGAGTGGTGGTTTTTGGGTGCCTGGCGGTCCGGGGGCAGGAGTTGGAAAGGAACGGGGAAGTGTGTTTGATGGCAAGAGAGTACGGGATTTGGGGGGTGGATGTCGGCTTCGGCGGACATAAGAGGGGGTTTGGGGGTGCAAAGGAAGTATACTAAGTGGGGTGGGCAAGGCCGTCGCGCTGCCGGAGTTCTACCATCGCAATACCGTGCAAATAGGCTGCCAAGCCGTCAAGGGGTGGTTTTTGTCCTAAAAGTGGACACTAACGCGCGGCGGCACAGTGAGGGTTTTGGTGGAGGATGGCGTGGGCATTGGGAGTGCTGATGGCGCGAGGGGAGTGACCAAGGGCCGGCTCAGGTCTGTGCGCAGCGGCAGGGAGGGGCGGCACGAAGGTGGAGGGGAGGTCTTCCCAACCCTGTTGGGTGTTGGGCGGCGGCTCTGCCCGTGCTCCGCCCTTGGGATTCCCCCTTGTGGCGCTCGCTGGCTTTATCCGTGCCAACAGGCTCCAAAGACGGGGATTTTATTTTCGGCGCACGCTAAAAAAAGGATTGCAATCTCGGAGAGGAATGCATAAGCATAAGAGAAATGGCA
>Ga0187872_10001366_pt1 | contig 25012 bp, 20 predicted proteins | sample June2016WEW_16_4_FD_132973 | JGI IMG/M metagenome (GOLD analysis project Ga0187872, IMG submission 132973) | Peatland microbial communities from SPRUCE experiment site at the Marcell Experimental Forest, Minnesota, USA - June2016WEW_16_40 | ecosystem: Environmental > Terrestrial > Soil >...
CGCGCGCGTTCGGCCTTGCGCTTGTTGTCGCCATCGGCTTTGTTGATCACCATGCCGTCGATCATTTCGATGATGCCGCGCTTGATGCCCTGCAATTAGTCGCCGGCGCCAGACAGCATCAGCAGCAAAAAGAAATCCGTCATCGAGCGGACGGCGGTTTCCGACTGGCCCACTCCCACCGTTTCCACCAGCACGTTCTCGAAGCCGGCGGCTTCGCAGAGCAGAATGGTTTCGCGCGTGCGGCGCGCCACGCCGCCCAGGTGCCCGCGCGCGGGCGAAGGCCGGATGAAGGCCCGCTCCTCGACGCTGAGGCGCTCCATGCGGGTCTTGTCGCCGAGGATGCTGCCGCCCGAAATGGGGCTGGAGGGATCGACGCTCAGCACGGCCACGCGCTCGCCGCGCTGGCGGATTAGGTGCATGCCCAGCGCGTCGATGAAAGTGCTCTTGCCGACGCCGGGCACGCCGGTAATGCCGACGCGCCGCGATTTGCCGGTCGCGGGCAGAATCGCGTCGAGCATCCGCGCCGCCAGTTCGCCATCGGCCGGGAGATCGCTTTCCACTACCGTGATGGCGCGCGCCAAGGTGACGCGGTCGCCGCGCAGAATGCCCTCCGTGTAGCGTTCGAGCGGCAGCCTGCTGCGACGGTGATGGGTCGCGCTAGCCGGCATGGCTTTGACCGCAAGGTAGGACAGACCATCGGTTTTCGTGGTCTGTCATGCCGCGCCGAAACACGGGGCGTTGACAGACGACAAAAACCGATCGTCTGTCCCACCTCTGACTACGCCGCACGCGCCGTACCCATCAGCGCATGAAGAATCTTCTGCGCGCACACAGGAATCACCGTGCCGGGACCGAACACGCCGGCCACGCCCGCCAGGTACAGGTAATCGTAATCCTGCGGCGGAATCACGCCGCCGACGAAAACCAGAATGTCGTCGCGGCCGAACTTGCGCAGCTCGGCGATCACCGCCGGCACCAGCGTTTTGTGGCCGCCGGCCAGGCTCGATACGCCGAGCACGTGGACGTCGTTCTCCACCGCCATACGCGCCGCCTCGAGCGGCGTCTGGAACAGCGGCCCCACGTCCACGTCGAAGCCGAGATCGGCGAAAGCGGTGGCGATGACTTTGGCACCGCGGTCGTGGCCGTCCTGGCCCATCTTGGCGATCAGGATGCGCGGCCGCCGCCCTTCGGCCTTGCCGAATTCGTCCGCCAGCTTGCGCGCTTTCTGAAATTCCGGATCGGCCTGGCTCTCCGAGGAATAAACGCCCGAGATGGTGCGGTTGACCGCCTGGTAGCGGCCGAACACTTTTTCGAGCGCCGAAGAAATCTCGCCCAATGTGGCGCGCACGCGTGCCGCTTGGACGGCGAGATCGAGCAGGTTGCCTTCGCCCGTCGCCGCGCTTGCGGCCAAAGCGGCCAGCGCCGCTTCCACCGCGCGGCCGTCGCGCTCCGCGCGCACTTGCGCGAGGCGCCGCAGTTGCGAATCGCGCACCGCGCCGTTGTCCACTTCGAGCGTGTCGATGTGCTCCTCGCGGCCGGTCTCGAATTGGTTCACACCCACGATGATCTCGCGGCCGGAATCGATGTAGGCCTGCCGGCGCGCGGCCGCCTCTTCAATCCGCATCTTGGGGATGCCGGTTTCGATCGCCTTGGCCATACCGCCCAGGGTTTCGACCTCTTGAATATGATGCCACGCCTTGTGCATCAGCTCATGGGTCAGGCTTTCCACGTAATAGCTGCCAGCCCAGGGATCCACCGCGCGCGTGATGCCGGTTTCTTGTTGCAGGTAGATTTGCGTGTTGCGCGCGATGCGCGCGGAAAAATCGGTTGGCAGCGCGATCGCTTCGTCGAGCGCATTCGTGTGCAGCGATTGGGTGTGCCCCAGCACCGCGGCCAGCGCTTCCACGGTGGTGCGGGCCACGTTGTTGAACGCGTCCTGCGCAGTGAGACTCCAGCCGGACGTCTGCGAATGCGTGCGCAGCGCCATCGATTTGGGGTTCTTCGGATGGAATCCGTGAATCAGCTTGGCCCACAGCACGCGCGCCGCGCGCAGCTTGGCGATCTCCATGAAGTGGTTCATGCCGATGCCCCAGAAGAAGCTCAGCCGCGGCGCGAACGCGTCGATATCCAAACCGGCGGCGATGCCCGTACGCACGTACTCCACGCCATCGGCCAGCGTGTAGCCGAGCTCGATGTCCGCCGTCGCACCAGCTTCCTGCATGTGGTAGCCGCTGATCGAAATGCAGTTGAACTTCGGCATGCGCTCCGCCGAATAGCGGAAGATGTCGCCGATGATCCGCATCGAAGGCGCCGGCGGATAGATGTACGTGTTGCGGACCATGAACTCCTTCAGAATGTCGTTCTGAATGGTTCCGGTCAGTTGTTCGGGTTTCACGCCCTGCTCTTCGGCAGCCACGATGTAGAACGCCATCACCGGCAGCACGGCGCCGTTCATGGTCATCGAAACCGACATCTGGCCGAGCGGAATCTGGTCGAAGAGAATCTTCATGTCTTCGACCGAATCGATCGCCACGCCCGCTTTGCCGACGTCGCCCACCACGCGCTCGTTGTCGGAATCGTAGCCGCGGTGGGTGGCCAGGTCGAACGCCACCGAAAGGCCCTTCTGCCCGGCGGCGAGATTGCGCCGGTAAAACGCGTTCGATTCTTCGGCGGTGGAGAAGCCCGCGTACTGGCGAATGGTCCACGGCTGCAGCGCGTACATGGTGGAGTACGGCCCGCGCAGAAACGGCGGCACGCCGGCGGCATATTCCAGGTGCTCCATGGCGTACAGGTCGCTGGCCGTGTACCATGGCTTTACTGCGATGCGCTCCGCGGTGGTCCATTCAACCCCGGGCGTGACAGATGCGGCCGGTCCGGGCTTCGGCTGGTAATCGATTTTCGAAAAGTCGGGTTTCATGGCTTAGTCCTCCATCCCCAGCCGTTTCTGCCACTCAGTGAGGGTTTGGACGGCGTCGCTTTGTATGTGAATGAAGCCCGCCACGCCGGCGGCCTTCAGCGACTCGGCCTGGTCTTTCGGATTGCCCGCTACGATCACCGGCACTTGAGCGGCCGGGCAGACTTCCCGCGCCAGCGCCAGGTATTCCGCGTCGGAGCTGCACAGCACGATCAGATCCGCGCCGGCGCCCGCAAACTCTTCCGCCTCGACTACGTCGAAGCCGGCGCAGCCAAAAAAGTTGAGGCTGAAGTTCGCGCGCGCCATGCGCATTTTGAGTTCGCCGCGTTGCAGCAGCAGCACCTGGGGAACGCGGCCGGTCTTGGCCGCGTGGCGTTCGGTGCGGCGGCGGATTTTTTCGAACACTTCCGCCAGGCGAAAGGCGGGAAACGCCCCGCCGCTTTCGGCCGGCGCGGTCGCCTCCGCCGTTCTTTCTTTCAGATCGGGATAATTGTTGACGCCCACCAGCGTGCGGTAGCGCGATGCCACCGCCTTCTCGAGCTTGGCGCGGCTTTCCGCCAAAGCGCGCGCGATGACGCCGGATTCCACCGCCTGGCTGTAACCGCCCGCGGCCTCCACCTGCTGGAAAAGCTTCCACGCTGCGCGGGCCAGCGAATCGGTCAGCGCTTCGACGTAATAAGAACCGCCTGCCGGATCGGCTACCGCGGCCACGTGCGCCTCATGGCGCAGAATGCGCCCTACATTCACGGCCAGGTGCTGGTCGAAGCCGAACGGCTCGACCGTCAACCGGTCGCAGCCGCCAACCGCCGCCGCCAGCGCCTCCGTGGTCACGCGCAGCAGGTTGGTGTAGGGGTCATAAACGCTCTTGTTGAGACGCGTAGTGCGGACAGAGATGCGCGCCAGCGCGCACTGCGGGTCCGCCGGGCCGAATGCAGCTACTGCCTGCGCCCAAACGAGGCGCGCCGCGCGCAGCTTGGCGATCTCCTGGAAATAAGTCGAGCCGACCGCGAAAACGAATTCGATCGAGCGCGCGGCTTGCTCCACCGTGCTGGTTGCGGTTAGCGCGGCCAGCCGCTCCACGCCCGCCGCAAGCGCGTAGCCCAGTTGCTGCACGGCATTGGCGCCGGCTTCGGCCAGATCGTCGGCGCGAATCACGTTGGCGCCGGAGGGAACTGAGCCGGCTGCCTCCCACGGCCGTCCGCTGCCGCGCGCAAACGGAAATTGACCCGGCGCGGTTTGGGTCTGCGCTTCCAGCCCGGCCAGGTTTTCCGCGCGGTAATAAGGCCGCACCGCGATTCCTTCATCGGTCCGCCACACCAGCTTCTTTTCGTAGTCGGCGCCCCTCAGGTCCTTGGCGATGGCCGCTTCCCAGACGGCGGTCGGAACCGGCGGGAAATCCGCGCCCAGGTTCAGAATCTCGGCGCCAGGCAGATCCTCAGGCATGGCCGCCCTCCTCGACCACCTCGATCAGGTAGCCGAATGCCGCGGTTTCGGTGGTCTTGGGATGAATGAAGAACACCGTGGTGCCGCGCGAGCCTTTGCGCGGCGCTTTGTCGATGATCTTAAATCCCTTTTCGCGCAGATAGTCGAACGCCTGCTGAATGCCCGATACTCGCAGCGCAATGTGCGCGAGGCCGCCGCGGCCTCCATTCTTTTCGATCTGCTTCGAGACCGGAGACTCCGGCGTCAGCGGCTCCAGCAGTTGCACCAGGTTGGGACCGTCGCCCACCTGCAGCAGGACCTCGCGAACCTGGTCGGAGCCGAGCACGTCCTCGCGGTGCACTTCACGGAAGCCGAGTGCCTGGTACGCAGCGACGTGCGCTTCCAACTGGCCAGACGGGACCGAAACGGCTACATGGTCGAAAAACAGAAAACCGGGTGTTTGTTCCAATTCGGGATGCATTATTCGAACTCCACGACCACCTGTCCGGCCTGCACGCTTTCGCCGGCGTTGACCTTGACGGCGGCCAGCTTGCCGGATACCGGAGCGGTGATATTCGTTTCCATCTTCATGGCCTCGAGCACCAGCAGAACGTCGCCCACCTGGATGCTCTGGCCCGCGTGCGCCATCACCCGCACTACGTTGCCGGAAACCGGGCTGCGGCACACTTTTTCTTCGTTGACCGCGCCCGGCGTCGCGGGCGGCGCCGCCATCGGTGCAGCCGGAACGCGGACCGGCGCCGATTCCATCACGTACCCGCGCGGCGCCTGGCTGGGAGCTTCCGGCTCCGCGGCTTCCACTTCCACTTCGTAAGTCTTCTGATCGATCTTAATGGTTAGCTTCACGGGCAAGTCCTGATCAAAAAAGTCTGTGCGAGGCCTGGATCGACACGCGTCCCTGTTGGGCCCAGACCGGCGAGCTGATGAGGCGGATCTGCCGCACGTGTACACGCACTCCGAAATAGGCTGCCAGCGCGGCGGAAATGGCCAGCAACTCCTCCTCGCCGATCTCCGGCGCGGCCGGCGCCTCTGCCACCGCCGGCGTTTTTTCTTCTTTGGTAACTTCCGCGGGAGCCGCGGCGACAGCCGGCGCGGCAGGCGTTTCGAGGCGCGCCACACGCTCCGTCAGCGTGGCCAGTTGCGCGCGAATATCGCGGATCAGCGTCTCCAGTTCGGTCGCTTGTGTCTCGGTGGTCATTTTCGCCCCCTGCCCTACAGCGGCATCAAGCCGTGCTTCTTGGGCGGGCGCAGTTCCCGCTTGGTGCCCAGGTATTCGAGGGCGCGCGCCACGTGGCGGCGGGTCAGTGCCGGCTCGATCACCGCATCCACCAGGCGGCGCCCGGCGGCTACATAGGGATTGGAAAACGCCTCGCGGTAGCGCGCAATCAGCTCCTTGCGCCGCGCGGCCTTGTCCTCGGCCTCCTGAATTTCCTTGCGGAACACGATCTCCGCCGCACCCTCCGCGCCCATCACGGCCACTTCCGCTGTGGGCCAGGCGAACACGCGGTCCGCGCCCAGATCCTTGCCGCACATCGCCAGATAAGCGCCCCCATAACACTTGCGCAGAATCACCGTGATTTTGGGAACGGTGGCCGCCGAATACGCGAACAGCATCTTGGCGCCGTGGCGGATGATGCCGCCGTGCTCCTGCCGCACGCCCGGCAGGAAACCCGGCACGTCGACGAAAGTGAGCAGCGAGATATTGAACGCGTTGCAGAAGCGGATAAACCGCGAGGCCTTGCTCGAAGCGTCGATATCCAGCGCGCCCGCCATCACCGCCGGCTGGTTGGCGATCACTCCCACCGTGCGCCCGTTCACCCGCGCGAACCCGATCACGATGTTCTGCGCGAAGCCGGACTGCACCTCCAGAAAATCGCCGAAGTCCACCACCGCCAGGATTATGCTGCGGACGTCGTACCCTTTCTTGCCATCCACCGGCACCATGTCCTCGAGCGCCGGGTTGGGATCCACGTTGCGGTCGCCTTCCACCTGCGGCGGATCCTCCATGTTATTGGAGGGCAGGAAGCTGAGCAGCTTCTGGCAGAGCGCCACCGCGTGCGCGTCGTTTTCCGCGATGAAGTGAATCACGCCCGAATTCACCATGTGCGCCTCCGGGCCGCCCAGTTGCTCTGCGGTGACGCTCTCGCCGGTTACCTGCTTGATCACCGAAGGTCCGGTGATGAACATCTGCGCCTGGCGGGTCTGAATGATGAAATCGGTCAGCGCCGGGCTGTACGCCGCGCCGCCAGCGCACGGTCCGCAGATCAGTGAAATCTGCGGCACGGCGCCGGAAAGCATCACGTTCGAGTAGAATACCTTGCCGTAGCCGGACAGGGAGTCGATGCCCTCCTGCACGCGCGCGCCACCGGAATCGTTGATGAATACGAACGGCGAGCCGGTCTTCAGCGCCTGCTGCATGATTTCGGCGACCTTGATGGAGTGCACCTCGCCGGCCGAGCCCCCGGCCACGGTGAAATCCTGGCTGGCCAGGTGGATCAGCCGTCCGCCCACCGACGCCGCTCCGGTCACCACGCCGTCGGCCGGCATGCTCTTGCCCTCCATGCCGAACATGGTGGCGCGGTGCTCGGCGAACAGGCCGTTCTCTTCGAAGCTCGACGGATCGACCAGCGCGTCGATGCGCTCACGCGCGGTCAACTTCCCCGACTGGCGGTGCTTTTCCAGCTTATCCGCCCCGCCGCCGAGCATTACCGCTTCGCGCCGCCGTTTCAACTCTTCGATTTTCTCTTGCATTGCCGTGGTGGTCATATTTCGAGCTCTCGCGTTCTTGGCTTCATCGGTTTCCGGCTTCGGCGCGTCTTTACGCCGGCGATACCGTCACCTTGTGGGTGTGGCCGTTCAACTTCACGTCGTAGGTAATCGTGGTGTTTACCGGGCCCTTCCCGTTTTCCGCCGCCGCAGCCGGAGTTGGAACTGGCGCCGGCGCCGCGGCCGGATCCTTGCCCAGATTCTTGGGGCCTTTCGCCCGCGTGGTGAAGAACTTTGGCGCTACGCCCGGAAACATCGCGTAGGTAAGCACGTCTTCGTCCGACCCGTTGCAACCTTCGAGCGCCAACGCCGCCGAGCGCAGTTCCTGCCATTCCGGCTTCAGCAGATCCGCCGGACGCGTGCCGATGGGTTCCTTATTGGTTTGTTTGGCGGCCAGCTCCATCACGTGCCGGTTGCGCCGGCCAATCGTCTCGCCGTAGTAGCCCAGCATCAGGTCGGCAAACTCGCCGGTCAGCACTTTGTAGCGGCCCATCATCACGTTGAACACCGCTTGGGTGCCGACGATCTGGCTGGAGGGCGTCACCAGTGGCGGGAAACCCGCGTCCTCGCGCACGCGGGGAACTTCCTCCAGCACTTCTTTCATGCGGTCGCCCGCCTTCTGCTGCTTGAGCTGGCTTTCCAGGTTGGAAATCATGCCGCCGGGAATCTGGCTGTCGAAGATCTCCGTGTCCACGCCGGTGATGTTGGAAAGGAATTCCTTGTAGCGCGGGCGGATCTTGTCGAAATGGGCCTTGATCGCCAGCAGCCGCTGCTTGTCCACGCGGGTCGAATAGGGCGTGCCTTCCAGCATTTCCATCAGGCTTTCGGTGGGATTGTGGCCGGGCCCCAGGCTGAGCGAGCTGATCGAGGTATCCACGCAGTCCGCCCCCGCCTCGATGGCCTTCATCAGGCTCACCATGGTGACTCCGGTGGTGGCGTGCACGTGCACGTGTACGCGCGTCTCCTCGCCGCAAGCCTGCTTGATCGCCTTTACCAGATCGTAGGCCGGTTGCGGCTTCAGCAGCGCGGCCATGTCCTTGATGCAGATCGAATCGCAGCCCAGCTCCAGCAGCCGCTCCGCCATCTCCACGAAGCCGGTGATGGTGTGCAGCGGGCTGACGGTGTAACAGATGGTGCCCTGCGCGTGCTTGCCCGTGCGACGCACCGCCGCCACAGCGCGCCGCACGTTGCGGATGTCGTTCAACGCATCGAACACGCGGAACACGTCCATCCCGTTCGCCGCCGCCTTTTCCACGAAGCGGTCCACCACCGTGTCTTCGTAGTGCCGGTAGCCCAGCAGGTTCTGCCCGCGCAGCAGCATCTGCAGCCGCGTGTTGGGCATCAGCTTGCGAAACGTGCGCAGACGTTCCCACGGATCTTCGTTCAGGAAGCGGATGCAGGCGTCGAAAGTGGCGCCGCCCCAACATTCCGCCGACCAGTACCCCGCCTTGTCGATATCCCCGCAGGCCGGAATCATGTCTTCCATCGCCATCCGCGTAGCCAGCAGGCTCTGATGGCCGTCCCTAAGGATAAGTTCAGTGATATCAATAGCTTTTGTCATTGCATGGCCTCAAATTACCCTCAGCAGGAGCCGTTCGGGCTATCGCGGGAGTGCTGAAAATGATCTACTCTATTATCCCTCGAAAACAGGTGGATTGGGGACAAAACGATGCTGGGGTCTTGAATCGAATCACATGAGTACTGGTGGATTGGAGAGATTTGTTGACGGACTTCAGCGCTGCCACGAAGTAATTTCGCCGACGACTTTTCACGCGTTGACGAAATTATCGGCACGTGCATTCCCGCTGGTTCGTTAGCGATGTCCGAACATGGGTGTATTGTCTGCCCGTCTTGTCCTATGATGGACCTCTATGGCTATTATTGCCGTGGCTGGACGCAAGGGCGGAGTGGGCAAGTCTACGATTGTGGGCAACCTGGCGGCGGAATTCGCCGCTATGGGCCGCAGCGTCACCGTGCTCGACGCCGATCCGCAACACAGCCTGGTGGCCTGGGCCGAGCAGGGCGATGGCATGCTGTCCCGATCCGTCGAGAAGGTGACTGCTCCCGGCACGCTGCGCGCACGCGCGCGCAAGGCTGAGGAAGACACCGATATCGTTCTCATCGATACCCCGCCGGGCATGCCCGAAGTGGCTTACCAGGCGGCGCTGGCAGCCGATCTGATGCTCCTGCCCTGCGGCCCGTCCCCGCTCGACCTGTTCGCTCTGAAGGAAGCCCTGTCGGTTGCGCTCAAAGCGCGCGCCGAACGCCGCTCGAAAAAACCGCGCATCCGCTTCGTGCCGTCCAAGGTTCTGATGTCCACCAACCTCAGCCGCGGCCTGGCCTCCTCTCTCAGCGGCATGGGGAAAAAGGTTCTGCCCGCCATCGGCCAGCGCGTGGTGGTGGCCGAGGCGGTGTCCCAAGGGCTGACCGTGGCCGAGTACGCGCCCGACTCCCCGGCCCGCGCCGAGTTCTCCGCCTTAGCCAAAGCCGTCGACAAGATTCTGCGCAAGTGAGCCGGGCAACGGAGGTCCGCTTCCCGGATGCCACGCGCCGCCAAGTGTTGCATGTTCTGCGCCAGGCCGGCGGGGCCGGCGCCCCCGCCCGTCTCACCTCCGAATTGGTTTAATCTATCAGGAGGATAATTCATGACTCCTCATCTCGCGTTCGCCGTTACCAGCACCCGGATTACCTCAATCGACTGGCTGGTTATAGCGCTCTACTTCAGCATTCTGCTTGGCGTGGCCACCTGGGTGGTCCGCAAAGCTAAGGACTCCGCAACCGATTACTTCCTGGCCGGACGCAACCTCGGCTGGTGGGTGATTGGCGCATCGATTTTTGCGTCCAACATCGGTTCGGAACATGTGGTGGGTCTGGCCGGCGCCGGCGCCACCAGCGGCGTCGCTCTGGCGCATTATGAATTGCATGCGTGGGCACTGCTGATTCTGGCATGGGTCTTCGTTCCGTTCTACATGCGATCGAGAGTTTTCACCATGCCGGAGTTTCTCGAGCGGCGCTTCAGCGTGAAATCCCGTTACGTGCTCTCGATCGTCTCCATCGTCACCTTCATCGTCACCAAAATCGCGGTCGGCATCTTCGCCGGCGGGGTGGTCTTCAGCACCCTCTTTCCCGAGGTGCGAATCAACGTCGCGGGCCTCGATATCGACAGCTTCTGGATCGGCTCCGTGGCAGTGATTGTGCTCACCGGCCTATACACCATGCTCGGCGGCATGCGCGCGGTGGCCTATAACGACGCGGTGCAGGTGGTCGTCCTCATCTGCGGCTCGGCCCTGCTCACGGTCTACGGCGTGGTCAAGCTGGGCGGCTGGAGCGAGCTTCGCCACTGGTGCGGCTCGGACATGTTCAATCTCTGGAAGCCGCTCATCCCTGCCGGCCAAACGGGCACCTGGGCTCCCGTGATCGTGAAGGGAGCCGCGGGCCAGATCGTCAAACAGGCGTGGTATTTCAACGGCTACTTCCCCTGGCTCGGCATGCTCTTCTGCGCCCCCATCGTCGGTCTGTGGTACTGGTGCACGGATCAGTATATTGTGCAGCGCGCGCTGGGCGCGCCCGACGAAACCACCGCCCGCCGCGGCAGCATCCTCGCTTCGTTTCTCAAGCTCTCGCCGGTCTACCTGTTCATCGTTCCTGGCCTGGTGTGCTACGCGCTGGCCAAGAGCGGCAAGATTCCGGAACTGGCGCCGATGATCGGCCCCGACGGCCACGCCATCGCGTCGGTCGCGCAAGGCTCATTCCCCATGCTGGTCGAGTACCTGCTGCCGCCAGGCCTGCGCGGCATCGTGGTGGCCGGTTTGCTCTCCGCCCTGATGGGATCGCTGGCCGGCGTGTTTAATGCCTGCTCCACGTTGTTCACCGTCGATCTGTACGAAAAGTGGAGGCCGGCCGCTTCGCAGCATCAGATCGTGCGCATGGGCCGCATCGCCACCGCGGCCATGGTGCTCATCGCTCTGGCCTGGATCCCCGTAATCAAAGGTGCGTCCGGTCTTTATTACTACTTGCAGACCGTGCAGGGCTACCTGGCGCCGCCCATTTTCGTGGTCTTCTTCTTCGGCGTCTTCTTTAAACGCCTCAACGCGGAGGGCGCATTCTGGGCCCTGGTGGCCGGCTTCGCCCTGGGCATCTTCCGCATGTGCGTGGACACGCCGGTCACGCTCGGCCTGGCCGGGCTGAAGGACGGATACACCCCGGGATCGTTTCTCTGGATCGTCAACAACATTTTCTTTCAATACTTCAGCGTGTTGATCACGATCGTCTCGGCGGTGGTTATGGTAGTGGTGAGCCACCTGACCGCGGAGCCGGATTATGGCCGGATTCAGAGCCTCACCTTCGCCACCGCGACGGCCGAAGACAAGGCCCACACGCGCGCCGGCTGGGGCTGGCGGGAAGTCGCCGCGTCGGTCCTGGTGCTCGCCTGCATCCTCGGCTCGTACCTGTACTTCCGCGGCTAATCTTATCGCTCGAAAAGCCGCACGTACGCCCGCCGGGCCTCCGGGTCGTCGCCGTAGGGATGGTCCAGGTAAAACTTCAGCCAGCGCAGCGCCCGTTCCCGGTCTCCCGCCCGCATATACAAATCGGCCAGCGTGCGCGCGCATAACGAAAATTCCGGGTCGCGCTCGATGTGCAGCCGGCACTCGTTTTCCAGATGCGAATCCACGCGTCCGGCCGGCAGTTCGGCCACGCCCGCCGGCACGTTGCGCACGAAAACCAGCGCCTGCGCGTCCTCGTAGATCAAATGCCAGCCCGTCTCACCAGGCGACATCAGCGCCGGCACCAGCGGATACAGCGTGCCCGAGTTGTACTCGAACCCGTTCACCACCATCGCCGCCACGCCGTAGCGTTCCAGCGTCCGCTCGCGCGCCGCGTCGCCCGGCGGCGAACCCAGGATCACCCGATAGTCCTGAAACACCTGTTCGCTGAGCGCACGGCCGTCGATGAATACCGGCTCTCCCTGCCAGATCAGATAGCCGCCATATTCATAGGTGTTGAACAGCGGCCCGCGAATGCCGTGCTCGCGCAGGAAGCGGACGGCATCCACCGGAAAGCGCCACTCCGCCGCGCGCAATTGGAAGAACCGTCCCGTGCCGGCGCCCCAAACCAGTCCCGCCGCCAGCAACGCCGCCGCCGCGTATCGCGCCGCGCGCGGCAGGCGCCGCTTCCAGGGAAAATAGTCCGCAATCAGAATCGGCGCCAGCACGCCCACCAGCATTTCATTGCGGAAAGCCGTCAGCGCAGCCGCCACGAACACGGCGGCCAGCAGCCAATCCGCCGGCCGCACCCGCCGCCAGGAAAAAATCATCGCCAGCGCCGCGGCGTACAACAGCAAGTCGAACGCATAGGGCAATCCCCACAAACTCGCCGGCGCCCATTCGATCAGCGACGCTTGCAGCGGGCTTTGCCGGTAGCGCAACACGGCCTCGATTGCGCCGAAGCCGTTCGGGTTCGCGCCCGAAACCACGACCGTGGCCAGGCCCGCCGCCAGCCAGCGCCGCACGTCCGCCCGCCGCAGCAGCGCTTCGGCCGCATACGCGCCCACTATAATCCATCCCAGGAAAAATCCGCCGTGGCAGTTCGCCCAAACCAGGCTCAGCACCGGCAGCAGCCACAGCCGGCGCCCGCGCTCGCAGATCAAGAGGAACACCGCCGTGAAAACATAGCTCAGGATGCTCGGACGGTCGTGCGCGAACTCGATCGCCAGCGATGCCGCCGCCAGCGCCGCCGCAATTCCCCAAAGCAGGGAACCCGCGCGACGCGCCGCCGACCAGCCAACCGCGCCGCACAGCAGCGTCAGCAGCAGCGCTTTCCACAGCACCACCGCGCCCATGCCGCCTGCGGATTCCAGGCCGTACATCGCCAGTTGCGCCAGCCACTCGTGCGTCAGGTTGAAGTGCCGCGTGGCGGCTTCGCCGGGATAAGCGTCCTGCGCGCGCGCGGTGGTGTACGCGAACGGGTCCGGCGCCGGGAGCCGGTGTGTCCGGGCGATGTACCGCCCCGACGCCAGGTGCCACCATGCATCCGTATCCGCCAGCTCCGTCGAGAACAGCCCGAGCAAGAACAGGCCCGCCAGCGCGAGCAGAACCGCGTTCAGCCAACGGGGAGCACGGGGAAGGGCAAGATCGGGTTTGCGCAAATTCCGAGAATAGCAGACCGCTCACTCGAACAATGCGTCCAGCGGTAACACGATCGCCGGCCGTCGTGGGGAGGACGCCCGGGGACCGCCCCACGGAGTAACCATCTAACTCGGAACCTTAACCGGCCACCGGCTGCGCGGCATAACTGTTCGCCATCGTCTCCAGGGTGAGCGGCCGGTAGTCGTTGGCGTGGCCGGCCTGGCCGAACTGGGTCATGCGCAGCGCCACTACCTTCTTCATGGCCTCGCGCGCCGGCTTCAGATAGCTGCGCGGATCGAATTCCTCGGGTTTCTCAAAGAACACTTTGCGTATCGCACCGGTGATGGCCAGCCGGCTGTCGGTGTCCACGTTGATCTTGCGCACGCCGTTCTTGATGCCGAGCTGGATCTCTTCCACCGGAACGCCCCAGGTCGGCTTCAGCTTGCCGCCGTATTGGTTGATGATGTCCTGCAGATCCTTCGGCACGCTGGAAGAGCCGTGCATCACCAGATGGACGCCGGGCAGCCGCTTGTGAATTTCGATCAGACGCTCCATTTTGAGCGTTGCACCGGTCGGCTTACTGGAGAATTTGTAGGCGCCGTGGCTGGTGCCGATGGCGATGGCCAGCGCGTCCAACCCCGTGGCCTTGACGAATGCCACCGCCTGGCCGGGATCAGTTAAGTGCTCCAGACCGCTCCCGCCCGAGCCGTGCCCGTCTTCAATGCCGCCCAGGCAGCCGATTTCCCCTTCCACGGTCACGCCTTTGGCATGCGCCGCTTCCACCACCTTGCGCGTCACTTCCACGTTGTACTCGAAACTGGAGGGCGTCTTGCCGTCCGCCAGCAGCGACCCATCCATCATGACGCTGGTGAAACCCATGTCGATGGCGCTCTGGCAGGTCTCCGGGCTGTTGCCGTGGTCCAGATGCAGCACGGTCGGAATCTCCGGATACAACTCGGTGGCTGCCAGCATCAGGTGGTACAGAAACCGATCCTGCGAGTAGGAGCGGGCGCCCCGGCTGGCCTGAACGATGACTGGCGACTTGGTCTCGCGGGCCGCCTCCATGATCGCCTGAATCTGCTCCATGTTGTTGACGTTGAATGCGCCAACTCCATACCCACCCTTGGCGGCCTCATCGAGGACCTGCCGCAACGACACTAATGGCATATTTAGTTCTCCTCAGTAGGAATTATTTCCAGGATTCTTACACCTCACCCTAGCATGATTGGGCAAAACGGAGCAATGCGCTCTTATTTCTTCTGGTAGTTCGGATACGGTGGCCGCTTGAACTGCGGCGGCGGATTGGCGGTCAGCTCCTGCATTACCACTTCAATGGCTTTGTCGAGCTGCGGATCGTGGCCCTGCCGCACCGCCGCCGGATCGAGCTGCACTTCGATGTCCGGCGTAACGCCGCGGTTCTCCACATCGAATGTTCCATTCGGATTCCAGACCGCGAAATTCGGAGCGTATACCACGCCGCCATCCATCAGCTCGGGGAAGCCGTTGAGTCCCACCAGGCCGCCCCAGGTGCGCTCGCCGACCAGCTTGCCCACCCCAGCGCGCCGGAAATACCACGGCATGGCATCCCCGCCGGAGCCTGCAAATTCATTGATGATCATCACCTTCGGTCCGAAGATGGCGCCCTGCGGCTGCACCATATCCGCGCCGTCGCGGGTGGTCACCAGGCTCATCGGCTTACGCTCAAGATACTCGATGATATCGGTGGCCAAGGCTCCGCCGTGATTGAACCGCTCGTCGATGATCACCGCCTCCTTGTCCACCTGCGCGAAGAAGTAGCGCATGAAGTTGGTGTAACCGCCCACGCTGGTGTCGGGCATGTAGACGTAAGCCACGCGGTGATTGGTGGCCTGGTCCACTTTGCGCCGGTTCTCTTCCATCCACTCCAGGTGCCGCAGCCCAAATTCGTCGCTCACCGGCACGACTTTCACCTCGCGCGCGTTGGCGCCCGCCGGGTCGGCGGCCACTTTCAGCACCACCGTCTTGCCTGCTGTCGCTTCGAAGAAACTGTAGATGTTGTCGGTGGCGTGTAGCTCCCGCCCGTCCACTGCCAGCAGGTAATCCCCGGCGGTCACATTGACGCCCGGCTGCGTCAGCGGCGCCTTGGTATCGGGATTCCAGTTCTCGCCGTTATACACGTGGGCGAAACGGTAGCGGCCGTTTTCGATTTTGTAGTCGGCGCCCAGCAGCCCGGTGGAAACGTGCTTCACCTCCGGCCGGTCGCCGCCGCCCAGAAACATGTGCCCCACGGTGATGTTGCCGAGCATCTCGGTGAACAAGTAGTTGAGATCGTCGCGCGATGCCACGCCGCTCAGGTAAGCGCCGTAACGTTCTTCGGCGGCTCCCAGATCCAGGCCGTGGTAATGCGGATCGTAGAAGAAATCGCGTTCGATCCGCCAAGCTTCATGGAACATCTGCTTCCATTCGGCGGCCGGATCCACCTTGACCTCGAGGTCCGCGGTTTTCAGCGCCTTCTCGTTCCCCGGTTTAGCCGGCGGCGCGTCGGGGGCGTCCGCGGGCGGCGCCGGCGCATCGGCGATGGTCCACTTGTCGCCCTGCTGATAGAGCAGCTTCTCGCCGGTGAAGGATACCTGCACGTTGAGCACGCCGCTCAGCACGGTGTCCGTCTTGCGCTTATTCAGATCGAATCGATGGATGGTCACGGCGAATGGCCCCGGCGTTCCCGGCGCCGGCCCTTCAGCCGCGTAGACCACGCCAGCCTTGCCCGCGGCGAGTCCGACGTAGCGCCGCGCCGGCATCGGCAGCGGCAGAATGCGCTGGCCGATGCTTTCCAAATCCACCTTCACCTCTACCTTGTCCGCGCTCTTGTCCTTGTCTTTATCCTTGTCTTTGTCGTCCTTCTTGGCGTCGTCTTTTTTCGCGTCGTCTTTTTTGGCGTCCTTCGCGTCGTCCTTTTTCGGTTCATCCTTCTTGACGTCCGGCTTCTTCTCTTCATCGCTCTCCGGCGCCAGCGGCGAGGCTTCGGCCTTGGATAGCACCACCACGTACACGCTGGCCGTGACCGGCCGCGCAAAACTCTCGATGTCCGGCTGCATGGCCGCGCCCGAGTTGGTGCTGGCGGTGAAATAGAGATACTTGCCATTTTTGTCGAAGACCGGGCTTTCGGCGTCGCTTAAGCCGTCGGTCACCTGCGTCGTTTTGCTATCGGCCAGCGAGTGGAGATAAACCGCCTGCATGTGGCTCTTCAGCGTTTTCGAGTACGTCAGCCACTGGCTGTCCGGCGACCACGAGGGGGCCAGCCCATTGCCGTTGGCGTAGTAATCCGTCTCCACCAGCACCGGTTTCTTCTGCTCCAGGTCGATATAGAAGAGATGACTATGGTTGTCCAGGTAAGCGATCTTCTTGCTGTCCGGCGACCAGTTGGGCGCGGAAAAGAAAGCCTTCTCGCCCAGCGGAATTTTCTTCACTTCTCCGGTGCCATCCTGGTTGCGGATATGGAGCGCGTAATCGCCCGATTCGTCGGAAAGGTACGCAATGCTCTGGCCGTCGGGCGACCATTTCGGCTCCCGCTCCATCACCGCCGGGCTCTGCGTCAGATTGCGCGGGTCGCCCTTTTCGGCCGGAACGGTGATGATCTCGCCCCGCGCTTCGAACACCGCCCGCGCCCCATTGGGCGATATATCGGGATTGGTGAGCCGCTTCGCGACGTTGACGTAGTGCGCCCGCAACTCCGGCAGATCGCCGGCCAAAGTGACCGCAACCTCCTTGGTTTGCCCGCTCTTCAAGTCATATAAATGCAGCGAGCCGAACTGCTCATACACGATCGCGCCCGGCCCCGCCGAAGCCGACTTGAAATCCAGCCCATGGTTCTCGATGGCGCGCGTGACCTTCTTCGACTTGGTGTCATAGAAGAACAGCGACACCGGTCCTTCCCGGTCGGAGAGGAAATAGATGCGTTCGCCCACCCACATCGGGTTGAAGTCGTTGGAGTTGTCGCGGGGAATGGGGACCACGGTCGAATCCGCCAGGTTGGCGATCCAGATCTTGCGCGTCTGCCCGCCACGGTACCGCTTCCACGCATCCTGCCACTGGAACAGCGGCACGTAGGCCAGGTGCGAACCATCGGCCGAGTAGGAACCCTCTTCGGCGATGGGCAGCGGCAATTCCTCCGGCAGCCCGCCGCCTTCCACCGGGAGGGTGTACAGCCGGTCGCCGTCGTTGGGAACCGCGCGGTGCGAGCTGAACAGCACACGCTTGCCGTCCGGCGTCCAGCCCACGGTTACGTCGCGGCCGGGATGGAAAGTCAGCCGCCGCGGCACGCCGCCTGCCGCCGGAATTGTAAACACATCCACGTTGCCGTCGTACTCGCCGGTGAACGCGATGGTCTCGCCGTCCGGTGAGAACGCGGCCGACGTTTTCACACCCGGCCCCGCAGTCAGCCGCCTGGCTTCCCCTCCTCCACGCGGCACGCTCCACAAATCGCCCGCATAGGTGAACACAATCTGGGTCTTGCTCAACGCCGGTTTGCGCAAAAGGAGAGGTCCCGTCTGGGCGCTGGCGAAGGAGGCCGCAAGCAGAAACACGTTAATGAATGGCCGCATAAGTTTCAGTATCCTCCGAAAGACGCCAGGGGTGGGGCATGCTTTCGCAATGTTATAGGCGGCAAAACCCGAGTTTTGTTCGTGGTGTCGATCGGGTGACCACACCCGGTGGAGTTGCTCCCAAGCACGGGCAGCCAGGTACAGCCGATAAGTGGGGTGGTCTTCTCGCTGGGGACAAGTGGCATCTGCGCCGGCCGGCCGGCTCTACCCGGAGACCAGTGGCGCGGTGATCTTGCTTAAACTGGAATTGCATGAACCTGCTGGTACCGAATCTTGGCTCGACGTCGCTCAAATATCAGATTCTCGAAATGCCCAGCGAATCGGTGCTGGCCAAGGGCAAACTGGAACGCGTGACGGATTACGGCGGCGCGCTCGAGCGCATCGCCACCGCGGGCATCCCGATCGATGCCATCGCCCTTAAAGCCGTGCATGGCGGGCCGGATTACCGTGGATCGTTCCTGGTGAATGCGGCCGTGCTGGTGGCCATGCGGCGCTACCTGGCGGCTGCGGCGCTGCACAACGCGATCTACCTCGCGGCCATCGAGGGGTTCGAGACGGCCATGCCGGGGCTGCCCATTGTGTGCGCTTTCGAGCCCGAGTTTCATTTCACTATTCCCGAGTATGCCCGTCTCTACGGCGTCCCCGCGGACTGGCGGGCGGAGGGCGTGGTCAAGTACGGGTTTCACGGCGCCTCGCACGAGTTTATCTCGGGCCGAGTGCACGAGATGCTGGGTCGAAATCCGAAGCTGGTGAGTTGCCATTTGGGCGGCAGCTCTTCCCTCTGCGCCATTGCCGGCGGGCAGTCGATCGACACGACCATGGGATTCTCGCCTCAATCGGGTTTGGAAAACGCAACCCGCTCCGGCGACGTGGACGTATTCGCTGTGCTCTACATGATGGAGCGCCGCGGCTGGAGCGTGGAGGAAGTGCGCCGCCAACTGGCGCAGGCGAGCGGCCTGGCAGGGCTTTCCGGGATCGCCGGCGGCGATGTGCGCGACCTCGAAGCCGCCGCCGCGGCCGGCAACCGCAACGCCGCGCTCGCCCTGGCGGTCTTCGTCTACCAGGTGAAGAAAACCATCGGCGCTTATGCCGCCGCCATGGATGGCATCGAAGCCGTCGCGTTCACCGGCGGCATCGGCGAAAACTCCGCCCGCTTGCGCGCCGCGTGCTGCGAGGGTCTGGAATTCCTAGGCATCCACGTTGACCGCGAGCGAAACGAGGCCGGCACAGGCGACCGCGCCGTCTCCACCGCCGATTCGCCCGTCACCGTGCTGGCACTGGCCACCAATGAAGAAGTGATCGTCGCCCGCCGCGCCTGGAAGGTGCTCGAAGCGCGCGGCTAGCCGACGGGAGGCCGGTCCGCTATATTAGACGGCAAGCGCGGCGACTCTGCGGATGCCGGGGATTTCGGCGCTCATGGAGTCCCTATAGAGATTGCGGAGATTCTCTTCCAACTCCGGCAACTTCTCACTTTGGGTCAGGCAATCGGGGAACTCCACGAAATGCCCTTGCCACATGCTTCCGTCTTGCCAGGGGACATAACGGGCGGTACTCACGATGCCATTTTGCTTCGGCAGGGCGATTGGAAGTACCGTCGCGTAAGACCTCCATTTCCCGGGCAATCGCGGGTGCTTCCCGCAGCGGGATAATGACAATGTGTCCGATGCCCAGCCCGCCGCTCCCGAGTTCTACTGCCCGAACTGTGCCCAAGCGGCTCCCGATCCCCTGCTGTGCGGCGACTGCGGCGCGCTCCTTTGCCGAACCTGCGGCAAGCCCGTCGAGCGCATCGACGAACTGGGTATCGGATGATGGCACGCAACCCGATCGCCATCCGGTACGTCGAAAGAATACCCTGCCCCGCGCCACCGGTTCGCTCCGCGAGCGCTTCCTTAGTGTTATAAGAGGCTAAGGGTGTTTGCTTACAGGGAATCGGGGAACGAAAGGAATCAGCAATCATGTCTCGCAATCGCAACTTGTCAGAAGAGCGAATCGGCCGCAGGAATCGCACCGTCCGTATTTGTATCGCAGGTTGGGCCATCCTGCTGCCCGCTCTTGCCTGTGCCCAGACGTACAACATTTCGCTTTTCGCCGGCACGGCAACCACGCCGCCGACGCCGGGTTTCACCGGGGATAACGGGCAAGCCCTCAGCGCCGCGCTCTCCGGTCCGGTGGGCGTCTGGGTGGATGCCAGCTACAACGTCTATATCGTCGACAAGGACAACGACCGGATCCGCAAGGTTTCCTCGAGCGGTGTCATCACCACCGTGGCCGGTATCAGCACGGCCGAAACCTACGCCGGAGACGGCGGGCCGGCCACCCAGGCTTCGCTGAACGAGCCCAATGGAATCGCCTTCGACAACGCAGGCAACATGTATATCGCCGATACCGGAAACGACGTAGTCCGCAAGGTGAACTCGAGCGGCATCATCTCGACGGTTGCCGGGAATAATTACTCCGCCTACAGCGGAGACGGCGGCCCGGCCATCGACGCCAGCCTGTCCGAGCCTACCAGCGTGGCCTTCGATGCCACCGGCAATATGTACATCGCCGACAGTAACAACGACTGCATCCGCATCGTGACCCCGGACCAGAACATCAACACCTTCGCCGGGCAATGCAGCTACCCGCTTTTCCAGGGCGATGGCGGTCTGGCCACGCAGGCCAAGCTGAACAAACCCTACTCCGTGGCGGTGGACGCTGACGGCAACGTCTACATCAGCGACACCGAAAACCAACGCATCCGCGTAGTGACGCCCGATGGCATCATCAACACCATTGCCGGCAACGGCACGGCGGGGTTTAACGATGGGCCCGCGCTCCAGGCCGAGTTCTGGAGCCCCTCGGGCATCGCTCTCGATGCCTCGGGAAGCATTTACATCGCCGATAAGAGCAACTTCCGCATTCGCAAGCTCCTGCCCAACGGCAACGTGGTCACCGTCGCCGGCAACGGGAGCCCGGGTTACTCCGGCAGCGGCGTAGCTGCCACCAGCGCCGAGATGTACTTCCCGCAGGGGGTTTTCGCGGATAATTCCACCGGCAGCGTTTATGTCGCCGACACGCAGAACGACGTGGTGCGGGAACTGACGGTTTCGAATGCTTCCAGCCTGCCCTCGGTCAGTAAGGGTGGCGTGACAAGCGCTTACCAGTTTGGGGCACTGGCCTCACCCGCGCCGGGTTCGTGGATCGAAATCTACGGCTCCAACCTGGCTACGGATACGCGGCCGTGGGCCACCACCGATTTCAATGGCAACAGCGCGCCCACTTCACTCGATGGCACCTCGGTCACCATCGGTGGCCAGCTTGCTTATATCGATTACATCAGCCCGGGCCAGGTGAACGTGCAGGTACCTTCCACCGCTCCAACGGGCACGCAGCCGATCGTGGTCACTTCGGGATCGAATGTCAGCCCCAACCCGCCGCAGTTCATCACCATCAGCGCTACCGCACCCGGTCTTTACGCGCCGTCGCAGCTCCTGATCGGCGGAAACCAATATGCGGGCGCGGTATTTCCGGATTTCACAACCTGGGTTCTGCCGCCGGGCGCGGTTACCGGCCTAACCAGCCAGCGCGCCAAGCCGGGAGACAATATCATCCTGTTCGGCATCGGCTTTGGCCCGGTAACTACGAATTTGCCCGCCGGGCAGATCGCGCAGGGTACCGGCAATACCTTGCCCACCGGCTCCTTCCAGATCTCTTTTGACGGCACGCCAGCCACGGTGAACTATGCCGGCCTGTCGCCCGACTCAGTGGGCCTCTATCAGTTCAACGTGGTGGTCCCCAACGTCGCCGCCAACGATCTGACCCCGGTCACCTTCACCTTGGGAGGCGTGGCCGGCACGCAAACCCTGTACACCGCCATCGGCAATTGAGGCGTTTGCCCCCGCGGCCGGCCGCTATCCGACGAGTGCGGCGGTGTTGGCTAGCTCGCCGATTTCGGGGACGCGAATACGGACGATATCGCCGGGCGAGAGCGCGGCTTCCTGCGGCACGATAATTCCGGTGCCGGTCAGTAGCACAGAGCCCGCGGGCACGCGGTTGGCAAACGTGAGCGCCGCGATCAGCGCATCGAGGCGCCGGTGCAGCGTGGAAGTGGAAACGGAGCCTACGAACACGATTTTCCCGCCGCGCTCGATGCTGCAGGCGATTTCGAGCGCGTAGGGATCGGGCAGCGCGTCGGCGGTAAGGATCACCGGGCCGAGGGCGCAGCAACTGTCGTAGACCTTGGATTGCGGCAGGTAGAGGGGATTCTCGCGCTCGATGTCCCAGGCCGAAACGTCATTGGCCAAGGTGTAGCCCGCGATGCTGCCGCGATTGCCCAGCACCACGGCCAGCTCCGGTTCGGGCGCGGTGAAGCGCGAATCGGCGCGAATGCCGATGGGCTGACCCGAAGGCACGCAAACGCGCGCCGTGCCCTTGAAGAAGATCTCCGGCCGCGGCTCGCGGTACACATAAGCGTACATGCCTTCGCGCGTGCCGTGCTCGGCGTCGCGAAAGCTGGAGCTGGCTTCGTAAGTACACCCGCAGGCCCAGACTTCAGGGGGCTGCACGGGCAAGGCCGGCGCAAGTTTTTCGGGGTGGCGGCTGGCCAGTTCGGCAGCCAAAGCGGACAGCGGCCGATTCTCGGCCTCCGCGCGCCGGATCAGATCCAGCGTGGTATGGCTGGGGATGGGCCTCGCCAGATCTCCTTCCCAAACTGCGGCGATCAACCGGCCTTCGACTTTTACTTGTCCCAAACGCATGATGCTTCTCCGATGCTCAATGGCGCTCGCCGCCAGGTTGCCCAACCTGAAATCAAAACTGTACTTTCGGCGCGGTACGGGCGCCAGGTTCGGTCTGGAAGTACGCGTCGTTACGCGCCATGCCCGACATTCCAGCCACCAGGTTGTTGGGGAAGAGTTCGATGGAAGTATTGTAGCGCTGGAGCGCTTCATTGTATTTGCGGCGCTCCACCGCGATGCGGTTTTCGGTCCCGGCGAGCTCGTCCTGCAAGCGCAGGAAATTCTCGTTGGATTTGAGCTGGGGATAATTTTCGGCGATCACCAGCAGCCGGGAGATGGCGGTATCGAGCTGCTGATTGGCCTGAATCTTCTCTCCCGGCGTGCGGCCGCCGGCGAGCCGTGCGCGCGCATCGGCAATATCCTTGAACACTTCCGTCTCGTGGGCCGCAAAGGCTTTCACGGTGTTCACCAGGTTGGGAATCAGGTCGGCGCGGCGCTGGAGCGCCACATCCACGTCGGACCATTGGCGGGTCACCGCTTCGCGCTGGGTCACCAGGTCGTTGCGAGTGCTCACGAACAGAGTTCCGCCAATCATCACGCCTAGCACGGCCAGCGCCAGAATCACAATCAGGGCAGTTTTCACTTATCTCTCCTATTTCTCCAGGCGGTCGACTGCATCGATCACCGTGCCGATGGCGCGCAGGTAAGCGGCCAGCACGGCGATCGGGTCCATCTCCTTGGGCTTGATGCGCGCCTCGCGCACATCCAACAGTATTTCAAACGGCGCCGGATCGATGCTGAAACGCTCCCGCGCCAGCCGCACCACGTCGCGTTTTTGCGGAGGCACTTCTACGCCATGAAGCAGCAGCGCGTGGCGGAAGAGCACGCAGAAGGTGGACACCGAATCGAGCAGCAGGCGGCGCAGCAGGTTCTGGTCGTCCAGCATTCCGGACGCCTTCTGGCGCAACCGCAACAGCTTGGCGCGCAGATCGTGTTCCACCTGCGCGCGGTAGAAAGTATTCTCCACCACCAGCGCCGGAATCACGTCCTTGCCGAAGAGCAGCCGGTGATGGCTCTGCATGTCATGGAACTCAATGGCGAAGCAGTCGGCGGAAGTGGCGAGTTCGTGTTCGGTGAGCAGCAGGGGCGCCGGGCTGCCCTGCTCGCGCCACCAGCGGAACGGCTCGGCGGCCGCGGCCAGCTCGCGCGGCGTCAGCTCGGTGAGCACGCACAGAATATTGAAATCGGAAAAGCCGGCGTGATGATCGCCGGCCGCAGCGGAGCCGTAGAGCACCACCGATACCAGCCGCTCGCCGTAGGCCTTCTTCAGTTTTTCCACCAGTTGATCGAGTCGCTTGTCCATGCCGCACCTACCAATTGCTGGAGGCGCCGCCGCCTCCGGAATCGCCACCGCCAAATCCGCCGAATCCGCCGCCGGAATCGGACCCGCCGAATCCGCCGCCGCCGCGGCCGCCCCAGGAGCCGCCCATCAGATTACCCAGAATCAAGCCGGTGAGAATGCCGCCGCCGCCGGAGCCACCGCCGCGCCGCCCTCCCGCGCGCAGCAGCCAGAAGAGCAGGATGATTCCACCCACGATCATCGGCCAGGGGATGGAATCCGAGGCGCTGGGCCGGTTGCGCCGGGGCAGGCTGGCGGTAAGGGTCACGTGTTTGGCCTGCGCGATGGTGCCGCCGATGGTTTCTGCCGCCGCCAGCATAGCGTCGCCATAATCGCCCTGGCGCAGCGCGGGCCGCATCTGGCGCAGGATGCTGCCACTGAGGCCATCGGGCAGAATCGGCTCCAGCCCATAGCCGACTTCGAGCCGGCTGCGGCGGTCGTTGACCGCCAACAGCATCAGGATTCCTTCATTCTTGCCCTTCTGCCCCACGCCCCAGGCGCGGAAGATGGTGTTGGCAACGTCTTCGATGGGCTCGTCTTCGAGCGTGGGAATGGTGACCAGCGCCATCTGCGCTCCGGTCGACTGCTCGACAGCGGCGCAGTAAGCTTCCAGCGGAGCGCGGCTGGAATCCGGGATGACACCCGCGAAGTCGCTCACGTAACCTTGCGGCTGGAGCGTCTTCCAATCCACCGCTTGAGCCCCCGCCGCACACGCCACCAGCGCCAAGCCCGCCCGCAGCCAATTCCGCATGTTGAAGATTCAGTGTACTACGCGCCGCTGGATGAATTCCGCTGCCGGCGGATGCTAAAATGGGTTTGCGGTTGGGACGTCGTCTAACGGTAAGACTGCAGACTCTGGATCTGCGTATCGGGGTTCGAATCCCTGCGTCCCAGCCAAATCCGCTTCGAACGCGGTCAACCGGGTCGCTTGTTCGGTAAGCCCCTTCATTCCACTGGCTCTACGCCAAAAACGGGGGCAGACCCCGATCCCAAGCCTTTCTAAGAACATAACACCTTCACTCTGAGTCTGTAGTTTTCGAAGTTGCGGAAGCCGTAGGCTTGGCGGTTGA
>Ga0187872_10001372_pt1 | contig 24976 bp, 17 predicted proteins | sample June2016WEW_16_4_FD_132973 | JGI IMG/M metagenome (GOLD analysis project Ga0187872, IMG submission 132973) | Peatland microbial communities from SPRUCE experiment site at the Marcell Experimental Forest, Minnesota, USA - June2016WEW_16_40 | ecosystem: Environmental > Terrestrial > Soil >...
AGGCCGCGCGTTCCCCCACATAGTGCCGGGCCAGTTGGAAGAACGGCCAGAGGACCGTCGCAAAAGCCAGCAATGACACCAGATTGGCCCATCCGTACCAGGTCGAGCCGGTGGCCTTGAAAGCCAATCCCGCCGCCGCCTGCCACAGCGGCAACTCCGGCGCCGTGGGTGTCTCGGTCGCGTTAAAGCCCACGATCACCGGCCGCAGCAGGTTGATCGGGCCACGCGCATACTCCAGCGCGGTGCCAAGATGACTGCCCAGAAACAGGGGCTTTCCCAGGAGGGCGTTGCCGAGGTGAAACGCCACGATTAACCCGAAGAGCGTCACGACCAGAGGGGCCAGCGCGGGAGGCTTGGCTGATTCAGCTTGCACGCCGGCTAACTACAGGACCCCGCGCCCGAAATCAAGCCGGCAATCCGCTGTTGATTGCACCGCGGCGCGTCTCGACATCCTCACCACGCTGGAAGGGTGGTGGTATCCGCGCCATCCCTGCCGCTATGGCAGGGTATCGAGCTGCGCACATCGCACAGCGGGATCAGATTCGACGGCAATCCGCGACCTGAATACGGGCGGAGGCGCGCGCTTGACACCGGGGCGATGACTCACGTAGCTAGGTGGGCGTGCAAACTCAAGAAGTCAGGCCGGCGCCCTTGGCCCCTCTGGTCGTGACGCTCTTCGGGTTAATCGTGGCGTTTCACCTCGGCAATGCCCTGGTCGGGCGGTCGCTTTTCCGGGCCATTCATCTCGGGCCGGCGCTGGAGTATGCGCGCGGGCCGATCAACCTGCTGCGGCCGGTGATCGTGGGCTTTAACGCGAACGGAAGTCCGACCGCGCAGGAGCTGCCACTGTGGCAGGCGGCGGCGGGATTGGCTTTCAAGGCCACCGGCTCGACTTGGTACGGGTGGGCCAATCTGGTGTCATTGCTGGCTTTTGCGACGGTCCTCTGGCCGTTCTTCCAACTGGCCCGGCACTATGTGGGGGGACGCGCAGCCTGGTGGGGCACGGCCTTCTTTCTGGCGCAGCCCTTGATCGTTGTGAAGGCCGGCTACGCCTGCACGGATGCCTTCTGCCTGGTGTTGACGATCTGGTTTCTGTTCTTCGCCGATAGGATGATCCGGACCGGCAGCGCCTGGTGGTGGCTGCCGACGGCGTTGTTTGCGGCCTTGAGCGCGGTTTCCAAGGTGCCCTTCTTCATGGCGGCCGGGCTGTGCAGCGTGTTCATGGTGATGGTCAACGGCGGGCGGGCGTGGCGGACCTGGGTCTTGCTGGCCGGTTCCGGGGCGGTGGCGGCGGGTACTCTGACGCTGTGGACCCACTACACAGATTCGCTTGAGGCCCAGGCCATGTACCCCTGTTTGGAACTAAGGCTTTCGCATAGTCCACACATCCTGTGGTGGTATTTTGGCAACTTGCACGATCGGCTCAGTCCGGGGCTTTGGATCAAAGCCGGTTGGCGATTTCCGCACGCGACGCTGGGCAGTCTGGCCCTGGTGGGGCTGTTGGCGCCGGCCCTGCTTCGGCCTGGCAATCGCCTGCCGAAACTCTGGCTGCTGGCCACCTTCCTGACGACGCTGGTGTTCACGAATATCATCCTGGCCCAATGGCACTATTACCTCATGTGCTGCCCCGCCGTGGCGCTGCTGTGCGGCGCCACCCTGACTCGCTGGGAGCCTTTTTGGGCGCAGGAAATGCCCCGAGGCGGGCTGCGCGTGGCGCTGGCAGGACTGGTGCTGGTCTTCTCCGCCATCGACGGGATCATCGCCATGAAGATTGCGAATGATTACGACAGCTTTCCGAAGGAGATGAGCGTGCTCATCCGTCAGTACACCAAGCCGGGGGACAAGCTGATTGTTTACGGCGAGGGCAATTTTGGGGGAGAGGTGCTGTTCCGGTCCGGGCGGGCGGGGTTGTCACTGATCAGGCTGCACAATGTGAAGGAACTGCCCACCGTCAAGGGACTGTATGAGCTTCTGGACAGCGAGGCGGACCTGCGCCGGCTGAAATCGCTGGGCTACAACAAACTCGTGCTGCTGAGCGAGTCGCCCGTGCGGGTCGCTATCTCGGCCGTCAACCCGGGCAGCCAAAAGACGCGGGACTGCTATCCGGCCAGCATCTCCCGCACCGTGGATGCCTGGCCGGTGGTTTACCGCTCCGCGGATATCCTCATCAAAGAAATCCCTTGAGGATGACACCAGGCCGGGACGTTCTCCGGGGACGCCGCCGCCGGCTTCAAGCCTTGCGCCAGACGCCGAGGATCGATTTGCCGACCCGGTAGCCCAGCAGCGGGTCGAGCAGCACGGAGGCGCGAACCAGCACCCCGTCCCAGAAGCGCACCTGCGCTTCGGTGGGGGAAGCGCTCCGCAGGAAAAGCCGGTTTCCGAGGGAGGCCCCCAGCCCGACACTGTCAAGGTAGCGGAGGCGGACGAGGCTGGCGGAGGGAGGCTGGAGCGATTGGAACCTGCGGCGGTCGTAGCGCCGGTAGTGGCCGATGGCCCGATCAAAAGGCGTGTACAGCCAGTGGTGCGCGGGGCAGAGGATGATGAGGTGGCCCCCGCTGCGCAGCAACGCCACGGCGGCGGCAACCTCCGCGTGATCCTTTTCGATATGCTCCAGCACATCGACGTAGAGTGCGCAGTCGTAATTCGCGGCGGACGGCAGGTCCCGAAGCGCGCCAATCACCACTGAGATGCGGGACGACCCCGCCATAGCGCGCACGGCGGCGTTCAGACGCTGAGCGAGCCCGGCGTCCGGTTCGAGACAGGTCCAGGTGCGGCGCGGAAGCCCCGCCAGGGCTTGGGTGACCGCCCCGATGCCGGCGCCGACCTCCAGCACGTCCCCGAACACGAAGGAGGCCATCTGAGCCGCCAGATACCGTTTCCAGTTTCGGGCGCGCGCAAAAACATCCAGCTCCGCGCCGAGATAGTGGTACTCACCCATGGCGCGGCCAGAGGCTATCCACCGACCGGACGAAACGCGCATACTCCCCAATGGGGATGAACGCGGCGAAGCTGCGACCCGACAGGACACTGAGGATGAAACCGACCGACGTCAGGGTCAGTTGCATCAGGAGCAGCGTCACGAAGCACCAGAGGATCGCCGCGTTGCTCAGGTGGCCGCCGGGGTCATGCCCGCCCGCCGCCAGGCTGACACACAGGCCGGGCAGCGCGACGCACAAGCCGATCAGAGACGCCGTAAGGAGGCGCACGCCGATAACGTCCCCGAAAACCGAAGCTGCGCTCAGCCCATGGATCACCAGCGACGCCCAGCGCATGCGCGATTGTCCGAAAAACCGCCGGCCGCGCGGCAAGGGCACCGTCTTGATCGGCAGGCGGGACCGCACCACGGCGGCGGCGTAATGGTTCCACAAGTCCGCGGATGTCACCAGACTCGCGGCATGATTATGGCTGATGACGCTGAAATTCCCGATCCGCACCGGCACGCCGGTGAGAACCACATGGACCAGACGATACAGGTGATAGAACAGTTGGAAAACCAGACTCTCCGTGCGGCGGGTCCTGGCGGCAAAGACCGCGCATCCTTCGTCCGACGCGAAACTGGTCAACAGCGTGGGCACGTGGGCCGGCAGGTCCTCGCCGTCCCCGTCCATTACGACGATGGCCGAACAGGGGACGTTCTCCGCGACCCAACAGAGGCCGGTGGCCAGCGCTCGCTGGTGCCCCAGGTTCCGGCAGAGGTTAATTACTTTCACGCTCGCGACCGCCTTTAACCCGGTCTTCAGCAGCGAATCACCGGGCGGCTCCTGCGACCCGTCGTTGACGATCACAACCTGGTGCGACCAGGCTTGCGCATCGAGTTGCGCGTCCATCTGGCGCAGGACCTCCGCGGCGGATTCCCAATCGTTATAGACGGGGATGAGGATGACGGCGACGGGTGGTTCAGCGCGCACAGTCCAGGTTCCTCCCGGGCGGGCGCCGGGGCATGACGCCACGCCGGCTAAACGGTTCGGCCGCCACGATCAGCGCCGCGAACCAGACAAAACCAACAGGTCTCCCGCACATAGCGCCGAGGCTTGTACCAGAGAACCGCGCGCAGCGCAAACGGAAAGGGCGTGGCAACTGCCTGCCTGCCTGCGGTTCGAAAGTTCAGCGTGGCGGTGCGGCTCTCAGCTCGTACAGGTAGCAAGTAGTGCCGAATCGGAAATGCTGTTCGCTCGGGAGGCGGCGCGCGCGCGGCGTAAGTGGCGCGAGGGGCTTTACCTGCCGCGGCCCAGGTCGGCGAAACGGGCGGAGGCTTCTTCCCAGGCGGCGGGCTTGCCGGGCCGGCAGGCGGCGACCTCACTGGACTGGCGGATGACCTCGCGCATCTCCGCGAGCGACGAGAGCTCGCCGCTGGCGCGCACCTGGACGAGCAGGTTGCCCATCGCGGTCGCCTCAACCGGTCCGGCCACGACGGGGCGCTGGCAGGCATCGGCCGTGAGCTGGTTCAGGATGGCGCTCTTGGAGCCGCCGCCGACAATGTGAATGACCTCGATGCGGTTGCCGGTGAGTTCCTCCAGCCAACTGAGCACTTCGCGATACTTGAGCGCGAGGCTCTCGTAGGCGCAACGGACCAGTTCGCCTTCGGTCTTCGGCAGCGGCTGTTTGGTTTCGCGGCAGAAGTCCTGGATCGCCTTCGGCATGTCGGGGGGGTTGAGAAAGCGCGAGTCGTCGGGGTTGACGATGGACCGGAGCGCCGGGGCCTTGGCGGCCATCTGCGCGAGCTGCCCATACTCGAGTTTGTGGCCGCGCGCGTCGAAGGCACGCTTGCACTGCTGGACGAGCCACAGGCCCATGATGTTCTTGAGCAGACGGTAGGTGCCATCCAACCCGCCTTCGTTGGTCAGGTTCAGCTCTTGCGTGCGCGCGGACAACGAGGCCTTGTTGACCTCGGCGCCCATAAGGGACCAGGTGCCGGAACTGAGGTAGGCCCAGTTGGCCTTGCCGGTGTTGGCGGTCGGAACGCCGGCGACGGCGGAGGCGGTGTCGTGAGTGGGCGGGGCCACCACATTGACCTTGCGGAGGCCGGTCCGGTCCGCGACCCCGGGGCGCAGCGCGCCGAGCCTGGTGCCGGGCGGAACGACCTTCGGAAATATGTGCGTGGGCAGGCCGAACTTCTTCAGCAGCCCAGTTGCCCAGTTGCGCGTGAGCGGATTCATGCACTGGGTGGTGGTGCCGTTGGTGAACTCGACCACGCGCGAGCCGCACAGCGCCCAATGGATGAAATCCGGCATGAGCAGGAGCACATCGGCCGCCTCGAGCAGGCCCGGGGCTGCCTGTTGGTGGGCCAGCAACTGGAACAGGGTGTTGAACTGCATGAACTGCAGGCCGGTCTGGGCGAAGATTTCCGCGCGAGGCACCTTCTTGAAAGCCCTTTCCATCATGCCGTTGGTGCGGGCGTCGCGGTAGGCGTAAGGTTGGCCCAGCATCTCGTCGCAGCCGGTGAGCAGCACGTAGTCCACGCCCCAAGTGTCGGCGCCGACCGAAACAATGGATTTGCCGTACTTCTTGCCGGCGAGAGCGAGGCCGTTCTGGATTTCGGCCCAGAGCCGCACGACGTCCCAGCGGAGCGAGTCGCCCAAGTACACGGGGCCGTTGGGGAAGCGATGGATTTCTTCGAGCCGGATGGTTTTGCCGTTCCAGACGCCGGCCACAACGCGGCCGCTTTCAGCGCCGAGGTCAATGGCAAGATAGACGCGAGGCATGGTTAGTGGATAGTTTTGAGAGTTGATAGTTGATAGAGCGGCGAGGGGTCGTGCGTGGTGCGTGGTGCGTGTTGCGTGCCGATCAGGTGGTGGGAGCGGCGGGCAGCGCGGCGGCTGCGGGTTTTTCCTGACTGAGCTTGCCGCTGTAGGCCGCGAGGACGGTCGAGGAGAGCAGCAACACCAGGCCGAGGGCGAGGAGGCCGCGCGTCCGGCTGCTGGTGCCTTTCCATTCACCGAGGAATATGCCCAGCAACGTACTGAAGAGGATCGCGCTGGCCATCAGTACCGCCCAGCCGATATAGGCCATTTTGCCCATCGCCGGCTCGCCGGTCTTGAAACAGATGAACTGCGAGCACCAGACGGCCCCCGCGAGGACGGCGAATAGGAGGTTGCCCAACAGCGGCGTGTCCTTCTTGGTGTAGTCACCGGTAGTCTTGTTCTTCGCATTAAGGTAGAGGCACCAGACCCCGTTGACGACAAAGCCGCCAAACAGCACGACGACCAACACCGGCATGCCGCGCCAGGTGGGCGAGGTGGCGGGGGCGGTGGTTTGCGCGAGTTCCTCGAGTTTGGCCCCGCCTTGCAGACCGAAGCTCATGGCGGAACTCATCAGGCCGGAAAAGATGGCTACGGTGATCCCCTTCTTGAAGTTGTACTCGGCGACCGCTTTCTTCTTCGCTTCTTCGGGCAGTTCGCTCTCCTTGGACATGCCCGCCATGCCGACCAGCACAATGCCGGCCAGGGAAATCAGCACCCCGACCAGCGAAGCGTTGGCGGACGGTGTGCCCCATAGGCTGCTGATATTGCCCTCCTTGATCGGCGGAATGAGCGTGCCGGCGGCGGAACAGAGGCCGCAGCCAATCGCTAGACCGAGACCGACCCCGAGATACCGGATCATCAATCCCCACGTTAGCCCGCCCAGCCCCCACGCTGCGCCGCACAGACAGCAGTAAAGGAGGGTGTTGCCGGGCGCCGCCTTGAGCACGGACATCACGTTGGGCGAGGTGCTGAACGCCAGCACCCACGGCACCACCACCAGCCCAAACACCGCATAGATGAACCAGTAGCTCTCCCACGCCCAGTTTTTGACTTTCTTGAAGGGCAGATAAAACACCGCTCCCGCCAGGCCGCCCAGCGCGAAAATCAATACGCCCAGGGCGGGATTGGTTGTCGCTTGCGTCAGGTCATTCATACACGTTTCGAGAGCACGTCCTTCTCGTGGCGCTTCACTTCGGCGAGCCAGGCCTCGCCCACCGGCACGTTCATCTTCTGGCAATAGTAATCCCACACCGCGCTGGCGGGCAGGAGCTTCGCGTCTTCCATGAGGGCGAGGCGGGAGGTGTAGTCGCCCTCGGCTTCAAGCTGCTTGAGCTTGTCAATGGGCGCCACCAGCGCCAGCAAGAGGGCCTTGGCCATGTTCCGCGCGCCGATGACCCATGCCGCAACGCGGTTGATGCTCGCGTCGAAATAGTCCAGCCCAATGTGGACGCGGCTGGTGTAATCGCCCCAGACGATTTCCTGGGCGATGGCCTGCAGCTCGTCGGTGAGCGTCACGACATGGTCGCTGTCCCAGCGCACGCCGCGGCTGACGTGCAACGTGATCTCCGGCAGGAAGCAAAGCACCGACGAAATCTTGTCCGCGATGCCCTCGGTGGGATGGTAATGGCCGGCGTCCAGGGTGAGCAGGATCTGGCGGCTCACGGCGTAGCCGATGTAAAACTCAGAGGAGCCGGGCGTGTAGCTCTCGGCGCCGATGCCGAACAGCTTCGGCTCGACCGAATCCAGGTTGTATTTCTTGTCAATCTTCTTCTTGAACACCGCGTCCAGGGACTCGACCAGCCGTTCGCGCGGGCCTTTGCGGTCGGCCGGCGTGTCTTTCATGCCGTCGGGAATCCAGAGGTTGGTGACGCAAGTCTTGCCCAGGGCCTTGCCGATTTCGGCGCCGATCTCACGGCAGCGAATGCCGTGCTCGATCCAGAACTTGCGGATCGCCGCGTCCGCGCTGGTCAGCGTGAAACCGCCCACGACCTTGGGATGGGCAAAATAGGTCTGGTTGAAGTCCATGCCGATCTTGATCGCCTTGGCCCAGGCGATCCAGTTTTTGAACTGGTCGGCGCTCAAGGCGTCGCGTTCCACTTTAGTGTGGCTCATCTCGGCGTAACAGGCGTGGACGTTGAACCGGTGGTTGCCGGGGATGACCGAGATGGCCTTCTCAAAGTCACTGCGCAGCTCCTGCGCGGTCCGCGCCTTGCCGGGGTAATTCCCCGTCACCGCCAGGCCGCCGCCCAGTTCCTGCCCGGCGTTCTCGAAGCCCCCCACGTCGTCCCCCTGCCAACAGTGGATGGAAATGGGAATCCCCGCCAATTGTTTGAGTGCCTTGTCGGTATCGACGCCCACTTGGGCATAACGGTCTTTCGCAAGCTGGTAGGATTGTTCGATGTTCTTTGTATTGCTCATAAATAACGCTTCCGTGGTTGTTGATGTTGGGCGGATATTAGTCGGGTTGCCCGGCGCGTCAACCCCCCCTTTTCCAACTGGAACCCATCACTTCGGCTGCGGCTTTGCCGCGTTGCATCCTTCCGTTATCCGGGACTTTCGGGCTTGAGCAGCCGCGCCAGGTTCCGGCCGGCCGACTCAACCCATTCGCTGCCGGGGAGGGCGTAAGGGCGGAAGGTTTCGAGGTAGCCCTGCTGCGCGTTGTAGAACAGCGCCCGATGGAGGCCCAGCAGGCTGGCCTTCGGGTTGTCAATCAGGCTGGCCGAGTCATTGGCGCTCATCTGGAAGAGCACGCGCATCTCGAATTCACTGAACGCTTTGCGGCTGAGGTAGCGATTCACGTTGTTGTAGGTGTCGCAGGTGGCGATCACATGGAACCCGAGCCGCGTCCCCTCGCAGACGAGATTGTTCAGCACCATAGCCGGATTGGCTTCGGCCTCGGCGTCGCTGCTGGAGAAGCCAAAATCCTCCTCAAAGCGCAGCTTGCTGTATTTCTGCAGACCGTGGATGAACAGGAACACCGGCGGGGCCGCCTCGGCATCCGCCGCCTCCGCCCGCTGCTTCATCCCCTGCCCAAGCTCCTTCATGATTTCCCCCAGTTCGCCCGGCTTCGCCTGTGTGATCGGGTGCGGAATGGCCTGGACGATCCGGTCGATATAATCGCGCTCTGAGGTGCCGGGCGCCGTGCCGTCGCATAGAATGAAGCGCGCCGTCCCCAGCGGATACTCCGCGGCCAGCGACACCAATCCGACCGACAGGATGGCCAGCATCGCCTCGTCGCGCTGCCCCACCAACAGCAGATTGTTCCCGCTCTGCCGCTGGAACAGCGCCTCCGTCGGCCCCTTGATGGAATTGGGCGCGCCCAGCCAGATGCGGCCAACGGCCGCCGGCTTGACCGCTTGGGCCTCCAGCAGACCCCGCAGCACCGCATTCTCCCGCACGTCCGCCGGCGCGTTCCCCTCAAACACAATCGGCCCCGGATAAATTGCCCCGCCGTTAACCCCCATCTTTCTGCCTTCTGCCTTCTGCCTTCTGCCTTCTTCCTCATCGGCCCACGCCCGGACCTTGGCGAGATAAGTTTCCCGCACCTGATCCGGCAGCCAGACCACCTGGAACGGGCTGTTGCCTTCGATCATGCCCGCCATGTCGTTGTAGATGCCCTCCCCGGGCCGCGACAGCAGCCGCGGCGCGGGGTTGTTCTCGTCCATGATCAGGTAGGCGTCCGCCTCGTTGCACTGCAAGGCGATGCGGATGACCATCTGGCCGAGGGTGGTGCGGGCGACGGTGTAGGCGCCGCCCAAGGTCTGCGACCCAAGCAGCACATGGATGCCGAAAGCCCGCCCTTGCCGCACCAGCCGGTCCAGCAGCAACGACGCCGTCTGCGAAATCCGGTCATCCTCGACGAAGAACTCCTGAAACTCGTCAATGATCAGCAGCGACCGCGGGATCGGCTCGGTCCCGCCCGCCCGTTTGTAGCCCGCGACGTCCTGCACGCCGAGCTGGCGGAACAGGTCGCCGCGGTGCTTGAGTTCATCATCCACCCGCTGCAAGACACTCAGGCCGAATTCCCGGTCGCTCTCGATCGCCACCACCCGCGCATGAGGCAGCCGGTGGACCGCATAGCACTTGAATTCCACGCCCTTCTTGAAATCCACCAGGTAGAACTCCACCTGCTCGGGGCTGCACCACAACGCCAGGTTGGTAATGATGACGTGGAACAAGGTGGACTTCCCCGAACCGGTCTTGCCCGCGATCAGCGCGTGCTGGCAAGTCCCCTTGCCGATGGCCAGGTATTGGAACTTAGTCGCGCCCGTGCGCCCGACCGGGACGCGCAGCTCGCTGGCCGTGTTCTCGGTCCAGACCTCCGCCTCCGGCGGGGCCACCTGCGCAAACGGCACCTCCACCCGGCTGGAATCCCGGCTGCTGAGGCCGACCTTGTTGACGAACTCGATCGCGAACTCCGGCGGCGGCGGAGCGTCGAGGGCGAGCTCCGTCCCCGGGATCGCTTTCCCCGCCAGCAGGAACTGGTCCCCTTTGCCGCTCAGGCAAACGCTGCTGGCCCTCAGCTCCTCGGGGATGAACTCCGGCGGCAGGGGCTGCCGCTGGTCCCAGTGAATGAGCATATACACCCCGCAGCGCGCCCCGCTGGCCGCGATGCTCAACAGCCGCTTGGCCGCCGTCTCCGTGAAGTTCACCGGGAAATCCGCCACGACCAGAAAGTAGTACTTCTCCGCAATCACGCCCGCCTGCTCGTTGTATTCCGCAATCGTCGCATACTCGTTGCGCAGATACATCTGGATGACCTTCTCCATGTGCTCGTTCAGGTGGGCGAGCTTCTGCTCGATCTGGCCCGACTGCGTCCAGATTCGGCTGTTGATGATCTGCTCCTCGTAATCGGCCAGGTGCATGATGCCGGCGAAGTTCTGCCCCAGGCCCACCGGGTCAATGATGGTGAAATTCAGCCGGCCCGGCGGCGCCACAGACAGCAGCCGCAGAATGATGTTGTTGAGCGCGCCGATGGCCTCGTCGTGCCCCGCGTTGGCGCTCTCGAACAGGATCGAGCCTTGCTCCGGGTACGCCAGGCAGAGCGGCACGGAGAATCGCGCTGGCCCAGGCAACGCCAGCCGCCGGTCCTTGATCGTGGTCTCCGCCAGCTTCTCTACATCGACTGCCATCTTTGCGAATTGGGCGGCCGCCGCGAATTGGGCGGGCGCAGTCCAGCTCTCCAGAACTCGCGGCTCCCAGGGCGGGAACAGCCTGCCCGCTGTGGCGTTCGCCGACTCGATAGCCTCGCAGATCGGCTGAATCGTCTTCTTCCAATCCGCCTCCAGTGTCTGCCACTGGGCGTGGTAATCCGTGTTGAGCTTCGCTTCCCTCTTTTCACTGGCCTCCACCTCCGCCTTCCGGCGCGCCTCCGTCGTCAGCTTCCACTGCTCGAGGTCGCCTGCGTGGCGCCGTTCGAGACGGTCCAGCTTCACCCGGCGGAGCCAGTCGTTCTTCTCCAGAGCACGGGACGCCTTCTCGTCGCTCTGCATCCGGCAGGCCACCCGCCACTCCCCGGCCTCCGCCAGCGCCTGCTTCAACTCTTGATCTACTGATCGGGTCGTGCTCTCAAACTCCCCCTTGATGCGCTCCAGTTCCTGTTGGTAGTGGACCTCGGACCTCTCCCAGGCCGTGTCGTACAGCCGCCGCGCCTTCCCGAGCGTGCCGGCAATGGCGGCGGCGAGCGGCCCGGCTTGGCTCCGGGCGAGGGACCGGATAATGAGCACGAGGACCAGGCTCCCGGCCACGCACAGCCCCGCTTTCCAGTAACCGGCGGAGTTAAGACCGGTCTGCTGGAGAACGAGCGGAATCGCGCACAGCACGACCAGCACCCAGACCGGCAGGTACTTGAACACCCGCAGCAACACAAACTTCCGCAAGCGGGCCAGGTCGCCACGGGTCTTGTTGATAAGCTCGCGAAGTTCCGCCAGCAATTGATTTTCTCCCACCGCGGCCCCCGGAGGCGCGGCCTTTTGGTATGCGTCCGACAGGAGGCGGACGAACTTCCGGTAGCCTTTGAATGCCCTGTGCGCAGCCGTTTCCAGCGGCGTCAGCGCGGCCTGCTCCGCCGCCAGACTGGCCTTGAACTCGTCGAGCGTAGTCGCCGCGGCGGCCAGGCCCGCGTCCCGGTCGCGTTCCGCTTGCAGCATCCGCTTCTGGAGTTCGTATTTCCGCGTGCCCGTCTGGTTCTCGACATCCCCCAAGCCCTTCTCTTTGCTCGCCTGGTAAGCTTTGCCGATCCGGGTTTTCCGCGCTTCGTATTTCGTCCCGGCGGCTTCCCGCGCCGCCGCAAAGTTTGCCTCAGTCGCACCGGTCGCCGCAGCCAACTCCTTCGCCTGCTTTTCCGCCGCGGCTTCGCGGAGCCGATGTTCCCGGCCAGTCCGGGCGTGGAATTCCGCATTGAGCTTCTCCGCCCGGGCGGCAAACTCCCTGACCGCGCCCTTCAGGCGTTCCAGCAGTTCCAGCGTCTTCCCGGCTCCCAGGGGGTTACTCACAGTCCTTTTTGATTTTGGTAATGAGCTTGTCCAATTGTTCGATTACTGTAACCGCCCGGTCCACGCTGGCCAAGAGTTCTTCCATGTAACGGCGCTCGAATTCCGCGCTCTTGGCGTCTTTCCAGTAACTCTTCGTTTCCTGCCACTGGGCCCGCAGTTCCTTGGTGATGCCCGCCAGCCGGTTGCCGCTTGCCATCATGGCTTGCTCCTTCGCTCCCGGCCCTGGCCTCCCGGCTGCGGTTGGGCCGCTCCGGGAACCGCCGCGGGTGGAGCCACCGCCGCATACGCGTCTAGCGTCTGGATCGCTTGCGCCAAAAAGGCGACCGCCCGGACCATGTCATGCGCCAGGACCGTATGCAGCTTCTCCATCTGTTTCACCAGCGGGTCCACCCGGTTGTCGAACACCCGGTTCCATTGTTTCAGCACCCGGAGCTTCCCCTCGGCTCCCTCGAGTGCCCGTCTGGTGCGCTGGACGGCCATTTGTTCCGCCGCGGTTGCCTCGCGGAAGCTGGAGAGCTTGGCGCTGAACAGCGCCTGCTGGGCCTCGTGCAAGGCCCGGCTCCGCTGCCGCACCTCATTCTCCCAATGCGTCCGCTGCTCTCCTTCCAGCCACCCCCGCATCCGCTGGACATCCGCGCTGACCTCCTCCAGCGTCGGGCGCGCCTTGCTCAGATAGACGATCAGGTTGGCCCGGAAGGACTCCAGCGCATCAACCGACGTGACATGGGCGCGTTCCGGCATGGCGCTAATGCTGGTTCAGGTATTCCTCGATGCGCTGGGCTTTTCTCAGGAGATACGGCGTGTGCTGGTTGGAAACCTCGACGAACCGCTTCAGCGCCTTCATGGTCTGTTTGAACTCCTCCGCGAATTTGGCGTGCTCCTGGTCCTGCCAGGTGTCTCCCAGCGCCGCAAACCTCGCCTGCAACGACACGACCTTGTCTTTCAGGTCGGTATTGAACCGCTTCAGCTCCTCGGCGAAACGCCGCACCGGTTCGGGGTCCATGATTGCCTGGGCCATAGTGTCTCTTTCTGTTTGTGTCTGTGGCTCGCCAGGACGCCGGGGACTTGGCCCTGGCGCCTCTGACTTGCCCAAACCTGCCCTTTTCCCGCCCGCTCGGCAAATCTTAACCGCTGCCGCGCACGAGGCGGACGTAGTTGTAGATGCGGATGACGTCGCCCTGCGGGCCGCGGCCATGCGGGAACATCGCGGGGTCGCCGGCCTTGGGGTCGCTGCGCTGAGCGCCGGCTCCGTGGACGTCAACGTAGTGGTAGTCGCCGGAATCTCCAGGTCGGGTGCCTTGTTCCTGCCGCCTGGCAGAATCCAGACCTCGTGGACCATCAGGACCGAAATCTGGCGGCCCGTCAGGACCAAAAGGTGGCGGTCCGTCCGGGCCGGGGCCGGGGCCACGTCCAAAACCGTCGCGCCGATCAGGCGGCCCGCCCGCCGGGCCGCGCGGGGACATCCAACCCGCCCCGCGTCCGAAGGCGACATACATCGCCGCGCTGCCGCCCAGGAACCCGGCGTGCGTCGTCGCCGACCAGTAGAACGGATAGTCGGCCTGGTGGGCTTCGTTCGTAATCGTGGTGCAGTGAAAGGCCGGATCAATGGCGGGCGAATGCGTTGTATCGGGCGACCGCGTGTAGTCCACGATGCTTTGCAATTCCTTCACGTTCGGCAGCCGCCAGTCATCGTGGCCGAGAAACTTCTCTGCGTTCTTCCGCTGCACCCACGCCAGCGCGTCCTGCCAGTTCATGCCTTTTCCACTGTCCGCTTTGGACCAGGTGAGGCCCGTGGCGCGGTCGGTGATAGTGCCGTCGCCGTTGTCGTGGAAGTCATTCCTTCCGTAGCTCGGGTTGCCGCGCACGCACAGCACGAAGAACGTTTTCTCCATGCCGCCGCCGGGCATTTGCAGGTCGTAGCCCTTGATGCGGCCATCGGCGAAGTTGACGCCGAAAAGTTTGTCGAATCCGCGCGGGCCTTTGCCGACATACTTGGTGCTCGACGCGAATTGCGAATCAATGACCCGCTCGCCGGCGCGCGTGTCGCCGTAGGCGAACTTGAAGAACTTCGTGTCGAGGTAGGGCGTGAGGCGTGAAGTGTCGAGGTTCATGGGGCCGCTGGGGTCGGTGCCGCGGGCGTCGAAGAGCGAATACAGCTCCTTGATGGACGGCAGGCGCCAGTCGTCGAAGCCGCCAAACTTCGCAGCGTTGAGCTTTGCGGGCAGCGCCTGAGCCTGGGCCAGCGTCAGCTTGTCGCGCCAGGTCAGCGAGCCGTCACCATCGGTGTCGGGGCTGCGCTGCCAAGTCAGGCCGGTGTTGTTGTCGTGGACGGTCAAGCCGTCGGCACTGAGGGTGTAGCTGGCCGGGTGGACTTGGAACTGGGCGTCCTGTCCGTAGAACGGCTGGCCGGGTTTCGGGGGGGCAATTTCGTCGCGGTTGTCATAGCACCGAGTCTGGCCGGTATCGACGACGGTGTAGGGTTGGGCGGCGTGAAGCGCATGGGCTGACAAGCCGAGCGCCAGCGTCAGAATGATTGTTGACTTCTTCATGGCGCCAATTTACACGAGTGAACCTTAAGAGAACATGAAGAAACCCCGAATAGAGGCGGCTTCCAGAAGGACGCAGGCAACTCCGGGGTGGTCACGCCGGAGAGGATTCGCTTGTAATCCGGCAGTCAAGGTATTGCCAATCGGTTCGTGATGCCGACCACAGACGCCGATAGACGAAAGCTTGAGAACCCCGAAACGCTGCCATCCGCGAGAACTATGTTGCCTTGGCGGTTGTGAAGCTCAGAAGTCCAACCCACTGGTCTGTTGGGCATCAGGACTAGTATGCCCTGCAGGAGGGGCAACCCATTTGTGAGGTTGCGGTCACCGTATAAGAATAGGTCGGGGTAGCGCTCATCAACATCCAGGTTCACGAAGTAGCTGAGGTTCGTGTTCGAGAACCTAGGGCCGAAATCCTTCGCTGGCACACGGACATCGGCCGGGCAAACCAGGAGCTTCGGAGCGCCCAACTCATTGGACATGACTTGGAAGTATCGGAAGGCCTCCCCACTTGTGACGCGCCGAAGTGCTGCTTCCCGGTTCGTTGATGCCTGCGGAAATGATTCATCGCCACCGTTGATCGCGCGGGTTCTGGAAGCCAGGCCAAGTTGCTTCAGGTTGTCCACGCATTGCAGCCTCTTCGCCCTTACCCTCGCCTGCTGTATCGCTGGCAAGAACAGCGCGGCCATAATGGCGATAACCGCAAGTACCAAGAGCAACTCAACGCGTGTGAATGCCTCTAGCGCCATGTAGTGAGACAGTTTCATCATTAAATGCCCCAAGCAGCAATTATCACCGCTGCCGCCAGCATTCAAGTGCCGAATTGGCAAGAGTAATCCAGCTTCGGGACCAGTTGCATAGCCCTCGGGCTTCGGATTTCACTCATCTACTCCGCGCGCAGGGTGACGATGCCCCAGCCGGGCACTTCGACAGAAGGGCTGGCCTTTTCTCGCGGCTGCTCGCTCGTGTCACTCAGCCACACCTGCTGCGGCGCGGGGCTGGCCCAGGCGAGTTTCACCGTCTCGGTTCTCCCGGAAGCCCCGAATAGCCGCACGATCCACGCTTTGCCGTCGTCGCTGGGCTTGAAGGCCGTGACCACCACCTTATCCGATGACAACTCGAAGCGCGGTTTCAAGGGCGCCGGACCCGACGCCGGGGCCACGATCAGCGGCTGCGAGCAGGCGACGCCGAACTTCGCCGCGTCTGCGGGCGCGAAGCCTTTGTGCGGGCGGATGGCAAAGCGGAACACGGTCGGGCCTTCCTGCTCAGCCCGGTAATTGGTGTGCCAGTGGTTGTTCATCACCCACGAGTAAATGGTCTGCGACGGTTGCAGGTGCTGAATCCACACCTCGGGGATGGTCTGCGAACCGATGAGATTGGCCGTGATGCCGCCGACCTCCACCAGTGGCGCATCCACCGGCGACCAGGTCACGCCGAACCGCTCGTTGGAGATGTCCACCCACCGCTGGACGCTGAACCAGTTTTTGCACGCGGCGGGTATCTGGTCCAGCTCGGGCCGCACCGCCGCCCAGCCCGCATCCAGGCGCACCGTGCCGTCCGGGACGTTGAAGCCGAAGCCGAAATGAACGCCCTCCTTCGCGCGCACCGGCAGCTTGTCAACCGTGTTGATGATCTCCACCGAGTCCAGGCCATCCACCACCCGCACTTCGCGCAGCAGCCGTTTGCAGCCCGGCGCGTCGGATTCGATCAGCAGCGACGCCACCAACGGACCTTTCTCCTTCACGCTGATGCGGGGCGGACCGTTGCGCTGCAACCCCGTGAGGTCTGAGCCGGGAAGGTAGAAGTAATCGTTCAGGGCGGTGGCGGCTTTGGCATCCACTAGCTCGCGGTTCAGCGTGCGGCTGAAGAGGCTGACGATGCCGCCCGTGCGTTCGTCAATCTTCACCGTGAACTGCGGGTGCGACAGTGTGGCGCCCTCGGCCTTCACCGCGCCCGTTGCTGGCGCCGTCCCGGACTCTGGGCCATAACGCCTCCCCGAACATGGTGGCACCTTGCAAGCCAGAAAGACCAGTTCACCGCTGGAGAGGCGCTGCGAAGGGACGAGGTCGCCTTTATCGTCATGGACACGGTCGCAGGCAGCCGATTGCTCGCGGGGGAGCGTTACCAGCCCGGTACGCTGCCACGAGCAGGGGTTGAAGACATCCACGCTGCGACAGCCTGGGACGGATGGAGGCGGGGCAGGTTGGGGGACTGGCGGGGGGTGGGTGTTATCTTCCAGCGCCCGGGCGAGCAGGTCTCGCGATTGCTTATCGGCGTCGAGCGCGAAGGCCTGCTTCACCTTCCACTGGTCGCGCACGAACGCCAGGTCCGGCTGGGTGATGCTGTTGTGCGCGCCCCAAGTGTGTTCGCTGTACATTAGCACGTTGCGCCAGGCCCCCTGGAACGCGGTTGCCGGGAACGGCCCCGGGTTCCGCATGGCCCACAGCGTCTCGGCTTGCACCAGGCGCTCGGCGGAGGCGCGGTTCAGCGCCGTCTCCAGCGCCGACGAGGCCGCGCCGTCTTCCCAGTAGGGCGAGTAGTCGCCGCTGAACACCGGCAGCTTGTCGCCGCAGCGCCGCTCGAACTCGCGGAACGCCGCGGCGGTCGTGCTGATGATCAGCCGCGGCGAAACGTAGCGGGCGTTCCAGTCGCGCACCACGTCGGCGAGCTTCTCGTCGGGCGAGCCGTTGTCGCCATGCACGTTCCAGCGCAGGTAGGTAATGTCGTAGGGATAGCCATTGGTCTCCAGCTCGACCAGGTAATCCGGGAGGTAGCGCGCCAGCGCCTCGCCGTCGCCAATGATATGGCCCAGGGCGTAGCCGCGCGACGGGCACCAGCACAGCACGCGTTGCCGGCCATCGGGGCCTTTCCACCAGAAGGGCTTGTTCTGCCATTCTTTCATCGTGCCGCCCATGCGGTCGAAGTAGTTCGGCGCAAAGGACAAATACTTCACGCCCGCCTGCGCCATAGCCGACACCAGGCCCCACGTGTAGCCGGGCACGTCGCTAATCATCGCCGATTCGATGGGCACGCCGCACTCCGCGGAAAGGCGCGTCGCGTAGCCCATGAAGTTCAGCAACTCCTCTGGCCGGCACAGGCCCGTGAGGATGTTGCAGTAGAACGCGTCCAGGCCGATCTGGCCGGACCTGACCGCCGCCATGAAGGCCGCGCGCTGCTCCGGCGTGGCGGCGCGCAGATAATTATCAACGCACCAGAGCACTTCGACATTCCATTTGAAGCGCGCGCCTTCCGGGTAGTCGGCGGTGGCTTTGGCCAGCCGCAGCCCAGCCTCGATGTTGCTGTTCTGCTTCTTCTCCACGTCGGCCTGCAAGGCCGTGTAGCCAATGTCGTTGTGCGAGTGCGGCAGGAGGTAAATCTCCATTCGCCGGACCGGCTTGAGCGTCACCTCGCGGCTGGCCACCAGCAACCCGCCGGCCTCCACTTCGACCTTCACCGTCTTGTCGGTTTCCACCGCGGGGACCGACAGAGCGACGCTCTGGCTGCCGAATCTCAAAGCGACCGCCTTGCCCTGCGCCCCCGCCAGCCGCACCACCCCGGGCGCCGGTTCGGCATACGGATAATTGACCGTGACCTCCAGCGGCCTGACCAGCGCCGCGCCCTCCCGCTCCAGCAACTGCGGCGCCCGGCTTTCGACCGTGATGCCGCGGGGGAACGATTCCGTCTGCCCAGCGGTATAGAAAGCGATCTCCGCCCCGCCAACCGTGCCAAGGCCCGCGCCCAACCCGGTGACCTGCCAGCGCACACGCCGGACGGTCACCGGCGCGGGCAGCGTCAGGAACGTCACCCCGCCCCGCCGGTTCACATGCTTGACCGGCACCCGGCTGGCGACCGCGCCGGAGTCATCCAGGAAGGTCAGTTCGGAGGAGGCGATCGTCGCCGGATCATTGCGGTCAACGTGGCGGAAAGCCGCCACGCGGGTCGCCGCGCCGAAGTCGAATTCGATGAAGGTGTTGGTGCCTTTGGCGTTCGAGGAATACTCGGTCTTGACTTTGCCGTCAATGATGTTGTCAACTTCATAGCGCCCGCCGGGGTAGGCCTCGGCGCTGGCGATAATCTTCGGCGCCGGCGCCTGCTCCAACCGGGTGAAACCGTTGGGCAGACCCGGCTCTCCCGCGCAAGCAAAACCGCGCAGCGCGACGAGACCGGTGACGATCAGTATCGGGAGACTCAGCAATGGCTTTTGCATGGGTTGTTCTTTACCGGCTGGCCCGGGGGCTGCGCGAGTCAATTCTGGCAATTCCGGCAAGGTGAGTCGCCCGCCAACGGCGGGGGCCGGGGCGCCGGTCTCCGATCCGCCGTGGCGCACAACTCAGGGCGGATTCAAGAATCCACAAGATTGTAGCCGCCGACGGCAGTCGGCGCACTTTTCCTCAGTCACGGAAATCAGCGCCGACTGCCGTCGGCGGCTACGGTTTCTTGAATCCACCCTGCGCACAACTGACGGACGGCCTTTTGAGGTTGCGTTTGGCCTGCCAATAGCGCACATTGGCCTGACATTTATGTGACTTCCGCCCTTCCGGTTGTCGGGTAGTATATCGTTGCGGTAAGGGTTTGCCTGTTTTGCTTGAGAATGAGTGGTGAGAACATGAGGAATTCGACGAAACGCAGTTCAGCGTTCACGTTGATTGAACTGCTCGTCGTCGTTGCCATCATCGCGATCCTGGCGGCGCTGTTGTTGCCGGCTTTGGTGCGCGGCAAACTCAAGGCGCAGGGAATCCAGTGCATGAACAACCACCGCCAGCTCGGCATAGCCTGGCGCATGTACACCGAAGACAATGCAGACGTGTTGCTCTTCTCCAGCGGCACCAGCACGAACTACGATCCCAACACCGCCGCCTGGTGCTCGGGCACCATGGATTTCAGTTCCAGCAACCCTTCCAATTGGGATCCGACCGTGGACATCATGAAGAGTCCGTTGTGGCCTTATTGCGGCAACAACCTGGCCATCTGGCGATGCCCGGCCGACAAGTCGTATGTGGTGGTCGGGGGCGGGCAGAAGCTTCGGGTGCGCAGCATTTGCATGAACGTGTATCTGGGCGGTTTCAAAGGCGCTCCTTCCAACCTCCTGCCGATGGCCGGCGAAATCATCTATTTGAAGTATTCCCAACTCAGCCGACCCGGCGCCGACAGGATTTTCGTGTTCATCGACGAGCGCGAAGACGCCACCAGTTGGGCCAACTTCTACGTGGACATGGCCGGTTACTCGCCTTACAACCCGAACGCCTACATGTTGTACGACCTGCCGGCTTCCTATCACGGCAACGCCGGCGGGCTTTCCTTTGCGGATGGCCATGCCGAAATCCACCGCTGGCGGGATGGCCGCACCATGCCGCCGCTGGTCTCGCAGGGAGAAGTCTTTAACGGCGTCGCCGGGATTGCCAGTCCCGGCAACGTGGACGTCGGGTGGCTGCAGGATCACTCGACGCGCCCGACCCAATAGGCAAAGCAATTGACGGTTATGAACATAGCGCAGATTTCAAAACGCATCTTTTTGCTGGTATTGGTCAACATCCTGGTGATGACCACCATCACCCTGGTGCTGGGCCTGCTTCGTGTGGGGCATTACTTCCCCCAAGGCGGCCTGGCGGGGCTGGCCGTCTTCTGCCTCGTTTGGGGTTTTGGCGGCGCCTTCATCTCCCTGGGGCTTTCACGCGTCATGGCCAAGTGGATGATGGGCGTCCGGGTGATCCCGCCGAATACCACCGACCCCGCCTTGCAAGAGTTGGTGGAGACCGTCCACACGCTCGCCCGCAACGCCGGCCTCCCCAAACTGCCCCAAGTCGGCCTCTACGAATCCGATGAAGTCAACGCCTTTGCGACCGGCCCCACCAGGTCCCGTGCCCTGGTGGCCGTCTCGACCGGCCTGCTCCAACGCATGGGCAGCCGCGAAATCAGCGGCGTCCTCGGCCACGAAGTCACCCACATTGCCAATGGCGACATGGTCACCATGACCCTCCTCCAGGGCGTCATCAACGCCTTTGTCATGTTCCTGTCGCGCGTGCTGGCGTTCGTCGTCAGCCAGGCCCTGCGCTCCCGGAACGACCGCGACAGCGGCGGCTGGCTCCAATTCCTCTTCGTCATTCTGTTTCAAATCGTCTTCTCGATTCTCGGGTCGCTGGTGGTGTGCTGGTTCTCCCGCTGGCGCGAGTTCCGCGCCGATGCCGGCGGCGCCCGCCTCGCCGGACGCGAGAACATGATTAACGCCCTGCGCGCTTTGCGCCGGCTCCACGACCCCGAAGTCGCCGCCGCCGAGGCCCAACGCGCCCAGGCCTTCCAGTCCCTGAAAATCTCCGGCCAGCCCAGCGGCTGGCTGGCGCTGCTCGCCACCCATCCGCCCCTCGAGCAACGCATCGCCCGCCTCGAACAAGGCGCCTTTTAACCACAACTGACAAAAAGCTTATGAGAACGACAAATTGGATGATGATGTTCCTGCTGGGCGGCGCGCTCGCCCTGACGGGGTGCGGCAAGCCAAAACCCCCGGCGCCCCCGGTCCAGCAGGGAGTAACCATTGATGTGCCGAAGCTCAGGGCGGCGTTCTCCACCGCCAGCCCTGAAGTCCAGGCCAGCGTGGTCGAGGCGAGCAGTCTTATCCGTTACGGGGACTATTCGGCCGCCCTGACGGCGCTGGCTAAGGTCACCAACAACCCCAGCCTCACCGAGCCCCAGAAAGCCATCGTTGCCCAGGTGACCGACCAGATCAACCAGGCGGCCAGCAAGGCCCCCGCCCCGCCCGCTCAGTAGTGGCGGAGCTTAGCCGGGAGATTTTATAGTGTGTAGCCGCCGACGGCAGTCGGCGCTGATATGCCTCAAATGCAGCGCCAACTGCTGCTGCGATGCCGGCTTGCTCCGCCGGTTCCTGTTTCCGGCGTGAACTTCAGCCGGGGCGGGCGCCGTCCCCGATTCCAACGGCGCCGCCCGTCAATCACCGGCCCGCCGGAGCGCTCTTCATTTCCAGTGCGCCAACGAGGTTATCGTGGGCTTGGGTGTAATCCGGTTTCAAGCGGAGGGCTTCCCGGAATTGGCGAATGGCCTCGTCAACTTGGCCTTTCCTGACGAGCGCGATGCCCAGGTTGTTGTGGGCGTCGGGGTAATCCGCTTTCCGGCGGAGGGCTTCCTGGTATTGGCTGATCGCCTCGTCAGTTTGCCCTTTCCGGGCCAGCGCGTTCCCGAGGTTGAAGTAGGTTCCTGCGTCATCCGGTTTCAGGCGGATCGCCTCCTGGTATTGGCTGATCCCCTCGTCAATTTGCCCTTTCCTGACGAGGGCGACGCCGAGGTTGCAATGGGCGTCGGCGTAATCCGGCTGCCGGCGCAGGGCTTCCTGGTAATGGCTGATCGCCTCGTCAATCCGCCCTTTCCTGACCAGCGCGTGGCCGAGGTTGTCGTGGGCGGCGGCGTAATCGGGTTTCAGGCGGAGGGCTTCCTGGAGTTCGCTGATCGCCTCGTCAATTTGGCCCTTCTTGTCGAGGGCAGAGCCCAGCTCGTTATGGGCGGCGGCGTAGCCGGGATTCAGGCGGACGGCTTCCTGGAACTGGCCGATCGCCTCGTCAATTCGCCCTTTCCCGATGATCGCGCAGCCGAGGTTGTTGTGCGCGAGGCTATTGTTCCTCGTGACCTCAACCGCATGACGGAATAGAGTTTCACCATTTTTCCAATACCCAAGCTGTTGCCGCGTCAACACTAGGCAGACTACGATCGCCCCACAACCTGCCACCGACAACGCCATCACCGCGTACCGCCAGCGTTGAGTCAATTCGTATGCGCCCCAGACCGCCAGAATCAGCACTCCCAGCGATGGAACGTAACTATACCGATCTGCCATCGCCTGGTCGCCTACTTGCACCAACCCGATCACCGGCACCAGCGTCCCGCAATACCACAGCCAACCCATCAGCAAGAATGGGTAGCGCCGCCGCTTAACCATAAGCAGTGCCGAAATGCCCAGCATCACCCCCCCCGCCAGCAGCACCTCCTCCAGCGGCCATTGCCTGGGGCGCGGATAAAAAACAGCCAAATCCGTCGGCCACCACATCTTCCCCAGATAGCGGCAGTACGAAATCAGCGCGTTCCCGCCGCGCGCGCCCAAGGGCAGGATTGCCGCCGGGACCATAGAGCCTCCTCGCTTCTGCGCCACGAAGGTCACCACGCTCGCCGCCGCCGCCAGCGCAAAGAACGGCGCCTTCTCCCAAACCAGCTTCTTCCAAGGCCAGGCCCCGCCTTCGGCCGTGTCCCACGCCCCAAGCTCCCCATCCCGCATTCTGCCTTCTGCCTTTCTTGCCAGCGGCCAGTAATCCAGCAGCAACATCACGAACGGCCACGTCACCAGCATCGGCTTGCTCATCAGCCCCAGCGCCAAGAAGAACAGCGAAAGAAGATAAAAGAGTGTTGCGTGTCGCGTCTTGCCGGATTCTGGCTCCTGACTTTGGACTTTGGACTTTAGACTTTGTGTTTCCGCATACCGCACATAAGCCCAGAGGCAGAGCAGCCCGAAGCAGCCGCTGAGCACGTCCTTCCGTTCAGCCACCCAGGCGACCGACTCGACCCGCAGCGGGTGAACGGCGAACAACGCCGCCACCAACAGACTCCGCCACGTCGCGCCGGTCATCTGTTGCAGCAACACGAAGACCAGCATCGCGTTGACGGCGTGCAGCAGCACGTTGGTCAAGTGGTGTCCCCAGGGCTTCAAACCGAACAGTTGACAGTCCAATATATGGGACAGCCACGTCACGGGATGCCAGTTCGAAGCGTAGCCGCTCCGGAATGCCCACCGGGCGTTTTCCCAGCTCAATCCGCTGCTCACATGAGTGTTATCCACCACGTACTGATTGTCATCGTAGCTGAAGTCGTTGCCCGTCGCCGGCCAGTACAGCGCCATCGTCACCACCGCCAGCAACACCGCCACCAGCCACACCGGAAAACGCGGCCCAGCCCTCACCGCGGCAACTGCCCTCCTCGGCGCGGGTTTGGATTGAGTCACTCGTCTGCGCATACCTCTCCCCAATTCCTGCCGCAGAGCCGCTGCCCGGCAGGGTCGGCGGCGGCGGACTTCGCCCGCCCCGTCACTTCGCCCAGGGCATCCTCGCGCCCCTCACCCTTGCCGGTGATTCTGCTTTCCATGCTCAATCTGTAACGCAATCGGTCCGCCACCCGCGAGGAAATTCTCCCGCGCCGCTCCCTCATCCAGGGCGCATGCAAGAAACCGTAGCCGCCGACGGCAGTCGGCGCACTTTTCCTGAGTCCCAGAAATCAGCGCCGACTGCCGTCGGCGGCTACGATTCCGTGGATTCTTGAATCCCCCCTGTCCCTCATGCAACCGATGCAACCTGTTTAACCCCATTTAACTTTTGCTTGTACGTTGTTATAGTGCGTTTTCAATCAAGGACTGCTATTATTCACTGAGTCCTGCGGGCGGCTTCGCCCTCAGCCGAGCAAGCCAAGGCGCATCTAATACGGTACCACCGGACCGCGAACCGTCCCGGTTCGCAGCGGCCAGATATGCGGAAGGACGACCGCTGCGATTGAGCGCTCTGCTTGCCCTCGGCCGTGCTGCGAACCGGGACGGTTCGCAGCGGCCAGATATGCGGAAGGACGACCGCTGCGATTGAGCGCTCTGCTTGCCCTCGGCCGTGCTGCGAACCGTCCCGGTTCGCGGTCCGTTCCTTCGTGTGTCCCGTGGTTTTGGTGGTACCGGCAAGATACACCCCCCCCCCCGCGCTCCCCCCCATACGAGAGGCAAGAGGACCAGGGTGCCTCCGTTTCAGGAACAGTGCGTTTTCAATCAAGCACTGCTATTATTCACTGAGTCCTGCTGGCGGCTTCGCCCTCAACCCGCCAGCCCATGTAACCCATTTAACCCCTTTAACCCACTCTCAATTCCGCATTCCGCATTCCGCATTCCGCATTCTTCCCCCCCAGCCTCGTGGAATGCTCAGACCACGGCTCCGGTGAACGGACCTCAGAACCGTTGCCGGTTGCGTCGAACCCGACACGACTATGGGCGCAAGGGCAGAAAACACCCTTAAGCCCCTCCGTGCGAGCGGCAAAAATGACAGGTTTTGCGTTGAGAAGTCTCTCTGCGGCATGACGCCGCTCCGATGATGGTCTTAATACCTTGCATACCGTCGCCCGCTGTAGCCTTCGTGCCTGCGTGAGCACCCAAGGTCTGTCCAAATATGGC
>Ga0187872_10001374_pt1 | contig 24953 bp, 20 predicted proteins | sample June2016WEW_16_4_FD_132973 | JGI IMG/M metagenome (GOLD analysis project Ga0187872, IMG submission 132973) | Peatland microbial communities from SPRUCE experiment site at the Marcell Experimental Forest, Minnesota, USA - June2016WEW_16_40 | ecosystem: Environmental > Terrestrial > Soil >...
CCGGAGGCTTACAAGGAATTAGCCAGTAACCACCAGAGCGCTTCCGCGAACAATAACTAGCTCAGGATTAAGCCAAAATGTCAAAATCATTGCTTGTATTTGCCTTGCTGTCGATCGGCGCCATGCCTGTGTCGGCGCAGAAAGTCTTGGCGGGAGATTCCATGCCGGCGGCCTCCGTTCCTTTTTCTCCTCCCGCAATCCATCCTCTACAAATCTCAGCCGGAGATCTGCTGGACTTAAGCGTCTTCGACACACCAGAGCTCTCCGCCAAGCTCCGCGTGGACGAGCAAGGCAAGGTCACGTTGCCAGTGGCTGGAACTCTACCGGTCCTTGGATTGACCGCCGAGCAGGCCGGACAGGCGATCGAAGCTCGGTTTCGCGACACCGATGTTCTCAAAGATCCCCATGTCACGGTCACTGTACTCGAATTTTCCACGCAAGGAGTCACCGTACTCGGCGAGGTTAAGAATCCTGGCGTCTATCCTCTGCTCGGAGCCCATGGGCTTCTCGATCTCATCTCAGCCGCAGGCGGTGAGACCACAAGCGCCGGCAAAGACGTCACCGTTACCCATCGCGACGATCCTGACCACCCCGTCGTCGTTAAACTTGGAAATAAGCCTGGCAGCACGGCGGCTTTCAACGTCGATGTCCGGCCCGGCGATATCATCATGGTTTCGCACGCGGGCATCGTCTACGTCGTCGGAGACGTAGGCAAGCCGGGTGGCTTTCTCATCGAAAACAATGACCGTCTGACGGTGCTACAGGCCATTGCCCTGGCGCAGGGTACAAATCGCACCGCCTCCCTGAACCATGCCAAGCTGATTCGCAAGACCGACGGCGCACGGCAGGAAGTCCAGGTTCCGCTCAAGAAAATCCTGGCCAACAAAGCCGCGGATGAAACGCTGGCCGATGGCGACATTTTGTTCGTGCCCTCCAGCACTGCCAAGAATGCGCTACGGGACGCGGAAGGCATACTGCCAGCTGCCGCCAGCGCCAGCATCTACCGCGTTCCATAGCCTGCCCCGTCGTGAATTTCGTTCGTGCGTCGAATCAACAGAGAGACAATGATTGCGCCAGCATGAGCTCTGTGGCCCAGGGCTAACGCGTCATCGTCTATGTAAGTGCTCCAACAACGCTCCGATCACGAGTTGGCAGTTCGCTCATCCTCACACTTTAGACGGAGTGAACGATTTTTATGCTGATTGACGCAACACATCGCGTTGTAAGCGCAAACGGAAGCATACAGCGACCTTCAACTCGCTCCGCACTGCGACAAGGTCTGGAAAGCTATTAAATGTCAGTAACGAGAAACGAGCTAATCCTAATTGTGACAGTAACGCTACTCTATCTGATCGGTCAGTTGCTAACAGGGACCGATCCGGTAGTGGCATCTCTATTTTCAATAGCTATCTTTTTCGGAGCGCTCTCCGTCTTTGCGGGTGGCGGGTTGGCATCAGCGTTTGGTTGCTTGAACGCCATACTGATCGGGAAGTTTCTGCTTTTCGGGATCGCCGTTAAGATCGCTCTTTGTCAACCTTCGGATGATAGCTTGAGTGCGCCGCCGACAACTGCATTAGTAATGGCCTTAGGTTTTATAGGCCTCTTTGTAGGCACCCTGATACAACACCGCTTACCTTGTCCGCGTTTTTTGTCGATGAATCGACCGTTGGGCGACCGATTGCTCCGGTCGCTATCGATTGTTCTCTTTATTACCGGATATGCAGCATACTTTGCTTCAATGATTCCCGATATAAGTGGGCAAGGTCTTCAGACCGGGGGCTGGCTAGGGATTGCGCGTACGCTGGGATCCCTGAGGTCTTTATCGATCATACCCTCGATGTTGTATCTATGGCAGATTCGAACGAGGTTGTGGATGATGCATCCCGTAGTTATAAGTCTGTTAGCGTGGGGCACTCTTGTAGGAATTTTCAGTACAGGAAAGTTAGAAGCGATGGAACCACTGGTGTTTTATGTTCTATTGGGGTTCTTGCGTTACGGCTGGCGCGATCTGAGGCTCTGGTCGCTCGTTTCTCTTGGCACGATTTATTATGCGATGATTCTCTTTCCTTATTCTCAGTACGTGAGGGGTAACGGCGGCCGTCAAGGGACATTTGCGCAACGTGCTGAGGTTACCAAATACACATTTCTGCGCGTTGCGACCGACCAGAATTTTCGCACTACGCTGAGCAACCGCGAGGATAAAGGATCTTACTTTGGTTCGGGACAGCTCTCTCCTTTCGGCAGGCTGGCGATGGTTGGCGAAGCGGATCGCCTAATTGCCGCCACCGAACGACAGGAAGCGTTTACAGGGTGGGAAACGATTATATGGGGCCCAAAATTACTCGCACCGAGTTTCCTGTATTCGGAAAAGCCAGTTGTCGAAGCCGGGAATTATTTGGGGCATATCGCCGGAGAAGTGGCTTCCTCGGATACTACAACGCAGATGTCGTATGGAATCATGGCAAACTTATACAGTGCCTTTTCCTTTGTCGGTGTCTTGATCGGCACGCCAATATTTGTCGCCGGATTCTACTATTGGATACGAATATTTTGTGGCAATGCTAAATGGGAAGGCCAACCTACGACTTCGACGTTGTGGTTCATTTGGATTATAGCGTCGTACCAGCACAGCATCGTCGAAGGCTCACTTTCAGGAATTGTTGCTTCTCTGTCATTCCCCGTAGTGTTTGGGCTACTGTACGTGCTTTCGCGAGGCCTTTCTCTTTTCTTCCCAAATAAGGTCTGTCAAGCATGATAGTTCTGTTGGCATGTGATCAACCACGATTGCATCACGGGAGCAGACGTTTTCGTTCAGGTGATCCACAGCCATTTCTCGCTGTATGAGGTATAGCCTCTCAGTTGCCTAGTGCAACATATAGGTGGTCTTTGGTGAACAAGACACGAAAGGAAAGTCGCGAATGCGAACTGTGAACCAAACTGGCCAATGAAGTGGCGATCCAGTTTTTCGAGGGGCGGTTTATAGTGAATATCCTTCACATTATAAATTCAGCGAATCCCGCCGGCGGCGGCCCGATCGAGGGCGTTAAGCAGTTGGGTATAACTCTGGTTTCCCAAGGACACAACGTCGAGATTGCGTCGCTGGACTCTCCGACCGCACTCTACTTGGAGCAGTGCCCGTTGCCGGTCTATGGCCTTGGTCCGACGACGCTTAAGTATGCCTTCGGCCCTCGGCTTATTCCTTGGCTGCGGGCCAACCGGAATCGGTATGATGCTGTCGTGGTCAATGGAATCTGGCAGTTTCACAGCCTTGCTACCTGGCGGGCCCTGCGCAATTCCAGCACGCCCTATGTGCTGTTCCCTCATGGCATGCTCGACCCGTGGTTCAAGAAACGATATCCGCTGAAGCACCTTAAGAAGTGGATGTACTGGCCGTGGGCGGAATATCGGGTACTGCGCGACGCCCAGGCCGTACTGTTCACCTGTGAGGAAGAGCGAGTCTTAGCCCGCCAGTCCTTTTGGCTGTATCGTTGCAATGAAGTTGTCGTCCACTACGGCACCGCGAAGCCCACCGGCAGCGCGCAGCTGGAAGTCAGTGAATTCTTCGGACGCTATCCCGAACTGCGCGGCAAGAAGCTAGCGCTGTTTATGGGGCGAATCCATCCTAAGAAAGGTTGCGATCTGCTGATCGAGGCTTTTGCCAAAGTGCTGGCAGAGCATTCCGAATGGCATTTGGTGATCGCGGGCCCGGACCAGGTGGGATGGCAAAAAAAGCTGCAGCATCGAGCGGAACTGCTTGGCATAGCATCGCGGATTACCTGGGCGGGAATGATCAGCGGTTCCATGAAATGGGGAGCGCTGCGCGCGGGCGAGGTCTTCGTGCTTCCTTCGCACCAGGAAAACTTTGGCATCGCGGTGGCTGAAGCCCTGGCCGCTGGCACGCCCGCGCTGATTTCCAACAAGGTCAATATCTGGCGGGAAGTCCAGGCGGACGGCGCCGGCCTGGTTGCCGAGGACACTTTCGCGGGCACATGCGGGTCCTTCCGCTCTTACTTGGCCTTGCCCGAAGAAAAAAAGCTGGCCATGCGGCAACTCACCCGCCAATGCTTCGAGCGAAGATTCGAAATCAAGAAAGCCGCCAGAACCCTACACGAGGTTCTGGCCAGCGTCACAGGAATAAATTAACCAAGACCCTCACATGCATTGGTTTCTTCCACGCTGCGCGGTCTCTATGCGAACGCGTTCTTTGGGGCAACCCCGGCAGCGCGCATCGGTGGACACAGTATGCGTGAGTGCCTGCGGCTGAATCGTGCGAACGGACTTGGTCTCGGTTCTTGCTGGTGCCTTCGAAGACGACGGACTGCGGTGAGAGCCGCGGTGGAAACTCCTCGAGCGGCGTGCCCCCTCCAGCGCTGTGGACAGATATTGATCGAGCTTTGCTCCAACTCTGTTTATGACAACCAGAAGCCATGATCCATATCTCGTGCCCGCTTTTCCGTTGAGAAACAGGCTGTTGCGGGCCACTTGGGGAGTTGTCTCCGCGCTGCTATTTCGTACGTCTCCGCGCCCCTGTCACCGCTGGCGCGCATTCCTGCTACGCTGTTTCGGCGCGAAGCTCGGAAAGAGTTGCCACATTTATGGCAGTGCGCGCATTTGGGCACCGTGGAACCTCGTCTGTGACGACCACGCAACGATCGGGGACGAGGCGGTCGTCTACAACCCTGAACACATCGCGTTGGGTAGTCATGCGATCGTTTCCCAGCAGGCCTACCTCTGCGGCGCCACGCACGACTATGAGGATCCAGCGTTTCCCCTGGTAGCATTCCCGATTTCGGTGGGTGCATACGCCTGGATTTGCGCTCGCGCGACGGTCCAGCCAGGAGTCTCAGTGGGCGTGGGCGCAATTCTAGCGTTGGGCTCGGTAGCCACCCGGGATTTGGAGCCGTGGGGAGTGTATGCTGGCGTTCCCGCACGCAAGGTAAAGTCGCGGATGCGGCGCGAAGCCGAAGTCTGTGTTTCCACGCTGACGAGGTGACGCCAGAACTTGAAGTTCGCATTCGAATCATTTTCCGTGCGCCTTCCCACAAAAAACGAACAGAACATCCCCGGCCGCCGGAATCGGTGTGGTGGGCGCACGAGGTGTAAGTTTGCGTTCCTGTATTACGGAAGCGATCGCAGAGCTACCAGCAGGCCCCTCGTGCGCCGAACACTGATCCGCAATATACCTTCATCCGGAGTCAATCGTGAAACCGTCCATTGTTATTCTGACTTATAACTCCGAATTGTCACTCGCAGAGACTCTCCGTTCAGCAGTCTCTTTGTCAGACGATATTCATGTTATCGATTCCTTCAGCACAGATCGCTCCGTAGAAATCGCTTGTAGTTACGGCGCAATAGTAGCGAAACATGTCTTTGAGAACTATGGCGCGCAGAGGAATTGGGCCATCTCTTCGCTGGCATTCAAATACAAATGGCAACTTCATCTGGACGCGGATGAACGGATCACGCCGGAACTCCACCAGGAGATCGTGGACTTGGAGGACCCGAGCGATGTCAATGGCTTCTACATTCCACGATTGATGCGCTTCCTTGGAAGGCCAATTCGTCATGGCGGAATGTGTCCGACGTGGCATATGCGGCTTTTTAGATCCGGCTATGGAAAATGCGAGGCGCGAAAGTACGACCAGCATTTCTACGTCACAGCCGGCCAAACTCAACAGCTAAAGGGATTCATGATAGATGACGTCAGAATGCCCATTGGAGAATGGACATCGCGCCACAACCGCTGGTCTGATGCCGAGGTGGAGGAACAGCTTTGCGCTGGCAGCAATGGAAGGATTGAGGGCAAAGCTTTCGGAAATCCGGTCGAAAAAAAACGGTTCCTTCGAGGACTCTACAATGATTGCCCGCTGTTCCTGCGGCCGTTTGTCTTCTTTTTCTATCGATACATTATCCGCTTCGGGTTCCTGGACGGCACCGAGGGGTTCATCTTTTACGTGCTACAGACCTTCTGGTTTCGGTTCCTGATTGATACAAAGTTGTTCGAACAGAAACTGGCAGGAAAGTCGAGCGCTAGCATTAAACCTGAGGCCGACTGCTTCCCGTTCGAGGATCTCCATGCGCATTCTAGTTCTAACGATTAATTACTGGCCTGAGCAGACCGGCATTGGCGCGGTTTTGACGCGGCGGTGCGAGTATCTCGCCTCGGTAGGACATGAGGTCACGGTCTGCACTGGCATGCCCTACTACCCCGAGTGGCGGGTTGATCCGGATTACAGCGGTAAGGTGTTTCTTCGCGAAGAGTGTAAAGGTGTGACCATTCTGCGCTCGTGGATCTGGGTGCCGAAGAAGGTAACCTCCGCCAAGCGCGTGCTATTCGAGGCATCTTTTCTAGCAAGCTCGTTACTGCGAGCGCTCGGAAGCCGTAAGCCAGAGCTGTTGCTGGTGGTCTCGCCGCCGCTCGGGTTGGCGGTTTCGGCGAGGATTCTCAGACGTTGGTCAGGAGCGCCATACGTTTTCGACGTGGAAGATTTGCAGCCGGACGCAGCAGCCGATCTGGGGATGCTTCCACGCCCAGTCCTTCCAGCGCTTTATCGGCTCGAAGCAATGGCCTATCGCCGTGCCGCCCTGATCACGACGGTGACGGAAGGCATGCGCCAAAAAATCATGGCCAAAGGAATCCCGGCAGATCGCGTTGCGGTGGTTCCACCTCCAGCGGATAGCGTGCTGTTTGGTGTGAGAAGCGCGGAGCAGGGACAGGCTTTTCGCCGCAAGCATGGCTTGGAGGGCAAGTTTGTGGTCGCGCATTCCGGCAACATGGGAGTAAAGCAGGGCCTCGATCTGGTGCTCGACGTCGCTGCGCAGCTAAAAGGGCGCCGCGACATCGTATTCTTGCTAACTGGCGATGGAGCTATGAAATCTCAGTTAGAAAGCCGCTCAGAGACACTACGCTTGGGCAATGTGCAGTTTCTGCCTCTGCAGGAGCAAACGGAATTTCTGAAGATGCTGGCTGCCACTGATTTGGCGCTCATCATCCAGCAACCGAGCGTCTCGGACATCGCCTTTCCCTCGAAAACGGTGACTTTGTTGTCGGCGGCGCGGCCGGTCGCCGCCTCGGTGAGCGCCAATAGCGAAGTCGCGCGGGTGCTCGCCCGTTCGGATGGAGGACTGGTCACCGAACCCGGCCAGGCGGAAGCCTTAGCGGAGAGCATAGTGCAACTATTCGAAGATCCGGAGAAAAGATCAGCGATGGGCGAGTGTGGCCGCCGCTACGCCCAGCAACATTGGGACGAAGATCTCGTTTTGCCCGAGCTTGAATCTCTCTTCTTGAGAACCGTCGGAGAATTGGAACCGGCCGCGCTAGCAGGGGACTCGGCGGCGGCATGATTCGAGCAACGATGAATGCGTTTATGTCCGCTGCCATCTGCCTAGCTGTGGCTTTTGCCGTCCTCGGTGCTCAAGCCCAGTCCAATACAGAGGTTTCGGCGAAAACCAATCCTGCCATTGACGCGGTCGATGCCTCTGTCCACGTTGAGGTCGATGGGCAGCCGCACGAACCGACTCCTGTCGATGCTTCACACGAGCAGCCTACTCCTTTGCATAACACAAAACGGCATCCGGCAGCACTTTGGCCTGCCCACGCGGACATCTCTACTACAGATAGCGACGACAAGAGTGGCCCTCCCGGAGTCGGGATGTCGTCGTTCCGCCTGAGAACAAGACTGGGGCAGTCCAGCGCATCTGCTACATCCACTAGCGCGACGAATGATGATTCAGGGCAAGACCATTTTCGACTGCTGAAAGCTCCGCCTTCTCATCTTTTCCCCCTTAGTGCAAAGCCCTCTTCGAGTCCGAGGACCTCTGTTCCATCGGTTTCTGTGCCCGATGAAACTACAGGGTCGAGCGCTCCGTTTGGCCGCGCAGCATTGGGGATCGACGCAATAACCAGCCCGAAAAGAGATCTTTCCAAGTACAAGGATCAGACCACCGGGAAGAGACACCAACACCATTCGCATCTGCCTGTTACGACCACCGCGACGAGGTCTTCATTCGACTCGGTTGCGACCACAGGGCGCTAACGGCTTCGAGCAAAAAGGTCTACGACCAACGTCAATCTTCGCATTTTCTGAAGGAGGTAATCTTGTCCAAGCGCGCATTGATCACAGGCATTACCGGCCAGGATGGTTCGTATCTGACGGAGCTATTGCTGGGAAAAGACTACGAAGTTCACGGAATTATCCGCCGTGCCAGCACTTTCAATACGGAGCGCATCGACCACATCTATGAAGATCCACAGGCCAACAACCGTCGGCTGCATCTTCATCATGGGGACCTGTCAACCGCGGAGCAGTTCACGAACCTTATCTACAACATGCAGCCCGACGAAATTTATCATTTGGGCGCGCAGAGCCATGTCCGCGTGAGCTTCGATGTGCCCGAGTTCACCGGCGATGTCACCGGATTGGGGACGACGCGGATCCTTGAGGCCGTGCGCAACAGCGGTATCACCTGCCGCTTTTACCAGGCGGGATCTTCGGAAATGTTCGGATCAGCGACGCCGCCCCAAAGCGAGTTGACCCCGTTTCATCCGCGCAGTCCTTATGGAGCAGCCAAGGTGTACGGTCATTGGATGACGGTGAATTATCGTGAGGCCTACAGGATGTTTTCCGCGAACGGGATCTTGTTCAATCACGAGAGCCCTCGGCGAGGCGAAACTTTCGTCACGCGCAAGATTACCCGCGCCGTCGCTCGCATTTTTACCGGCAAGCAAAGCAAACTATACCTGGGAAATCTAGACGCACGCCGCGACTGGGGCTATGCTCCCGAGTACGTGGAGGGTATGTGGCGCATCCTGCAACAGGAGGCGGCGTCCGACTATGTGTTGGGGACAGGAGAAGCACACACGGTGCGAGACTTTTTGGAGGAGGCATTCAGCTATCTCGACCTGGATTGGAGAGAATACGTCGAACTCGATCCTCGATACTTGCGTCCCGCGGAGGTTGAATATCTTCTGGCTGACGCCAGCCGAGCTCACCGGGAACTGGAATGGGAGCCTAGGATCAAGTTCAGAGAGCTGGTCCGGATTATGGTCGATGCCGACCTGGAAGCTATCGGAATAACTCCGAAGGGCGTAGGGCGCGCGATCTTGGAAGAAAAGTTTGGAGAGTGGCACCAGTGGGCTGGCTCTGTTTCGAAATGCCTGGAGGCTGCCGCGGGTAGTGCGCTCGGTGATTGACTCGCGATGAAGAGGGAACCGATGAATCCTGAAGCCAAAATCTATGTAGCAGGTCACCGGGGCTTGGTTGGCTCAGCCATAGTTCGAGCGCTGAATCGCTCGGGCTATTGCAACCTGGTACTCCGAACACGTGCGGATCTCGACCTCACTGATCAAGGCACCGTCCGCAATTTCTTCAGTCGAGAGCAGCCGCAGTATGTTTTTCTCGCGGCTGCGAAGGTCGGGGGCATTCTTGCAAACAACACTTATCCGGCCGAATTCATATTTCAGAATTTGCAAATGCAATCTAACATAATTGAAAGCGCCTACAGAAGCGGAGTGGACCGTCTGCTTTTCCTCGGATCGAGCTGCATCTACCCGAAATTCGCGGCTCAGCCTATGGCAGAAGATGCGCTTTTGTCTGGCGCGCTCGAACCGACGAACCGGCCTTATGCCGTGGCCAAGATCGCAGGGATCGAGATGTGCTGGGCCTACAACCGGCAGTACGGTACACGATATTTGGCCGCGATGCCGACAAACCTCTATGGCCCGGGCGACAATTACGACCTGGAGACGTCTCATGTAATCCCAGCGCTCATCCGCAAAATGCATGAAGCAAAAATCAGCGGCCAAGAAGAGGTCGTGCTCTGGGGAAGTGGTACACCTCGGCGTGAGTTTTTATACAGCGAAGACTTGGCTGATGCCTGCGTATTTCTGATGGAACTCAACCAGCAGGCATTCCACTCTCTGGTTGGAAGCGAAATCAACGCGCCTTTGATCAATGTTGGTGCTGGTGAAGATCAAGCCATTCGACAACTCGCAGAACTCATAGCCGAAATCGTCGGCTTCGACGGAGTGCTGCGATTCGATCCCACTAAGCCAAATGGTACGCAACAGAAGTTGCTGGATGTTTCCCGGCTAGGTTCTCTAGGGTGGAAGCCGAGTACTGGCCTTCGAAATGGTCTCAAGCTTGTGTATGAAGATTACTTGAGAGTTTCGGAACAGGGCGTCCGCACCAACAATTGTGGATCGCTCGTCAGCTAGAAGACTTTCGGAAGGCGGACAGAAGTGATTTGGGCATCGTTTCGAGCGGATATTTGGGCCTGTTCAACGGAAACCCGGTCCGTTTCGACTATCACATCCTAAGTTGAGCCCATGCACGATCTAATACCGCTGATCTTCGCCTTACTATGAATCCAGCTTTGGATCAAACCCAAATCAATGCGACCGCAACCAGCCGCCAGGGTATCCGCGGCCGTCTCATTCGTGGTTTGAGTGCGACCGCACTCGGTCCGATTGTTACGGCGCTCGTTCAAGTGGTTTCGGTCCCCCTCTTGCTTCATGCCTGGGGTACCGCGAGATATGGCGACTGGCTCCTTCTGTCCGCCATTCCCAGTTACCTTACGTTGAGTGATTTGGGCTTTGGCGACGCGTCTGGCAGCGATATGTCCGTGCGCGTCGCGGCAAATGACAAATCTGGTGCGCTAGAAACTTTCCAGAGTTCGTGGGTGCTTATCACCTCCATCTCTCTCACAATCTTGTTGTTGGCTGGGGGGCTCGTCTGGTGGATACCCTGGCAACGCTGGCTCAGACTCTCCAGCGTTTCAAGTCCCGAAGCTGCTGCAGTTCTCTTGGTTCTCGCCGCCTGGGTGGTCGTTGCCCAACAAAACGGAGTGACGGAAAGTGGCTATCGCTGCGACGGCAATTTTGCCACCGGAATCATGTGGATGAATGTCCAGCGCCTTGCCGAGGTTCTAATGGCCACTGTCGTCGCCCTTCTGTGCAGAAGCTTGCTGGCAGTCGCCTTCACTTACTTGGCTGTTCGGTCCATAGGCACGATCGGTTACGCTCTTCTGCTCCGGCGCAAGAGTCCTTGGATTGACTACGGTCTTCGCCATGCCCGGCTGAAGACGATTAGACGCCTGGCTGCACCTAGCTTCGGCTTCATGGCATTCCCGGTGGGTCAAGCTTTGAGCTTTCAAGGGTTCACAATTCTGATTGGCGCATTGCTCGGACCAATCGCGGTGGTATCGTTTTCGACGCTCCGTACCTTGTCCCGACTCAACCAGCAGTTGGTCGTGATTTTCAAACATGCCTTTTGGCCAGAGCTTTCTCGTGCGTTCGGAGTAGGAGACATTGCGCTAGCGCGCCGTTTGCACCGCCACGCATGCCAGGCTTCTTTGGGTGTGTCCATATTCGGGGGTATGTTGCTGTGGATCTTCGGCCCGTTCGTCTATCGCTTGTGGATCCGACACAACGTGAGCTTCGATGTCACGTGTTTCCATATTCTCCTTCTTGTGGTCGTTACCAACTCCTTGTGGGACACTAGTTCGGTCGTACCCATGTCCATAAATAGCCATTGCCGGATCGCAATGACCTACGCCGGGGCAGCTCTTTTTTCTCTTGGATTAGCCTGGATGCTGGTACCGCGTTTTGGGACGGCTGGCGCGGCTGCGTCGCTTCTCACCACCGACGCCTGCATGACCGGCTTGGTTTTGCGCACAACCCTGCGGCATGTCCAAGACAGCCTGAAGAAATTCGTTGCAGCATTGTTTGAGATTCCATTTTTCCGGCAAGTCTTGCCCGCTGCACCGGACGCCTAACCATCCTACCGCTCGACGGCTTCGATATGAGAGTCGTTCTTTCTACAATAGGAAAGTTTCACACTTTCGATCTCGCCCGCCAGATGCAGCAACGCGGCGCGTTGACTGCAATCTTCTCGGGCTATCCCCGGTTTAAACTGAAGAACGAGAGATTGCCGAAGGAGAAGGTCAAGACGTTTCCCTATCTGCATGCGCCCTACATGCGGTTCGCGCCGCGCTCCGTTGCGGCCCGGCAATTTTGGGAGTGGCAAGACAAAGTCTGGTTCGACTGGTACATGGCCCGGAATCTTCCTTCGTGCGATGTTTTTTGCGGACTCTCGGGGTCTGCCACACATTCCAGCCGCGTGGCCAAATCTCGGGGAGCCATACATGTTTGTGATCGAGCCTCGTCCCATATTCGTTTCCAAGATCGCATACTCCGCGAAGAGTACGACCGGCAAGGAATTTCATTTTCCGGCATCGATCCCAGGGCCATCGCGCGCGAGGAAAGCGAATACGAATCGGCAGATATCATCACCGTGCCATCCACGTTTGTGTTCAATAGCTTTACCGAGTTAGGCGTGCCTAACAAGAAGCTGCGACTTGTTCCTTACGGGGTCGACCTCAGCGCCTTTCACCCGTGTGCTCCAAAAAACGACAATGAATTTCATGTGTTGTTTGTCGGGGGCGTCTCAGTGAGAAAGGGCGTCAGTTATTTAGTCGATGCATTTCAGCAGCTTCAGCACAAGAAAAAAACTCTCACACTAGCCGGTACTATCTCTCCGGAGATGGAAACGGCGGTAAGGCAATGGCGCCATAATTCCCAGATCTCCGTTTTGGGGCACGTGCCACAGCCTCGGCTCAAAGAAATCATGAGCATGAGTCACGTGATGGTTCTGCCGAGTGTGGAAGAAGGGCTTGCATATGTCCAAGGGCAGGCTATGGCCTGTGGCTGTCCGGTGGTTGCGACTGAGCACACCGGAGCTCGAGACCTGTTTACCGATGGCAAGGAAGGGTTCATCGTGCCCATCCGCAACCCGAATGCAATTGCCAAACGCCTGCAGTCGTTGGCAGATAGCCCCGATACGAGAATGAGCATGAGCGAAGCCGCGCTTCAACGCGTGCAGTCCATGGGAGGTTGGGAACAATACGGGGAGAGGATGTATCGAATTTTCTCAGAACTCATTGCGCGGGACTATCCCGTGGTTCTGTCGGAGATTGCATCGTGAATGACTAGTTGCCACATTAGAAATTTCCGCGCTGCATACGAGGAAGCTTTGGACGTGAGGCACAATCTGCCATGAACTCGACGGGAATAAAGGTCGGCTCCATTACCGAAAAGCTTGGACAGGCAATACTGCGTATTGTCCCCCGGACGGCCCGAGTCCGCGTTTTGTCTGGGCCTCTTCGTGGCAGGAAATGGATAGCGGGAGCGAGCACGAACAGTTGTTGGCTCGGCGTGTACGAAATGGAAAAGCAGACCGCTTTCCGTTCGCTTATTCGTCCCGGGGATGTTGTTTACGATCTCGGTGCCAACGTGGGTTTCTATTCTCTGCTAGCCAGTGTCTTGGTGGGTCCGAAAGGCCGCGTGTTTAGCTTTGAACCTCTTCCGCGAAACCTAGAGCTTCTCAGAAAACACATTGGGGAAAACAACATAACCAATTGTGTGATCGTTGCTTCTGCTGTGAGTGACCGGAGGGGAACTGCCCAATTCGATGCTCAGGGAGATCCGCACATGACGAAGCTGAGCGAGGCGGGAAGTATGACCGTAAAGCTTACTTCGCTCGACGACCTGCTTGCATCCGGTGAGATATTGCCCCCCAATGTCATCAAATGCGACATCGAGGGAAGCGAATTTGACGCGCTGAATGGCGCGCGGAATACCCTAGAACGCTATCGTCCCAAAATTCTCTTGGCCACCCATGGCAGCGCGGTCCACAAGCTCTGCTGCGACTTCCTAACTGCCATCGGATACTCTGTTTGCTCATTGAAAAAGGGCATTCCTCTAGCCCAAACCAATGAGTTGGTCGCAACATTTTCCGCCCTTCCGCAATCACGACGCCTTTAACTCAATATGATTGGAAAACTCAAGCTGGCCTACATGGTGAGTCATCCTATTCAGTACCAGGCTCCTCTGCTGCGGCGCCTCGCCCAGGAGCCCGATATCGACCTCTCGGTTTTTTTCTGGTCTGACCACAGCGCAAAGGAGTACACCGACGAGGGATTCGGCGGGGTTCGGGTCAAGTGGGACGTTCCTCTCCTGGAAGGGTACAAGTACGAAGTTCTTCCGGCGGTCCGGTCTTCTTCCGAGATCACGTTCAGTGCTCCGATCAATCGAGGGATCTATCGCGTGCTCAGGAAGGGAAAGTTTGACGCCCTATGGCTGCACGGCTATTGGAGCATCAATTCCCTGATGGCGATGGCTGCGGCGAAGATCCTTGGCATTCCCGTCCTGGTGCGCACCGATGGCACTCTCATCGACCGCTCTCGCTCTGATGTGAAGCTCATAGTCAAGCGATTCATTTTTCCGATACTGCGCCGTTTTTTCGATTGTGTGTTGCCGGTGAGCAGCATGAATCGAGATTACTGGGCCCATTACCTGGGCCCGGACTTTCCCTCGTTTCTGCTTCCCTACGCAGTGGACAATGCGTACTTCCAGCGTAGGACTGCGGCGGCAAGTCAGTCGCGCGAAAAGTTCAGACAGCAATTGAATCTTGAGCCCGGCCGCCCCGTTATCCTCTTTGCTTCCAAGCTCATGGAGCGCAAGCGTTGTATCGACTTAGTCGACGCATATCTGGGCATGAAGCCTGAGGCCGACGGCCAGCGCCCATATCTTCTCATCGTGGGCGATGGCAGTGAGCGCGCGGCATGTGAGGCGAAAGTGCGAGATGCCGGGGAGCCGAATGCGCGCTTCCTCGGGTTTCAGAACCAGTCCCAGCTGCCTCGGTTTTTTGATCTCTGTGATCTGTTTGTGCTTCCTTCGGTGCACGAACCCTTCGGGCTTATCGTTAACGAGGTGATGAATGCCGGGAGGGCAATCATTCTTTCCGACCAAGTGGGTTGCCAGCCTGACTTGGTTATCGACAATGTGAACGGTCGAGTTTTTCCTGCTCGGGATGTTACGGCTTTGCGCGCTGCGTTGGAGAGACTTGTCTACGACCCTGACCGCTGTCGCGAGATGGGCCGCCGCAGTCTGGAGCGCATCAATCACTGGTCGTTCGAAGAGGATATTCGAGGCGCAAGGGTGGCGCTTCACCATGTTGCTGGCTTGCCATTGGCCAGCGCCGCGCCAGCGGTCGCAATGTCCAGCACGGTGGGCGGCAGTGAGATCCACTATGTAATTTGAGATCGCAGTTCTCGCCCTGCCGGAATTTGAAATCTCGGGAAGGCTCTTGAACCATGAGCGCTTTATCCATTCTTTTTATAGGCACGAATGCCGGTACGGCTAGACATCGGACGCTGGCATTGCAACGCCTAGGGCACAATGTCTTCAGTGTCAATCCGTTTGCATTTCTTCCCGATAACCGTTTTGCCGGCCTCTGGGCCTGGAGAACTGGCGGACTATTTTTGGAAGATCGAATACGGCGTCAGGTGCTGGCAAACATCCCAGACAGACAGTTCGACTTCGTCTTTGTTGATAGCGGTGAACTAGTGGGGCCATCTTTGGTGCAGGAACTAAAGCGCCGCTTTGAAATTTTGGTCAACTACAACGTCGACGATCCCTACGGCCGACGGGACGGAAGGCGATGGAAACTTTACTTGCAGTCGGTTCCCTTTTATGACCTGGTCGTCGTTGTGCGCGACTGCAATGTTGCAGAAGCCGTCCATCGAGGCGCCCGCAATGTTTTGCGCGTACATAGATCGGCTGACGAGGTAGCACATGCGCCCAGACAAATCAGCGAGCAGGAGCGGCGCAGGTGGGCCAGTGAAGTATTATTCGTCGGGACCTGGATGCCGGGCCGCGGATCCTTTATGGCGCGGTTGATTGACTTAGGTGTGCCTTTGTCGATCTACGGCAGGCGCTGGCATCGGGCCTCAGAATGGCGGGTTTTGCGCCCTTGTTGGCGTGGACCCGCCCTGAATGTCGAGGAGGACTACGCCAGGGCCATTCAGTGCGCCAAAGTGACTCTGGGTCTGGTCTCCAAGGAGAATCGCGACCTCGCAACAACGCGTTCCTTCGAAATACCTCACTTGGGCGGAGTCTTGTGCGCCGAGCGAACCTCCGAGCACGCCGGACTGTACCAGGAGGGTGAAGAGGCCATTTTCTGGAGCAGCCCTGAGGAGTGTGCTGAAAAGTGTATGCAGCTGTTGCGCGATGAGCAGCATCGAAAGCGAATCGCGATAAACGGACGCAGGCGCTGTGTTCAAAACGGAACGACAAATGAGAGTGTAATGGCCAAAATAGTTCGCGAAGCGTTTCCGACTCGAAACATGAGCGATGCTTATCTACAGGACCGTTCCTTACCCGAAAACGAAGTAATGGGCACCAGATATCAATAGAAGCATCTTTGCAGTTTGTCGCAGTCTCGATTGAGATTCGAGGTAAGAAAGGAGTTGCAGGGTGCTTTGGAAGGACCGGCTGTATCAATCTTACGTGTCGAGCGGCCAAGCACCTGCGGCCGAAAATGTCGTTTCGCCCGAATCTTTCTTTCGCTCCCGTGCTCCTTATTTTCGCCACGTCATTGATAGATTCATTCCTCGTTGTCGCCAGATCAAGATCGTCGATTTAGGCTGTGGGCATGGATCGTCCCTTCATTTTCTGAAGTGTGCCGGATACAGAAATATCATTGGTATAGATGTCTCCTCGGAGCAAATCGCGCAGGCTCACCGGCTTGGCATCACTGAGGCGCATCAAGGGCGAGTTGATTCATTCTTGAACAACTTCGCCCCCGGCACCGTGGATGTTGTGCTTCTGTTTGATGTGCTGGAGCATCTTACTCGTGATGAGTTATTCAGCACCCTCGACGGCGTTCACCGCATTCTCCGGGAAGGTGGTGTGTGCATCGTTCATGTTCCAAACGCCGAAGGCATTTACGGCATGCGCATTCGTTATGGCGATCTCACGCACGAGCAGTCGTTCACCTCGCGATCAATGCAGCAGGTTTTTGCCACGATAGGTTTCGCGAGTGTCGAGTGTTTCGAGGACAAGCCTAAGGTCCATGGAATCTTAAGCGGTCTGAGAAGAGCTGTTTGGGAAGCGGGAACTTTGCCGCACCGCCTGCTGCTTGCAGCGGAAACGGGACAAACACAATTCATCCTTTCTCAAAACATGCTTGCAGTCGCTAGAAGATCGTTTTCTAACGGGGCATCCATCGTTGACGATGCGCTGATCCGACATGTTCGGGAGTGCGAGGAATTGCAGTCTGATTGAGACCAATGCTCCTCGATTGAGGATGAGCTTTCTCTTTATAGCTCAGCCGATTAAGTCACTCTGGTCCTTCGGTTCTGTCGGCCGTTCTCGTGTAAACCGCCAATCATGCCCTAGTGGTCTGACACACCGTATTTAAAGCGATCTCCCCAAACCAGGAGTTCTTGATGAGCCGAAAAGTTCGTAGCACGATCCATCCTTTTGAAGAGCCTCTAGCCACTCATTGGCATTCCCCAGGGAAACGCATAGCTTCCTTCGATCCAGATACCGTTTTCCGCCGTGCCATCGACGACCATTTGCACGTGATAGAGCAATTAAGCCAGCAACAGCACCTCTTGGAGTCGATTGCCGCAAGAATGATCGAAGCACTTCTTTCGGGAGGTAAGGTGTTCTGGTGTGGAAATGGTGGCAGCGCGGCTGACTGCCAGCACCTGGCAGCGGAGTTCGTGGGCCGGTTTCGGCGGGAGCGTCGAGGCCTGGCGTCCATAGCCTTAACGACGGATACTTCGATCCTGACAGCAATTGGCAATGACTATGGCTTCGATGAGATTTTTCGCCGGCAGGTAGAAGCGCTGTGCGCTCCCGGGGATGTTCTGGTTGCCATTTCAACCTCGGGTAAAAGCAGCAATGTATGTACTGCCTTGAACCAGGCAAAGAAGATGGGTGTGTTCACCGTCGGCTTCACCGGTTCGGGAGGAGGAGAAGTCGCGAGGATCTGTGACATTGCTCTAACCGTCGCGTCAGAGGAAACAGCCAGAATTCAAGAGGCGCACATCGTTGTAGGACATTTGCTATGCGATTGCGTAGATCTCGCCCTGTATTCTAGCGACGCCGGGTGGCGGGAGACTAGCGATGAACGATAACCTGCGTCGGGCTGTTGAACTGGTCGCGAATCTCTGGGAAAATCGGCGAGTTCTCGTTGTCGGCGACGTCATGCTGGATAAGTACGTCTGGGGTACGGTCGAGCGCATTTCACCGGAAGCACCCGTCCCAGTCGTGCTCGGCTCTCATACCACTCATTCCCCTGGTGGCGCCGCTAACGTCGCTATGAACCTCGTTGGTTTAGGAGCCAAAACAACTGTTGTCGGATTCGTTGGCCAAGACCAAGACGCCAGCACCCTCAACTCGGACTTACGGGCGGCTGGTGTGGACGTCTCTCTCGTTTCAGTGCCAGAATTTCCGACGATTTCAAAACTGCGAATTTTGAGTAGCAATCAGCAGATGCTTCGGGTTGACTTTGAGAAGAAGGGCTGCCACCCCAGTGCTTACTATGAAAGTCTGATTCAGCAAGCCCGCGAGGCCATTTCGTCATGCTCGGCCGTGGTACTTTCGGATTACGCCAAGGGTGTCTTGAGTGACCGGGTGTGTGCGGTCCTGATCAATGATGCCCGCACTCTTGGTATACCCGTACTCGTAGACCCGAAGTCACACTCATTTGAGAAATACCGAAACGCGACAACAGTTTGTCCGAACTTACACGAATTGTCGCTCGCGGCGGGTGAGGCAGGTGGTGATATCGAAAAGCTTTTCGACATCGGTGAGCGATATGTCGAGCAGTTAGGTTTCGATTACCTTACTGTCACTTTGGGCGAAAAGGGGATCGCTGTAGTCCGGAAAGGCGTGCGGACCCGTGCTCCAGCGCTGGCGCGGCAGGTGTTCGACGTCTCGGGCGCAGGTGACACGGTCATCGCAACGCTCGCCTTGTGCCTCGCGTGCGGGCTTGGAATCGAGTCGGCGATTGAACTGGCAAACATTGCCGCCGGCATCGTTGTCAGTAAGGTCGGTACCGTGCCAATTGATCGCAATGAATTGTTGGGGGCACTGTCGCAGGACATTCCATTGCATGCTGCCGAGAAGATTCTCAAGCGGGAACGACTGCTTGCTAAGATCGCCTCTTGGCGTACCGCTGGGGAGCGCATCGTATTCACCAACGGTTGTTACGACTTACTTCATGTGGGCCATATCAATCTTCTCGAGCGTGCTCGTCAGCAGGGTGACAGACTCATCATCGCCATCAACAGTGACGACTCGGTGAAAAGGCTGAAAGGCCGAGGCAGACCTATGGTCGGCGAACAGGACCGGGCGAGAGTTTTAGCTGCACTCGCTGCGGCCGATGCTGTTGTTATCTTCGATGAGGACACCCCACTCGACCTCATTCGCGCAATTCGTCCGGACGTCTTAGTCAAAGGCGGCGACTACAGCGAGGAAGCAGTCGTGGGCGCTCCAGATGTTCGCGGTTGGGGCGGCCGCGTCTGTCTGATTCCGCTTGTCGAGGGATTCAGCACCTCCAAACTCATCGCAAAGGCAGCGGATGGTGTTTCGCGCTCTATGCAAGCGACCTGACCTTGTTGGCATGAGTGTTCTCGTTTGTGCCGCATGAGGACTCCAATCAAGTGCTCTGACGCTGTGAGAACTCCCCGTGGCTATAAGAAATAACGTATTGATTTACCGGCTTGGAAGTTTGGGAGATACTGTGGTTGCACTCCCGTGCTTCCACCTCGTCGCACGCTCTTTTAAGGATAGTGTGCGCATCCTCTTAACGAATGTTCCGGTTCATTCGAAAGCTGCCCCATCTCCTTCAGTTCTAGGAGAATCTGGACTAATTGATGGCCATGTGAGTTACCCAGTCGGAACGCGGAATATCATCGAACTTGCCAAACTCTTTTGGAAGATTCGCCGGCTGAAAGTCGCGACGATGGTGTATCTTAGTCCGCCCCGTAGTGAATTCGCCTTGAGGCGAGATGAAATATTTTTCCGGCTCTGTGGTGTCAAGAAGATCATCGGAATTCCTCGCGGCACTCTTGCTATTCATCAGCACGAGCCGGTCATGGATCGCTACGAAGCAGAGTCAAGCAGACTTGCGCGGTGCCTTGCCCAGATCGGCGATGCTCGCCCATGTGATCCCGCAAATTGGAACCTTCTACTTACCCAACAGGAGCGAATGCGCGCGACCAAGGCCTTGGTGTCTCTAGAAGGAGATCCTTTCCTTTCCCTGGCGATCTCTTCCAAAGTAAGTGTCACCGACTGGGGTGTTGAGAACTGGAAAGCACTCATGCCAAGCCTGCACCGGGAATTTCCCAGGCACGCACTTATCTTCATCGGCGCCAAAGAAGACCGCTCCCATTCTGCGGAAGTCGCAGCGCTGTGGCCAGGTAAGACTCTGAATCTCAGCGGTGAGTTGTCGCCTCGTGAGTCAGCCGCAGTCATGCAGAAGGGGGATCTTTTTCTTGGTATCGACAGCGGCCCAATGCACTTAGCGGCCAGCGTCGGCGTACGCTGCGTGGCCGTCTTCTCGGGACGTAATCGCCCCGGAATGTGGTTTCCGTTTGGTGACGCTCATGAGGTGATCTATCACAAGACTGAGTGCTTCGGCTGCAAACTCGAAGTTTGTACTACAGAGAAGAAGAAATGCATCCTGTCGATATCGGTCGATGAAGTAGTCGCTGCCGCGAGGCGGGCCGCGGACCGGAAAGCAACTAACGGCGCGCGCCAACATCTTTGATCCGTTAACCGAGATCGGAAACTACGGATTCAAGGGACCGGTTTGGACGTCGTCGGGCACCACTCGAATGTTCGTAGTGGTGAGTGTCGTCACGTCAGGCGAGCACACCGCTGCTCCACAAACTCGTCAAAGCCGCGCTCCTCCAGCATTCGGTTTAGCTGCTTGTGGAACGAATGGCATCGCTCGGAGCACTATTCTATCCGTGACAAACCTGTTGACTGAAGTGCGACTCGTTTTCTTGGACCGGGATGGGGTCGTAAACCGCAAGCTCCCTGAGGATAATTACATTGCAACTTGGGAGCAATTCGAGTTTATGCCTAGCGCGCCAGAGGCGATCGCAAAGCTCAACCGAGCAGGCATCAAGGTCGTAGTCGTAACCAATCAGCGCGGCGTTGCACTTGGCAGGTTGTCCGAACACGATTTGATATCAATCCACGAGCAGATGGAGCGGGCGCTGCAAACTTATGACGCTCACATCGACAGAATTTATTTTTGTCCCCACGACGGCACTGTTTGTGCGTGTAGGAAACCAAAACCCGGACTACTTTTGCAGGCGTTCGCTCATTTTCGCGAGGTGCAACCAGCGAACGGAGTCCTGATCGGAGACTCACTTCAGGATGTTGAAGCAGGTCGCAGTGCGGGAGTGAAAACAATCCTGGTGCGGGGAATCGCCGCCACAAGAAAACCTGGCTTCGCAGAAGCGGAAACGAAAGCCGACGCTGTTGCCGATTCCCTTTGCGATGCAGTTTCTGTCGTACTGGGGCTTACCTAGCTTAGCCAGCAGCCCGTCGTGAAAGTCTGGATTCCTGAAGAATGAGGCTGTTCGATTCACAGAAATCGTGGGTAGAATGCACACATAAGGATGTGGCTTGGCATCTAAGGCCGAGCGTGTATGGCGCCGTAGACCCGTCATTCTCGCCCGCGGTCCTCAACGTGCGGAGACGTAACCCAGTGATTGCCAAATTGAAATATCTCCTCTGGTCTCTTTCGCGCATTGCGGGAGCTGACACCAGTTGTCCGAGTTGTCCGGGCCAGCGAGCGCGACTGGTGAAGAGAAAGTACACGACCGCCCTCTACCGTTGCCCGGAATGCGAACTCATGTTTCGCGTTCCGAAGGATGATCCGGACACGGCGGTGTCGTTCTACGAGTCGGAGTACGAGCAGGGGGTTACCACCGACTGTCCCTCGTCGGAGGAGCTGGAGAGACTGAAGAGCACTCGGTTTGCGGGTACGGAAAAGGACTACGCGGTGTATATATCCTTTCTGGAGGCGGCCGGAATCAGGCCGGGAATGAGCATCTTCGACTTCGGTTGCTCCTGGGGATACGGAAGTTGGCAACTCAGCCAGGCCGGCTATGACGTGTATTCCTACGAAATTGCTCCAACCCGGGCGCGGTATGCCAAAACTATGCTGGGTTGCAGAATGATCTCGCCTGAAAATCCTGGGAGATCGTTCGATTGCTTTTTCAGCGCGCACGTTCTCGAACACCTGAATTACCCCCGAGAAATGTGGCGGGTTGCGCGTGAAGTTTTGCGGCCGGACGGGGCTGTGGTAACTTTCTTGCCCAACGGAAACCTAACCCGGCCCCAGGTGCACAAAACTTGGGGAAAGGTGCATCCCCTGCTGATCGAGTCGAGCGCCCTGCTGAACATGGCGCGATGGATTGATTTCTCTGGGACTACGTATACGAGCCCATACAATCTTCAGGCTGTGAGCCACGGAGTTCAGGGCTCCGATCTACTCGGCGCGGAACTGGCTATCGTAGCTCACAAGATTGTGCAGCCAGAACGACGCTTGTCTTCGCTCAGGATCGCGGCGCAGCCCCAATCGCAGGTTCAATCACCGGAATCCGGATCTTGTACAAGCTTGACGTGGTAGAGGAGCGAAACAAGGGGAGCCTACCGCCGTCAGCTTTCGGTGCAAAGTCATGGAGTATTCGCGACCGTTGGCGCCGACGCGGTGACGCACGCTCGGCTGCTAGCAAATGAAGCAAAGTAAGAACCGTACGTAACCGGGACGCTCTGCGAGTTGTTCCAGAAATTGATGTTTTGGAACACTGTAGTCAATGGGGCTTTGACCGCCGCAGGTCCAAAGAAAAAGCACGGAAAATATCCTTCCCGTGATATTTCAATGGCGCCATAGGTTTGATTCGGATTCGCAGGGTAAGGCTGAAGCGTGTTACCGCCGACTTGAATATCGATCATGCCCATGCCGCTATAGTTACTCGCGTCAAATGCCTCCGTATCCAACGCCAGATATGCTGGGCGTATGCCAGAAGTATTGGAAATCGTATTGCCCAGAATCTTGTCGTCGATTGCCACTTCATGAACGCGCCTGCCTTCGGGATACAGGGACGGGCTTAACGATTCATCGACAGTACGCAAGATAATTCCTCGCGAATTAGTAAGGATGTTGTTCTGCACGGTGCAGTTGTAGCACGCATCCCATATAACGATGCCGTTGGGGTTGTCGATGAGCGTGTTGCCCTGAATGGTTGCGTTCATGAGGGTCCAGGCGAAAATCGAGTACAAGCTGCCAACCTCAGGAACGGGGCTCCAGGGCTGATTCAAAATGAGGGCCTTGGTACTGGTATTCACTCGTTGGATCGTGCGCCATTCCCCGGTCGCGGCTCCCGTCAAGATGGCGACGACTTCGGGATACTGGGCAAGCCGTGAGACTGTGACAGGGCCCCATAGGGCAGCCGTGTCGGTCAGGGTGGTCGAAGTTATTGCGGTTGCGCTCCCGGCGTCCAAGACATCCTGGATGTTGGATTGCTGGGTCATGATTGCTTCGCCATCGCCGCTTTCGTCCGAAGGCGCGTTCAAGGTTTGAATTACGTTATCGAGCGCCTGAATATTTTGACCGAAGGATAGCTCCACGCCGCCGCTCTCGATCGCTGTTCCTTCCTGCAGATCCTTATTCTCAGCGTCTCGGATCAGGGTGTTGCCCTGCATTACCAGGTTCACATTGTCGTGCATCTCTACCCGGCCGAAGTGGTAAGTGATCCTATTGCCTAGAAAGGAGACATTGGAATCAGTCGAAACATAGATGGGACCGTATTGTAAAGAATTACTGTCAAAGTGACTGTTCTGAACCAATATCTTGTCGGTTGTCTCAAACCAGAAGCTTTTGGAATTATTCAGGTGAACATCCAAATTATTAAAGAACAGTTCGCTGACCTGAACGGATCCCCAATTCCAGAGCAATGCACAAGGGCTAGTCGACGAGTTGACCGCGTACACTCCCAAATCACTCATTCCACTCAAGCTCGATTTTTGAAAGTCAATGCCCCCCCACGTTCCAGTCCAGTTGGTTTCGCTGGCTGCGCTAGGATCATTCACAAATATACGAGACGTTGCGGAGCTGTCTCCTCGCAAGATGACGCGGGAAGGGACTACGAGCGGACTGCCACTGACGGCGCCTGAGGGGGTGACAATTTTGTAGTCGCTGGCCGGGAAATAAACCATCCCTCCTCCGGACGAGGAAGCCAATTGGATTGCGGCGCGGATGGCGCCAGTATCGTCAGCGACGCCGTCGCCCTTCGCCGGGACCTTCAAACGTGAATCCGTCTTCACGTTAATCTGATTCTTGGCAATGGTTATGAAATCGCTAGACCACGGAACTCCTAAGACGGTGGGATTCCAGGTTGTTACGGGAGGCGCCGGCGTGGCCGGAGCAGCCATTATCGTGACCGCCGCACTCGCTGAGCTGGCCGTATCGTACTTACTCATTGCAGTTATGCTCACTGAAGGCACAGCCGGCGGGCTTAGTGGAGCGGTGTAGGTGCCCGTAGAAGATATCGTACCGACACTAGAATTCCCCCCCTGATTGCCGTTCACAAACCAGCTGATTCCCTGATTTGTCGTCCCCTTTACCGTTGCTGTGAATTGTTGAGCTTGGCTTGTGTATAGGCTTGCCACACCCGGGGCTAGGGAGACTGTTATCGGGGTAAGCCCAGGCATGACTGTTACGGTTGCGGTGCTGCCTTTTGCGGTGGCGGTTTTACTGCTTACCGCAATAACGATTTCGGCATTCGAGTTAAGTTGTTGCGGAGCTGTGTAAAGACCGGATCGCGAGATCGTGCCCGAGGCTGAATTGCCTCCCGGAACTCCGTTTGCCAGCCATTCGAGATCAGCCGTGGGTAGTCCAGACGACGTAGCTGTGAACTGCAACGAATTACCGGCGCCCAGGGCAGCTGTTTTGGGGGAAATGGAAACGGAAGCAGCTCCAGCAGACCCGTTCGACGGCACTGGAAGCGGTACGTTGCCAGGCAGCGAGCCTCCGCAGCCAAGGGAAATCAGGTATAGACCCGAGAAAACAAGAAGAGGC
>Ga0187872_10001383_pt1 | contig 24834 bp, 14 predicted proteins | sample June2016WEW_16_4_FD_132973 | JGI IMG/M metagenome (GOLD analysis project Ga0187872, IMG submission 132973) | Peatland microbial communities from SPRUCE experiment site at the Marcell Experimental Forest, Minnesota, USA - June2016WEW_16_40 | ecosystem: Environmental > Terrestrial > Soil >...
ACTGTGTTGTGCTATCTTCAGACATTCAGAGGCCTCTTTTGTTGCTCAAACATTGTCTAGACAACATGTTTGTAACAGAGGAGGCCTTTGTTGTCTTCAAATATATGAATAATGCGCGCTAGGGTCCTATCAGCGCTGGGCCTCTCCGCCTCGGTGCTCTGGACAGGCCTGTATTTTGCCAATTTGGTGTTCCCGGAACAGCATGCGTTATTCCAGTACATCTGTCTTCCGCCGATGGGCCTAGCTGATGTCATAACCGGCTTCTATCTGATGCTGTTTGCGGTAAAGACCGGAGTGCATGGCAATCAACCGGCTCACCGCGCGACAATCCCTGGCTAGGTAGCGGATCGCCGTGGCTTTTTCTCATCGTCCATCGGGTTTCAGGCACAGGGTGCTCGACATGGGATTGTACCGGATGGTTGACGCTATCCGGCGAGAGCACTCTTGAGCTTCGTGTTCGATCCCTACGGCACGATCACGGCCGCGCCGTCTACCGCATCATTCTTGACCGCGAGCAGCGCTTCGTTCGCCTGATCCAGCGAGAACTGGGTCACCTTCGGCTTGAGGCCAATCTCAGCGGCCAGGGCGAGAAAGTCGCGAGCGTCGGCTCGGGTCATGTTGGCCACGCTGCGCAATTGGCGTTCGCCCCACAGCAGGCGGTCGTAGTCGAATTGCGGAATGCGGTCGAGATGGATCGCGTTGATGGCGACCACGCCGCCTTTGCGCAAGCTGCTGAGCGCGGCGACCACCACATCTCCGCTCGGAGCAAACGTGATGGCGCGGTCGAGCTCGACCGGCGGCTTCTCGGTTTCATTGCCCACCCACGTCGCACCCAGCGACGACGCCAGCTTGCGGTGCGACTCGCCGCGCGTGGAAACATAAACATCGCACTTCCACGCCCGCAAAACCGCGATCGCCAGATGTGCCGACGCACCGAAACCGAACAGTCCGACGCGCTCGCCGGGTTCGACTCCGGCTACGCGCAGGCTGCGAAAGCCGATGATCCCGGCGCAGAGCAGCGGAGCGGCGTGCAGGTCGTCAAGAGCTTCTGGCAAGGGAAAAACGAAGTCGGCGCGGGCCAAGGCATATTCCGCATATCCGCCGGGGACGGAATATCCGGTGAACGTGGGCGAGTCGCAAAGATTTTCAAGACCGCGCCGGCAGTAGGGACAGGTACCGTCGGTCCCGCCGAGCCAGGAAACGCCGACTCGCGTGCCCAGCGCAAGTTGCGCCGTCGCGCCCCCGACCACTTCGCCGACAATCTGATGGCCGGGAATCATTCCTGGCTGTCTGGGCGGAAGCTCGCCTTCGACGATGTGCAGGTCGGTGCGGCAAACGCCGCAGGCGCGCGCGCGTAGCAGAACGTGCCCGGGTTTGAGCTGTGGATCCGGAACCTCAGCGATTCGCAGCGGACGTTGCGCAACCGGTTGTGGCGAAGTAAGGATCGCGGCTTTCATGAGCGTTCCACGCTGATGCAATGATATTGATGCTAAAGATGCGGGATCATGCGCGCAACCGCCGAGCTGCGGCCGGCCGGACCCATTCGACTCGCTGCGCTCGCTCAGGGCAGGCTAACGAGGGCGGCTGTCCCCACATGATCATCTTGTCCCTGCATTGATTCTAAAGTAGTGGGCGCCAGTTCCAGCGTCAGCACCTGAAACGGCTCCAGGTGAAACCTGTGTTGCTCGCGCGCGGGAAGAGTGAGCGCCGGTTTGCCACTTTCGCCTTTCCATGGGCTGCGTCCAACAAAGGCACGGGCGCCGTCCCCCGGCAGTTCCAACAGAACGGCCAAGCTGGCCGTGAAATCCTGCGGGTGGTCGCTCGGGTTACGTAACGTGAGGATTCCCTTGCCCGTGTGGGGACGGGTCTTCGACCCGTCCTGGCCGGATCGGAGATCCGGCCCCACATAATCCGGCGACCACGCCGCCCAGCCGTAAATCTCGAGGCGCGCGGGATCGCCGCCAATCCAGTGCGAGTCCTTGAGAACCGGCGCGTTGTTGCGCGACCACTTTGCCGTCTCTGCCAACACGTCCCAATCCTCGGAAGAAAGCAGCGACGGCGTGATGTACATCTCCTGCAGCTGCGTGCCGGTGCCGAAGTAGGAGTGAACTTCGTCGGGAAAATCGTGGCCGGGATCGCTGCCCAGCCGCTCCGCATGACGCGCATAAATCAGCCCGTGGAGCATCAGCGAATTCAGCGGGAACAGCGGCCCATCTTCGACCACGCCACGAAAAATCTGCGAGTCGCGATAGGTAATCCAGCGCTGGCGGCTGGAACCAACGCCGGCGAAACTGTGGTCGTCGCCGCCGCGCCAGATCGAATCGGCATAGAGCAGCCAGAACGGCGAGGGATAAGTTCCGGTCGTGAGGTTGACATAGAGGTCGGGCTTTTTTGCGCGCAGCTCTCCGATGAGGTGAATAGCGGCGTCAAAGTCGCTGTCGAACTCGCTCCCTGCGATGACCTCGTCGGCGTTGCCGGTGCCGTCGAACTTGAACTGGTTGATGCCGTACTTCTCGATCAGATCGAGGCAGGTGTCGCGGAAGTAGCGGTAATACTTCGGCCCCGAGAGCGCGAACCCGCCTTCGTTGGTCTCCAGTCCCTGCTTCCGCCCCGAGACCAGGCGCTGGTCCTTGGGTCCGTCGTATCCGCCCCAGGGAGAAAGCCAGATTCCCGGTGCAGCGCCGAAGCCGGCTGCGGTCTCGGCGACTTTCGTCAATCCGTCGGGGAAGCCGGGGTTGAATTTCCACAAAGTCGTGGGATCGTCCCAGCCGTCGTCAAAGAGAAAACTGTCGAGCTTGACGCCGCGCTGCCTGGTCAGTTGCTCGCCGAAACTCTCGACCACAGCCAGCGCGCCCTGCTGGTTGTAGCGGTCAAAATAGCCGAGGTCGTACCACGAGTTGTAATGCAGGAAGGTGCGGTACGGGTGAGCGCGTTCGAGCTCTATGTATTTCAGAAAGTCGCGGCGCAACTGCCCGTCATGTGCAACTCCGAACACCGCGGAGTAGGTTACACTTTGTCCCGCCTGCAGCGGGAGTTCACGCGCGAGCCAGCAAGAGGCATGATCACCGCGGGCCCGGCAATCGGAGAGCGGGTGCTCGAAACCGAAGAACCAGTCGCGAGCCGTGACCGGCGAGCCTTTCACCTGGCCCGAGACAGTAGCGCCAGGAACAGTCAAGTCAACGAGGACGATGTCGGTAAGCGGGAAAGGCTGCTGGCCCGCGTGGATCGTCACTTCCTGCCGAATGTAGTTCGCGCCCTCGCGCAGCGTTGCTCTCCAGCTAATTCGGACTTTCGTTAAGGGATCTTCCAGTTCGATGCGAATCTGCCTTCCCGGCAGGCCATCTGCGGCCCGGGAAGAGGATGGCGAAGCCGGCAGGTCTTCGAGCGCGGGAGCAGCGATCATCTTCAAGTCTGCCGAGCGCAGGACCGGACCTTCTCTGGGAACAAACGAAAACGCGCTGCCGTCGAAAGGCAGGGTATCTCCGGTGAAACGGTTGGCCAAGCTTTGCCAGCGCAGCGACCCGTCGCGAACCGACCAACTTGCGGCGATGGCTTCATTGGAAAGAATGAGAGTGGTGCCCTCCGATGCCGCCTGGACGGAAGAAGCCTGCAGCGGAGTGATGGCAAGAGCAAGAATCGTCACCAGGGGAGAGCAGTAGCCAAGAAGACGGGACATGCAATATTCCTCGCGCGGAATTACGAAAAAAGCATTCGCAGAAAAGAGTACGGCACGAAACCCGCCGAAACAAGAAGAAAGCAGTCGTAAGCTCGCGTTGGCAGCGGTTGCCGGATTGGAAAAAACCGGATGACGAAAAATAGAGCGGAAAAGAGTCGGTCCGTCTTCTCCCGCAGGGCATTACTGTCCTGGACGATTTGTCTTGACTTTTGCCCATAAACGAAAGTAATAGTATTAAGCCGTAATAATACGAAAGCTGCCTGGGGAGGTTTCCATGCCTGTCGCTAGCCGCGGTAAAGCTTGTGTCCGGAGTTTCACCCTCCTTTTCTCGATCGTTCTTCTGATCGGCACGCTGGCCCAAGGGCAAGCCGCCTACCGGGCTCAGATTCGCGGCGCGGTCTCTGATCAGACCGGGGCTGTGGTGGTAAACGCCGCCATTACCATCACCAACGACGCTACCAATATTGTGCAGACTACCCACACCGACGATCACGGCCAGTATTTCGTGGTCGGCTTGCTCCCCGCCGTGTACACGATTAAGGCTGAGAGCAAGGGGTTTCGCGTCTCGGAGAAGAAGAACGTTGTGCTGCAGGTCGACCAGCAGACGACGGTGGACTTCGTCCTTCATCCGCAAGCAGCCGGAGAAACCGTGGAGGTCACTCAAACCGCGTCCTTGCTCGACACCGAGAATGCGACTCTGGGCACGGAGATTACCAGCCAATACGTGAAGGAACTGCCTTTGGCTGGCCGCGACTTCTTCGGCCTCACGTTCCTGGCGGCGGGCGTAACCGAAGTGGCGGGATCGGGCGCGTCAGATAACTATCCTTCGGGCACGAACTTCACTTCCAACGGGCAGCGCAACGCCACGGCCGAGGTACGAATCGACGGCGCCTTGATTAGCGCGCCGGAACAGGGCGAGGGAGGAAACTCCAACGTCTACTACGAACCGCTGATCGAGAGCGTGCAGGAATTCAAGGTTCAGAACAACAGCTTCTCGGCGGAGTTCGGCAACAATGGCGGTACGGTCGTCAACATGGCGTTGAAGAGCGGGACCAATGCTTTCCATGGCAGCGGATGGTATTTCCTGCAGCGTCCGCAGATGGACGCCCGCGATTTCTTCAACCCCGAGCCCAATCCCAAGCCAAATAGCCGGCGCGACCAGGGAGGATTCTCTCTGGGTGGGCCAATCCGCAAGAACAAGACGTTTTTCTTCGTTGATTATGAAAAAGTCCGAAGCGACTATGCCATCAGCGGTATGGCGTCTGTGCCGACCATGGCGCAGCGAACGGGAAATTTTGCGGCGACGGCCACCGACCCCACTCCCAATCCCATCTATGACCCGACCCAGACGTGCACCAGCGGTCCGTACCAGAGGCCGGAGGTTGGACTTGACTGCAACGGCAACCCGGTTCCCGGTGAGACGGCAGACGTAATTCCATCGACCGAAACCAGCGCCATCGGTCTGGCCGTCCTGAACCTATACCCGCAGCCCAACGTGCCGGGAGCGGGCGAATTCGGCAACTATCAGTTCGCCGGCGCGGGGCATGGTCCGGATTACCAGTTCGACGTCAAACTGGACCATCAGATTAGCGAACATCACAGCATCAACGGCCGCTACAGCCGGGGCTGGTCGAATTTCTACCAGCCCACATTCCTGGGTGACGGCTTTATCAATGACGGATACCGCAGCGACGTGGTAGTGGCGCAGAACGGCGGCCTGGAATACAGTTGGACCGTCAATCCGCGGATCGTGTGGACCAACCGCGTGGCGGTGGACCGGGTGCACGAGCTGGCGATACCGGGTCTCCCCACAATCTCCAGCTTCAATGCTTCCCTTCCCAGCGGAGCACAGGGATTGTCGCCGATCTTTCAGCAGGCGAACGGACTGGACCGCATGCCCACCTTTATGATGCAGGGCGCGTCCCCCTGGACCAATCTCTACGACCAGTGCTGTCTGAATACCACTTTTGCCCACACCTTGTATAGCTATTCGTCACAGCTGGTGATTTCCAAGGGCCGCCATCTGATGAAGATCGGCGGAGAGCAGAGACTTTTCTACAACAACTTCTGGCAACCTCCGAACCCGACTGGGATCCTGACATTTACCGATGACGTGACTTCGCCGACGCCGAACAGCAACCTTGACGGTCTCGGAAAGGCAACCGGCAATCCTTTTGCCAGCCTTGCTTTTGGCTACGCCGACAACATCAACGCGTCGACTGACCTCATTGTCTATCCCTCGGTGGCCAACAAATCGAAGGAGACGGGCTTCTACTTCCAGGACGACTGGAAGGTCAACTCGAAGCTGACCGTCAATATGGGGATACGCTACGAGTGGAGCACCCCCTATAACGAGCGCTACAACCGGATCGAGTTCAGCGATTTCACCGGCGACACCGGCGTGAACCTCAGCCTGAACACCGTCCCGACCGGAGCCCCGCCAGGCACGATGAGCACCCAAGCGACTTTGCAGTCGATCGGAGTAAACTCCCCGTCCTCGGAGGAGCTCTACGGCACGACGCTATTCCCCACTTCCAGCATGCGCAGCGTCCCAACCTATCGCAAAGACATCGGACCGCGTCTCGGCTTTGCCTACCAACTCGACGGGAAGACCGTCATGCGCGGCGGAGCCGGTATTTATTTTGGGATGAGCCCGGCCACGAACTTCCAGTATCCCGGCACGGCCTTCCGCAAACAGGCGACAATTTTCTTCACCAACGACGACTTCGCTACGCAATCCGCAACGCTGTCGAATCCTTTCCCCTCCGGCTTTACGGGACCACAGGGCACTCAGTACGGCCAACTGGCGAACTGGGGCTATGGCAACAACAACGATCTGGGCACAACCACGGCTCGCGACGCAGACATCTACCAGTGGAACCTGGGAATCCAACGGTCGTTGCCCAGCAATCTCGTGCTGAGCATCGACTACGTCGCCAACCGGAGTACGCATCTGCCCTGGTCGGGAACGGCCAACCGGGACTTTGTTTCGTCGTCCTTGCTGGCACAGATTTCAAGCACGGTGCGGTCCAATTACGAAAGCATCCCGGCCAACGGACCTGGCTCCTGTGATGTGGCCAGTTGTGTCAGCAACTTCCTTCAGAATACTAATGTCGGTAATCCGTTCTCCGCGATGTTCACTCCACCTTGCTCTCCCGGCCCATGTTTCAACGAGCCAGATTCGAACTACGGGGGCTCGACCCTCCCGCTGCCGTATTTGATCTTTCCCTTCCCGCAGTTTGCGCAAGACTTCGAGGGCCTGATGATCGAAGAAGCCGGTTCCTGGTACAACGCGATGCAGATCCGTTTCGAGAAGCGCACCACGCACAACGTGAGTTTCGAGGGCAGTTATACAGTCTCGAAGTCGACCGACGATTCCTCGGCCGGCAGGAACAACTGGGTGGGATCGCTGGGGAACGGTCTCCCGCAGCAACTCGATCGGCTGTACGCCGAGCATAGCATCAGCGCCAGCGACACTCCGCAGCGGCTGGCCGCCGCCGTGATCCTGGATCTGCCCGTGGGCCGCAAGCAATGGATTGGCGGGAATATGAACCGTGCATTCGACGCCGTCGTCGGAGGCTGGCACATCGCGACCATGATCACCGAGCAATCGGGTCAGCCTATGGCGATCGGCCTAGCAACGGCACGGTTGATGAGCGGCAGCCAGCGTCCTAACATCGTGTGCTCGCAGCTCAAGAGCGGCACAAGCATGCACAAGGTTGCGCTCGATTGGCAGGCAAACAGCAACGGCGCGGACGTGAGCTCCTTCTTTAACCCCAACTGCTTTGCCGACCCGGGCGACCAGAATCCGGGCAATGGTCCACGCTACTTTTCCGGCCTGCGCGTCGACGGCATTCACAACATGGATTTGAACCTTTACAAATCGTTTGTCGTGAAGGAAGGGATGAGTCTGGACCTGCGCGCGGAGATTTTCAACTTCCTCAACCATCCCCGCTTCGGCCAGCCGAACTCGGGGGTGGGAAGCGCAAGCTCGCCAAATCCGTTTTTCGGCACGATCGAGGGTAGCGCGACAGGGCAGGCGCCCCGGTACTTCCAGTTCGGAGCGCGGTTCGAGTTCTGATCTTTGGCCCAAGGATTTGCCGGCAGGAAGCGGCTGACCCCTGGCTGCGAGGCCGGAAAAGCGCGGCTGCACGCGCCGGTAAAGCTGGGCTGAACATGCGAGGAATATCTTTCCCGCAGACTGGCGGTGCAGTCGCGCATGCCGGCTTCTCACGCCAAATATCTTAGGATCAACTATGAAACGAAAGCTTTGGTCTGTGATGTTCCTGTTGTTGCTATTTGCTGCGGCATTGCTGGCCGCTCCCGGTTCCCACGAGCAGGATTGGACGAACCAGAACTGGACAAACTATGTCCGCATCGGGGCTTACGGACTAAGGGGTGGCGATGCTGTGCAGATCGTGAGTAAGGCTCAGGCCAGCGATGTTTTCGGGATTGAGGTGGATAACGACATTCCCGGCCGCTACGAAAGCTTTCTCAATCCGGCGGAAAAATTGAAGGCGATCCACGACGTTGCCGAAGAAGCACATCGCGTTGGCAATCATGCCTTCGTCTACATTGCCGGAACCGAGTGCATTACCGCGCACGCCGATCAGACTCCGCACACGCTGGCCAAAGATCATCCTGACTGGCTGCAGCGCAATATCGCCGGCAAACCCGCAATTTTCGGCGGCGGCTCGGCCTTTTGGATCAGGGCCGGAGACGAGGACGTCTGGGTCAGTCCTTTCGCCACCGAGTGGCGCAAAACCTATATGGAGCGGGTGCGGCAGATTGCCGCCACGGGAATTGACGGCATATACATTGACATCCCTTACTGGATGACCCACTTCGACGGCTGGGAAGACACCTGGGCCAGCTTCGATGACTACACCGTCGCGGCTTTTAAACAGCAGACCGGCCTCGATGCGAAACACGACTTGAAGCTGGGAGATTTTTCCGATCCTGCGTTTCGCAAGTGGGTCGAGTTTCGCATTCAGGCCATCACGGATTTCCTGCGCGAAATTGACCAGACAGCCAAGTCCATCAACCCGAAGATCAAGACGATTCCTGAGATTTATCCCGGAATCGAAGAAGATGCGGTGCGGGTTGGATCCGACGTCTACAGCCTCTACGCGGTGGTGGATGCGATTGCTCACGAATACGAATTTGGCGAAGGCGACCACATGGCTTCCTCGCGCACGCCGCTCGACTGGTTCCGCTACCAGGTGGGCATGCATTCTTTCCGCGCGTTCGCCCAGGGGAAGGCAACGTGGATTCTGAATTATTCCTGGGACGGCGACAAGAAAGTGGATGCGAGCGATGCCATGATTCGCGAGTCTATGATGAATCTGGCGATGTCGCAAGTCATGGCCGGAGCGAATTTCTGGGACGCACCCGGACACTCGATGGCGGGATCGAACGATCTGCCGACGCGAAAGACAATTTTTTCCTGGATCGAGGCGCATGAAAAGACGTTCTACTTGCCACGCACGCCGATCGATCCCATCGGCGTTTATTTTTCTCCCGCCACGCGGAATTTTGGCGCTGACGAATTCATCGCTTCCTACCGCGGAATACTGATTCTGCTGATGCAGAAGCATCTCGAATTTCAGATCGTGACTCCGCGGACGCTGGCAGATTTCAAGGGCCAAACGCTGATCTTGCCCGACGTTCGCGTACTCGGAGACAGCGAAAAGAATTGGTTGAAGAGTTTCGCGGGACAGGGGAAGAGACTCGTGATCACCGGGGTTGACGCTACGGGAATCGGTAAGTCAGAGAACGTGGTCCGCTTCCCGGCTTGTCCCGGCAAGGCCTACAACGCGGCGCTGGAAAAAGATTTCGAAAGCGCCTCCCCGGATTCCGAGCAAGCGTTCTTGGACAGCCTGCGGGGTTCCGATGCGATCCGGATCAAGGCTGGACTGCACGTGGCAACTTCGGTCGCCCGCACTTCCGATGGCCACATCAACTGTTTCTTCGCCAACTTCGCCGGCCTGCGCGGAGGGTCCAATCCCATTCAGACGCCACAGAGCGGAGTGGAGGTGAGCGTCACTTCCAAGTCTGAAGGCAAGGGTTTCTTCCTTCCCTTCCTCGGTGAGATCGAAGCTGTCAAGGGAACGCGCCACGGAGATGCGCTCAGGTTCTCGCTGCCGCCGATCACCAGGGGCGCGGTGTTCTGGTATGAACCGTGAGGCTTCTGATCAAGTCGGGCTGCGCCCGACCGGACAGCCGAGGGCGGCTGTCCCCACATGAGTCTTTCTCACGACTCAGATCGAACGACAGTCGAATGGACCGCTTCCCAATTCTTCGACCGCGCAACAGCCTCGCTCCAGCGCTCGCGCAGGGACCCGGCTTGCGACGCCGGCATCTGCGGTTTAAAGCGGCGATCTTTTCCGGTCGCAACCGCGGCAAAGTCACCTTGCCAGAACCCGACCGCAAGTCCGGCCAGAAACGCCGCTCCCAATGCCGTAGTTTCAGTCACGGCAGGACGCACGACGGGTACGCCGAGAATGTCGGCCTGAAACTGCATCAGGTTGTCATTGGCGGCGGCTCCGCCATCCACACGAAGTTCCTGCACCGCGTCGCCGGAATCCCGCCGCATCGCATCCAGCAAATCCGCAACTTGATACGCAATGCTCTCCACTGCCGCCCGCGCCAGATGGCCCGCGGTCGTTCCCCGCGTGAGGCCAAAGATGGAGCCACGAGCGTACGAGTCCCAATGCGGCGCCCCCAATCCAACGAAGGCAGGCACGAAGTAGACTCCACCATTGTCAGGCACAGACTTGGCGAGCGCTTCAATCTCCTCGGACTTGCGAATCAGCCCAAGGCCGTCGCGCAGCCACTGCACCACGGCGCCACCCACAAACACGCTGCCTTCGAGCGCGTACTCCGTCACGTTCCCGATTCTCCAGGCCACGGTTGTAACCAGCCGATTGGAGGAAGGCACAGCGCGCCGGCCCGTGTTCTGCAGCATGAAGCAACCGGTGCCGTAGGTATTCTTAGTCAGTCCGGGCTTCGTGCATCGTTGTCCAAATAAAGCCGCCTGCTGATCGCCGGCGATACCCGCCAGTGGAATTCTCTCCAGCCCATTCTCGCTGACCTCACCGTAGGCTTCACTGGAAGAACGCACCTCGGGCATCATCGAGCGTGGAACTCGGAACAAGCTCAGCAACTCGCCATCCCAGTCACCGGTGTGAATATTGAACAGCATGGTGCGCGAGGCATTGCTGGCATCGGTGGCATGAACGCGGCCACCAGTCAACTTCCAGACCAGCCAGCCATCCACCGTACCGAACGCGAGCTTGCCCGCTTCGGCGAGGCTGCGTGCGCCCGGAACGCTGTCCAGGATCCAGGAAATCTTGCTGGCCGAAAAGTACGAATCAATCAGCAAGCCGGTACGCTGCTGAATCATGGGACCGTTCCCCTCGCTGCGCAGCCGCTCACAGAAGTCGGCGGTGCGGCGGTCCTGCCAGACAATTGCGTTGTAGATCGGCTTGCCCGTCTCGCGATTCCACACGATCGTAGTCTCGCGCTGATTGGCGATGCCGATGGCAGCGACATCGCCGGGCCCCGCTCCGGCTTGGGTCAAGGCTTCCTGGGCCACCGCGATCTGCGAGGAAACAATCTGCTCCGGGTTATGTTCGACCCACCCCGGTTGCGGAAATATCTGATCAAATTCGCGTTGCGCGACGGCACGAACCGTGCTTTCGCGATCAAAGAGAAGTGCTCGCGAACTGGTCGTACCTTGGTCCAGCGCTAGAACGTATCGCACATTCTCTCCTGATGCGGACGTCTTGACTACTGCGAGTGCGACGACGGCCGCAGGAATCGCCGGATACCGAAGTCATAAATGGCTGCGCCGGCCACACCTCCCAGCAGCGGCGCGGCCACCGGAATCCACCACACGCGCGTTCCGTCGGTCAGTCCGTTGTTGTGAAATCCGGCCAACGCTGTGAACAGCCGCGGGCCGAAGTCGCGCGCGGGATTGATCGGATAACCGTGTATCCCGCCAAAACTCATGCCGATCGCGACCACAACCAATCCGATCAGCACCGGCGCAAGATTTGCTCCCGGCGGAGCATTGAATTCGTCGGTGATGGCGAAGATCAGCAGCACCAGCAATGCGGTCCCGATCATCTGGTCCAGGAAGCCGGCCTGCGGCAGACCGGGGAAAGCGGGAAAGGTGGTGAACACGCCGGCCGTATGTTCCAGTTGAGGATCAACCTGCCGAAAGGCAGGCAGATAATTCCAGAAGGCAAGCGCGGCGGCCGCAAACGCTCCCGCCGTTTGGGCGATCGGGTACGGCAGCACTTTGCGCCATGGGAATCCACGAAACACTGCCAGCGCGAGGGTTACTGCCGGATTGAGATGTGCTCCCGAAACCTTGCCGGCGACATAAATGCCCATCGTCACCGCGAGTCCCCAGCCTAGAGTGATGTTGGTGTAGCCGCCGTGAATCGTCTCACCGGGATTTCTAGTGGGAAACAACACGACCATGGCAACCACGCCTATGCCCAGCAGGATGAGCACAAACGTGCCCAGGAACTCTGCGACTAACTCCGCCAGCAATGTGGGCTTCGGATTCATCCCCTTCTCCTGTGCTGATGAACTTGCTTTTCTGGACGCGGTCAGTGTACCAAGGACGCGAAAACGGAAGCATGCGGCGTCTAGCTGAGCGCCTGAACTCCGTTTTCCGCGGAGCATGTGTAGACCTGAGGAGTGATTCCTGTCGCGTGCCGATAGCGCTCGGCCACCCGGGCGGCGAATTCTGCAGCATGATCCTGGCGCACGAGGTTGACGGTGCATCCGCCGAAGCCTCCGCCGGTCATGCGCCCGCCGCAGAAGCCGGGCAGGCCTTCGGCGGCTTCGACCATGAGGTCGAGTTCGCTGCAGCTGACCTCGTAGAGGTCGCGCAGACTGCGATGCGATTCGCGCATCAATTCCCCCATTCGGCCCAGGTCACCACTGGCAAGGGCGCGCGCGGCCTCCGTGGTGCGGTGGTTCTCGCGGACAACGTGGCAGCAGCGTTTCCAGATCGTCTCAGGAAGATCGCGGGCATGCTGATCCAGCAATTCCGGCGAAACGTCGCGCAGGGCTCGAACCGCGGGATCGTACTTCGCGAAGTATCGCACCCCCTCTTCGCACTCGGCGCGGCGCGTGTTGTAGGCGCCGGTGGCCAGGTCGTGCTTCACCATCGTGTTGCAGACCACGAGCCTGAGATCGGCGGGGATGGGAACATATTTCGTATCGAGCGAGCGGCAGTCGAGAAGGATGGCATGCCCCGCTTTGCCCATGCAGGAAACGAACTGGTCCATGATCCCGACGCGCGCGCCGACAAATTCGTTCTCTGCTTTCCGGCAAAGCTGAGCGATTTCTGGCAGCGGCAATTGGGTTTTGCCCAAGCTGAGCAGGGCGAGCGCGGAGGCTACTTCAATCGCGGCCGAGGAACTCAACCCGGCGCCGATCGGGACCTCGCCGTGCACCAGCAAGTTCGCGCCGTTGAGCTCGCATCCACGCTGCTGAAGGACCGTGGCAACGCCCAGCATGTAGTCGCACCAGCCTCCGGTGCGGCGGGGCGGCAAGTGATCGAGATCAAAATCGAAATCGCCGGCGAACTCTTCCGACCGGATCAGCAACTTGCGGTCCGGTCGTGCCGCAATTCCGACGTAAGTTGAAAATGCGACGGCGGCCGGCATGACGAAGCCGTCGTTGTAATCGGTGTGTTCGCCAATCAGGTTGACGCGGCCCGGCGCCCGGTAGATTCGCGGGCGAGCGCCAAACAGCCCGTCAAATCGCTGTGTAAATTCGGATGCCTGCATCGGTGATCCTGTCGTCAAGACACAGCAATCCTGCCACTGCCAAAGATCGCTCAACTGGCCGCGGCCCGCAGCGGGTACAAGGTCTCATTATCGCTCAGGGTTTCGCCGGAACGGCAATCCGCTCCACGTTGGAGTAAGCTGATTCGCCGTCCGCATTGGCGGCGCGGACACGGTAGGCCAGATGCTGCCCCTTCTTGGCGGTCGAATCTCCGTATTCGGTGGCAGGTGAGTTCAGCTTTGCCAGCCGGTCCCAATTGCCGCGCACATTGCCATCTTCGATTCGCCGCTCCACAACCATCGAAGTGAAATCGCCGCCGTGAACCTGCCAAGTAAGCTTCGGTGTGCTGCCGCTGAGAGTAACGTTCAGCGAGCTTGGCGCCTCGGGCAGAACGGGCCAGTCAAAATAGTCCTCATCGGCAACGGCCATGATGCTGTCTTTGATGGGCAGCGCTTCCACCGTATCCGTTGTGCCCGCTTTCCACTGCAGAGGTCTGATTTCACCCGACACAACATCCACCAGCACAGGGTGCGCGATCCCGGTATTCTTCAGCGACAACGTGGCATACAGCGGCGGGAATGCATTTCCCGGAAGACTGTGAGCGGCCAACCAGTAGGCCACGATGGCTTTCCCGCTCTTGGAACGGAATCCATAACTCATGAAGGGAAACTCTGTTTTGCGGCGCAGCGCGGGAAGGTCCGGACCGGTCACCTCGATCGAGGGATCAAACTTGGTGTCGGCAAAGAGCGCGTTCGTGTTTTGCAGCGCGTAAAACACTGGCCGCGGCGTGAAGTCGTAATCGTGATTGGTGAGGCCGTGGATGATGCCGAAATCGTCGTACTCGTTGCCGTCCGTACCGGCGGTCAGGAGCCATACAAAAGTCTTCACTCCGGCGGCGTGGTTGTAGATCAGCCCACGCGGAACGTACTTGGCCTGAACCGATTCATCCGAACCGATCCAGGAGGGAATCGAGTTGAACTCATCATCGAAAAACGGAATGTCCGGCTTGATCCCTGGATAATGCGTGACCAGATCGCGCAGCGCCCGCGGCGATTCAGTCAGATAGGCGCCGTAGTCCATGCTTTCGGGGTTCAGGTTTTGTCCGTAGCCCGGATAGGTGTGGTAGGCATACACATCCACTCCCGAGGCGCACTTGCACTCGTCGAGCGCTTTCTGGGTGAACTCTCGCGTGGGATCCGCCTGGCCGCCGTAAAGGACTTTTGCCTGCGGATCAGCCTGATGCACAGTCGGGACGAACGTGGCGAGCAGCCGGCCGTATTCTTCCCCATTGCCCCACGGATTCCAATATCCGATGTCCTGCTCGTTCCACAAAGCCCAGTAATGGATGCGGTCGTGGAAGTGCTTCACCATCCACTCCACGTAGCGGTTGAAAGCAGCCATCTGCTCGGGCGTTTTCGGCGGCCAGAACACGGAATACAGGCTGCGGTCATCATTATGAAAAGATCCGGGCTCCGGCGTGCTCACATCCGGCAATTTGCCGCTAATGGATGTGTACATCACGTTGCCGTAAAGCAGCTGCACCTGAATGTTGATTCCGTTGTCGACGAGCGAGTCTACGTAGTCCTCCAGTTCCGGAGAGCTGGCCATCACTCCTCGCTTCTGCTCGATCCAATCCCAACTGGTCCGGTCGGAACTGTTCTCATACTGGCCGATGCGAATCCATTTGAATCCGGCGTCGAACATGCGGGTCCACCACCAGCGGTTCCATGGGATATAGGGATCCCGCGGCAGGTCGGAGTTGATGCCGAATCCATCCTGAATCTGCGAGGAGCGCTTGGGAGGAACATGATCCGGCACATGCTTCTGTCCCTGGCCTAACGATGTGCCTGGCATGAAGAATAAGATCGCGAACAAGCCAAGCAACGGCATCCTGGTACGAAGACTCCACAAATCAGAGCTGTTCATGGCTTTCGCCTCTCCTGATTCGAGCATCTCATTAAACTGTGTTTCAAGAAAGCTTCGGGCTGGCAGCCTGTGGTGAAACCCGAATTCCGAAATGCGGCGCCTGAAGGCGTGCCCTGATACGAATCTCACTTGCACCATGGGCTGTCAGAGGGCGCGTCCCCTCAGGCGCAGCCGCAAGTCGAGCGCCCGACCGACGCCGCCGGATTCAGCGAGCCACCTTCTCGGCGGTGGCTTGCGCCGCATTGGCCGCGATCTCGCCCGCGTTGCGCTGAATCTTGCTGATGGCCGCGGCGATCTCGCGCATGTCCTCTTCGTCGCCCAGCAGGGCGAACTGTGGAATCCACACCGTCTCCCACGCCGCCCGCTGCGTGTGCGGGAACTTCTGCTTCAGGAACGCGTGGGTCTCGGCCGCCTGCGCCCCGCTCAGGCACTTGCGATACTCGCCGTTGCGGAAGCAGTCGAGTTCATGCAGCGGCGGATAGCTGGCTTGCGTCGGAATGCCCTCGGCATTCAGGGCCGCGATGAAGTTTTCGGTGGTGATGCCGGCAAAGTGTTTGGCATCCACGTGGAAGATGTACGCGTACTGCCCGTTGCGGGTGCAGCGCGCATCACACTTCTGGGGAGTAATTCCCGGGATTTCGCCGAACAGTTTGTCCAGCAGGCGGCCATTCTGGTGGCGATGGCGCGTCTGCTCTTCCAGTCGGCCCAACTGCACCGTGAGCACTGCGCCCTGCCATTCGCTCAGACGATAGTTGGAGCCATAGATGAAATGGCTGTAGAACCACTCGCCCGGCATGCGCCCGCAGTCGTGGACCGACCGGGCCTGGATTTCGAAGGTGTCGTCGTTCGAGATGATCATTCCGCCTTCGCCCGCCGTCATGAGTTTGCTGGCCTGGAAACTGAAGGTCCCAGCCGTGCCGAACGTGCCGATTTTTCGTCCCTTCCATTCGCTGCCGTGGGCATGGGCAGAGTCTTCGACAAGATGGATGCCGTTGCGCTTGCACAGTTCCTGCAGACGGTCCAGATCGGCAGGGTGCCCGCCCATGTGCACGGCTATGATGGCCTTGGTCCTGGGAGTAATGGCGGCTTCGGCGAGCGCAGGATCAATGCAGTGCGTTTCCGGATCAACATCCACCAGGACGGGCAGAGCATTCGCGAACAGAACGGCGCTGGCGGTCGCGACAAAAGTGAAGTTCGGGACGATGACTTCGTCGCCGTGGTTGATGCCCAACGCGGCCATCGTCACTTCCAGCGCGGCTGTGCCGTTGGTGACGGCGATCCCGTGGCGCGCGCCGTGATAGGCGGCAAAGGCCTTCTCAAACTCCAGCGTCTTGGTTCCCGGAGTACGCCACCACACGCGGCTCTCCAGAACTTCTGTCAGCGCGCGGCGTTCCTTGTCGTCGTATTGCGGCCACACCGGAAACGGTTTGCGCTTCGCTTTACTGCCACCCAGCAGTGCCAGTGCAGACATATATTTGCCCTCCTCAATGGGTTCCAGCTATGACTATGAATTGAAAATAAACTGAGAACTCGGCCCTGCGTAACCAAGCTCCGCAAGAACAAAAGCACGACTCAGTAGACCCTGCGTGACCCGGGGCCGTGACAGTAGCAATCGGCCCGCGGTCCCAATCAATCAAAACAGCAGTTTCAAGCCCAATTGCATAATACGCGGATCGCGCGCGACGGTGGCATAACCGAAGCCGTTTACGCCCGTATTGTCGATAAGTCCCGACGCGGTTGGAATCTGAAATTGGGCGTGGTTGAAGACGTTAAATGCTTCTGCCCGGAACTGCAGCTCCTTCGTCTCTGTGATCTTGGTGTTCTTCAGCAACGCGAGATCAAAGTTATTGATGCCGGGTCCGTTAAAGAACCGGCGCATCACGTTTCCGATCTGACCTTCCGGCTCGTGGGCGAAATAGCCGGGATTGAAGTACGGGTTTCCGTGGCGCGGATTACGATCCACGTACAACTTGCTGCCGTTGTTGGCGTAGCTGGGCGCATCCACCGGAGCCAGGAATGTTCCGCTTAACGAGTTATCGTCGTTCTCGGTGAGCTGCACCGGCCGGCCGCTGGCGAAAGTCGTGATGCCCGATAACGCCCAGCCGCCCATGAAGCGCCGGGCCACCGCTCTATCTCCAGACCATCGGTCAAGAGGCAGGTGAATTGTGTAACTGGCTACGAAGATCTGCGGCACATCGTAGATTGACAGAGCCCGGCTCTGACGCGGGTTGTAAGGATTGGTCGCATCCAGTGTCCCGGATCCGTTGTCCATCGACTTCGCCCAGGTGTAGCCGATCATGAATTCTGCATACTTATCGGTATGCTGCAAGCTGGCCTGGAAAGAGTTGTAGCTGGAATTCGCTATCGAATTCATGTATGCGTTGCTGCCGAAATTGTCTGAAGTTGGCGAGCCGAATCCACTGACTAGGCGAGTGGTTGCGAAGGAGGTGGCCCCGGGGAATCCCGGAGCCGTTACCCCAGGAGCCAACTGGTACGGCGCAAGTGTACCGGGATCTTCGCCAATTGGACCGCAGGGTGTCTGCGGCTGACCGTTAATCAATGCTAAGTTTGCTTGGTTGCTCAGAAACAGGCAGAGGGCTTGATTTCCCGGATTTGACTCTACAAAGGTCAATAGTTTGTGCCCAACGGTTCCAACGTAGCTGAGACTCAATACGGTCGCCCGGCCGAATTGCCGTTGCAGCGATAATTCGTAGTCCTGGGAATACGGCAGGACGTTCTTGGGATAGAAGTAATTTCCGCCGGCGATCGGTTCCACCAGATTCCAGGGAAAGCTGGTATCCGGGTTCTTGGCCGACACATTGGGGGGCGGGAAAGAAAAGGGGAAGTCGCTCGGTACCAGATTATTGGGGGGCGCCGCTGTCCGATTGATGAAGGGAGAATTCAGCAACGGGAGTGAGGAGCTTTGGTAGTAGAAACCGTAGGGCGCATCTCCGATTTCCTGCTCGGTATCAGCCTGCTGAATCGACTGGTAGAAGAAACCGTAGCCGACACGGATGCTCGTGTTCCCGGGCCCGCCCAAAATCTTGGCCAGCAATCCCTCGCTTGCTTTCGGAGAGTATGCCAATCCGAACCGGGGTGCGAAGTTGCCATATCGGGTAGGTGCCAGGGTACGGGGCACGCCCGGATCACCCGGCACCACGAGTCCCGCCGGGGCGCCCGGGAAGAGCTGAGACTGCTCGCCCACGATCAGCGTTTCGATGTAATTCTGCTTGTCATACCAGGGCGTGCTGGCTTCCCACCGCAAGCCATAATTCAGGGTAAGAGTTGGCCGGACGCGCCAACTATCCTGCCCATACAAGCCGTAATACTTGCTGCGCGTGTGCTCGATGTCTTGACTTCCCTGAATGAAACTGGATGGCGCGCCAATCAGAAAATCCGCGAAATCAATGCCCGTCTCTGAGCCGGTGAAGAAGAATTGCCCGTTCTCGCCGGTGAAACCGTTCAGGTCAATTTGATCGTAGTGGAAGTCGGCGCCGAACTGGAAGGTGTGAGTGCCAACAATCCGCGTGAGGTTGTCAATGATCTGGAAGGTATTGTTGTGCTGGTCAAATGTCGTGGAAGGAACGCCGAAACTATAGGCGTTGAAATTTGTGTTGGGCACGCCCGCCAGGCTGGGGGAGATGTTGCCAATCCCACCCGTGTTATTCCAGGGCGTGTTGAACCCCAGCGAGGCAAGCGACACTCCCAAGCCCCCTTGCGGGTTGCCAATGAAATTGACATTCCGCAAATAGACAAGGCGAGCGTCATTAACGGTGGAGGGGCTCAGGGTTGTGGTCAGGCCCAGGTTGATCATCTGCGACATGCCGTGAGTAACTGCGGTGAACCCGGGAACATTTACCGATTCATAAGGGTTGGCGACATTGTATCTATCGAGAAAGTAGTAGCCGAACAGCATGTTCTTGCCTAGGCTCGCGTCCAGCCGTGCGCCGGCTTTGTTGTCGGTTAGAGTCTCGTTGAACGCCGAGGTGGAAAAAGTCGGGGCACCGCTTCCATTGGGAGATGGAATGTATTGCAGCATGTTGACGGCTACGGGATCCCAGGCGGTCTTTGGAATTGCAGCACCCGCGAAGACGCAGGGATCTGCGGCGTTCGTAGGCGAACAAGAAGCGTCCGTGTAATAGGGTTCACCGCTGCTTATGGTATTTGGCGGCAATCCCATGCGCGCGTTCAGAACGTTGGCAAAATATGCACTGCCCACGGAACCGGTGAGATTGCCAGACTCATCGGTCAAATTGCCGGTGCGATCTGCCGTGGAAGGGACGGCATAATGCTGTGACGCGCCTATGATTTGCCTCGTCCCCTGATAGTCCCCAAAGAAGAAGAGCTTGTTCTTCTTGATCGGGCCGCCGAAGGTTCCCCCAAACTGGTTCTGCTTGAAGTCGCCGCGGCCGGTGAAGTAATTCGCGGCGTCGAAATCCGTGTTGCGCAGAAACTCGAACAGCCCACCGTGAAAGTCGTTGCTTCCGGATTTCGTGACAACATTGATTTGACCGCCGCTGTAGTTGCCATATTCCGCATTGAAATTGTTGGTGATGATGCGAAACTCCGAAATCGCGTCGAGATTGGGAACGATCGCGGCTCCGTTGTGTACGCCTTCTTGCGCGTCGGCTCCATTCACCATGAACCCATTGGCTTCGGGCCGGCCGCCGTTGATCGATTGCGTTCCGTTGCCCAGACTGCCGGAGACCGGCGCTTGCACAAGACCAGCGGCCGTGTCGTCATCGGTATAGGGCGAAACCCCGGGCTGCAGGGCCAGCAGGTTGATATAGGAGCGGCCATTGAGCGGCACAGACGTAATTGTCGCCCCTTCGATGACATCGCCCATCTGCGTGCTTTGCGTTTCTACCTGCAGGGTGTTGCTTTTGACCGTAACCGTATCGGTGAGTTGGCCGAGTTGCAGCGGGATGTCAATCTGGATCGCGGAATTGGCGTCGATCCGCACTCCGCTCTCAAGAAAAGGCCGGAATCCAGCCTGGCTGACAGCAACGTCGTAGGTGTCAACGTTGAGGGCGGGAAAACGATAGAATCCCTTACCGTCAGTGACGGTGGTGCTCCGCACCCCCGTCGCTACGCTGGTGACGGACACCGTGACGCCTGCCATCACGGCGCCGCTGGGGTCGCTGACCGTTCCTGAAATTGACCCGGTAATCCCGGCTCTGGCAGTGATTGCACTGAAAAGAACGGCCGCAGCTATGCTGAAATGTAAAACAGACTTCATATGCGAAGTCACGGCAGAAGCCTCCCTACGTTTGAGAAATGCAAAGGCACAACCTGGTTTCGGATAACTCTGACCTGCGAACTGCTGTATCGTTTTAATAAAACGCTGCATTAATTCGTTAAGAGGAGTATCATTCGACGATAGCAGTTGTCAAGGAGCTATTTGCCTTCAGAGAGGGGATTTGGCTGGCTGCGAACCTCGCAGTGGAGTTCGGAAATATCTTCTGAACCATAATGCGGTGACGCAATTCGCGGCAAAACAGATGCTATGGTAACGATTCGCGACGTAGCCAAGGAATGCAGGCTTTCGCCCACTACCGTCTCCATGGTTTTGAATCATGCTCCTTTGGCCAGCTACATTCCGGAAAAAACCAAGAAGCGCATCATGCAGGCTGCGGAAGAACTGGGCTACCAGCCCAATCCCTTCGCCCAGGCTCTGCGCAGCCGTAACAGCCACACCATCGGCGTGATGGTCCCGGACATCGCAGATCCCTATTGCGCGCAGATTCTGCGCGGAATTGAAAACAGCTTTTCGCGATCCAGCTATCTTCCCTTCCTGCTGGACATCCAGAACAACCGCTCACGCTTCAAGAAATATCTCAATGTTCTGCTGGCGCGGCGCGTCGAGGGCCTGATCATTCTTGCCAATTCCTTGTCTTTCGAGACTGAGCTTCTCACCGCCTTGGAAAGCAGGAAGCTTCCTTCCGTCATTCTCGGCAGGAAACCCGAAGCTGATGCGCTCAGTTGGGTCGCGACCGACAACGAAGCCGGTACAGAGCAGGCCCTCGGACATCTCTATGGGCTGGGACACCGCAAGATAGCGTTCGTGCGCGGGCCCAAGATGATTGTTGATAGCCATCACCAATGGGCGGGAATTTGCTCGTTCGCCCGGGCAGCAGGTTTGGAACTGGATCAAAGGCTGGTAACGACTCTGAGTGATCCTTTCTCCAGTTACGAAGGGGGCTATGAATGCACCAAGACCTTGCTTGCTCTCAAGCTTCCCTTCACAGCTCTGGTAGCCTTCGATGATATGACTGCCTTCGGTTGCATCCGGGCGCTCATCAGCGCGGGCCTGAAGGTACCCCAGGATTGTTCGGTCATAGGATTTGACGATATTCCCGCCGCTGCTTTCTACAATCCAGCCCTGACCAGCGTCCGCGAACACATGGAAACGCTGGCGTCCATGGGAGCCGAGATTCTGATGGATGCGATTCGCGCCCACCGGAAGAATATGCCGGTCAGTCCCGTTCACCGGAAGGTCAAGCCGGAGTTGATGGTCAGGGAGTCAACGGCCGCGCCGCGTGCGGTCCGCTAACCGCCGATCTGCCCTATCGCTTTCCGCCTCGTCTATCTGGCGATTTCATCTCACCGGCGCTGCCGAGCGCAGGTGCTGAAGAAAAGCCTCTAGGTCCAGATCAGTACCATTCATCGGGATGGTCGCTGCCAGTTGAAAAACGGCGTCATCCAACGCCGTACCGTTCTGCCATTCCGCCAGCAGGCCTTGTCGGTACAGTGCCCGGAGTTGACTGTGGCGCAGCCACACTGCCGGCAGATTCGCACTCGGACTGCAGGCACGCGCCATGGCATCAAGAGTGACTACGCCGTCCTTACCGCAATAGCGCTTGGCCCTCTCCACGCACAGCTCGTGAAGGCATTTGAGATCGTGCTCGTCCACGGGTGGGATGGCCGCACCCTCTTCTGCCGCTTGAATGAAAGCTCGGAAAGATTGCAGTTGTTCGCTTGCCATTTGTCAGAATTATAGGACCAAAGACCAGGGCAAATCTGCAAAACTGATTACCAGGAAACCCAATCAGCCGCACCGAGGTAACCATTAAGAAATCGCTAATGGATCGCAGCCAGTGGGTGCGGAAGCTACGAAAGCGAGAATCTCCAGTAATCATGCAGGCTTGAAATGGCGGAAGCGAATGGGAGTCGAACGCGCATCGCGTGCTTCCTGCGCGGAAATTCAACAAAACAAAAGAGCAGGAAATGCACGATCTGCACAAATGCCTACGTTCTAAGCCACGATCTAAGCCGCGTTATCTTTCCGAAGCATCTGCGGTAGACTGTCGGCGTGTCAGAGAACAAACTGTATTACGGCGACAACCTCGATGTTCTTCGCCGCTACGTCCCGAGTGAATCTGTCGATCTTGTCTATCTTGACCCGCCGTTCAAATCCCAACAAGACTACAACGTTCTCTTTGCGGAGAAAGATGAGAACGTCAACGTCGCTCATATTCGGGACTTGAGAGGCGTACTTGACCGTGAGAAGGCAGAGATCGGCGTGCTGATTACAATGGAGCCGTCAACTCGACCGATGAAGAAGGAAGCGGCAGAAGCCGGGAGTTACAAGTCGCCTTTCAGTGGGGAGCGATTCCCCCGCATTCAGATTCTGACAATTGAACAACTGCTGAAAGGTGATCAGATCGCCTATCCCCGATTGCTTGACGTGACGTACAAGAAAGCACCGAGAGTACGAGACAAGGAAGTGATCAATCTAGAGTTGCCTCTTGACGATGAACCGTTTTGACGCTCAGAAGTGATGCTTATCTGTATTAGTTTGAACTCGACCTTGCGGACAGGGCTGGAAGGTTCCACGTATCGGACACCCAATCCGGGGGATTTGAGATCGCGGTAGGGACGATCATTGCTGACCGCCACCGGGTGGCCGGGGGCGGTCGCCCGCTCCCCGGCTCCCACAGAACGTAGCATGCAGATTTCCCGCACTACGCTCGTCAGAAGTTGCTTCACAGCGTGGCGATAGCTTGCAACTCCGAGTAACGGAGATGCAGCTTTGGTCGCAATAGCGGAAACCGCTCCTTGATCTGCTGAAATTGCTTCCACCAGACCTGCCCGTGCCAACTCCGGCTGCTCAGCATTCTGCGCCAGTAACGTTCCACAGCCCGATGGACCCGTTGCAAGGCCCGTATGTTCCCGGCGATGCCGTAGTACGCATAATGACCGCGGAGCATTTGATTGAGGCAGTCGGTTTGCTCCCGGATCGACAAGTGCCGCATCCGCCGCATCTGGTCTTGCAGGCGCATCAACGCACGCCGCAGGCGTGACTTTTCCGTACGCAGCCCAACCCGAAAGTTGCCTTTCCGATTGCGCGTGCAGTACAACGTAAACCCCAAGAAGTAAATCGTCTCCGGGCGTTTACGGCCTCGCTTGCTCGCGTGTCGCTGCGCAAAGCGACCAAATTCGACGAGCTTGGTCTTTGACGATTCCAGAGTCAAGCCAAACTTCCCCAGTCTCCGGCACAGTGCTTTCTGGACACGGAGAGCATCTGCGCGATATTGGAAACACAACACAAAGTCGTCAATGTATCGCACCAAATAGGCTTCGCCCCGTAACCGAGGCTTGACCACGCGCTCGAACCACAGATCGAGCACATAGTGCAGATACACGTTACTCAGCAATACGCTGATCGAACCACCTTGTGGGGTGCCTTCCTCGTTCGCATGGACCTCCCCCTCTTCCAGAATGCTTGCTTTCAGCCAGCGCGGATCAGGTTGATCAGACGCGGGTCTCCTATTCGATGTTCGACAAAGCGGAGCATCCAATCGTGGCTCAAGCTCCCGAAAAAGTTCTTGAGGTCCGCCTCCAGCACCCATTCCACCTTCCGGCCAGAGATCACTTCATGTAAGCTGGCCAGCGCCTGATGGGCGCCCCGCCCAGGCCGTCCGCCAAACGAGCATGACAGAAAGTCCTGCTCATAAATGGCGGACAGTACCTGCGCGGCGCTTCTCTGGAGCGCCCGGTCTGCTACACAAGGCACGCCCAACGGGCGTTTCTCCTGCTTCCCGGGTTTCGGGATATACACTCGCCGAATGTTCGGCGCTGGATATCCCTGGCGGTGCATCGATTGAAGCATGGCTTCAATCCATACCTCGAAGCTCTCCTTCGCCTCCGGCACGGTCTGTCCATCCACCCCGGGGGCCGAGTCGGTCGCGATCTGACAGAGATTCCCCCAAACTCGTTCCTTGGTGATGTGATGGGCCAGTGTCGTAAACCGGAGCTTTGCTTCACACCGAGCTCTCGCTGCTATTCGTTCGAGTCCCGTTGTCATGGTTGGCGATTCTTCTCTTTGCATAGAAGGCCGAATCCTCCCTTTGGATGGAGCCCATGTCTCCTTCGAACTGTTCAACTTCCGCTGACCGCTTCCCCATGTAGCCGGCTCTCCC
>Ga0187872_10001390_pt1 | contig 24747 bp, 22 predicted proteins | sample June2016WEW_16_4_FD_132973 | JGI IMG/M metagenome (GOLD analysis project Ga0187872, IMG submission 132973) | Peatland microbial communities from SPRUCE experiment site at the Marcell Experimental Forest, Minnesota, USA - June2016WEW_16_40 | ecosystem: Environmental > Terrestrial > Soil >...
ACCCCGTGCAAGATGGACATGTCCTTGTTCGGCGGAATCACATAGACGCGGCCCGGCTGGACGCGGGTGCGGTCCTTGACCTGGGTGACCTTCATGGCGGTGGCGCGCTGGAGCAGCTCCGCCATGACGCCCTTGTGCGTCGGGTCCATGTGCTGGACGATGACAAAGGCCATGCCGCTGCCCATCGGCACGTTCTGCAGGAACAGCTCCAGGGCTTCCAGTCCTCCGGCGGACGCGCCGAGGCCGACGATGGGGAATGGGCTGCGGCCCGCGCGGCGCGCGTCCTCCGCCGTGGGCGGCGTTTGGGGGGAGAGCGCGGCGGGTTTCCGGAGTCCGCGTTGGCTTTGCTTTTTCATGGTCCGGTTTTCTTCCATCAGTCATCGGTCGTCAGTTATCAGTTGCCGCCGCCGTCACAACGAGCGCCAGAGCCAGTAATCCGGTCGGAAAACGCGGAGCGGCGCTTTGTTCATCTGCGTTCGTGCGTTTGGATGCGCCTGCCATGGTAATCGGTCTTTTCCAGCTTGGAATAAGCTGCGACGATTGCGCACAATCTCGCGGCTCGCCCCAGAGAACGCAATACAGTGAATCCTGTATGTTCTGGCTGGAATGCAGCATTAAATCGACACCTCTCAGTGCCAAAGTAGATACGGAAGCGGGAGTGCGAGTCTTTCAGGAATGTTCCAGAATCTGATCGATGAGCTGTTTTGCGGACTACGCGAGCGTTCACCGGGTTGCGCTCGATGTAACGGCGGGTACCGTCGCATGGGCCTCATCGCGCATGAAGGTGTCCCAATAGTCTTCAGCCCAGAGCTGGCCGATGCGACCCAGAATCCGGTTCGCCTCCTTGGCGGCATAGGATTTCCAACTGTGGAGCACTTTCCTCAGAGGCTCGTCCTTCTGTGTGAACAAGACCTGGACATGGTTCGGCATCACTACCCAAGCCTGCAACCAGTTCCTGAAGACCGGGATTGCAAGGGACCACGCCACGCGGACGGCGGCTCGACTGGGAGTCTTCAGGTCGGTCCATGCCGCGGACCATGACCAACAGTGTCAGGAAAGGCGAGGCTGGAAAGGCGCGCGCCGCGTCGGCGGCAGCGGACACTACGGTGCCGCGATGCTTTCGCGGATGGCGTAGCGGACCAGTTCGCTGGCCGAGTGAATGTCCAGTTTGCGCATGAGGTTGGCGCGGTGCGTGTCCACCGTCTTGACGCTGATGCCCAGCGCGTCCGCCACTTGCTTCGAACTGCGGCCCTCCGCGATGAGCTGCACGATCTCGCGCTCGCGCGGCGTGAGCGGGTCGCCCGCCGGCTTCTCCTCTCCGGCGGACTCCGCCGGATGCAGGGGACCGTCCGGCGCCAGGTGCGACAGTTTGGCGGTGACGAACGGCCGATGCTGGCTGAGGTGTTCCACCGCCGTCACGAGGGTCGTGCCGGCGTCGCTCTTGAGCACGAAGCCGTGTGCCCCGGCGGCCAGGACCGCGCGGGCGAGCTGCTCGGACTCGTGCATGGTGAGAATCAGCACCTCCGTCTGTGGCCGGGCCGCGCGCACCTGGCGCGTGACCTCCAGGCCGTTCAGCTCCGGCATAACGAAGTCGAGCAGGAGCACGTCGGGCTTCAACTCCCGGGTCTTCGCCACCGCCTCGCGTCCGTTCCCGGCCTCGCCGCACACGACCCAGCCGGGCTGCTCCTCCAGCACCTTCCGCAGCCCTTCGCGAACCATCGGGTGGTCGTCAGCAATGAGAATCCTGGTCATGCGCGGCAAGTCTCCTGATTTCGCGGCACGGTGGCAATGACCAAGGTGCCGTGGCCGTCGGACTGAATCTCCAGCCGTCCGCCCAACTGCTGCATCCGTTCCCTCATGCCGAAGATGCCCATCCCGAGGGGGGCGCTGCCGGACACTGCCCCCGGAGCGCGGGCTTCCAGCCCGCTTTGGATGTCGCTTAACCGCTCTCGTGCATCTGTGAACATTGGACGTCCAAAGCGGGCTGGAAGCCCGCGCTCCGGGGCCATCCCGCGCCCTTTGTCCCGCACTTCCAGCCGGATGTCGTCCGCCGTTTGCGCGACGCGGATCGAGGCCGTCTTGCTGCCGGAGTGGCGTTGGATATTGGCCAGGGCTTCCTGCAAAACGCGGAACAAGGCCAGCTCGGTCTCGCGCGGCAAGCGGACCAGGTCCGGCGGCAATTCCAGGTCCACGCGCAGGCCGGTCCGATGCGCGAAACCATCCGCATGGTCCCGCACCGCTCCGGCCAGGCCCAGTTCGTCCAGGATCGGCGGATGCAGCAGGTAGGAAGAGGTTCGGACTTCGTTCGCGCACTGGTCCGCCAGTGCCTGGCTATCGGCCAGCAACTGGTTCGAGCGGGGATTGAGAGCCGTCGCGGAGCTCTGCAACAAACCCAGGTTGAGGGACAGGGCCGCCAGGCCCTGGGCGACGGTGTCGTGAAGGTCCCGCGCCAGGCGGCGGCGTTCCTCGTCCTGCATTTGCAGGAACCTGCCGGAGAGCTGACGCAGGGCCTCCTCCGCGCGCTTGCGCTCGGTGATGTCGCGGATCACCATACTTGTGCGGACCTCTCCCTCCTGATCGCGGAAAACCGCTGAGGAGAGTTCGGCGAGGAACTTCGAGCCGTCGCGGCGGAGCAACGTCAGTTCGCCGTGGAACCGGCCCGTGCGCTCGCGCTCATCCAGGGCCGCCCGCAAACGGGGATCCGAGCCATCCACAACCCCGCTCCGGCCAGCCCGCGCTAATTCCTCTTCCGAACACCCGAACATCTGGCAGGCGGCGTCGTTGGCGGCAAGAATCCGGCCATCGGGGGCTGTCAGCAGCACCGCGTCCAGGCTGGTGGCAAAGAGCAGGCGATACCGTTCTTCGCTTCGGCACAGGTTTTCCATGGCGCGCTGGCGCTTAGTAATGTCTTCGAGGCACAGGAGCAGGTTGGATTGCCCCGTGAGCTGGATGGGGGCGACGGAGGCCAGGAACACCGAGTCTCGCGGCTGGCCGTGGCACAGGGCCGTGGTTCGGTACTCGATCGCGCGGTGGCTGCGGCCCGTGGCCAGCGCGTCCACCATGGCCAGACGCATCGCACAGGTTTCGCAACGCGGACCGTGGCCGCAGCCGCGCGGATCGTCGAGGGCGCGGAGGCAGCCGATGACGCCGCAGGCGCGCTCCAGTCTGAGTTCCTCCGCTGGCCGGCCCACGAACTCGGCAAAGGCGCGGTTGGCGTAGAGCACCTGCCGGGAGGAATCGAGGACGCACATCATGGCAGGCGCGTTGTCATAAACCGTCTTCAGTTCGGTCTGGCTCCGGTGCAACGCCTCTTCCGCCTGCTTGCGCTCGGTGATGTCCCTGACGACTGCTACCCCGATTCGGTGTCCCTCGTGTGCGGTCTTTCGAGCTCGAACCTCTATCGGGAACCTGCTCCCATCTTTCTTCAGCCCGACGACCTCGTAAGGTCCCAGGCTGCCCGTGGCAATCTGCTGCCTCACGATGTCCCTGGATTCAGGTGCCAGAGTTAGCGGGATCATCTGCTTCCCCAACAGTTCGTCCGGTTGATACCCGAACATCTCGCAGAACTGATCGTTCGCGCTGAGGAGCACGCCTTCATCGTGGATGACTATGCCCTCGAACGCTGCTTCAGAGAGACGACGAAGGCGTTCCTCGCTTTCGCGCAGCGCCTCCTCGGCCCGCTGGCGCGCCCGCGGGTGGAGATCGTCCGCCCGGCCTGAACGAGTTTCTTTTTCAGCCATGGCCTTATTGCTGCAGCTTGTTTTCCGCTCCGTGATGTCCACCCAGGTGATCACCACAGCCGGTTCTCATATCGCCCGTCCAGAACGCCCGGCGGGCACGCGGAAGTTTAAGGCGAAGGGGATTCGTGCGTCCAGCTTAAGTGGAGCAAGGGGGCCATCATCAATTCAGGGCCATTGACAAAGTTGTCCACACCCTCCACTGGCGTGCGGGCCTCCGGAGGTGAAGTCACCCCGCGCCAGGGTCTAACTCTCCGCCAATTCCGGATAGAGCTTGCGGGCGCACTCCGGGCAGATCCCGTGGCTGAATTTCGCGCCCGAGTGCTTCGCGACGTAAATCTCGACCTGGCTCCAGTAGCCTCTGTCGTCGCGGATCTTCTTGCACCCGGCGCAAATAGGGATCAGGCCGCTCAAGGTCTTGATGTTGGCCAGCGCTTCCTGCAGCTCGCCGATCAGCCGGTTGCGCTCCAGCGCGGCGAGTTTCCGCTCGATCGCATAGCGCAGCGTGCGGCACACCAGGAGACTGCTCACCTTGCCTTTGACCAGGTAATCCTCCGCGCCGGCCTGGACGAGTTCGAGGCCCAACTCCTCGTCCTCGCGACTCGTGAACACGACCACCGGCAAATTGGGGAACCGCTGATGGAGGCTCCTGAACGTCTCCGCCCCGGAACTGTCGGGCAGCCCCAGGTCCAGCAACACCACGTCCGCCCCGCCGGCGGCCAGCCGCTCGAGGCCCGCGGCCAGGCTGCCCGCCCCACTCAACTCGAAGCGCTGGCTGCCCGCGACGGCGAGCAGGTTCTCAATCGCCTGAAGCTGGATCGGGTCATCGTCAATGAGCAGGGCTTTGATGGGCCGGGCATTCATGTTGTTTTGCCGCATTCGAGAGGCGCGGCTGCGCGATCCGCCGAGGCGCGACTGGTGGAGGCGGGGGTCGGCTCCGGCCTGGCCTGAACCAGGAAGGTCAGCGCCTTGACCGCCACTTCGCTCAACGGAAAGGGTTTGGCGATCAAGTCATTGCCTCCGCTCAAGGTCGCCCGGGCGCGCGCCTCGAAGTCCGACAGCGCGGTGACATAGACGACTGGCGTCGTGTCGTTCGTCGGCAGGGCGCGCAGGCGCTTGCACACTTCAAAGCCATCCATCCCTGGCATTTCGGCATCCAGGAAGATCAGGTCGAAGCGGTTCAAGGCCAGCACGCGCAGCGCCAGCTCGGGATCATCGAGGCTGACCGCCTTCAGATTGGCCTTGGCCAGGGCCGTGCCGAGCGTGTGCAGGGCCAGCGGCTCGTCATCCACCGCCAGAACCAGGGTGGATTGGGACACCTCATCCTGCGCCGGATGCCGGGCCTCTGCAAAAAGAGTCTTCAAGCAATCCACGGCGCGGGCGAGGGTGTGGAGGATGGAGGGCGTCAGCTTCTTGGGTTGTTCCTGAAGCTCCCGGAGCAGGACCTCCAGGGCGCTGGCCAGATGAGCGATGCGGACAAAGCCAGTGACACGGGCCTGTCCGGCCAACGAATGAACCAGCCGATACAGCTCCTCCAAAGCGGCGGACTGAACGGCGGAGCTGCCGTTCTTGATCAGCGCGTGCAGTTGGGTGCGCAACTCCGCCTGGGTTTGCGACGAGCGTTCCAGGAATGCGCGGCGGATTTCCGGCAGCGTCATGCCCGGGGCGGACGCGGGCGGGGAACACACCGCCGCGCTGACGGCTGGCCCCGAGGACGGCGCGGCGGCGGCAGGACGCGCGGATGCGCCCAGCAACGCCTCAGCCCGCTCCAGCATCAGCTTGGGGGAACACTCGCGTTTGGAGATCACTTCGCTGGCGCCAGCTTGCCTGGCTTCCCGCACCAGCGCCAGGTCGCAACAACTGGAAAGGACGAGGATCGGCAGAGACTTCAGCCCGGGGCTGGCGCGGATTTGCTTGATGATTTCCACCCCGTTCATCTTGGGCATCATCAGGTCCACCTGCACCAGGTCGGCTCCGAAATCGCCGATGCGCTTCAACCCCGCCTCGCCATTGTAGGCGGTGGCCACCGCGTAGCCGGCCTCCTTGAATGTGTTCTCGTAAATGCCGGCGACAAAGAAGTCGTCTTCGATGATAAGGATTCTTTTCATGGCTCGCCTTTGCGTGAAACGTCCCGCGCTCCCGCGAAGTGGGCCGCCAGCCAGAGCCGGATGGCCTCCAATTCCCGGCTGACCCCTGCAAATAACTCGTCGGCAGCGGACAGGTCGCCCTGTTTGGCCTGGAGTTCCAGTTGCCGCAGCCGGGGCAACATCAGCATCATGCCGCAGGTGGCGCTGGCCCCCGACCAGCGATGGGCCAAAAGGTGCGTCTCTTTCGCCGACCCCGCTTTGATCGCCGCATCCAGGCTTTGGCGCGTTTGATCGGCCTGCGCCAGATAGAGATCAACCAGTTCACGCATCTTCCTGGGATCGTCGTTGCCAATCTCCCTCAGGCGTTCGAGGTCCACCAAAGGTTCTTCGCGCTCGGCGCCGGGCGGGGCCGCCTGGCCCGGCATAATGCGGCGGGCGGGGGTTGCGGATGCTGCCTTCGCCTGGGAGTCGGCCGGAGCTGCCCCGCTGTGGCCATTGCCCCCGAGACACCCGCAATGTTCCAAGGCCATTCGCAGTTCGGCCTCCCGCACCGGCTTGCTCAGGTAGTCATTCATGCCGGCGGCCAGGCACTCCTCCCGGTCCTCCTGCATGGCATGGGCCGTCATGGCGATGATATGCACCGGCTGGCGCCCCGTCTGCTCCTCGTGCCGGCGGATTTCCCGCGTAGCGTCGTAACCGTCCATCTCCGGCATTTGACAATCCATCAGGATGACCTCGTAGGGAATCCGCTGGAACGCTTCCAACACCTCGAGACCGTTGGCGGCAACGTCGGCGGTGTGGCCCAGTTTGCTCAACTGGCCCATCGCCACCTGCTGGTTGATGGAGCTGTCTTCGGCGAGAAGAATTCTCAACTTCCGGATCGGACCTGCCGCTGCCGTTGAGGAAGTAATGCGGCGGACGCCCTTGGATGGAGCATGGCCTGTGACGCTGGCCAGACAATCGAACAGCAGCGATTGCTTCACCGGCTTGGTCAGACACGCGGCAATGCCCGCGGCGGTCAATTCCGCCGGGGCCAGCTTCTGCCCGAGCGACGTGAGCATGACCAGCCGGGTGCCGGCCAGCGCCGGATCAGCCTGGATGGCCCGCGCCAGCGACATCCCGTCCATCTCCGGCATTTGCATGTCCAGGATCACCAGTTCGAAGGGATCGAGGACCGCCGCCCGCAACATCTGCAAGGCCTCGGCGGCGCTGCTGGCGCTGCCGTTTCTCATTTTCCACGTGTGGGTTTGGCGCTCCAGAATCTCGCGGTTGGTGGCGTTGTCATCCACGATCAACACCCGCAGGTTGGCGAGGTCCAGGTTCTCCCGGACGACGGGCTCGGCGCCGGCGGGTTGCTTTTCCAATTGCGCGGTGAACCAAAACGTCGAACCTTTGCCCGGCGTGCTTTCCACGCCAATCTGGCCGCCCATCATCTCCGTCAGCTTCTTGCAGATTACCAGCCCAAGGCCCGTCCCGCCGTACTTGCGGGTCGTGGTGCTGTCGGCCTGGCTGAAAGCCTGGAAGATTCGCGCCTGGCCTTCCGGCGAGATGCCCACCCCCGTGTCTTTGACTTCAAACCGCAGCGTGGCCTGCGTGGCGCTTTCGCCGGTTTTGGCCACGCGCACGATGACTTCGCCGCGCTCGGTGAACTTGATGGCGTTGCCGATCAGGTTGAGCAGGATTTGGCGCAACCGGCCGGGATCGCCGCGCAGCCGGACCGGCACATCCGCGGGCACCAATCCGGCCAGCTCCAGGTGTTTCGCGCCCGCCCGCTCCGCCGCCAGGTCCAAGGTGCTTTCAATGGCTTCCTGCAAGTCAAAGTCCAGGATTTCAAAGGCCAGCTTGCCCGCCTCGATCTTGGAGAAGTCCAGGATGTCATTGACGACCGCGAGCAGGGATTCCGCGCTGTTGCTGATGATGGTCGCAAAGTGCTGCTGCTGCGGAGTCAGCTCGGTGTCCAGCAGCAGATTCGTCATGCCGATGATGCCGTTCATGGGAGTGCGGATTTCGTGGCTCATGCGGGCAAGGAACTCGCTCTTGGCGCCGCTGGCCAACTCGGCCCGGACCGCCAGCCGGTTGGCGCGGACGGTGGCGGCTTCGAGGTGGCGGTTGGCCTCGAGGAGTTGCGCCGCCGCCACCGTGCGCGCGGTGATGTCGCGCACCACCGCCTGAACCACTGGCCGCCCATCCAGTTGCATGGCGCTGAGCAACACCTCGGCAGGAAACGTCGTGCCCGTGTCAACCCTCCGATGCACCCATTCGAAGAAGAGGCTGCCCTTTTCCATCGCCGTCGCGATCCGCTGGTTGGCCAGCGTCAGGGAATCCGTGCCGTCCGGCTGCACCGGCGGCGACACCTCGGCAGGGTGTTTCGTGCAGAACTCCTCCCGGGTCGCGCAGCCAAACACCGCCAGGGCAGCCCGGTTGCAGTCGAAAAAGCCCTTCTGGTCCGCCAGCATCACCGCGTCACCGGTCGAATCATAGAGCGTGCGGAACTTCGTCTCCGAGCGGCGCAGCGCCTCCTCGGTCCGCTTGCGCTCGGTGATGTCCATATACATTCCGAGTATGCCGCAGACCTCCCCATTGGGACCGCGCAGAGGTGTCTTGCTCGAAAGCAGCGTGATGGTGTTCCCTTCAGGGGTCGTCTGGGGTTCTTCGATGAGCAACTTGGGGCAGCCGCTCTCGAGGACCTGGCGGTCATCGGCGCGATACAATTCCGCCTGCTCACGCCACCCCATCTGGAAATCATCTTTCCCGATGAGGTCCTTCGGCTCGGCAAATCCCGCGTCGCGCGCCAAGACCGCGTTGCAGCCCAGGTAAACGAGATTCTTGTCTTTCCAGAATACCCGGACGGGCATTGCGTTGAGGATTCCTTCGATGAGCTGCTGTGAGGCGCGCAACGCCTCTTCCGCCCGCTTGCGCTCGGTGATGTCGCGAAAGAAGCCAACCAGACATTGCCTGCCGTCAATGGTAACCTTGGTTGCGTTGACGTTCGCGTAAACAAGGGTTCCGTCCTTTCTGAGGCAGGGAAGGTCCGTGGCGAGCGCTTTCTCTCCCCGTGCCATGGCTTCGAACTCGGCCACGACGTGCGGCAAAGCGTCCTTCGGGTGAATGTCCGAAACGCCCACGGTTCTCAATTCCTCGGCGGCATATCCGAGCATTCGACACACAGTCGGGTTCGCGTACTTGAAAACCTTGGTTTCAAGGTCCGCAATCAGGATGCCATCAACGCTGCTTTCAAAAAGCGTGCGGTATTTGATCTCAGAATTCCGCAGCGCCTCCTCCACGCGCTTGCGCTCGGTGATGTCTTCCTTGGCCGCCAGGAAATGGGTAATCCGCCCCGTTTCATCCACAACAGGAGAGAGGGAGGCGGACTCCCAGTAAAGCTCGCCGGTTTTCTTCTTGTTGTGGAACTCGCCCCGCCATTCGCGGCCAGCGAGGATCGTTTCCCAAAGCTGGCGATAGGTTGCCGGCGGCGTCTCGCCCGACTTGAGGACGCGCGGATTCTGGCCGCGCACCTCATCGAGCGTATAGCCGGTGAGCGCGCAGAACTTCGGGTTCACATACTCGATGCGGCCTTGGAGGTCAGTGATGACGATCGAAACGGGGCTTTGCTCCATCGCGTGCGACAGCTTGCGCAATTGTTCCTCCGTCCACTTGCGTTCGGCCAGTTCCGCTTTCAACCAGCCCGCCTCGCGCCGCCGCCAGAGCGCCCAGAGGGCCAGCCCCGTCAGCGAGATGAGGCAGGCGATTGTCAGCAGGACCAGGCGGCTGCGCGCGCGCCAGGGAGCAAAGATTTCCTCCTGGTCCACCTTTGCCACCAGGAACCACGAGGTTTCCGGCACCCGCCGGCTGACGGCCAGGACCGGTTCTCCGCGATAGTCTATTCCCTCAACGTTTCCCTCGCGCCCAAGGACAGCCAGGACCGCCGTGGAGTTTGTCAGGGTGAGCGGCAGGCGGAGCGCCAGGGCGGTGCCCCGGCGATGCCGCAATTCATTCAGATACAATATCGTGTCCCCTTCGCGCCGGACCAGCAACGTCTCCGCCGTGCGGCTGGGCGTCGGCCAGCTTTGAATCAGGGGATAAAGGAATTGCTCCGGGTCCACTTCCAGGTCAAGGACTCCGATCGGTTGACCTCCGGAACTGCCAGATTTCGCAGCCCCGGTTTGACTCCCGGCGAACGAGGAGTGGAGCGGAACCGCGATGTCGAAATGGATATAGCCAGTCCCCCGGCTGCGGTGCAGGTCGGAAATCACCACCAGGTTGGAACGGATGGCCTCCGCCGCAAAGGCCGCCCCAACGGGGCCGAAATAGGTCTGGTCTGCCGGTGACGTCAGCCGCACCTTGAGTTGCGGGTCCAGGAGCAAAACCCGCACGCTCTGGTTGTCAACCCGGGTGTAATCGAGCCAGGTCAATAGTGGGCCTCGGGATTCGCTGCCCGACCGTTCTGCCAGAAGCCTCTCCACCTCTTGACCCAGGAAGGGGTCCCGCATGATGGCCCGGGCGTCTCCCAGGCGCTCGTCGCGCCACTCCACGATCTGCCGCACCTTCAAGTCCGCGATGGCGGTTAATTGGTCCTGGACGCTTCGTCGGAAGTGCTCGCGCTGCCGCCCGAGGTAGAACAAGCCCAGCAGAACGAAGCTGGCGGCCAGGAGCGCGAAAGCCCCGGCGAACCCCCATTTAACCCGGCGGGCCGGCTGCAGTGTGGTCGCGGCGCCAGGTGTGGTTTTGAGTTTCATGGTCTTAGGCTGGTTCCGGGCGCGGTTTTGCCCCAGGCACGCCGAGTGGCGGCCGGCTCCGGCCATCCTCAAATGCGCCCGACGGGACCGACCCACGGGCGGTGGTTTGCGTGCGCTGACTCATATCAATGCGTCTTTCAGCTTGCGAGCAAGCAGCTTACGAACTTGCTGGCACCGTGCGCGAAGCCCATGCATTCAGCGTCCTGAAATTTGCAGCGAACGCAGGCCGGTGGATGTCTGAGGAGGACGGGTTGCTCTTCTCCAACAGGCTGGGCAGAGGGCAGGCACACATGGAGCGACCGGGCGTCAATTCTAAAGAGTGGCCAGGGGCTTGTCGGTACTCGCGGCGGTTATATGAGAGGGGTGTTGATGCTGCGGCGGCCCGAGTGCGAGTTCGGATTTGCGGCTGGGCACCGGATGCCGGCGCCGTCTCGCCGGAAATGCTTGGCAGCGGGCGCGCTTGAGTCCATTTTCGGGCCAGAGTGAATGCCGGGCGTGATAGCGTAACGGGCAAGATCCTCGTCATTGACGACGAGGATGACTTTCGCCAGGTCGTCATCAAATCCCTGTCCAAGCAGGGCTTTGAGGTGGTGGCGGCCTCGGAGGGGAAGGCGGGCGTGGGCTTGGCGGCCGAGACGCTGCCGGACCTGATTGTGTGCGATCTGGTCATGCCCGGCATGGACGGCTACGAGGTACTGGCGACGCTGCGCACGGACGAGCGGCTGGCGGACATCCCAATCATCTTTCTCACCGGCCAATCGGAACCGCACGAAGTGCGCCAGGGGATGAGCCTCGGGGCGGACGATTACCTCACCAAGCCGGTCAATCTGGAGGACCTGCTGGCCGCCGTCAACGTGAGGCTCAGCCGACGCCAGGCCCAACGCCAAAGACAACAGAAGCAGATCGAGCGCGCGATGCAGAATCTCGGGCAGCTCAAGCACGACCAGCAAAACCCGCTGCTGGGTTCCTTCCTCGTCAAAACTGCGACGGAGAAGCGGCTCGTCAAGGTGGGTGAGATCAACAGGATTATCGCCTACGGCGAATACTCGTGGGTTTATTGGAATAAGAGCCCGAAAGGCGCCCTGCTCCGAAAGTCTCTGAAACAGTGGCAATCGGAACTTCCGGGCGGGCAATTCATCCGGGTTCACCGTCGCGCAATTGTGAACCTGGCCTGGATGGAACGGATTGAAAAGCTCCCCGGCAGCCGGATGCAAATCCATCTGCGCGACACGCCGGAGCCAATCCTAGTCAGCCTGCGTCTGGCCCCGGTTCTCAACCGCAAGCTCAAGGCTCTTCGCGGCTGAGTGGTTCCAGGCGTAAGCTTCAGTTCCAAACCGCGCCGATTGGGTTGGGGAAGCGGTTCCACCACCGGTGCACGGCATATCTTCCAACTCAGAAGTGAGACAGCCCCGCCCACTTTCTCTGGTTCCCTGGATCAAAAAGGACGCCCGTAACGCGCTTACTGCAAGTATCGGGGCGCTCCCTGCTTCACACTGGCCCTTGCGCACGGTTTGTGCGATTGCATTCCTGTGAAGATTAACCTATCGCTGGTTGGCCGAAAGGGGAGGCGGCAGACCAGCGCGTTCGACGGATTGTTTGAGACGGTCTTATGAGAACGGCTGCCTTAACGGGTTTTGCGCTGATCAGCCTGGTGCTGGCCAGCGCGGCGGCGCCGCCCCTGAGCGGATGGCGCCGCCTGCTGCCGACCGTGGCCGGTGATCTGGCCATCACCAAAGAGCGGGCGGAACGCGGCGACGCAAAGGCACAAGTTGGGCTGGCGGATGACTTAGCCGCCAACGGATTAGCGGCCCAGGCGGTTGAATGGTATCGGAAGGCGGCGGAACAGGGGAACCTGGAAGCCAAGTACCGGTTGGGCGAAATCCTGATCAGCGGCGTGAATTCGCTCCCGGACCCGAACCAGTGCGTGAAGCCCAACCCCACGGAAGGCGTTCGCTGGACCTTTGAGGCCGCCACCAATTTCCATGCCGGGGCTTGCCGGGACATGTCCTACGTTCTGGAAAATGGGGTCGGTCTGGACCGGAATCTGGTCGAGTCCTACGCCTGGCTGGAAGTGTTTGCCCGCAGCAATTTATCCGACGCGCGCGCTGCCATGGACCGCCTGGCGTTGCGGATGGACCTGGCGGAAATTCGGGAGTCCCATGTCCTCGCCGGACGCTTCTTCAGCCGCCAATGGCCGCACCTCGTCACCCGGAAATTCACGGAGGCGGAGTTAGCCCTGAAACTCAACGGCATTACCGTCGGACCGGTTTCGCTCGCGATCATCAACGGCCAGACCCTTGAGAAAGGCGACTCGGTCGTGATGCCCGTGAAGGACGGGACCGCGCGCGTCACCTGTGTCAGCATTACCCAGGACTGCGTTTCGGTGGCCGTCGAAGGCGAAGACGAGCCTCGCGTATTGCGCTTGAGATGAAGCCGGTGAACATGAAGTCGAATTCCAGTCCCAGCCTGACGACGCTGACGCGCGTGGTGCTCCTGATCGCGCTGTACTTTCTCGGGGGGTTGCTCGGCAAACAGGCGTCCTTCCTCTCCGGCAGCATCGCGCTGGTATGGCCGCCGGCGGGGATTGCGCTGGCGGCGATTCTGTTGTTCGGTTACCGGTTCTGGCCGGGCGTGGCCCTGGGCGCGGTGCTGTTTTCCTTCATGAACGGCTTGCCGTTGGGCTTTTTTACGCTCGGCACCGCGCTGGGCAACACTATGGGCGCCATCGTTTGCGCGTTCCTGCTCAGACGCTTCATCGCGTTCGACAATGCCCTGGAGCGCATACGGGACGTGGCCGGATACATCGGGTTGGCCTGTTTTCTGGGTACGACCGTCAACGCGGCTTTTAACGTCGTAAGCCTCGTTTATGCCGGCACGGCAACGTGGTCAGGTTTCTTCCCCACGATTCTGGAATGGTGGGTGCCCAATGCGCTGGCGGGTCTGGTCGTCGCGCCCTTCCTGATCACCTGGGCGACGCCCTCCACCCTCCGCTGGCATCCGCGGCTGGTGGTGGAAGCGGCCGTTTGCGGCACGGGTCTGGTGGCCGGCACCCTGATTTCCTTCCATTCCTGGTTTGTCTATGGGATTCAGAACTACCCGCTGGCTTATCTGCCCTTCCCTTTCCTGGTTTGGGGCGCTTTGCGGTTTGGGCAGCGCGGGGCAACCACCGGCACGCTGCTTGTATCGGCGCTGGCGATCCACTCGCTCTTGAGCGGGCGCGGGCCTTTCCTGGCCACCAGCGAGCGGGAAAGCCTGATGCTGATCGGAAGTTATATCGGCATCCTGGCGATCACGAACATGCTGCTGGCGGCGGCGGCGGCCGAGCGCCGGCAGGCCGAACGGGCCATGGCCGAGAGCGAGAAGCGCTTGCGCGCGGTTGTGGAAGACCAAACGGATTTGATTTGCCGGTTCAAGCCCGACGGCACCCTCACCTTCGTCAACAGAGCCTACTGCAGCTTCCACGGCAAACCCAAGGAAGAACTGCTCGGCACGAATTTCCTGCATACCCTGCCGGTGGAAGATCTCGCGATCCCCTTGAGTTGGTTCGAGGCCCTGCCCCCGGAGCAGCCCGTGGTCTCGTTCGACCATCGGGTCGTCGGGCTCGACGGTCTGATGGTGTGGCAACAATACACCGTCCGCCGCCTCTTTCGGGAAGGGGGCCAGACGCTGGAGTTCCAGGCCGTCGTCCAGGACATCACTCATCGCAAACGGACCGAGCAGGCCCTGCGCGCCAGCGAGCGGAAATTCCGGTCGCTCGTGGCCAACATCCCGGACATCGTCTGGACGGCGGACGCGAACCGGAAGCTGCTTTACGTGAGTGATAGCGTGGAGAAGATACTCGGCTACACCGCGGACGAACTGGTCCGGGGCGGGGGAACGCTGTGGCTGGACCGCATCCATCCCAACGACTTTCCCCAAGTCCAGCTCGCCTACCAAATGCTGTTCGCCAAAGAGGAAGCGTTCGACGTGGAATATCGAATTCGTCGGCGCGACGGCCAGTGGATTTGGTTGCATAATCGCGCGCCCTCCACCCATGTGCGGGACGGCGCCCTGTGCGCCGACGGCCTGTTGTCCGAAATCACGCAGCGCAAGCGGGTGGAAGAGGCGCTGCAGCAGGCTAAAGACGCGGCGGAGGCCGCCAACCGCGCCAAGAGCCAGTTCCTTGCCAACATGAGCCACGAGTTACGCACCCCGCTCAATGCCATTATCGGCTTCTCGGAGATTCTCGGCGACAGGACCTTTGGCGACTTGAACGACCGGCAGTTCAAGTACGCCAACAACATCCTCAACAGCGGCCGCCACCTGCTGCAATTGATAAACGACATCCTCGACCTCTCCAAAGTCGAAGCCGGAAGGCTGGACCTGACCCGCAGCTCGTTCAGCGTGGCCCGGGCGCTGGACAACGCGCAGGCGATCGTCAAGACGCTCGCTTACAAGAAGGGCATCGCCCTCCACTTCGATGTGGCGGCGGCCCCTCCCGAGCTGTTCGCCGACGAGGCGAAGTTCAAACAAATGATGTACAACCTCCTCAGCAACGCCATTAAGTTCACCCCGGACGGCGGGCGAGTTACAGTGACAGCGATGCGCGGGAACCACCCGAACGGGCACGGGGCGCCCGCGTCGCAGTCCCCGCTCTCAGGCGAATGTCTAAAAGTGAGCGTGGCCGATACCGGCATCGGCATCCACCCGCAAGACCATGAACGCATTTTCGCCGAGTTCGAGCAGGTGGACTCCTCCTACGGCCGCCGCCAGCAAGGCACGGGATTGGGACTGGCTTTGACCAAGCGGCTCATCGAGTTGCATGGGGGGCGAATCTGGGTGGAAAGCGAAGGCATCGAAGGCAAGGGCAGCCGTTTCACTTTCCTGCTCCCGCTGCGCGAACCCGAACCGAAACCCGCCCCAGCGCACGACCCGGCCGAGCGGCGCGGAGATGCCCTTCTCCGGCCATCGGTCCTGCTTGTGGCCGAGGATGACCAACGGCAGCACTTGGCGGGCGGCTATCTGACCGGCGTGGGCTATGGCGTTGCGGTCGTCTCCAGAATCCAAGACCTGGGTGCGACGCTCAAGAACAACCGCCCTTACGCGATAGTCATTGACGACAAGATCACCCGCCAGCAGACCGAGCACGAGCTGCGCGACTTGCGCGCCCGGATTCCAGCCGGCATACCCACCGTCGTTCTCTCCCTCGACATTGAAGGGAAGTCCAACTTCAGCCCGTTCGCGGGGGAACGAATGCCTGGAGCTTTAACCAGACCCCGGCTCATTGACGCGATCCGCCGAACCAGCGCCTCCTCGGGCAAAGAGGTCAAGACCGTCTTGATTATCGAAGACGAACCCGCCTTGCTGGAACTGCTTGCCAAGACGCTCGTCTTCAAGGGCTTCCAGGTGCTTCCCGCCCCCAACGGCCTCAGCGGGATCGAATTCGCCATCGGCTCCCATCCGGACGTGATCATCCTTGACCTGACCATGCCCGACTGCAGCGGGATTCAAGTCGTCGAGAACCTCCGCGCCCGCCCCGAAACCAAAAGCATCCCCATTCTCATCCATACCGGCACGGCGTTGAGCGAGCCGGAGCGGCAACATTTGGCCGCTCATGTCCAGTCCATTACTTCCAAGTCCGAGCCGGCAAGTCTGCTCACCAAGCTCGAACACCTGGACGAGGCGCCCGCGGAGGCGGTGCGCCAGGAGTGAACCCGTGAAAAAGAGAATCCTGGTGGTTGAGGACAACCTGTTGAACCTGGAGCTGGTCACTGACCTCCTCGAAGCAGACGACTTTGTCGTTTGCCACGCCCACACCGCCGAAGAAGGCTTGCGCGCCGCTCGCCTGCTGTCACCGGACCTCATTCTCATGGACCTCAGTCTGCCGGGTCTGGACGGATTGGCCGCCACGAAAGTCCTCAGGGCCGATCCTGCCACCCGTCACCTCACCATCATCGCTCTCACCGCCCACGCGATGAAGGGCGACGACGCCCTCGCCCTGCGCGCGGGCTGCGACGGCTACTTGGCCAAGCCCATTGATACCAGAACCTTCGCCGCAAAAGTGGCCGCTTTCATCGGCGCCGGCCACTCGCGCCTCACCGAACCGCACGCCGCCTGCCAATATGCAAACTGAAACCCTGATTCATAATAAATCCTCCTCCGCCCGCGCTCTGGGCTGTCGCGGACTCGTGCTGATCGTGGACGACGAGGAAGTAAATCGCACGCTGCTGCGTGATCCGCTGGAAACGCACGGCTATGAAATTGTCGAAGCCGGGAACGGCGCGCAGGCCCTGCAGAAAGTCGAACAGCGGCCTCCCGACGTCATCCTGCTCGACGTGATGATGCCCCGCATGGACGGCTTCGAAGTCTGCCGGCGGCTGAAAAAAGATGTCCGCACGGCCCCCATCCCGGTCCTCATCATCACCGCGCTCTCCGAGCGCATGGAGCGCATGATGGGCATCGCGGCCGGCGCCAGCGATTTCCTCACCAAACCGGTCGACTTGCAGGAACTCATCCTGCGCGTCAACCACGCCGTCCATGCCAAACACCTCTTCGACCAGCTCCAGGCCGAACAGGCTAGGGCCGAACACCTGCTCCTCAACATTCTCCCCCGCCCCATCGCCGAGCGGATGAAACAGGGCGAAGTCAACATCGCCGACCATCACCCCGACGTAACCGTCCTGGTGGCCGATCTGGTCGGATTCACCACCCTTGCTGCCCACATCGGCCCGGACCAGGTTGTCTATCTGCTCAACGAGATCTTCTCGGGCTTCGACTTGCTCGCCGAAAAGCATGGCCTGGAGAAAATCAAGACCATCGGCGACGCTTATATGGTCGCCGGCGGCATTCCGTTGCCGCACCCCGACCATGCCGAGGCCACTGCGGAACTCGCACTCGACCTGATGGCAGAGATCGACAAGTTCAACCGCGCTTACAACACCTCCATCCACCTCCGCGTTGGCATCAGCACCGGCTCCGTCGTCGCAGGCGTCATCGGGCGCTGGAAATTCACCTACGACCTTTGGGGCGACACCGTCAACCTCGCCTGCCGCCTCGAGTCCCTCGGCCAGGCCGGCACCATCCAGGTCTCCGACCCGACCTATGAACGGCTGAAAGACAAATACCGTTTCGACGGCAGCCGCAGCCTCGACATCAAAGGGCACGGGACCGAGCTGGTGCATGTCCTCTGCGGCCGGGAGGAGCCTCCGCCGGCGCCGTCAGCGCAAAGGCGAACTCCCAAGGGGAGCGGTGCACTGGAGCCGTTTGGCAGCCAGTTGCTGCGGCGATCATCAGCGACGTCGAAATGGTGCCAATACAATCCGTCAACGAGGCGTATGAGCGGTTGCTGAAGAACGATGTCCGCTATCGCTTCGTGATCGAAATGGCCTCGCTGAAATAGGCGGGTCGCTTCGAGCAGGTGTCAGTCCTGACACTTGACTGGCGCAAAGAAAGATGGAGACAGGCGCGACGGCTGGATGCATGCGCGGCACGTCGGGGACTGCATTGCGACCGGAGCCAGGGAAGGGAAATCCTGGTTCAAGCTGCCGCCTGACGAGCGTAGCGGTGGTGGAGTCCGCAACCAAGGGCAGTTCAATGATTCTGTCCTGGCCGGGCGGTTCGACAGCACGCGGTTGCGGGCAGTCCTGTTCCAGAGACCTGTGGGTACGATGGCGATGATCGAAGTGCGGAGCACAATACCCCACAAAACGAGGTGCGGGAAGTTCGCTATCGCTGGCACGCCCTCTATGGTCAACAGGTTGTTGTCCGAGCGCGACGCAGCCGCGGCGACAGCGAGGTCTGCGAGTGTTATCTTGCGGGCAGTACCGCGGGGCCTTCTGGTCGCAGGTGAACCACAAGGACTGGACGGCGCTGGCATTCATGCAGTCGGCGGACGGCGGCTTGGGCCTCGATGTGGCGCGGGACAACGCAACCTTGGAGGCGATGAAGACCGCCTTGGTGAAGCTGGCAGAGACGGACATCGAAGACCTGACGGGGCACCGGCTCGAAGCCTCAGACTTTCACGCCCTGCTGTCGCCCGATCCGGTGCGCGAGATTCTGGGCTGGATGAACGATCCTAAGGCAGCCCAAGGCAAAATGAACGCCCAGCGGTGGGAAGCCTTCTGTCACTCGTGTAAAGACAAGTTTGGGTTCCATTCGGCCAAAGACGGGCCGTTGCGAGCGGCGGAGCTGATGGGCGGTCGTCAAGACACTTGGCAGCAGGTGTGGGATCGGTTCTGCGAGGCACCGAAACGCTACCCGAACCTGCCGACCTGGCTGAGGAAGGCCAAGCCGCAGGAAAACGACGATTTGTTCCTGAAGGATAGCGACGAGGTCTGGCCGCAGACCAACGAGGTTCAGGAGACCGCTCTTAGAAACGCGCTCAAGGCTTGCGACGGCAAACCGGCCCAGTGGGCCATCGAGCGGGTCGGCGGCCGAGGTGATTGCGTCACTGGTCGTGATGGCGTTCATCATCGGCGGATACCTTTACTTCCGGAGTTAGTGAATCATTTATGCTCTGCGCTTCCGGAACTGGACGGCAAAGGAGGACAAACTGGTTGGCACTGGCCGCGACGCCAAAGTCGCGGCTGGCCGAACAGACCGGCTGGCGTGTCCAGCCCGAGTTGCTCGCTGCCGTCAAGCAGGCGGTTTAGGATTACCATGCCGAACGCGCGCCCCTCTATCCCCTGCCCGAAATCCAGCGACTCGGCTACCTGGACGAGGAAGACACCATCGAGTGCAAGCAAGACCTCGCCGACCCGACCGGACGGGTGGTCTTCCGCAAGGGCCGGCGCTATCCGCTGCGCACCCAGACCGTCAACATCACCCGCCAGGTCGAGCGCCCCAACGCCTTTACGGGCGAACCCGAAGACCTGGAGTATTCCGGTCAGGAACTGGCCTTCTTCATTGGCGACCGACTCGATGAGGACGGCGATCCCGGCAACGAGTTCAGCTTCATGGACGCCAAACTCCGGGATGATCCCAATACGGAGATTCCCAATGCCAAACGGGTCAAGGACAACGAGCAACGCGGTGCGGCGGTGGACTTCACGTTGCAGGAACTTTGTGCTCACTTCCTCATCCCCGACGTGCCCGACGTGGCGACCGTCAACCCAGCCGGCTATGAGTATTACTTGAGCGAACTTGGCGTGTTGGAGGCTTTGACCGCGGGCTGGATACTGGCTGAAACTTGCTGATCAGCCGGACCGCAAATTCTCCTTTGATCCGGTCGCCGTTATTCAGGACCACCTGAGCTAGCGGACATTGAGAAAGGATGTGCATCATCACACCGTCTTTCGCCAAGCAGGAGCGGAAGTGGGCGTCGGCGTTGGCGTCCACTCGCATTCCCGAACCATCGGGAGCCGCCAGCGATGCCTCGTAAATATTGAATTTGATCGACCGAAAATCAGCCGTGCCGAGTTCGGTCTGGTCCCGTGACCACGGCCAGGCAGGTTTCACATTCGCAGGCTCCTCCGGTCATTTTGTATCCCGCCGGGCCTTTGCGGTGCCCTCGGTCCGGCTGATGGAGTCCTTAGGGAAGCTCCCCCATTCGGACCAGCGCCGCCATTTGACTTCATCGTACTTGGCGGCAAGGAGAGCCTTGACTCCTATCTCCCGTGAGTCAAGTCTGTCGCCAGTATAAGTATAGTCATAGCTAATCTTTCCCGCGCCGTCTTTGTCTATAAGCCAGCGGACCGCTCCAGCGAAGTGCTTGTAGCGGTCCTTCACGGTCATCTCCAATCCCTGGCCGATCTCAGCCACTGTCACGCTCTCGACAACGCGCGTCTTGGCGTCGGGGAATTCGACGTAGGGCGGTTTTTTCGGGTCTAAGTCGCCGAAGTCGTGCCGGGTTATATGCAGGGAGGGGAACGTTACCATCGGCGCCTTATGCCTGGGGTTTGCCGCATCGAAATCGCCCGTGGTCCGATCAAGCACCAGCGAGAATCCCCGGCCCCGGATGGTGATGAGCTTGCCATTATCATTCCACTCGGGCGCGCCCGTCTGAGCTTGGGGCAAAGGAGCCGGCTTCCGGTGGCCGAGCGAGAGCGCGGCATTGACAATCTCGCCGCGGCCATTCATGGCTCGCACGACGAGCGTGGCGCCCTCGGGCGTTCCCTTTCGGATCGGAATCTCAATCTCTCCCTTCGATGCCGGGGGAATGCTAAGGCGCGTCTTGCCCTTTGCGCCGTTCATCTCCCAGATAAAGTCGAGCTGACTTAGTCCAATGGGAAACCCCCCGGCTTTGCCGGGGAGACTCCCAAAGTTTGACAGTTCCGGGAATATTTGGAATGGCACCGATGCAGCGTAATAGAGCCGTAACTCGCAGATATTTGACAAGGGGTACTCGGTGGAAGCGAACCCGGGCCGGTGCTGCTACTTCGTGGACAGGACGAAACGGAATCGACCTGGGTGGGAGGTGCGGATTGCGAGGGAAGTTCACGAGATGCCCGAGATTGACGAGGAACGTTCGAGAAGCGGAGCAGGGCGGCTCTGCCGCCTCCCAGCTTTCAAGCCTCCGGCTTTGCCGGAGGTCGCTGACAAACCGCCCTGAGTGATGCGGGAGTCATTTCGCAGGTGCCCATCAATTGGATCACCCTGATGTCATCGGGTCGCAGCCAAGTGGTGGATTGCGGTGATTTTGGGCGGATTGAATTTGTGCATACCGCACAGTTGCCCGGGGACCTGGCCGAGGAACTGACCTACGACCCGGAACGCCGTCTCTGGCGGGCTTCGGCACGGCTGGCGTTCCGCGACATGAGCGCCACGCGCCGCACTCAAGACCTGGTTAACCCGGAGGTAGCCCGTGAGCTTGTTTGATCGCCTGGTGTGGCAGGCCATGCAGGCCAAGCCGGAACTCACCGCAGTCAAGGCGGTGGTGGAGAAGGAATTGTTGCATCACGATATTCTGCGGGAGATGAGCGCCGCGGGATTGCTGGCGGGGCTGACGTTCATCGGCGGCATGCGCAGATCCAGCGCCGCCGCCAAACACACTTCCGTGCGCTGCAGTTTGCCCCTGGCCTGGAGTCGGATGTCTCGTTTCCTGGCCAACGCTTTTCGCTCTCGGATTTGAAGCGACTTACCCACAACTAATTTTCCTATTCTTTGTGCACTTTATTGAGGCATGAAACAAGGGGACGTTTACCCACCATTATTATAATTCAACCCCTTTTGTTTTGCACTGCCGGCTTTATTCAGTTTTAACCGGGGTTTTGGTGCAATTTCCCATCTTCAGCAAGCCGGGCGCTCCATAGTGTACTTGGCATGAACTCGCACGGCGGGCTTCGGTCAGCGCGCATTCGAGTGGAGTCAAACGCCGTAAAAGATGAACAGAAACTCAGCATGAATACGATTAGCAGCGGAAACCGAGAACCAGTCGGCTCCTTCCGATCCTTCTGGAACGCGATCGCAACAATGGACGTGGAAAACATGGGTGTCCGCACCGTCTTGGCGGCGCTTTTGAAGTTGGCTCGTTCGAAGGGCAAGGCGAAGGGGCTTGGCCTGGAGAGCACACTCCAATGCTACAACGGCCTGGAGGCTATTCACCAGCAGGCCAAAGCGCGTGATCCAGTGGCGTTCGCCGAACTGCTGGCGCTGGCGACAATCGCCAATGCCATGCTGGCCGAGGTCGCGGCTGAGCACAGGGATTTGGCCAAGCCGTTCGCGCGCGCGAGTGTGGCATGGCCGATCCTACAGCCGTACTACCGTTCAGGCAAAGGGGACTCCCCGCAAGAACGACTCGAAGAGCTGGAGTTCGGAGCAACCGCCAAAGCCGCCAGGCTGCGGGGCTTCACTAACCGCTTTGCACTGGCAGCCGTCGTGTTGCATATCTTCAGTGCCCTGAAGGCAGTCCTCGCGGGTGACGCTCAGCGCCTCAAGAGCAGCAGCGGAAATGGCCACCAGGCGAATACAGAGTGGGATAAATCCGCGTGCCGTACGCTGGACGCGGCCGTGCCAAAACTGAGTGACCTCCCTTTTGAGGAGGTTCAGAATCTGCGGCGAACGCGCGGGAGCCGAGTCAAACAGATGGGAAAGGACCCCGAGGTTTCAGGTGATGTTCGCGCCGAGATCAAGGGATGGTTTCTCCGGTTGAGCGGTTTGGTGCAAGGTTGGCTCAACATCGGCGCGCTGCCGCCCGGGTCTAACAGCTCGCGATAATCTTTCCTCAAAATCCCCCGTCGTCAGCCGGGTGACAACCACTAAGGTTTTCGTTTCGCTTGGAGTGATATCCAGATAACGCGGGCGCTGGCTCGCCCCACAGGTCCGCCGGGTGGCGCCGCCCGCATCTGCGGATTACGCCGGCAATGTGGCCGAAAGCTTGGTCGGATCGCCAGGCGGCCGGTTGAGCCCGACCTCCGGAGAAATAGTGAATTTCTTACACTATGTACGATTCGCAACATACGATCTCGAACATGGTGGTGTCTAACTTGCTTGTATTAAGCGTGTTTTGCAAAGCAAACATCCTCCACAATCCCTGAATTTTATCGGTGTTAGCAAAGCGGGGAAACCGACCCTCGCCTTCGTCTGTTTGAATGTGATTTGCGCTGACCCATCGGCTCGACACACGAATTTGAAAATCCACTGTTGCACGTTTATACAAATTCCTTGTATATTCGTGCAATGCGTAGCCAGGCCAAAACTGTTTCCGACGCGCTCTTCAAGATGGCCGAAGGGCAGCAGGGCTATTTTACTGCCAAGCATGCAGCCGAAGTCGGCTACCAGCTTGGCAGCCAAGCGCATCACGTCAAATCAGGGAATTGGGTGCGTGTCGAACGGGGCATCTACCGGCTGGCGCGCTTCCCTCAATCGGCTGAAGAGCAACTGGTCATCTATGCTCTCTGGTCACGCAACCGGGCGGGCGAACCGGAAGGCGTCTATTCCCATCAAACCGCACTCAGCATCCATGAGCTCTCGGATGTGAACCCGGCCAAACTCCACATGACCGTTCCGGCCGCTTTTCGACGAAGGGCAAAACCCCCGAAGATACTGGTGCTGCACCGTGCAAGTCTTGACGAGAAGGATATCGAGCAACGGCAAGGTTTCGCGGTGACTCGTCCTCTTCGTGCCATAGTTGATGTGGCGAGCGCTGAATCCGCCTCACGTGACATCATTGAGCAAGCACTAACCCAAGGGCGGCAACGCGGACTGATTACAGTTCGACAAATGTCCGAACTGAATCGCCACGGACACTTCCCGAAGTGGTTTGACGAATTGCTCGTGGAGAACAAACAATGAAGCCTCCACGAAAATACGCCTCGGCGGCTGCATTTCGCGTTGCGCTGGAAGACCGCCTGAAACGGATAGCGCGAGACGAAAGCCTCGACCTCCAGCGCGTGCGCCGACAGGCGGCATTCGACCGTTTGCTCTGCCGCCTTTTCGCCAGACCTGATGCCCCATGGCTGCTGAAAGGCGGCTACGCAATGGAACTGCGCCTGAAGATGGCACGAACCACGCGCGACATTGATCTGGCGTTAAAACAACTTCCCGTGCCGTCGGCCGACTGGGATGCCAACGCGGTAACCGTTCTGGAAACATTGCGCGACGCGGGCCAACTGGATCTGGAGGATTTCTTCACCTTTGTTCTCGGGGATGCGACGCAGGACTTGGACGCCGCGCCATACGGCGGCGCGCGATTTCCAGTAGACGCGCGTCTGGCGGGGCGAACGTTCGTGAAGTTCCATCTTGATGTGAGCACGGGTGATGTTCTACGCGAGCCTTATGAATTGCTTTCGGGCCGGGACTGGCTTGGGTTTGCGGGCATTGCCAGCGCAAACTTCCCAGCAGTTTCACCGGAAGAACAATTTGCGGAAAAGTTGCACGCCTACACCTTGCCGAGAGTGGGTCGGGAAAACACTCGTGTGAAGGACTTGGTGGACTTGGCTCTTCTGATTGAACGAACCAGACTGGATGCCGCCCGTCTCCCAAAGGCAATCCGCGAAACCTTTCAACGTCGAAAAACCCACATAATCCCGGCTGCCCTCGCTTCACCGCCTGTCTCGTGGTCCACGCCGTTTGCGGAGATGGCGAGGGAATGCGGCATCGCGGTGGACATGGAGAGGCATTTTAGTCTGGTCGAGCAATTCGTCAGCGGGCTCAGTTTGTGATTCAGACATCATAAATCGGCCCTATCCCCCGGCGGACATTTGTTTGTCGAGCCCGACGAACAGGCTGAACCAAAACTTAGTCCAATGGGAAACCCCCCGGCTTTGCCGG
>Ga0187872_10001391_pt1 | contig 24746 bp, 20 predicted proteins | sample June2016WEW_16_4_FD_132973 | JGI IMG/M metagenome (GOLD analysis project Ga0187872, IMG submission 132973) | Peatland microbial communities from SPRUCE experiment site at the Marcell Experimental Forest, Minnesota, USA - June2016WEW_16_40 | ecosystem: Environmental > Terrestrial > Soil >...
ATCCGCTCGAGAGTTATGCGGCGCTCGGCCGCGCCGTGGCGCATTGCCGCGCGCGCCGCGGGCCGGCGCTGGTGCACGCGCATGTGACGCGTCCCTATTCGCATTCGCTTTCCGACGACGAGAAGCTATACAAGACGGCTGAGGACCGCGACGCCGAGGCGCGCCGCGATCCGGTCCCGAAATTCGGGCTGTTCCTCGTGCGCGAAGGCATCCTCGACGAGCACGACATGGAAACGCTCGAAGCAAACGTCGAGCGGGAAGTTCTGGAAGCGACCGACCGCGCGCTCGCGGCCGAGTCGCCCGCGGCCGATTCGATTCGCGCGTGCATCTATTCGCCGGACGTCGATCCCACGGGGAAGCAGTTCGAAGCCGCGCCGAAGTTCAACGGGCATCCTCACGGCGGGACGAAAACGATGGTCGAGATGATCTCCGCGACGCTCGCCGATGAAATGGCGCGCGACGAGCGGATCGTGATTTTCGGCGAAGACGTGGCTGATTGCAGCCGCGAGGAAAACCTCGCCAGCGTGAAAGGGAAGGGCGGCGTTTTCAAGGCGACCGTCGGATTGCAACGACGCTACGGCCTGGCGCGCGTTTTCGACACGCCGATCGCAGAGGCGGCCATCGTTGGCCGCGCGGTCGGCATGGCCATCCGCGGGCTGAAGCCGGTGGCGGAGATTCAGTTTTTCGACTACATCTGGCCGGCGATGATGCAATTGCGCGACGAACTGCCGCTGGTTCGCTGGCGGTCGATGGGGCACTTCAAGTGCTCGGCGGTGGTGCGCGTGGCGATCGGGGGCTACCTGACCGGCGGAGGCATCTATCACAGCCAGAGCGGCGAGGTGACGTTCACGCACATTCCCGGCCTGCGCGTCGTGATGCCATCGACCGCGCTCGACCTTTGCGGGTTGCTGCGCACGGCGATCCGCGCCGACGATCCCGTGCTCTTCCTGGAGCACAAACATCTCTATCGCCAGCCGTACAACCGCTCGGCGTATCCGGGAGCCGATTTTACGATTCCGTTCGGCAAGGCGCGCGTGGTGCGCGAGGGAACGGACGTGAGCATCATCACCTACGGCGCCGTGGTGCATCGCGCAGAGGTCGCCGCGGCGGAGCTTGCGCGCGAGGGCGTGTCGGTCGAAATCATCGATCTCCGAAGCTTGAACCCGTACGACTGGGAATCCATCGCTGTGAGCGTGTTGAAGACGAACCGCGCGATCGTGGCGTATGAGGATTGGCGCTCGTGGGGATACGGCGCGGAGATCGCCGCGCGCATCGCCGACGAGCTTTTCGACGCACTGGACGCGCCGGTGCGCCGCGTCGCGGCGGAAGACACCTTCTGCGCTTACAATCCGAAGCTTGAGGACGCGATCCTGCCGCAATCGCACGACATCGTTCGGGCGGTTCGCGAGCTCGCCGCGTATTGACGGCGGGCCGGAACTTTTCCGAAGGGCCCTTCGTAATAGATTATGAGCGCGGGAAGAGCGCGTCTCGCGCGGGGAGAAAGAGACCATGACCTGCGGAAATTGCCAGAGAGAAATCGCCGATAATTCGAATTTCTGTTATTTCTGCGGCGCGCGCCAGCATGCGACGCCGACGGGTGCGCCGAGGGCCTACAAGCGGCTGATGCGTTCGTCCGTCGATTGCAAGATTGCCGGAGTCTGCGGCGGCATCGCGGAGTACTTCGAGGTTGACTCCACTATCGTGCGGCTCATCTGGGTGCTGGCCGTTCTGATGCCCGTGCCCGTGGTGCCGGCGTTCATCGGCTATTTCGTGGCATGGATTGTGATGCCGCTGGCTCCGCTGCCAGCGCCTGCCGCGAGCGCGCCGCCGGCAGCCGCTCCGCATCCGGCGCAGACCGCGTAGGCCGGGCTCGCACCGCGTGGGGAATCAGTCCTTGCTCTTGGACTTGCGGGAAGAGGAGGAGCGCCCGCCGCGGAAGAGCGCGTGATCGAGCGACACGATTCCCGCGCCGAGAGACGCGAGCGTGAAGGCTCCGACGGCAAGGGCCAGAGGAAACTCGTAGTTGTGCACGGCGCGCGGGTCCGAGAGAATCTTGTGCACCTGGACGAGTGCCACGGCCATTTCCCCAGCCAGCAGCAGCGCGGCGATCCGCGTGAAAACCCCCGCAATCAGCAGGCACCCGCCAAAGAATTCAATCACGCCCGAGATGTAGGCGAAGTAGGCAGGGAAGCCCATGTGAACGAAACCGTCCATGGTCTGGCGCGTGTGCGTGAAGAGCTTCGGATAGCCGTGATACACGAATATGACGCCCAGGGCCACGCGCAGGAGCAGCAGCGCGAGCGGCTTCAGCTTCTCCAAGCTTTCCATTCGAATTCTCCCCGCCAGTTGAACCGGCGAATCGCGCCGGCAGAGCGGGATTGTAGCAGATGTAGCCCGAACCTCTTCCGACACATCGAGAGTATTTTTCCGAAGCGCTCCGAAAGCGCGTGCTCGCGTTAGTGTAGAATTCACACTTAAAGCCGGAGCATTCCAGCACGATGCCCAGCACGCGCACGATTGGTGTGGTCACCGGAGGTGGGGACTGTCCCGGATTGAACGCGGCGATCCGCGCCGTGGTCCACGCAGCCAAGCTGGGACACGGCTGGCACGTGATCGGCGTGATCGATGGATTCCACGGCCTTCTTCGGCCCGACCAATGCCACGAGCTGACGTTCGAGTCGACTCGGGGAATCCTGCCGCGCGGCGGCACGGTCCTTGGGACGACGAACTCGAAGGACCCCTTCGCGTTTCCAGTCGAAGAGAATGGACGAAAGACCACGCAAGACTGCTCGGGGCGGTGCCTCAACGGCGTGGCCAAGCTGGGAATCGAAGCGCTGGTCGTGATCGGCGGCAACGGCACGCTGACGATCGCGAACCGGTTCGTCCAGCTCGGGATGAAAATTGTGGCAATTCCGAAAACGATCGATAACGACCTGCAACGCACCGACGTGACGCTGGGATTCGATAGCGCGCTGCACATTGCCACCGACGCGATTGACCGCCTCCACAGCACGGCGGAAAGCCATCACCGCGTGATGGTGGTCGAGATGATGGGCCGCGATGCGGGATGGATCGCGCTCTACTCGGGTGTCGCCGGGGGAGCGGATGTGATCCTCCTGCCCGAAATACCGTTCGCGATCGAGCACGTGTGCCAGGCGATTCGCCGCCGGGAGGCGGCGGGCCGCAGCTTTTCAGTGGTCGTTGTGGCCGAGGGCGTGAAATTGCCCGAGCGGGATTCCACGAGCAAGCCTCTTCTCAAGACGCTCGCGGGGCAGGCCGGGAACTCGCTTGCTCAGGCGATTTGCGAACGCGTTGACAAGGAAGTGCGCGTGACGGTGCTCGGTCACCTGCAGAGAGGCGGTTCGCCGAGTCCCTCCGACCGCATCCTTGCGGCGCGCTTCGGCGCGAGCGCGGTGGAACTGGTCGCGCGCGAGGCGTACGGGCGAATGGTCTCCCTGCGATCCGAAAAAATCGAATCGGTGCCTCTGGCGGAGGCGATCAGCCCGACCCGGCTCGTCGATCCGGAAAGCGAAGTCGTGCGAGCGGCGCGCGCGCTGGGAATCAGCTTTGGGGACCGATCATGATACGAAAGCTGTTGCTTGGCTTCGTGGTCGTGCTGGTGGTCGGCCTGGCCGGCTACTGGCGTTTTCATCATCCCGGACGGCCGATCGAAGCGGCCTACGCAGGCAGTCGCGAGGTGACACTGTGGAGTACGACGGCGCAAGTGCGCGAGCCGGTCGCGACGGTCGGCTTCGGAGAGCGCGTGAACATTCTCGAGCGCTTCGGGGATCAGGCGAGGGTCCGGACAGCATCAGGCGTCGTCGGCTGGACGAGCCAGGATGAGCTGCTCTCCGCGGAGTTCTGGCGGAAGGCTCAGGATCTCGAAGCCGAGACCGCGAAGTTGGCTGCCCAGGCCCGTGGGCGCACGCGAGTGCTCAGCAATCTGCACATCGGGCCCGCTCGGGACTCTCCGCGAATCCGCCAGCTGGATCGAGGCGTTCCGGTGGATCTTTTCGAGCGGGAGGCGATCGAAGTGCCTTCCGCATCGCCGGCAACTGTGGCGGATGAGGGCACGCCCGGTCCGCGGCCTGATGCCGAGAAGCCCGAGGCCAAAAAAGAAGACTGGTGGCTCGTGCGCGCGCACTTGCCGGGATCGTCGACGACGGAAGGGCTGACGCTTGCGGGGTGGCTTCTCGGGCGTTTCGTGGATCTGGACGTGCCTTCGCCGCTGCCGGACTACGCGAGTTCGGCCGAGATGCGCATCGTGGCGTGGTTTGAATTGAACCGCGTCGCCGATGCGTCCGGCGCTGCGAAGCCGCAATATCTCGTGATCGGCACGCGCGGCCCCGAGGGCCAGCCGTGCGATTTCAGGCTGATGCGCGTTTTTACGTGGGCGAAGCAGAAGCAGCGATACGAAACCGCCTTCGTCGAAAGCGACCTCTGCGGAAAGTTGCCCATGAGGCTTACGGCCGCAACGTCGCCGGGCGGCAACGTCGCGTTCGCGTTTGAGGATTGGAGCAAAGGGACATCGCAGATGCGGACTTACCGCATGTATCAGAACGTTGTGAGGCGCGTCAGAGAAGGCGGGCCGGCGCCCGAGAGGCGGAAACATGGGCGCGGGTAGGGCGGTTTCGTCGCTGTCGGTGAGCGTGCTTGCGCTCGCCTGCTCGCTCGTCAGTTGCTCGCGCTCGGAGACGCGCGCCGAGGCGAGCAAGCCTGCCCCACCTTCGATTACATACATCGGGGCCTGGGGAATGCGGGGCGACGGTCCGGGCCAGTTGGATGGACCAACGTGCATTGCGACCGATGCCGTGGGGAAAGCCTACATCGCGGACGCGGGCAGCAGCTTCATCCACAAATTCGATACGGACGGCACGCCGCTGCTTTCCTTTCAGGACCCGTCCCTGAAGCAGCCGCAGTCGATCGCTGTCGATAGCGGAGGCGCGATTTACGTGGCCGATCCGGGCAGCGCGAGCGCATTCGTTTACCTTCCGAAGGGCACTCGCTATCGCCGGCTGGGGCTGAGAGCACGCCCGAACGGTGAAAACATCTTGAGCATTGCCGTGGACGACGAGGGACTGATCCACATTCTCGACATCGACGCGGGCCGCATTTCCACCTACACGTCGCGATTCCGGCTGGTGCGATCCTGGCAGCCCGCCGCGAACGTGCCGAATACGAAGGTTCGGCCGAGAGCCGTCGCCACGGGATCGGATGGATCTCTGTACGTGGCCGACCCCGAAGGCAATCGCATCGTGAAGTTTACTTCCGAAGGGCGCTTCCTGGGCGATGCCGCCGAAGGCGGCGCGGACCGTCGCGTGAGCGACGAATTCGCCGTGTCCGGCACGGGCATCTTCGCGATGGACGCCGACGGGCGGATGCTGCACGTCTGGGCGCTCGATGGGCGGCCGCAGCTCGATGTCGATCTCGCTCCTGAGCTCGGGCAGGCGAAGCGTTCGGCGCCGGCGCTGGCGATAAGCCCACGCAAGGAGCTTCTCGTGCTAGACGCTCCGGAAGCGCGCGTCCTTCGCTATCGAATCAACTTCTGATACCTTTCGTTGCGCAATCTCCTTTCGGGAAGGGAACCGATGCCGCTGCTGCTGACAGAAGCAGACGTAGAGTCGATCCTCACGATGCCGCTCGCGCTGGAACTAGTCGAGACTTCGTTTCGGCGGCTTGCCGATGGTTCAGCGGTTTCCCATTCGCGCCGCCGGCTGCACGTCCCAGGGAAGACGCTGTTGAACTACATGGCGGCGTCGGATGCGACGGGAGGGTACCTGGGCCTGAAGATTTATTCGATTTCGCGCGGCGCGGCGCGTTTCGTCGTGCCGCTTTTCCTGGCGGAGTCGGGTGAGATAGTTGCGCTGATCGAAGCGGACTATCTCGGGCAGATGCGTACCGGCGCGGCGACCGGCGTCGCCACGCGCGTGATGGCACGGGAGGACGCGCGTATGGTGGGGATTATCGGGACGGGCCTGCAGGCGCGGACGCAACTCGAAGGCGTCGCGCTCGCGCGGAAGCTGGAACGAGTACGAGCGTTCGGCCGTGACCCCCAACGGCGCGAGACATTTGCGAAGGAGATGACGGAGCGGCTCGGTGTCATGGTGATGCCCGTTTCCTCGGCCGAAGAAGCCGTCCGTGGCGCCGACATTTTGATTACTTCGACGACGTCGAAGACACCGGTCGTCGAAGGCCGCTGGCTCGAGCGTGGCGCGCACATCAACGCGATCGGCGTGAATTATGCGGAGAAGCGCGAGATCGATGCCGAAGCGGTTCGCCGCTGCGATGTAATTGCCGCGGACTCGGTCGAACAGTCAAAGGTCGAAGCCGGCGACCTGATTCAGGGTTTCAGGGACGATGCCTCGCGATGGTCGGCGGTTCGCGAGCTTTCGGCGATCGTCGCGCGCAAGGTTCCCGGACGCACGAGCCGCGATCAAATCACGCTGTTCAAGTCCAACGGTATCGCTATCGAGGACATTGTGGTCGGGGGCCGCATCTACGAACTGGCGCGCGAGCGGGGACTGGGACGCGAGGTGCCGATGTGGCAGAAGTAGGAATTTCTTCAGATGGTTCTTGGAATCGGCACTCCAAACTAGGCCCGCGGGCGATGAAGCCGTTTTACGAGGGCATCGTGCAATCGCTGGCTCGTATCGACCGGAAGCGGCGCTGGTTCGGAGTTGCAGTAGATCTGAATCGTTTTCTTGCAGGTATCCACGACGATTCGGCAGTCCTGGCACTTGCCGAGGTGCTGCTCGATTGAGGCGCGAAGCGCAGGGTCTAGCGCTTCGTCCAGATAGTCGGCTAGTTCGTTGATGATGGCTGTGCACTTCACGACTTGTCTCCCCGCCGGAAGTATTGGTTCAGTTTCTCGCGCAGTTTGAGCCGCGCCCGCAGCAGCCGCGATTTCACGGCTGGTACGGAAAGTCCCAGCGCCTCGGCCGTCTCCTCGGTGGACAATTCTTCGATGTCGCGCAACTGGAAAACGATTCGGAATTGGGGATCGAGTTCGCCGATTACTTTCCCCAGAATGTCGCTGAGTTCGGTTTGCCCGTAGCGCTCTTCCGGAGATGGTCCCCAGTCTTCCACGTCGCGCGGCATCATGTCCTCGCCCGTGTCGAGTTCCTGATCGAGCGAGACCACATTCGGGCGGCGCTTGCGGAGCTTCATCAAGGCCTGGTTGACGGCGATGCGCACGAGCCAGGTATAAAACCGGGAGTTTCCCTGGAAGTTGTCGAGGTGCTCGAAGGCTTTCAGGAAGGCCTCCTGCATGGCGTCTTCGGCATCTTCGCGATTCTGGGTGATGTTCTGGGTGAGGCGGAAAATCTTCCTCTCGTAGCGGCCGACCAGCGTCTCAAAGGCGGAAATATCGCCCGCTTTTGCGGCCTTAACTAGGACCGGCTCGTCGTCCTTGACCACCTGCGACGGTAGCGGATTCGGGCGCGTAGGGCTGAGTTTTGGCGAACTCATCGAAGTCCTGTCCATGAGAAATCGTAGCACAGCTTTCGGGGTTCGGCTGGCGGGAATGTATTATGATAAGCGGTCGAAGAGGATTGATGCGGACACTTCCCGATCACCTGCGCAAGGGAATGAAAATGATCCTGGTGGGCTGCAATCCGGGCGACCGCTCGGCCCGCGCAGGACACTATTACGCGGGGCGCGGCAACCAGTTCTGGCCGATGATGTACGAATCGGGCGTGATCCCGGAACCGCTCGACTATCAGGACGACCGGCGAGTAGTGGAGTTCGGCATCGGTATGACCGACCTCGTGAAGCGGCCCACGCGCGGCGTAGAGGAAATCGAGCGCCGGGAGTTTGCGGAGGGACGCGTCCTGCTGGCGCAAAAGCTCGAGGAGTTGCGCCCGCGCGTGATCGCGTTCAACGGGAAGATGGTCTACGAAAAATTTACCGGCCGTCCCTGCAAGCTTGGGCTGCAAAAGGCGCGGCTCTACGGCGCGCATGTGTTCGTCCTGCCTTCAACGAGCGGGCAGAACGCGGGAACGAGTCGGGGCGTGAAGAAGCGGTACTTCAAGAAGCTGGCCGCGCTGCTGCAAAATCTGAAGGATTAGATGCCAACAGGGGTTGACGTTCCCTTTGTAACAACCGAAGATGTGACTTCCTGAAACACCATGCAAGTGTTTGTCTGACCCAGGGACAAGGGAGACCGGATCGCGATGGGTACGACGCAACAGGCCGCAAGTCAGCTCCTGCTCGAGGAACGCTCGGGCGCGGTCGTCACGCTGCGACTGAACCGGCCGGAGAAGCTCAACGCGCTGAATCTGGAGATGTCTCGCGCGCTCGTCCACGCCCTGCTTCGCGCGCGGGACGATAAGTCCGTGCGCGCCGTGGTCCTGACGGGCGCGGGACGCGGATTTTGTTCCGGGGGCGACGTGAACTATTTTCGCGAACTCCGCGCACGGCGCTCAGTGCACGAGTTTGACGCGTTCCTCAAGGTTGGCAAAGAGATCTGTATGGCGATTGCGATGATGCCCAAGCTGGTGATCGCGGCGGTGAACGGGCCGGCAGCGGGCGGCGGCATGAGCCTCGCGCTCGCGTGCGACTTGCGGGTCGCTTCGGACCAGGCGATGTTCAAGCAGGCGTTCGCGCAGATTGGACTGTATCCCGATCTGGGCGCAACGTTCTTCCTGCCGCGGCTCGTGGGACTATCGCGCGCCTCGGAGTTCTTCTATACGTCCGAACGGCTTTCCGCCGCGGAGGCCTGCCGGATCGGAATGGTCTATCGAGTTTACCCGCAAGATAAATTCGAAGAGGAAACCCGCAAGATCGCCGAGCAAATGGCGGCAGGGCCGCCGTTGGCGTTCCGCGACGTGAAGCGTACCATGATCAGCGAAGCGCACAGCGAACTCGAGAGGACGATCGATGAGGAGAACCGCCTCCAGATTCATTGCTTTCTTTCGGAGGATTTCGCCGAAGGCATCGAGGCTTTCGTGGAGAAGCGTCCGCCAAATTTCCGCGGGCATTAACACTGCATTGATTTGCGGGTGAATACTGCTGAGGAGGGTTGAGGCATGACTGCCACCGGACGAAAGACTGCGAGTCGGAGGGCAAGATCCGGAAAGAAGGTCCTGTTCATTCAGAAGCCAACCTGCACGACGTGCCGCAAAGCAAGGGAGTTCATGGAGCGGCGCGGTTTTCAGCTCTATTTTCGGGACCTGGCGAAGGACCGATTGAGCTCTGCGGAGCTCGAGAAACTGATCGGGCGGCGCGACTCCATGGACTTTTTGAATCCGCGCAACGAGACATTTCGCAAGAAGAAAATGAAAGACAACCCGCCTTCGCGCAAAGCGGCCATCCAGATGATGGCCAAGGAGCCGAACCTGATTCGCCGGCCTGTGATTGTGGCCGGAGGGCGCGTGGTCGTGGGATTCGATGAAAACGGCATCGCGAGGCTCTAGGCGGGGCGGTCGCGCGCGAACCAAGCGCGAAGGCACGACGACCGGCGGGCAGAAGGACCTCGGCGAGCGAATCGAGATTCGGCAGTGCGATCTCACCGACATGGATACGGACGCGATCGTCAACGCGGCCAATAACGATCTTCAACTCGGCGGTGGCGTTGCCGGGGCGATCCGCCGCAAGGGCGGCCCGAGCATTCAGGCGGAATGCGACCAGATCGGCACGATCCCGGTGGGCGGCGCAGCGATCACTTCGGGTGGGAATTTAAAGGCCCGCCACGTGATCCACGCGGCAAGCATGCAGCTTGGGGGTCAGACTTCGGCGCACTCACTGCGGAGCTCGACGGCGCATTCCCTTCGCATCGCCGCGCAGAACGGACTCAAGACGATCGCGCTCCCGGCGGTCGGAACCGGAATCGCCGGATTCCCGCTTCGCGAGTGCGCCGAAATCATGCTGCGCGAGGCAGCGAAGCATCTCGAGGGGCCCACGTCGCTCGAGAAGATCTATTTCGTTCTTTTCGACCGGGAAGCGCGCGCAGTTTTCGATGAGGTTTTCCGCGAACTCCAGTCCCAGAGCGCGAATTCTCGCTGACGCCGCAGCAATCCCAACCGCCGGAACCCCCCGGCAAACCCGGTCAGTTGCTTTCGCGCCTCTTGAGCGTAGGCTCGTTGTTTGCCGGCGGGTTGCTGGGCGTGGACGGCGTTTGTGCGGGGTTGCCGCTTGCGGTGGCCGTTGGCGCAGCGGCTGTGTTGTCGCCTGTATACGGCGCTTTCATGTAGCGAGCGGCTTCCGCCTGCGCTCCGGCAGTGTCGTCGCTGGTGTGTTGGGCGAGGCTATATTCATTCACGGCGCGTTCGCGTTGGGCGAGCAGATCGTAGATCTTGCCGATGTAGATGTGGCTCCAGACCTCCGTCCACTTCGGGTCAAGTTCGCCGCCCAGCGCCGCGCGAAACGCGTTCGCGGCGGCCTGGTAGTTCTTCTGGTAAAACATCGCCTCGCCCATGCGGAAGTGCGCGAGTGAATTTGTTGGCTGGATATCGAGCGCCTGACGGTATTCCAGGATGGCCTCGTAGTACTTGCCGACCTGAGCCAGTGCCTCGCCTCTCGCAATGGTCGCGCGAACCCGCAGCCGCGGGCTGGATTTCAGCAGGCTGTTGTTCGGGTCGATGGTGATGCCGGTTGGCTTGGGCCGCCCGAACGTATCGATCTGGAATGCCGAGGTCGTGCCAGTCACTAAGATCTTCTTGTACTCCGGATTGCCCTCCGTATCGATCTTTACGTCGACGGGCATGCGAAACGTGTCGAGGTCCTGGTGGATCTTGCCCACTACTTTAAAGCCTTTCGGCGTCCGGTAGACTATATAGTCCATGGTGAATTCGGGCACACCCGTGGAATCAAGCCACTGCGAGAAGAAGGAAAGAAGATTGACGGGCGGCTCGCCCTTCCTTGGAGGGGGAAGCCGCGACCCCGCCAGCTTTCTCAATTCCTCGATTGTAGCGGTCTTGCCGGCGTGCTGCTTGTAGAAGTCGCGCAACAGAGTCGTGAATGCGTCGTCCCCCAATTCGGCGCGCAGCATGTGGAAGACCATGGCGCCCTTGTCGGCCACGACCGAACGATACTGATCGGAGTACCTCCCCAGCTGGCCGGCCTGCGATATCGGAGTCACACTCTCAAACATCAACGCGCCAACGGAAAAGTCCTCGAGCGCGCGGTTCAGGCCGGCGACGCCATCGGACTGCTCGGCGTACATCGCTTCGGCATAGCGCGAGAGACCGTCCGTGACCCACACGTCGGAGGCCGTGGCGGGCAGCACCTGATCGCCCCACCACTGCCCGGCAGCGAGCTGCGCGAGCATTCGGTCGTTCGCCCGTGTCGTCCACTGCCGCGCGCTGATCAACAGCAGCCCCGGAGCCGAGAATCCGGCGAGCGAACCGTCCGGCATTTGCGCAACAGTCAGGTTGGGTTGGTTGGCCAAGGGACCGAACGTGTCGGAAAAGTAGCTCAGAATCTGCGCGAGCGAATTCGCGTACGCGGGCGCCGTCGAAGCCTGAGCCGGCGGCGTGAAGATCGAAAACTGGTAGCCCTGCGCCGCTACGGGCGAGAGCTGAAGCGCGCCAGCGACGAACGAGCCGACGGGCCCGGGCTTGTCGCAGTGGAAGACGTACGCTCCTTGGGCCGGCGCATTGCCGAGTCCGGGCATCGGAGCGGGCGGATCGGCCTTGCCAGTGCCGGTTACGGCGAACGCCTGCGGCACGATGATCCGAAAGGTTCCGGTATAGCGGTTCGACGGATAGTCCGTCAGCGGGAACCAGCGCGCCGGGAGGAGGAGGTATGCGGACGTCTTGTCGATTGAGGCGAAGCGCACGCCCTTCGTGGGGCTGTCATCCTCGCTGGAAATGGGCCCGGCGTAGTCGAACACGAGCGTAACATCCTTGCCGGGCGTGGCCGTGCCTGGGAGAGAGACGCTGAGCAGCAGGGGGAAATTATTGTCGCGGCCGAACGTGAGCACCTGCCCATCGCCGGTTTTCACCGAGTTTAGGCGCAGGTCCGGGTGCAGCTCGACAAGAAGCGTCCTCGACACCTGAGCGGCGACGAAGTTCACTTTCACCAGGGCCGAGAGCGTTTGGTCTTCCGGGTGGAGAACGACTTCCACGTCGTAGTTTGTAGCGCGGAAGGGAAATGCGTGCGGAGCTTGCGCCGCGGCGGAGGCGGCAGCGACAAAAAAGAGCCCTAGAATAGCGACCAGCCGGTCGATCTTGAACAAGAAGAGGCCTCTCTCGAAAAAGGGCGACAACCTACCGCTTATCTAAGATACCAGATACTCCGTGCCAGTTGCCCGGCATGGGAGCTTCACAACATTCGGGCGAAAACGTCGACGGCCCGTTCGATCGCGCCGCCCGGACCAAGCTTGGCACGCACTTCGGCAAGGCCGGCCTTCATCTCGTTGCGGCCATCCGACGATTCGAGGAGATAGCGGACCTCGGCCGCCACTGCGGCCGGCGTGAAACCTTCCTGGATCAGCTCCGGCACGAGGCGGCGCCCGGCCACGAGATTCACCATACTGATGAAGGGCGTTTTCACCATGCGTCGCAGGATCGCGGCGGTCATCGGAGCGACGCGATAGACGACGACCATCGGCGTCCCGAGCAGCGCGGCTTCGACCGTTGCCGTCCCGCTCGCCACGATAGCGCAATCGGCGGCGGCGAGCGTGTCGTACGCCGACCCTTCGATCCGCGTGATCTCGACGCCGGGCCGGCTGCCACCATAGGACGCGAAAAGATCGGCTCCCAGGCCGGGCGCGGCAGCGTGAGCGAATTGCAATTTGCCGGACGCTTTCCTTTCTCGCGCGAGCAGCTCGCAAGCCTCGACGATCCGCGGATAAATCTGAGCGATCTCATTCCGGCGGCTGCCGGGAAGCAGAGCCACGATCAGCTGCTCCGGATCGAATCCGTGGCGCGCCGCGAATTCGTCGCGGGTCATCGAAGGCAGCACGACATCCGCGAGCGGATGCCCCACGAAATCCACCGGCACGCCCGCATCTCGATAGATTTTTTCTTCGAAGGGAAAAATCACGACCATGTGGTTCACCAGGCGCTTGACCACGCGCACGCGCCCGGCCCGCCATGCCCACACCTGGGGCCCAATGAAGTAACCGACGGGTATGTCGTGTTTCCTGAGCCGACGCGCGACGCCGAGGTGCGTTCCGGGCGAGTCGACGAGAATCGCGAGCGCGGCGTGCCGCCGGGCCGCTTCGCCCGCGAGCCGGTTTTGCACGCCGACCACGGAGGGAATCTTGTGAAGCACCTCGGCGATGCCGACCAAGGCGACTTCGTGGTAATCGGCGATCAGCTCCACGCCCGCCTCAGCCATGCGCGGGCCGCCCATGCCGAAAAATTCCGCGCCCGTCCGCTGTTTCAGCGCCGTGGCGAGACGCGCCGCGTACATATCGCTCGAGGCCTCGCCGGCTGAGATGAGAATCTTGGGTGGGCTCATACGAGCGACGGTCGCCGCTCAATCATCGGCGGGCAAAGGCTGCGAGAATCCGGACGTTGTGCCGGGCAGGGGAGTCGCCAGTTCCTGTTCCTTGTATTGGAGCTGGTAGAGACGATAGTAGATTCCGCGCAGGGCGAGAAGTTCCTGATGCGAGCCTTGCTCGCGCAGGCGTCCCTTGTGGAATACGAGGATGCGGTGGGCGTGCTGGATTGTGCTCAGCCGGTGCGCGATGACGATCGCCGTGCGCCCGGTGAGCAACCGGTCGAGGGCATCGCGGATCATCAGCTCCGTCATCGTGTCGACGCTGGACGTGGCCTCATCGAGGATCAGCAGTTCCGGGTCGTGCGCGAGCGCCCGCGCGAAGCTGACGAGCTGTCTCTGTCCGACGGAAAGCGTGGAGCCGCGCTCGCTGACGGGCGTTTCCACGCTGCGAGGCTGCGAATCGAGGTAAGGGCCGAGGCCCACCTCGCGCAGCGCGCTTTCGACGGCCGCGCGGCCGATCGTTTCGGTCCCAAGCTTGACGTTCGATTCCAGCGTGCCGGTGAAAAGGAACGGGTCCTGCAACACGATGCCGAACAGGCGCCGCAGGTCTTGAAGATCCATTTCGCGGATGTCCACGCCGTCGACCAGGATCTGGCCGCGCTGGATGTCGTAAAACCGCAGCAGTAGTTGGATGATTGTCGTCTTGCCCGCCCCCGTGTGGCCGACGATGGCCAGCGTCTGTCCAGGCTCGGCGCGGAAGGAAACGTCGCGCAGAACCCAATCTTCTTCTTTCGGGTTTGCGCCGCCGCGATAGGCGTACCAGACGTTGCGGAACTCGATTTCGCCACGAACGGAAGGAAGCGAGCGTGTCTGCGGAGCGGAGACGATCGCCACCGGCTCGTCGAGCAGCTGGAAAATGCGTTCGGATGCGGCCATGGCGGTTTGCAAGATGTTGAATTTGTCGCTCAAGTCCTGAATCGGCCGGAAAAAGCGCTGTGCGTACACGACGAACGAAACCAGCACGCCGATTCCCAGCGTGCCCGCAATTGCGCGGGCGCCACCGACCCAGTAGACCAGTGCAATGCCCGTCATGCTGAGGAATTCGACGCCGGGGAAGAAATAGGAGAAGGCGTCGATCGCATCTTTATAAGCTTCCATGTGGATGCGATTGAACTCCGCGAACTGCTGGCGGGACTTCCGCTCGCGGTTGAAAAGCTGCACGACGGACATTCCGCTGATGTGCTCCTGCAGGAAGCCGTTGATCCGAGCGATGGCTGTGCGAATCCGGCGATTGGCGTCCCGCACATGATTGCGGAAGAAATAGGTCAGCAACACCATGAACGGCAGCGGAGAAAGCGTCGCCAGCCCGAGGTAGAAATGCCAAACCAATAGAAAGATGGCCAAGCCGAAGAGCAGCACGAAGTCGTTGAGCATCGCCACGACTCCGGTAGCGAAGAGGTCGTTCAGGGCGTCGACGTCGGTGGTGGCCCGGGTGACCAAGCGCCCCACCGGAGTTCGGTCGAAGAAACTCATCGGCAGGCGCTGGAGATGCTCGAAGATCTCCTTGCGCAGGTCGTACATCGTTTCCTGGCCGACCCACTGCATGATTCGGACCTGGCCGTATTGCACGCCGAAACTCGTGAACAACGAGGCCGTGTACGCCGCCACAGCCCAGGAAAGCCCGCTCAAGGCCTTTTTCGTCGTGATGGAATGCGCGAGACCCGGAACAATGTACCAGTCGATGGCCACGTGGAAGAGGTAGGGGCCGGCCAGCTCCATAGCCGTGTAGGCGAGGCTCATCGACACCGCAGCCACCACGTACCAGCGGTAGGGCCGCAAATATTTCATCATCCGCCGGGTGAGGCGGGTGTCGTAGATTTTGCCTAGTTTCTCTTCTTCGCGGAAATCGCTCATTCGCGTTCCAGCTCTTCTTCGAGCAATTGCTTCTGGTGCAGGTCGGCGTACTCACCGCCGTGAGCAAGCAATTCGTCGTGCGTGCCGCGCTCGATGATCCGCCCGGCCCGCAGAACGATGATCTGATCCGCGCCCTTCACTGTGGAGACGCGGTGCGAGACGAGAATCGTAGTGCGCTCGCGCGTCACGCGCCGCAACCCGCGCAGAATCCGCTCTTCGGTGTCGGTATCGACGCTCGAGAGCGAATCGTCGAGAATGAGGATCTTGGGTTGCCGCACAATTGCGCGCGCCAGGGCCGTCCGCTGCTTTTGGCCGCCGGAAAGCGTAATGCCGCGCTCCCCAACCATCGTCTCGTAACCTTGCGTGAATCCCTCGATATCACCGGCGATGCAGGCAATGTCGGCGGCGTCACGGATATCCTGTTCGCTAGCGTCAGCGGCGCCGAAAGCGATGTTCCCGCGGAGCGTTTCACTGAACAGAAACGTGTCCTGCGGGACGTAGCCGATCGAGCGGCGCAAGGTATCGAGCGGATAGTCGCGAATCGAGCGTCCGTCGACGAGCAGAGTCCCCTCGGGTGCCTCCCAGAGGCGGGCGACCAGAGCGGCAAGGGTCGATTTTCCGCTGCCCGTGGGTCCGACGATTGCGAGCGTGGAGCCAGCCGGAACATGGAGGCTGATATCCTGCAAGACCGTTTCGTTCGGAGCGATGGGATAGGCAAAAGTCAGATGACGAAACTCGATCTCGCCCCGTATCGCAGGCTCGGAGGTCGCAACGGCGAGCGCGCTCGGCGCATGGGGCCGGCCATTGCCCCCGGCACTTGGGAGGGCGACGTCGCGGATGTTTGGCTCGGCCCGCAGGATGTACAGCAAGCGACCCATGGACGCGGCCCCGCGCTGGAAAATGTTTGTCACCCATCCGAGGGCAATGATCGGAAAGGTGAGCTGAATGAGGAAGGTGTAGAAAGCCCACAGCGTGCCGATCGACACGCGCTGATCGATTACCTGCACTCCGCCCTTGCCGAGCAGGATCACAACCGTGAGGCCGATCAGTGTCGTCAGCCCGGGAAAGAACAGGCTCCATGAGGTGATCAGTTGGAGGTTGCGTTCGACATAGTCCCTGTTGGTGCGATCGAAGGATTCAATCTCGGGCTTTTCCTGGGCGTAGGCGCGGACCACGCGAATGCCAGTCAGGTTTTCCTGCGCGCGTGTGGAGAGCGCTCCAAGAGCGGCTTGAATTCGTTCCGATAGCCGGTGAATGATCTGGCCGAAGTAATAGACGGAGACCACGATCACGGGCACCGGCAACAAAACCCAAAGCGTGAGGCTGGCCGACAGCTTAATCATGAAATAAAGCGCCAGAACGCTTGTGGCAATCGTGTTCGCCGTGTACATGATGCCCGGCCCGAGCACCATCCGAACAGCGTTCAGGTCGTTGGTGGCGCGCGACATCAGGTCGCCCGTGCGATTGCGGACGTAGAATTCGGGGTCGAGCCTGACGAGGCATGCAAGCAAATCGTTGCGAAGGTCGTATTCGATCTCGCGCGAAACTCCGATCAGAATCCAGCGCGACCAGAACGAGAAGAACCCTTTGACAATTATCACCACGACGATCGTCACGCAATAAAGCGCGACCGCGTGGGCGCTTTTGGGCGCGTAAAACGACAAAATCGGCCGCAACACTGCGCGTGACATTCCCGTCAGCGTCGTGAGCGGCGCCGCCAGGCCGTTGAGGCAGTCGACGATGATGCCCTGTACCAGCTGCGGCACCGCGCCGGCAATTCCCATCAACGCGAGGGTCAACAGGCCGAGCGCCGTCATGCCCTTATAGCGCGCGACGTAGGGAAGCAGCGGCCTCAGTTGGTCCCAGCCGGACGGCTTCCGCTCGCGCCGGGCGGCCTGTTGGGCAACGGGTTGTGCGATGGCATTCACAGAGTCAGCGTTTGGACGTACACGCGCAGAAATCGGATTCTAGCGCTTCGCGGTACCCGGCGGAAGAACTCTCCGGCAGCGGTTTCTACGCGTCCCGCGGTATCCGGTTTGTGCGTTCCCAACCCCGCCTCAGAGTCACGCTAATGGTCCGCGAGAATCTCGTCGAGGCGCGCTTCAAAGTTCTCCTCGCCTTCGGACCAGAGCTGCACGCGCTCGACCGGTAGGACCGCCTCGATCCGGCGAACCCAGTCGAGCAGCCTGCGGATGTTCTCCCGCGTCTTTTCCTGGTACCTCTCGAGGTTTTCGGGCCAGGCCATGGCCTCGAGGAAACGAGCTTCTTCGGGGCTTTGCGCCGCGCGCGGGTTGTGGCGAATGCCGAGCAGGCCCGCATGGCCGGTAAAGAAATGCTCGAAGCCGAAGTGCACTTCGAAGTGGCCGTTCTCGCGCCAGAAGCCGTCGTCGTAGTCCTCGCCGTGGCACGAGATTTCGAGGGCTTGCGGCTGGATCTTCCATTTGCCTTCCGCCGCGTCGAAGGCGGAAAGATCCCAGTGGCAGCGAACCTCGTAGGAGCAGTCGCTGTGCAGGTGTGCTTGGGATATCTCGATGATCCCGGCGGCATCAAGCGGCATCGAGCGCAGGTCTTGTTCCAGGACCGGTATCTCCGAAGCGTTCACGGCGCGGATAGTGAGCTGCGTGAACCCGGGCTTGGTCGCGGAGAAGGGAACCGTCGCCAGAAACGCACCGAAGCGATCGAGAATCAGCTCCTCCGGGATGTCCGTACACCAGACACTCAGATACGACTGATTCGCCACGCTGAGCATTATAGCGGGAAGGCCGCCCGAATCAGAAACTCGCGGGTGCGCGCCAGTGGATGCTGGGGAAATAAGCCGTGCTCGGTCGCGCTCTGGCTGGAGGCTACTTCTTCTTGCCGGGTGTTTCGTCGTCCTCGGCGGCGAACCCGGTGGAAAGGCCGAGCAGTCGTTCCTTCAACGTGTCGCCCATTCCCGCGATGACGTTGGCGAAAGTATCCTTCAGGCGCTTCTCGGCCGATTTGGCCAGGGTGTCCATGATCGACTGCGAATTCTGCCCGAGGGTGGTCGCCGACGCGAGAAGCCACGAGTTGGAGGCATTTTCAAGGCGGGCCTTGTAGGCCTCGATCGATTCGTCCGAGGACTTCTTGATCTGCTCCATCCATTCCATTTGCTGCGCCTGGCGGTTCGCCTCCCACGTTCCCATCAGCGATACGAGCTGAGACTGCAGGTGGGTCCGCGCCTGCTCGACGCCGTGCACCATTCTCTCATCGAGCTTCTTTTGAAACTCCGCGAGCGAGCCTTCGCGGTCGTACTCCATGTCGGAGCGCGTTTTCTCCAGCGCCTCCCGGGAAGCTTCCTCGAACCGGCGCAGCGATTCGCCGGCCACTTGCTGCACCCGGTCGGCGAAGCTGGCGCCCGTCGTCTCGGCGGCGTTGCTGAGCCTGCCCCGCTCGCGGTCGACGACTTCCTTCGCGGCCTCTTCGATCTGCGCGTGACTGTGGTCGACGTAAGTGCGGCGGTAGTGGTCGAGCTCGGACGCCACGAGGCTCGAGATTTCGGCGGCGCGATCGCGCAGGGCCATCGTCGATTGCTCGACGGCCTTTTCGAGCGTGGACTGCATCGTCGTCTGCGCCCTCTTCTGATACCAGTCGGCCGCCTTGAGGAGCGCCTCGTAGGTGCTGTGCTGAGCCTCGGCGCTTTTCTGTTCGAGTTCTTCCTCGACCTTCGACAGGGCCGCTCGGCACAACTCCTCGAATTGGCCGGGGAATTGCGCGGTCGCCTGCCGCGCCTGCTCGAGCGATTCCGCGACCGCCTGCTCGGAGGCTTGCCGCACCTGTTCCCGGACCGTGGTCTGTATCTGGGCCGCTTCTTCGGAAGCGCGGCGGACTTGCTCGCGAATGTTGTTCTCGAGCTGCGTCGCCTGCTGCCCGGCGTTCGCCAGATCGGAGGCCGCCTGTTGCGCTTCGGCGATTCCCTGCGCCAATTTCTGATCGAGCTCGTTTGAGAACTGGTCGATCACCTTCTGCGAGGCGTTTTGGAGTACGGGCTCGAGTTGCCGCGTGCGTTCGGCGAGCGCCTCATCGGCCCGCCGCTCGATTTCAGACGAGCGCGCGGAAACGATCTCGTCGAGATGCTGTTGAGTCTGCTCGACGGTGGATTGCGCCTTGGCGGCCACCTGATCGGCCCGCCGCTCAATTTCGCCCGCGCGCGTAGCAACGATCTCGTCGAGACGCCGTCGGGTCTGTTCGACAGTGGATTGCGCCTCGGCGGCCACCTGATCGAGCGAGGCTTGCAGACTGGAGCTGCGGGCGGCGAGCTCCTCAGCCGTCTGTGCCAGCGCCGCCTGGGAGACGTCGGCGAGTTTTTCGTCGAGTTTCTGCGACGCGGCCGCCACCGTGTTCTGAAATTCTTCGTTCCAACGCTGTTTCGCCGCCGCTGCATCGGCTTGCGACTCTTCGACCGTCTGGTTGCGGACGCCCTGCGCCGTTTCTTCGAGGCTCTTCTTCCACTGGTCGAGATGCTGCTGCGCCGCCTCCGGGGAGGAGAGAATCTGGAGCGACGGTGAAACAGCCTCTCGCTCGGAGATGACGCGCTCGACCGCGTCTTCCACGGTCTGCTTCAAGTTCTGGGTCGCCGCCTGAGCCGCAGCCTGTTGCGCCGCGCTTTCGGCCGCGTGCGTGACGGCTTGCTCCACGGCTTGGCGAATCTTCGCGTCCAGTTGCCCGGCGCTTGCCTCGCTTGCCCTGCGCGCCTCCTCGACAATCGCCGCCGTGCGGTCGGCCGCCTGCTGCACCACCTTTCGCACGCTCGATTCCGACACGCGCTCCATCGAGACCTTGATGGCCTTCTCGACAGCTTCGTGAAGCTGCACGTCGAGCTGTTGGCGCACGATCGTCATTTCGTCGTTGATCGCCGTTTGCGCTTCCTTGCGCAGTGATTTGTCGAGAGTGTCCTTGGCCTCCGCAACCACCTTCGCCATCTGGCGCGCGGCCGCGAGCTGTGCTTCGGGGGATGGCTCGGGTTCCGGTACGATGTGGATCTTGCCCTCGTCCGAAGGCGCCGTCGGCTGCGCCGCAGGAGTTTCGGGTGCTCCTGGCGCGGGGACGGCGGCGTGCTCGACCGCGGGGGTGCCCGCCTGAGAGAAGACAGCCGGTGTTCGCGGCGCCGGTGCGGGCGCTGCCGCGGCCCCTTCTCCCGCGACGGGGAACCAGTCTTCGGGCGGGAACGCGATCCCCCAGACGTTTCCGGCGACATCGAACTCCAGGCCGATTTGGAAAAGTTCGCGCACTGCTCTCGGCCGCTGGACCCAGATCACGCGCCCAACTACCGTGCGCGCCCCAGCGTCCGCTTCAGGCCGCGGAATCTCCAGCGTGACCGTCGAATTTTTCGGGACGTAGTGCTTCGACTGGTACTTACAGCCGTGGCAGTTGACCATCAGGGTCGTGGTGCGCTCTTTGAACGGCTGCCCGAGCGCGTCCACACCCGTCACCGTGACCGGCACAGCCTGCACGATGCGCGTGCTGCGCCGCTTCTGGGATCCAGGGTCATTCGATGGTAGAGACTCGGCCACGTACCCCTCTGAGAGGCAAGCTTTAAGCGTAGCACCGCGCTTCGCCTCGGTCGAGTGGACAGTCTGGCCTGTACGAAAGGGTAACCGAAATCCGACGTCATGCGGGATGCAGGCAGGGCGGGTGCCGACCGCGGCCGTTCCCGCCCCGCTGCTCTTTCTGATTACCTTTCCGTCCTGGCCTCGACGCGAACCGTCTTGGCATGGGTTGCCTTGGGCAGTTCGACGTTCAAGATGCCATCCTTCAAGATCGCGCTCACCTTCGAGCTGTCAACCTCAGTTGGCAGGTCAACGACCCGCAGGATCTCCTTCGCGCAGCTCTCGGAGTAGACCCTCTTGCCCTTCTTGCTCTCTTCTTGGGCTTCGTGTTTGCCCGCGATCGTCAGCTTGCGTGGTTCGACATGGATCTCGAGTTCCTTGGTGCTGAAACCCGGCACCTCGGCCCGAACGGTTAGGCTGTCATCAGACTCTGCAATTTCCAGGTGTACGGGGTGCAGCAGTTCGGACTCGGCACGGAACCAATTCTCCAATTCGTGACCGAGCCACCTGCCATTATCGTTAAAAATCTCGAATGCTCTGCGGGCGATCGAGTCGTAGGTTTGCTGGATCTGGTCGGGAACATCGCTGGTGGCGGACTGTTTGACTGCTACTAGCCCCTTGGCCGGCTGCATTGCTGTCGCTGCTTGTGGGTTCATCTGTGTCCTTTTTAAATGGGGTTTCCCCTGACGACACCCCGACTGCCAGTTGGACTGCCCAGAAGGCGTCATACTCGTTCTGCGGGATGTATGCCTTGCGGCACAGGAACCGTCGCCCATGGCGGGCGCGGCGGAAGGTGTGTGACTAGACGCTTGAACTATACACCCTTCCGTCGTTGGCCGCACAACAATCGGGCCTTGATTCAGATGGATGTAGTTAAGGACGAAATCGCAGTTATCCACAGTTCACCGAATATGAATTGTACTTCTCGCTTCTTTTGCGGTAGGCTTGCGTTTGCGCTTGCCTCGCAAGTCTTCCGACCCAGTTCTCGGTTGCGCGAAACAGCAAGCTGAGGGGTGTCGAAATGTGGCGTCTGCTGAAGCGGCGGGATTTTGGTGAAAGGGTGATGCTCGTCTCGATTGTAATCTTGCTGATATTCGCAATCCTTCAACACTTCAGGCTATTTTCTCACTGACACAGCGCCTTTATATGGATCGGGCCTCCCCTTAGAATCGTCATTCTGAGCGGAGCGTCCGGACGTTTTGTCCTTTCCCGGAGATCGCGTTTTTTCGATCTCCGGGTGGGGACGCGCAGTCGAAGAATCTCTCTTCGGCGCCACTGAAATCGGGGATGAAGAAAGCCGCCGGATGCTTGCGCGAAATTGGCCTCGCGAGGTGACGCCGCAATGGGATTTGAACTTTACACGCGGCGGATCGACCGCGTCGTCGCGGTGGAGGCAGTCGGGAGGCTCACGTTGACCGACGGCCACACCAAACTCCGCGACCTGATGCACGTCTCCACGGGCGAAGGTACGAAGAAATTCATCCTCAATCTCGCGCGGGTCGAATTTATCGACAGTTACGGCATCGGTGAGTTGGTGCGCTCCTATTCCGTCGTCCGGCAGGCGGGAGGAGAGATGAAGTTGGCCGGCGTGAACCAGATGGTTTTGGAAGTCCTCGAGATCTCCCGCCTGAACAAGCTTTTCGAAATCTACCCGCACGAGCACGCTGCCCTTCGAGCCTTCGGCCAACGCGCTTGACCATCCGACGAGGATCGTCATCTCCGGTTTCTGGAGTCCGATGGACCTTGCCGAGTCCTGAAATCGGACCGGCCTGCCCTGACGAAGAAAGGGAGCGACGCCGCAGTCTGGGCGACGAGGGACCTGCTTCTGCCTTCATAGCGGCGGCCTTCAGGCCGACCGCATCGTCCTCCTATGGTTTTCTAATCGCAAACTCCAATTATTAGAATCATGCCCAACCCGTTGCAAACAAACGACGGCGACCATTTCTAATCGCCAATTTCTCGCAGATCGCGGAATTCCGTCTCTTCCCGCCTTGCTCGTTTCCAAACCAGCGGCTTTCGGAATACAATCCCCCCGGGTTTGGGTCCGCGTGGCAGGTTCCTTCGAAGGGGGAATGCGAGATGAGAAAACTGAACGGTCGAGTGCGTGGGCGCTTTCTCTTTCCGGCGATGATTTCGCTGTGTCTTGCAGGAATCGCCGCGCTCGTCTTGCTGAGTCCTTCGACGAAGGCGCAGAATTCACCGGCGCGCGGAACGCTCGCCGGCGCGGTGACCGCGGATCAAGGCGACGTGATCGGATTCCGCGTGACGGTGCACAACCTCACCTACAAGCTCTGGTACACGGTTTTCACGGTGAAGGGACACTACACCGTGCCGCAGGCCTTGCCCGGATCGTACGACGTGATCGTGCTGGAGCGGGGTTACGCGTCGCCGACTCTGCGGATCGATTTGGCCCCCGGCGAAAATAAAACCGTCGATATCGCCGTGAAGAACCTAGCAGCGCACACGGCCGCGACGCAGGGCGCGTCCACCGAGGGAATGAACGCCGCCGCCGGCGGTCCTGGCGCCGCCGTGAATACCGTGTGGGTCAACACCATGGACGACCTGTATCCTCCCGGGCCGGGCCGCGATCTGCTGAAAGCGAATTGCACCGGATGCCACGGCCCCGAGTTTGGGACGATGCATCGAACCAAGGAAGGCTTTCGCATCGGCATCGCGCGCATGACGGAAACCGGCCCGACGGACAATCCGTTCGGTACGAATCTCGGCCACACGTACCTCACCGGCGCGCAGAAAGATCAGATCGCCGAATATCTCGCAACGAATTTCGGTCCCGGAACGCCGGACAAGAGGCTCAAGGTCGATCCGCCGGTCATCGACGAAGAGGCGCTCGTGAAGGCCATTTACGTTTCCTACGACATTCCGGACAATTTTCCGCGTCCGCCGTTCAAAGGCGCCTTGATCGGCGCGAACGAAATCGACGGCGTGACGGCGCAGGATCCGTGGGTCGCTCGGCCGGACGGGCGTCCCGTGCCGCAACTCCTGCACGATCCGTTCATCGTGCCGGACGGCGTCTGGTACGCGAATCCCACCGCGAACGCGATGGTTCATCTCGATCCGACGCAGCTCGACCCGAACAAGCGGTATAAGGTGTATCCGCTGAAGGGACCCGACACCTACGTTTTCATGCACGGCATCACGGTCGACAGCAAGGGGCACGTCTATTGGGCGGAGATTACCGGCGGGCAATTGGGCGAACTCGATCCGGAGACGGGCAAGCAGATCAGGCACTACACTCCGCGGCGCGGCGGCATGTTACAGGTGGCGACGGACAAGGATGACAACGTCTGGTTCGGCATGGTGAAGGGGCCGGGCGGCGTGGGAGAGCTGGTGGCAAAGACAGGCGTCGTGCATCAGTGGCAGACGCCGACGCCCGACAACCTGATCTACGGTCTGGCGATCAGCCCGACGGACGGGACCGTATGGGGCGCCGGATACAGCAAGGGCCAGGTCACGGAATTTAATCCCAAGATTGAGGAGTACACGGAGTATTACGCGCCATCGTCGTGGGGACAGATTCGCCGCCTCGGAGTGGACTCGAAAGGCATCGTCTGGTTCTCGGAGTACACCACCGGAATCGTTGGGCGGCTCGATCCCGCAACCGGGAAAATGACCGAAATCAAAATGCCGACGCAGGGCGCGAATCCGTACGACGTCTGGCCGGACAAGACGGACAAGATTTGGATTTCCGATCAGCCGCAAAGTTCGCTCGTGCGATTCGATCCGGACACGAAGAAGTTCACCTACTATCCGGAGCCGCAACTGAATTGGAGTTTGCCGAAGGTCGAGGTCGAGAAGAACAACACGATCTGGTTCGGCGCCAGGTTCCTGCCGTACATCACCGCAAATCACCTGTATCCG